>Ga0272442_10009594_pt1 | contig 12076 bp, 12 predicted proteins | sample SSMForm2O_FD_200262 | JGI IMG/M metagenome (GOLD analysis project Ga0272442, IMG submission 200262) | Marine sediment archaeal communities from Little Sippewissett salt marsh, Falmouth, MA, United States - SSM-Form-2O | ecosystem: Environmental > Aquatic > Marine > Wetlands > Sediment ... | reverse complement strand
AATCAAATCACCATAAATCCGGAAATACGAACTACTAATCCACTCAAAATAAGACCCAGAACAAATCGTTGCGGAATTGCTGCGTTTCGGGATTAATTCTTGCCAGATCGGGCATCGTTGTTTATTGTATTTAAAAAGTTTGTATCGGACTCTTCGAAAGTGGTGTTAATGGAGTGACATAATGGACCTGCGAATCAGATTTCGCTGTGTTTCGGCATTTCTTGCGATTGTGAGTCTCATCGCCTTAAGTGGCTGCGCTCCAAGGCCGAGCATTCAGGCGTTATTTACCCGGCACGAGCTCCTTGGCTGCGCGCGTTTAGCCGTGCTCGGCCTGACCCCCGAGCAGGAGCAAATATTCATGGCCGCCTACGTCAGGGCCTTTCCTTCGCCGACGATTAAGTTTGTCGAAAGGTACCGGCTGAAGGATATTATCGGTGAGCAGGATTTGTTGAAGGGCCGGCTCGATGATAGTACGCGGGCCAAGATCAAACGGATTCTCGGTGTGGAGGCCCTTTTCCTATGCACGTACTATGACGACGATGGGGTAGGCGCCGGCGGCAAAAAACTCCGGATACGGATCGTCGACAGCGAAACCGGGGCGATTTTAGGTTCGGTGATAACCATTGCGGGGGATAACTTCCTCAACCATGCTGAGATGGCGGTCCAGGCCCTGAAGAAGGACCTCATCAGTAAAGAAAAATCCAGGAAAATAAGCGGTTCGGAAAATCTCTAATGGCCGGATTCGTTGGACTTCTCTTCGAGCGTCGACGCGATGATCGCACACTATCCTGATTCAACTGAAATCACCATGGATTTGCGGCCTATTCTGCATCCGAAGTTTCAAGGCCTGGCGGAGGGCATTTCTGAATTCACCTTCGCGAATATTTATCTCTTCCGCGAGACGCACAATTATAGAATCTCTGAATTGCAGGATGAGCTTTTTATCATCACGGGCCGGGATGGAGAGGAGCCGTTCTTTATGCTGCCCTTTGGTCTGCCGGGTGAAGGCATTCTCAAGGACCTTTTCTCGCGGCACCGGACGATCAAGGCTCTCACACAAACACAGGCGGAGGAATTGGCCGCCGTTGGATACACCATCTCGGAAGACAAGGATAACTTCGATTATCTGTATTCGCGAGAGGACCTGGTGAATTTGACGGGTCGCAAGTTTCATAAGAAGAAAAATCAGCTCAACCTGTTCATCCGGAATAATGAATGTCTGGCGAAACCTCTGCTCGAAGAATACAGAGACGAGGCATTTCAGGTTCTGGAGCAATGGCATCGCCGGCAAGACGAGCCGGGCGATTTCGTCGCGGCGACTGAAGCGCTGGAAAAGATGTGGCCGTTGCAACTGTGCGGCGGCATTTTCTATATCGACGAGCAGCCCGCGGCGTATTGCCTCGGCGAGGAGCTGGCGCTCGGTAAGAGCTTCGTGATTCACTTTGAGAAGGCCGTCTTGACGCCGGAGCTCAGAGGGCTTTATCAGTTCATCAATCAGGCGTTCGCCTCCATTCTGCCGGACAAATACGAAACCGTCAATCGCGAGCAGGACCTCGGCGACCCCGGCCTGCGCCAGGCGAAGGAAAGCTACCATCCGGTCGGCTTCGTGAAAAAGTACCGTGCCATGCCTTCACATCAAGATTGACTTTCACGGAGCAGACTGGTTTAATGCCCTCCATGTTTAAGAATATTTCCATCATCGGTGACGGGGGGATGGGCACCGTCTTGAGTCTGCTGCTCTGCGAGAAGGGCATTGCCGTCCGGCTATGGGGCTATGACCGCGAGCAGTTAGCCGAGATCGAGCAACGTCACGAGAACAGGAAGTTCCTGCCCGGCTATCAACTGTCCAAAGCGCTTGTTTTCGAGCCGGACGACGGGCGCATCATGGCTGGCACCGACCTGATCGTTTCAGCCGTGCCGTGCCAGTTCATACGCCGGGTCTGGGATCGACTCAAAGACCATTTCCCCTCGGATGTCCCCATCGTCTCGGTGGCCAAGGGCATCGAAAACGATACATTACTTCGCCCGACGCAGATCATTGCTGAGATGCTCGACTTGTCTGATGACAGCAGACTGGCCGTCCTGAGCGGCCCGACGATTGCCGACGAGCTGGCCCGGAAACTGCCGGCCACGGCCTGCGCCGCGGCTCGCGAGAAGGAACTGGCCGGGCACGTCCAGCACACGTTCAGTATGCCCTGGTTCCGTGTTTACACGAATACCGACATCGTCGGCGTCGAGCTGGCCGGAGCGCTGAAAAACGTCATCGCCATTGCCGCGGGGATCATCGACGGCGTCGGTGCCGGCGACAACGCCAAGGCGGCCCTTCTGGCGCGGGGCCTGGCGGAGATCAGCCGGCTAGGGATCGCCATGGGCGCCGTGCCGCAGACGTTTGCGGGCCTCACCGGCCTAGGCGATCTGGTCACGACCTGCATCTCGCCGACGGGACGAAACCGCTCCTTCGGCCAGAGAATCGGCGAAGGCCAAACCACCGAACAGGCCCAGGACGCGACCGCTTCCGTCGTCGAGGGCGTCGCCACCTGCAAATCGGTCGTGGCGCTGGCCGAGCAGTACGGCGTCGAGATGCCGATCACGCACGCCGTCTATGAGGTGCTCTTCAAGGGCAAGCCCGTCCAGACGGCCATCGCCGACCTCATGCAACGCCGCCTCAAGGCCGAATAAATTGGCTTTGTTTTTTCAGACGAAACCACGAATACCCATGGCACAAGTGAATGCGAATTGACCCGAACTCAAAAGAATGATGAGAATTGGCTTTGTTCTTTACCCTACAAAAATGTCCGCATGACCATAATCGCTTTCAATACAAGTGTTTACATTCGTTTGGCCTCCAACAAATTGGCTTTGTTTTGCATTTACCGCTGAGATGGATGTTCTTTTTGATTATGCCTTTTCCTCGGCGTTCTCTGCGTTCCCCGCGGTAGTACAAAATTGGGTTTGTTTTTCGATTCATAATTCAAATTCCACAGCGAAATACGAATTTTTAACGCGGTTTTTGAAGGTTTTTGTGAATTTTTGTAAAATTATGTGCATTTCTGAACACTTTTGAGCAATTCTTGGCTTCTTTTTGTATTCACCGCTGTCCTAAGGACTCCTAACGGAGAGATCGCAGCGACCGCGAAGATTATTTAAATGGTATAGCTTTTTCTCGGCGAACCCGGCGGACTCGGCGGTTAAACAGAAAATTGGCTTTGTTTTTTCATTTACCGCCGGGAGCGCGGAGCACGCCGAGGACCAAATTCACTTAATCGCTCATTCACCAATCCTCTGTTGTTTCTGTCTTCTGCCTTCAATCGGCAATCGTCAATGTATGCCTTAGGTATCGTCAATCGTCAATTTATGCCTTAGGTATCGTCAATACCATAGTCTCCTGTGTTCTGTATTCTGTCCTTATATATTTTGTTAACTATTATACTAAATCCTCAGCCCAAAGTCAACGAAATTCTGTTTTTTTTTAGCCACGAAGGCACAAAGATTTCAGATTCCAGTCTTTGGCAAGATACGAGTAAAACCGCCGATTTCGCAGAATTTGGCAGGATTTAACGCGTATTTGCGCTCTTTTGCGCATTTTTTGTGCCGTTATGTGCTATGCCGACAGAGAAGCCGGGTATAATTGTTCCGAGCAGCCGGAACGTATATAATACGACTGACAAGACAGGTAAGTTAAATGACATTTCTGTAAGGTCATCAGATGACGGTCGAAGAGCGTTACAGAGAAAGGTACAAGTCAGGGGATACGCCGTGGGACACCGGGCGGCCGGATTTTAATCTGATCGAAACCGTGAGCCAAAGACCCATTCAGAGCTGCAAGGTCCTGGACATTGGCTGTGGGACCGGCGACAATTCGATATGGCTTGCCCGGAACCGTTTTCAGGTTACCGGTACGGATACGTCGCAGATTGCTCTACAGAAAGCCAGAGAAAAAGCCTCTCAAGCCGGCGTAGAATGCAATTTCGTGCTTGCTGATTTTCTTGAGGACAACATGGAAGGTGCTCCATTTGGTTTTGTCTTTGACCGAGGTTGTTTTCACTCATTCGATTCTGAAGAGGATCGAAGAAGGTTCACCCGAAACGTCGCCACTCATTTGGACCAAGCCGGCCTATGGCTGATCCTCGTGGGCAATGCGGATGAGCATCGCCAGAGTTCCGGCCCGCCACAACGAACGGCACGAGACATCGTCTTAGCGACGGAGCCCTTTTTTGAGATTCTCTCACTCACAACCACCCATTTCGAATCGAATCGTCCAAATCCGCCCAGGGCCTGGCGATGCCTCATGCAGAAACGGCACGTTATATAATGTTCCTTCGCCAAAGATTGCACAGATTACATAGATTATCGCCGGGACAATAGTCAATTTATGCCATAGGTACTTGTGCCTTAGGTATAGACAACTTGTGCCTCAGGTATAGTAATTTGTCAATGAAAATACGTAGTTACCCTAATATGGCAAGCCACCCCTGAATGGGTATAATAAAACACGGCCGGATAGAAGATAGCGTATAGCGTATGGCGTACAGCGTTTAAGACTCAGCGATTGATCTATCCGCTACCCGTTGAACGCTACCCGCTTATAAGAATATCTCATCCATGGAGTTGGTAGGAAACAGTAAAATACTATGTTGGACATTGTCTTATGGTAAAACCAAATATAACCTATCACTGGGACTTTGAATTTCAAGGGAAATTTGAGGTCGATATTCCAGAAGACCAGCGACCATACCTCGCACTTGCAGGTGGCCTGCTTCATGGAGACATCTACGGCAAACTGGCCGAGTTTTTCTTGAATCAAGGTTCTTTTGAGCTCATACGTAAGCGGGATTTTCGTCATCGCGACAGAGGATTTAGCCGGAATCGTGCTATTCGCGGAGCGGACCTTAGAATTGTCAGAGTCATTGACAAAAAAAAGGGTAAACCAATGATGGCGATGCCCGATGTAGTCGATTATAGGAATGACCGAATTATTGATCTGAAGACGTATTATCTCAGGACACCACCCGATGAAGGAGGCATTTTCATTACAGTCGATGATGTTCCCGAAGCGATTCCATCCGGCGATAAATCTCCTAATGAGGTGGAGATCCCGAAGGGATACGAAGACGCTTGGAGTGAATTGAAGGTAATGATACAAGCTGAACTAGACAAGAAATATAATACCCAGTTTGAGAGATATCATCATGCTTATTTTCAAGCTACTGGCCGAATCCCGACAATCCACATATATGTTGTCTTATACACTGCCACCAAGACCTATGAACATGATCGTGGATACGGCGGCATGAGGCGATTGGATTCATGATTAAAACAGAGAAGCCCAATAATAACATTCACATGAACAGCAAAAAGCGCCGCTCGTCCCTCGCTCTGTTTTCGTTGCCTATGATGTAAGATGTTAGCCTAATCATTTACCATTGAGATATACTAATCTATTTAAGGTATTTTATTATGGAATGCTTTGTAATCATGCCAATTTCAGAACCCGAAAACTCAAACTATGAAACTGGTCATTTCTCTCGAGTTTACCAAAACATAATAATCCCAGCATGTAAAAAGGCAGATTTCAATCCTGTTCGCTCAGATGATATCAATGAAGCTGAGTGTATAGCTATTAGCATCCTTAAACGAATACAATCAGCTGAAATGGCTATATGTGATATTAGTACAAAAAATGCAAATGTTATGTACGAACTCGGTCTAAGGCATGCGCTTTATAAACCTGTCACTATTATAAAAGATAATATGACTGATGATATATTCGATATCTATAGCATTAGGAGTGTTGTGTATAATGTAAGCTTGCGATGTGACTTTGTAGAAAAAGCAATTGATGAAATTGCCGAAAATCTTAAAAATACTCATGCCTCACCTGATTCACCTCAATCAGTTATGTACCATCTCAATCGAGATTTACCTGAAGGGGATTCGGCTTCTGTCGAAGACACTACAACTGTTGATGAAAGAAATCATACACATTCCGGAATTGTTGCAAAATGGTTTTCAGATAATCAGAGAGGAACTATTTTCGATGGCAATGAAGATTTTTATGTCGATCAGCGATATTTGGTACATACCGAACCACTTAAAGAGGGCCAAAGAGCCTTTTTTGTCCCACAAGAGCGTCTTCACGCTGGAATGAAACACAGAGCTGCTACATGTGTAATTGGTATAGGCAATAATGTTGAAGCGGTGATCAGGTACGCAAATCATATAAAATTCTTTTGCTATGCAGAAGTGGTCGACTCGTTAGGCAATCGCCGAAGAGTTCATGTCGCAATCCCACATGAAGAAGCGAGCCAGTATAGAGAAGGAACAAAGATAAGATTCATTGCAGGCGAAACCCAAAAAGGACTTACAGGATTAGACTCAGTTCCCATCTCTGAGTAATACATCAATATGGTTTAGAATAACTAATGACATTCATGACACTACAGTTGGGTTATAATCCGTCAAAGGCAGTCTTATAATTTATGATTTGTGATACCAAGGGCACAAGTACCTAAGGCATAAATTGAAAGGAAATCAGATAGGTCTGGAGTCTCATACGGAAACCATGTTAGGATTTGGAGAAATAAAATGATTAAAATTACGCTTAGCATTTTGATGATGGTTTTCTTCGTGATCGCGGGTTGTGAGACAACATCAGAACCACCACCCAGAGCAACTGAACTTGAACCAAAGCCACAAAGGCCAACGCATACAATATCTGTCAATATAGACTCAATACCCTCTGGGGCAGATTGCTATGCCATCGAAGAAGACGGACAGCTCGGCGCAAAGATTGGAACGACTCCTTTCGTGCACGAAATTGGTGTCGCAGATAGATATAGGTTATATACAGATACAAAAGAACGAACATCTTTTGAACACTTCTTAGAAGGAGATTCTACTGAACACTTCGTTTGGGGAGATGGAGCGCATTGGGAGAGAGAACTTACAGAGTCTGGTGCCATTGTTATTGGGTCCAGTATGTTAGTCCTCAAAATTGCACTTGCAAAAGGTGACCATTCCATAGCCGTTGCATCAAAAAAGTTACGAAGCTCTTCCGTAGAAGCTGAGAATAAGGCGATTTCACTGACAGTACCTCTCAAGACGGTTGAGCAAGTGAATCGAGAGGTGGAATTGTATTTGAGGCAACAAGCTTTAGCGGACGCTCGGAATAGAAATGTGCAGAGTTCAGACAAGAATCAGAACATAACAATTACCCAAAAGAAAGACGAATTAGATTCTATAAACAGCGCATTGGATGCTCTCATAAAAATGAATGCTCTTGGGGCATTCGATAGATAGGAAATTCTAATAAATTGATTGAGACGGACGGCGAATGGTAGCTACTCATTTCGAACGTTAGGACCAAAAACCGGAGTACAAAATGACCGACAAGACCTTTGTCATACCTATGGCATAAATTGACTATACCTAAAGCATAAATACCTATGGCATAAATTGACTAATGAAAAAAATCAGATAGGTCTGGAATCTTATTCGGAAACGATATAAACATAGTTAGTCAGAGTAACTTGGATTCGTAGTGATGTCGCACAGAGAGCTATTTGACTCGATTTCTGTAGAAAAAATAAAGGACTTCGTTTCCTCCGGTCAAGAGGAGCATCTTTCACTGGAGTTCAAGTTGATTCGTGACCCGCGCTTGGAGCGTGATGATAGGAAGAATCTGGCAATTGCGTTGTCAGGCTTCTCAAACTCAAGCGGTGGGATCATTGTTTGGGGTGTCGAAGCGAGGAAAAATGCTGATGGAGTTGACTGCGCCGTTGCCTTGCATCCTATCGAAGGAGTAGCACTTCTGCTCTCCCGATTGAATGAACTTACCGGCGAGGCAACAAGACCCATACTTCACGATGTTCAACATCGCGTCATCATTGTTGAGGACGATAAAGGTTTCGCGATCACATTAGTCCCTGAATCAGATTCTGGTCCACACATGGCCAAACTTGGCGAGAATCGTTACTACAAGAGAAGCGGCGATAGCTTCTATCAGATGGAGCATTTTGACCTGGAAGATATGTTTGGCCGGCGTAAGAGACCGAAGCTGGACCTTTTTGTGAGAATTATTGGATCTGGAAAACATACCGAGATCATTCTTGGAATCTCGAATAACGGTCGTGGAAGCGCCTTTGCTCCCTACCTCGCATTTAGGATTCCAGCGCCTTTCAAATTTAATGTTTTTGGTGTTGATGGAAACAGCAATGAAGGACTCCCTCGCCTAGTTGGGCCCTACGATAAACAGTGGAAGAGATACGGGGGGAATGCCCAAGTAGTGATCCACCCAAAGACAACACTTGAGGTTGCTTCAATCAATCTGGGCTTAGGGACGTCAAATCCTGATCCCCCTGATGAGGGGGTGGTCGTCGAGTATGAGATCACAGCGGATGGAATTCAAATGGTACAGGGGGAAAGAAAAGTCAACTTTGACTGATCCAGTTGTACGCTCTGCCTAACTACTCGCTGCAGCGGGCACCGCTTTGGGATTAATAGATGTCCGGCGTGGGTTGGAAGTGCTGCTCAGCTCATAACCGTTAGGACCAAAACAGGAGTACAAAATGGTCGACAAGAGGTGTTTGATCATCATCCGCCAGAGGCGGATTTATGATTTGTGATTTACGATTTACGATTCTTCGGCTTCGCTCAGAACAGGTTGTCGATTGAAAAAAATCAGATAGGTCTGGAGTCTTATATAGAATCAAGATAAACATTGTTGGGTACTCAGTCATGAATAGGGAGATCAGAATGATAAACGAACCAGATAAGTTGATTTTTTTTGAAAGCCCAGAAGTTGAGTTTGCTGGTTGCTTCTTCGTTGATGTGCCGATTATCCTCGAATATGACGACACGCCATTAATTGAGGTGATTCAAGAACAAGAGGCTGGCTATACAACACAATTTCAGGTATTCAATAAAGACGGTATCTATATTGCCAAAGTAAAAGGTTCGCAAATCTACCTCACGGAAGATGGCTCAAAATCAAACCTGAAATTAAGTCACCCCCAAGGAATGACTGTTTGTGAACTTGATGGCCAGACCATTTTTGAAGTTCGCCGGAAAGATGCAGCAGCCCTTAAAACTCAGGCAGAGTTATTTACGCCAGATGGTCGTTTCTTAAAGGCGAATGATCAAGGTATTCCAACAAGTCTTATTTCAACAGATGGTACTGCCCTTAGAATTGGAACGAATATCATAAGCGGATGCCGTTTTCAGAAATGCCGAGTTGGAATACATATCAGTAGTAAATGACTAACATTGGGCTTCATAGAGACCGCTCGCATAGCTCGGGTTTTATGAGCCCCTGGTGTTAGGACCAAAAACAGGAGAACAAAATGGCCGACAAGACAAAACGGCATTGCCGATTGACGATTTTCGATTGAAAGAAAATCAGATAGGTCTGGAGAAAATCAATGGTGTCAGCCTTGCCCCATAGGGGGTATGTTTTTTGAGTTGTTACGTTATTGTTTCCTCTGGTTTTGATACCGCATGGGCAGCGGAGCTGCGCCATCCTACGTTCCGGCGTTTGTGGCGATATTTCGTCGTTCGTCATTCGTATCTCGTATGTCTGATTCCGTTTCGAGCATCGAGTATCGACTATCCATAATTGTATTTCTTGATTGAAATGGTGCGAATTATCGCACTCTACATCTTGTGATTGACGGTTTCTCGGCGGTCTCGGCGGTCTAAGCGGTGAGATAGATGGGGGAATATTTTTTTCGGGGTTTGGCGGCGGGGGGGCTGTTTCTTATATTTTAGGTGGAATCACGATGGTGAGCAATCGAAATGGGGGTGCGTCATTTGAGCATCAGAAGAAGGGGTCAGCACATTTTAGAAAGGCGTATTTAATCTTTCACAATACGGATGGTGAAAAGCAACGATGTTAGGGCTCATAAAAAAACACACATATTCCATCGGCATCGACGTCGGCTACGACGACGTGAAACTCGCCCAGCTCGGCAGCAACGGGCACGGCCTGATGCTGCTGGCGGGCAATAGCAAAGGCCGGCCGGAAGAGATCCGGCCCAACAGCGGCGACTGGCAGCGATGGGCCATTGACGCCATACATCTGATGACCGCATATGGGGATTTTCGGGGCAAAGAGATTATCGCCGCGATGCCGACCCACGACGTTTTTATCGATCATTTGAAAAAGCCCAAAGTCGAGAACCGCAAGCTCGACGACGCGATCTTCTCGAAGATCAAACAGAAACTCCCGTTCGAGTCGCTTCGGGACAATACCCTGTTGCAGTGCATCCCGACGGAGGAGGAGAACGTGCTCGTGATGGCGGTGGAGCGTCGGACGATCGAGCGGCACCTGGCGATTTACGAGGAGGCCGGCCTGTCGATCAAGACGATCGCCGTCTGGCCGGTGGCGTTGGCGAATTGCTACGTTCGATTTTTCGGCCGGCGTCGAAGCGATCTCGAAGCGGTTGTGATGCTGATTTGTATCGAGTCCGATTGCACGAATATCGTGGTGTGCCGGCATAAGAATCTGCTTCTGGCGCGTTCGCTGGGCGTCGGGCTCAAGCGTTTCGATGATGAGCAGGCGGTCACGCGGCTGGTGATGGAGCTGACGGCGTGCAAGCGGCAGTTCGGCTTGATGTACCGGAACGCGAGGATCGAGCGTTTGATTTTCCTTTCCGGCCGGAACATCGCCAAGGAGGTCTGTGCGACGATTGCCAAGCAGTTGGAAATGCCCGCTCAGATGGGCGATTGCCTCACGGCGGTGGACGTGGCAAAATCCTGTCGGCTCGGCCGGGACCGTAGCGACGAAAAAGAGGCCGTCAACGGTATTGACAGAAGAAATTCCGACGTCAACTGGACCGTGGCCTTCGGACTGAGCCTGTCCTGATGAAAAAGGGGTCAGCCTTTTTTGATAAGGAGGAGGTGAGTTTAGCATGGTGAATGTCAACTTCGTGCCTGATGATTACGCCCAGGGCAATGAGTGCCGTCGCACGAACTTCATGTATATCGTGTTGTTTGCGGTGATGATGATGGCGTTGGGCGGTTCGTATGCGGCGATTATGATTCGCCAGCGCGCCTGTATGGCGAGTGAGAAAGTCGTCAACGAGCGGCTCGCCAAGATGCAGGAGGCGATCAAGCAGTTCGAGGAGCTTCAGACCCGGCGGCGTGAGATGATGCAGACGGCCCTGACCACGGCGGAATTGATCGAGCCGGTCCCCAGAAGTATCGTGCTGGCTTCGTTGACGAATAACTTGCCTAAGGGCGTCTCGCTGTCAAGGCTGGAACTGATCCAGAAGCAGCCGAAGCCGGGCGCGCGACCGGCGAGAACCACCAAATATGAAGCGACCCAGGCCCAGAAGGATGCGAACTCGGAAAACGCCGGGCCCGTGAATCCGGAGAAACTACTCGAGACGCATATCGAAATCGGAGGAATCGCTCCGAGCGATCTTCAGGTGGCGGCGTATATCGAGCACCTGGGCCAATCGATGGTCGTGGATAGCGTCGCGCTCGTGGAATCCAAGGAGTTCAAAGTGGACGACAACACCTTCAGGGAGTTCAAGTTGACGGCCATGCTCAGGAAGGACGTCCACCTGACGAAAAACGACGTTGAGAGAATCAGGTACAAGGCTGAGAAAAAAAGCATGTGGAATTTTTGGAATTTTTAAATCCGTAGCGCTCGGGAGGACTATCGGGGTCTTTCGGCGGCCAAGGGATTTATCATAAAGCGAGGATGGGATCATGACGGGTAATTTCAGGAAATTTGTATTTTTCCTCTTGTTGGTGGGCGTGGCCGTCGTCGGGTATCAATACATGATCAAACCGGCGAACGCGCGTTTGGCCGAATCGAAAAGCCGGGTCGATGCGAAACTGACGCAATTAGCCAAGTTTCAGGAGGCTTCCACGGCGGCGGAGGATTTGTCGAAGCAGCTCGAGCAATTGAAAGAAGCCATGGAATTCTTCGAGAGCAAATTGCCGCCGAAGAGCCAGATTCACGAGGTGCTCGAGCAGGTCACGGTCATTGCCCAAAAGCAGGGTCTCAAGCCCAAGACGATTCGCACGCTCGTTAAGAAAGACAACAGCGGCTATATCGAACAGCCGCTGA
>Ga0272442_10009591_pt1 | contig 12077 bp, 14 predicted proteins | sample SSMForm2O_FD_200262 | JGI IMG/M metagenome (GOLD analysis project Ga0272442, IMG submission 200262) | Marine sediment archaeal communities from Little Sippewissett salt marsh, Falmouth, MA, United States - SSM-Form-2O | ecosystem: Environmental > Aquatic > Marine > Wetlands > Sediment ... | reverse complement strand
AACAGAAGATAGTCTTTTCTTAAGGATGGTTTTTAGGGGAAGACAGGCAGATGTGCCTTATTATTTTTCAGTTGATACATATGATTGGAAACAAGGATTTGTTATATTTGCCAGATTAGATTGTGCCCCAGCGCCGAGTTTCAAAGTAGGAGTAGCTGGGAATAAAATTATTGTTAGCAATAAATATCTATGGGTGATTAGATCCTGGCTACAAAGTGATTGGGATATTCCCTACAAAGTTAGTGATAAAAAAGAATTTTCTACGCCCCAAAAAGCACAGAAGTTTCTTGCGGATTTACGCAAGAAGGTATCAATAGATCGTAAATCTCTCGGGCAGGAAGTTGCTAAAAAAATAAAAGCACATAATTGGGAATTAGATAAAGACCTGTTTGTTCAATGCTAAGAAAATTAAGAAGCCACACTTTAATAGTGGGGCTTTTTTCTTTCACTTGATATTGATAATCTATTCTGTTATGATGAAGTATATGGATTACAAAGAACTCATTGAGAAAATTAAGCTGGAGATGGATAAGACTATTAGTTTTTTAGAGAGAGAACTGGCTAAGATAAGAAGCGGTAGGGCTTCAGTTTCTTTGGTTGAAGATATTATAGTTGATTGTTTTGGTCAGAAGTTTCCTTTAAAACAATTAGGAGCTATATCTTCTCCAGAACCTAAACAGATTGTTATTCAACCTTGGGATAAATCATATATTGAGCCTATTGAAAAGGCAATTAGTAAATCAAGCTTAGGAACAAGCCCCGTTGTTGATAAGGATGTTCTAAGGATTAACCTTCCTCCTTTAAGCGATGAATATAGGAAGACTTTAATAAGAGCTTTATCTGATAAACAAGAAGAAGCTAGAAAAACTATTAGGCATTGGAGAGGAGATGTTTGGGAAAAGGTTCAAGAAGGGACTAAGACAGGAGAGATTAGAGAAGATGATAAGTTTAGAGCTAAAGATGATCTCCAGAAACTAGTTGACGAATATAATAAAAAGATTGATGAAATGGGTAAGAGAAAAGAAAAGGAAATACTAGGATAATATATGATATCAGGTATTATTATTGCTTTTGTAAGTTTAATCAGCCTAATAATTATTCATGAATTAGGTCATTTTCTTACGGCTAAAAAGTTTGGTATTAAAGTAGAAGAGTTTGGTATTGGTTATCCTCCTAGAATGATTGGTAAGAAAATAGGGGAGACAATATATTCTATTAATTGGTTACCCTTAGGAGGGTTTTGTAGAATATTTGGTCAGGAAACTAAAGAAGATGATCCTAGAAGTTTTAGTTCTAAGCCGTATTATCAAAAAGCTTTAGTAATATTAGGAGGAGTTTTAGTTTTTTGGGTTTTAGCTGCTGTTTTATTTGGTATTGTTGCAATGATTGGAGCTCCTACTGTTATAGAAGATGATGATATTGAAGGAATAAGAAATGCTCAAGTTCAGATATTAGGTGTTGCTGAAAACTCTCCAGCTGAACAGGCAGGTTTGGAAATAGGAAGTATAATTGAGGCTATAAATGGCATCGAAATAGACAAAGTTTCTCAATTACAAGATATTACTAACGAAAATAAAGGTAAGGAAGTAGTTCTAACTATTAAAACAGGTAGTGGTACTAGAGAAGTTAGTTTGGTTCCTAGGCAAGATGACTCAGAAGGCGCTATTGGTATTTCTTTAGCTAGAATAGCTTTAAAATCAAGTCCTTGGTATTTGGCTATTTGGAGAGGAATAGAAGAAACCTATTATACAACCATAGCTATTATTAAGGCTTTTGCTTGGATGATAAGTAGTTTAGTTAGAGGTCAGGGCATGCCTCCTGGAGCTGAGGTTGGTGGTCCAGTGATGATCTTTGATCTTTTTATTAATATTGGAGGATTAGGTCTAAGTTATTTACTAAGATTTATTGCTGTGATAGCTATTCATTTAGCTATTCTTAATATATTACCTATACCAGCCTTAGATGGTGGTTGGTTTGTTTTCTTAACTATAGAAAGAATAACAGGAAAAGATTTGAATGATAAAGTTATTCAAAAAATTAGCGCCGTATTCTTTCTTTTATTAGTTGCTTTGTTAATCTTTGTAACTGTAAAAGATGTAATGAGGTTTTTCTAATATGAAGACAAATGTCTTCTACTAATCTAAATTAAAAATTTAAATTAATATGAGACAATCAAAACTTTTTTATAAGAGTCTTAAAAAAGATCCTAAAGATGCTAAATCTAGCTCTCATGCTCTTTTAGTTAGAGCTGGTTTTGTGGATCAATTAGGAGCAGGAGTATTTACTTTTCTTCCTTTGGGATTAATGGTTCTTAAGAATATAGAAAATATTATTAGAGAAGAAATGATTAAAATAGGAGGTCAGGAAGTTTTAATGCCTGCTTTAATTCCTAAGAAGAATTTAGAGAAAACAGGAAGGTGGAAGAGTTTTGATGTTTTGTATAAATTAAAAGATTATGCTTTGGGGGCTACTCATGAAGAAGTAGTTTCTCCTTTAGCTAAAAAGATTATTTTATCATATAAGGATCTTCCTTTATATTTATTTCAGATTCAGACCAAGTTTAGAAACGAATTAAGAGCTAAGTCAGGTTTATTAAGAACTAGAGAGTTTTTAATGAAAGATCTTTATTCTTTCCATGCTGATGAAAAAGATTTAGATAAATATTATGAAAAAGTAGCCAAATCCTATAATAGTATTTTTAAAAGATGTGGTATTCCGGCTATAAAGACCTTAGCTTCAGGTGGAAGTTTTTCTAAGTTTTCTCATGAATTCCAAACTATTACTGATGCTGGAGAAGATATAATTTATGTTTGTAGGAAATGTGGTATTGCCATTAATAAAGAAATTAAGAAACCTAAGTGTCCTGAGTGTGGAGGGAGTAAATTTGAAGAAAAGAAAGCAGTTGAGGTTGGTAATATTTTTAAATTAAATGATAATTATTCTTTGCCTTTTGATTTAAAGTTTAAAGAAAAACCTGTTTTAATGGGTTGTTATGGAATTGGTTTGAGTAGATTAATGGCTGCAGCAGTAGAAGTTAATCATGATGATAAAGGAATTATTTGGCCTAAGGAGATAGCTCCTTTTGATATTCATTTGATTTGTTTAGGTGATAAGAAAAAATGTGATAAGCTTTACAATGATTTGCTTTCTAAAGGGAAAAAGGTATTATATGATGATAGAGATAATTCAGCTGGAGAGAAGTTTGCTGAAGCAGATTTAATCGGTATTCCAGCAAGAATAGTAGTTAGTGCTAAGACCTTGAAAAATAATTCATTTGAGGTTAAAAATAGAGATAGTAATAAAACATGTTTAATAAAGTTTTCTCATATTTCTCGCATAATATAGGTATTGATCTAGGCACTGCTAATTCCCTAGTTTATGTTCAGGGGAAAGGTATTGTTATTAATGAGCCTTCAGTGGTGGCTGTTAATCAAAAAACAGGCCAGATTTTAGCTATTGGAGAAGAAGCTAAAAGAATGGTTGGGAGAACTCCAGCTCATATTGTGGCTACTAGGCCTCTAGTTGATGGAGTAGTTTCTGACTTTGAGGTTACAGAGCAGATGCTTAAGTATTTTATTGATAAGGTTCATAAAAGAAGATTTATTATTGGTCCTCGTCCTAGAGTTATTGTTGGTGTTCCTTATGGAGTTACTGAAGTAGAGAAGAAAGCTGTTCGTGATGCTACAAGAAATGCTGGAGCTAGAGAAGTATTTTTAATAGAAGAGCCAATGGCTGCGGCTATTGGAGCTAGATTAGCTGTCCAGGAAGCTGGCGGTAATTTTGTTGTTGATATTGGAGGTGGAACAACAGAAGTAGCTGTTATATCTTTAGGGGGAGTAGTTTTAGCTAAGAGTTTAAGAATTGCCGGAGATAAATTAAATGAAGATATAATTAGATTTGCTCAAGAAGAATATAGGTTATTAATTGGAGAAAGAGCAGCTGAATCATCTAAAATAGGTATTGGTTCAGCTTATCCTTTGAAAGAGAAAAAAGAGCTTCCTTTAAGAGGAAGAAATCTGGTTACTGGTTTGCCTGAAGAGATTTTAGTTACTGATGAAGGTATTAGAAGGGCTATGCAAAAGTCAGTAAAGCAAATTGTTTCAGCTATTAAAACAACAGTAGAGGAAACACCACCAGAACTTTTAGCTGATATTATGGCTAAGGGTATTTATTTAGCTGGAGGAGGAAGTTTATTAAGAGGTTTAGATACTTTAATTCAAGAAGAAGTTAAAATACCAGTTAAGATTATTGAAGATCCCATGACCGCTATGGTTAGGGGAGCTGGTATGGTTTTAGAAAATATAGATAAACTAAGTGAAACCTTAACTAAAGAGGAGGAAATAGGTCCGCCTAAACTTATATGATCTCTGCAGAACATATTGCTAAATTAGCTAGATTAGGATTATCTAGTTCTGAAATTAAAAAGTTTCAGAAGGAGCTTTCTTCTATTTTAAATTACATTAATCTATTAGAAGAAGTTGATGTTTCTAATATAGATCCCACATATCATCCTTTTGAAAGAGGGACAAATATTAGAAAGGATGAAGCTATAAGCCAAGAATCAGATAAATTAATAGATTTAGCTCCTAGTAAAAAGAAAAGATATATTAAAGTTAAGTCTGTTTTTAAATGAATATTCTTGAGATTTACAAGGGTCTTTCAGAAAAAAAGTTTTCAGCTTTAGAAATAACTAAAGAGTTTTTAGCTAAAAAAGATAAGTATAATGCTTTTATAACTATTAGTAAAGATTTAGCTTTAGAGCAGGCTAAGAAAGCAGATAAGATGATTGCTAAAGGAGAGAATACTGTTTTAACAGGTGTGCCAATGGCTGTTAAAGATAATATATTAGTAGAAGGAGTGAAGAATACCTGTGCCTCCAAGATTTTAAAGGACTATATTGCTCCTTATGATGCTACTTGTATTAAGAAGTTAAAAGATTTAGGAGCTGTTATAATTGGTAAAACAAACTTAGATGAGTTTGCTATGGGTTCTTCTACAGAGAATTCGGGTTTTTTTACTACTAAGAATCCTCATGATATTACAAGGGTGCCAGGAGGTAGTTCTGGAGGTTCAGCTGCTGCTGTAGCTGCTGATCTATGCTGTTATGCCTTAGGATCTGATACAGGAGGCTCTATAAGGCAACCAGCTTCATTCTGTGGGGTTATTGGCTTAAAACCCACATATGGAGCTGTCTCTCGTTATGGTTTAACTGCTTTTGCTTCTTCTTTTGATCAAATAGGTCCTTTAGCTAAAACAGCTGAAGATGCTAGAATTGTTCTTAATGCTATAGCTGGAAAAGATTCTAAAGATTCAACTAGCATTGGTTTTAAAGATAAGATTGATACTAATACTACTCAATTAAAAGTAGGTATTCCTCGAGAATATTTTATTGAAGGTATAAATTCTGAAGTAGAAGTTCTTGTTAAACAGGCTATTAAAAAGAATTATGATATAATGGAGATAAGCTTACCTCATACTAAATATGCTTTAGCAGCTTATTATATTATTGCTCCTTCTGAAGCTTCAGCTAATTTAGCTAGGTTTGATGGAGTAAGATACGGTTTGTCTAAAGCCGAAAAAGATCTTTTTAATACTTATTTAAAGACAAAAGGAGTTGGTTTCGGAGATGAGGTTAAAAGAAGAATAATGATAGGAACTTATGCTTTGTCGGCTGGTTATTACGATGCTTATTATTTAAAAGCTCAAAAAGTTAGAACCTTAATTAAACAGGACTTTGATAAAGCTTTTAAAAAAGTAGATGTTATAATGACTCCTACTTGTTCTTCCCCTGCTTTTAAAATAGGGGAGAAGATAGATAATCCTTTAGCAATGTATTTAGCTGATATTTTTACTGTTTCTGTGAACTTAGCTGGTTTACCAGCTGTTTCTGTGCCTATTGGTACAGTAGATAAGCTACCAGTAGGTTTACAGATTATTGGTAAACCTTTTGAAGACCATAAGATATTAGAGGTAGCTAAACAATATGCTTGACACCTTAAGGGCAATAATTTACTTTCTTACTTCTGCTGTATTTTTATTTTGGCTAAAAATAGTTTTTCTCTCTATCAGTGCAATACTTTTTATTGCTATAATTATTCTTTTAATTAGAACCAAATGGATGAAAAAGCGCTTTATAGAGGATTTCGTGGAAATATCTACTTATAGGCCCTATGGTACTAAAAAGACTTTTAAACAGTGGAATAAGTTGGTTAAAAGAATGGAAACAGAAAAAGAAACAGAGTATAAGGCAGCCATAGCTGATGCCGACGTTCTTTTAAGAGATATTTTAGTGAAAATGGGCTATAAAGGAGAAAGTACGAGAGAGGTTTTGGAGAAAATAGATAATAAGATTCTTCCCAATATCCAAGATGTTTGGCAGGCTCACGAAATAAGAAATAAGATTATTCATGATCCAGATTATGGAGTAACCCCAGAAATGGCTAAAAAAGTAATGAGAATTTACGAACAATCTTTTAGAGATTTAGAGATGTTTTAAATTATATCTTACAATCAAGTGTTCTAAATACTTGATTTTTTTATTTTTTTATATTAAAATAGGAATGCGGGGTGGAGAAGTAGTATCTTGCGTGGCTCATAACCACGAGGCGTCAGTGCAATTCTGGCCCCCGCAACAAGCTATTTGATGCCGGCGTAGCTCAGTGGTAGTAGCAGAGTCTTCATAAGGCTAAGGTCGCAGGTTCGAGTCCTGCCGTCGGCACATATGCCTATATATAAAACAAAAGATGAGGATTTTTTTAAGAAATGGTCTTCTGAAATGGCATATATTTTAGGATTTTTTATAGCTGATGGAAGCTTAACAATAAACCCAAGAGGGTCTAAATATATTGATTTTGGTATAACAGATGGTGATTTATTATTCGAAATTAGAAAAGTATTAAAATCAAATCATAGAATTAGTAAGATAAATAGAGGTGATAATTGTAAAAAAGTTTATCGTTTACAGATTGGAAGTAAAGAAATGTTTAATGATTTGTTAAAATTGGGATTAAAAGTTAATAAAACTGGTAAAGAAGTTTTACCCAAAGTTCCCAATATTTATTTTAAAGATTTTATAAGAGGGTATTTTGATGGAGATGGCGGAGTATGGTCTGGTCTTTGTCATAAAAAAGATAGAAAAAAACCTACAAAAGTATTAATGGTAACTTTTACTAGTGGTGGCAATGAAATGCTTCGAAAGATCGCGTGCCGTCTTAATAAGTCGATAGGAACGAAGTTAAAAAGAATAACATATTATGGTAATGCTTTCAGGTTGCAATATAGTATGAATGATAGTATAAAGTTATATAATTTTATGTATAAAGAAATAAATAATAAAATGTTATTTCTCAAGCGTAAAAAAGACATATTTGATAGTTTTATAAATCATAATGCGGGTGTGGCCTAGTCTGGTTTAAGGCGCCGTCCTGTCACGACGGAGATCGTGGGTTCAAATCCCATCGCCCGCGCCAAAATAGTTCTTTAATAAAGGAGGATAATAATGAGTTCGTCAGAAAGAAAGAAGCTAGTTTCAGCTATAATTATTTTTATAGTAGCTAATTTAATTGCTATTAATTTCTATATAGAAAATATCAAGATTTTCTACTTAATTTTAACAGTATTTTTATTAGCCCTGAATTTATTTTTCTACAAGATTTATTATAGAAAGTCCGAATGGTTGGCTTGGATTTTGAACATAATTACTGTTGCCCTTTTTATGTATATTATTAATCTTGTAATTTCCTTATTAGGTATAACAAACACCGTTGAATAGCGGTGTTTTTATTAACAGTTTAGACCTTGATTTTGCCTTAATTTTAAGGTAAAATTAAAGAATATATGGGTAAGAATATTGTTATAGATAATCCTGAGGAAAGGTCTTTAATTAAGGATTTAGAGAAGAGAAAAGATATAAAAGCTGAGAGAATTAAGAGATTATTAGCTCTTCCAGATCTTACTAAAAAAAAGAATTCCCCAGTTAAGATTTTAGTAGACCAGATTATAAAATTACCAAGGTTTGCTGATTTTGATTTAGTTGAATTTCCTAGAATTGTAACTGTTGAAGAGTGTTTTGATCTTTTAAACATGCCCAAAGATCATCCTGCTAGAAAAGAAACAGATACATATTATTTAGATAAAGATCATATTCTGCGTACCCATACAACGGCTTTTTGGTCTTTTTATTTAAAAGATCCAAAAGTATTGGAAAGATTGGAAAAGGATGGTTGTATTAAAGCTCTTTCTAAGGGTATAGTTTTTCGTAAAGATGAGATTGATAGAAATCATTACCCAGCTTTTCATCAAATAGATGGTTTAGTTATATGTAAAAAGGATGTGAGAATAATTACCCAAGATGATTTAAAGGAAGTTCAAGTTGATATGGCTAAGGGGATTTTCGGTCCTAATGTTGAATGGAGGTTTATTCCCGATGAATTTCCTTATACTGTGGAAAGTTTAGAAATGAATATAAAATTTAATGGTGAATGGATGGAAGTTAATGGAGCTGGTTTGGTTCACCCACAATGTTTGAAGAACTTTGGCTTGGATCCTGAAAAATATAACGGTTGGGCATTTGGATTCGGTGATAGGCTAGCGATGATAAAAATGGGAATTCCTGATATTAGAGTATTATGGTCTGATGATTCTAGGATCACTAGTCAGTTTAAAGATATTAATAGTAAGTATAAAGAAGTAAGTAAGTATCCAGAAACTTCTAGAGACATCTCTTTTATTATAGACAAGAGTATTAATCTTAATAATTATTATGAGATTGTCAGAGATTTTGATGATAATCTAATTCAAGAAGTTAAGCTTATTGATGAATATGAAGATAAAAAAAAGTTTGGTGATAAAAAGAGCTATACTTTCCGTATTGTTTATCAGTCATTAGATAGAACTTTAACTAATGAAGAGATAAATGATATTCAAGAGAAAATAAGAGAAAAAACTAAAAAAGACTTAAAAGCTATCTTACGTTAAATATATGGTTAAAAAACAAGAATATAGTGCAAAAGATATTTATGTATTAGAGGGTCTTGATCCTGTCAGGAAAAGACCTGGTATGTATATTGGTTCAACTGGTCCCGATGGTCTACATCACTTGATTTGGGAATGCGTTGACAACTCTTTAGATGAAGCCATGGCTGGTTATGCTAAGAATATAGAGATTATTTTATTACCTGGTAATAAGGTAAGAACAACAGATGATGGCAGGGGAATACCAGTAGAGAAACATGCTCAAACTAAAAAGTCAGCTTTAGAAACTGTTATGACTACTTTACATGCTGGAGGAAAGTTCGGCGGAGAAGCTTATAAGGTTTCTGGTGGTCTTCACGGAGTAGGAGTTTCAGTTGTTTGTGCTTTGTCAAAATATATGAAAGCTGAGGTTTGTAGAGATGGAGGAAGTTATGAGCAAGAATATGCTAAGGGAAAGCCTAAGACAAAAGTTAAAAAAATAAAAGCTTGCAGAGGCACAGGTACAGCTGTTACTTTTGAGCCTGATGAAGAAATATTTAAAGAAGTTGTTTTTAATCCTAAGAGAATTATTAAACATTTACGTCAACAAGCTTATTTAACTAAAGGAGTAAGAATAATTTTTAAAGATGAAAGAACTAAAGATAAAACAAGTTATAGTTTTTATTTTGAAGGAGGTCTAGCTTCCTATATCAAATATTTAATCCACGGAACTCCTGTTCGCAATCCTAATGTATTTTATTGTTTTGGAGAAAAAGAAGAGATTATGGTAGAAGCAGCTTTTCAATATACTGAAGAATATGAATGTAATGAAGAAAGTTTTGCTAATAATATTTATACTGGAGAGGGAGGAATGCATTTGACAGGGTTCAGAACTGCTTTAACCAGAACTTTAAATGATTGGGCTAGAAAGAACGAATTATTAAAAGAAGCTGATGCTAATTTATCTGGAGAAGATATTAGAGAAGGTTTAACTAGTGTTGTTTCAATTAAAATAAAAGAGCCTCAGTTTGAAGGACAGACCAAAGCTAAGTTAGGAAATCCAGAAGCTAAAACAGTTGTAGATCAAGTAGTTTCAGAGCATTTAACCGATTTTCTAGAAAGAAATCCTGGAGATGCTAGAGCTATTATAGAGAAATGTATACTTTCTTCTCGAGCCAGGAAAGCAGCTAGAGCAGCTAGGGAAACTGTTTTAAGAAAAGGGGTTTTAGACGGCCTTACTTTACCTGGTAAACTATCTGATTGTGCCTCTAAAAAGCCAGAAGAATCAGAGATATTTATTGTAGAAGGAGAATCAGCCGGTGGATCTAGTCGTCAAGGAAGAGATAGAAGGTTTCAGGCAATTCTTCCTTTAAGAGGTAAAATATTAAATGTTGAAAGAGCTAGATTAGATAAGATACTAGCTTCTAAAGAGATAAGAGCTTTAATTATTGCTCTAGGGACTGCGATTGCTGAAGATTTTGATTTAGAGAAATTAAGATATCATAGAATCGTTATAATGTGCGACGCTGATTCTGATGGAAATCATATTAGAACTTTGCTTTTAACCTTGTTTTACCGTCATTTTAAGCCTATTATCGAGAATGGTTATCTTTATGTGGCTCAGCCACCATTATATAAAATTCAAATGGGGAAAAAATTAGAGTATACTTATAGTGAATCAGAAAAGGAAAAATTATTAAAAGAGTTAGGTGGAGAAAAAGCTTCTATTCAAAGATATAAAGGTTTAGGAGAGATGAACCCAGACCAGTTATGGGAAACAACCATGAATCCGGAGAATAGAGTTTTATTAAAAGTGACTGTTGATGATGCCAAAGAAGCCGATAAAACCTTTGATATTTTAATGGGTGAAGAGGTTCCTCCTAGGAAGAAGTTTATTCAGACCTATGCTAAAGAAGTGAAGAATCTTGACATTTAAATTATTTTTAGTTAAAATTTAAAACATGATACTTAATAAGCTGGGCTCATTTCTTAAAGAAGTGCGTCTAGAAATGAAAAAAGTTAATTGGCCTACTAGAAAAGAAGCTGTTAAATATACCCTTATAATTATAGGAGTCTCTGTTGTTGTGGCTGCTTTTTTGGGTGGATTAGATTATATTTTCACAACTTTATTAAATAAGTTTATACTTTAATGCCTAAACAACGTTTACCTCAAGAGAAAAATTGGTATGTAATTCATACTTATTCTGGGTATGAAGATGCCGTAGCTAAAAACTTAAAACAAAGAGTGGAGTCTTTAGGTATGGAGGATAAAATATTTAATGTTTTAGTTCCGAAAGAAAAGAAGATTAAAATTAAAGGAGGAAAAAGGAAAACAGTTGAAGAGAAGATCTATCCAGGATATGTTTTAGTAGAAATGATTGTAACAGATGATTCTTGGTATGTTGTTAGAAACACTCCCAACGTAACAGGGTTTGTTGGAGTAGGAACCACTCCTATGCCAGTATCTTTGAAAGAGGTGGATACTTTGAAAAAGAGAATGGGGGTAGAAGCTCCTCAGCATAATCTTGAATTAAAGGTAGGGGATGCAGTAAAAATAATTGACGGTCCATTTAAGGATTTTGATGGTAAGGTTTCAGCTATTGATCCCAATAGAGGAAAAATAAAAGTATTAGTTAATATGTTTGGAAGAGATACTCCAGTAGAGTTAGATTCTCTTCAGATTAAAAAGATATGAAAAAAGTTATTGCAATCGTAAAATTACAGATTCAAGCAGGGCAGGCAACTCCAGCTCCTCCAGTTGGGCCAGCTTTAGCCCCTCATGGAATAAATATGGCAGAGTTTTGTCAAAAATTCAATGATGCTACTAAAGAGCAGGCTGGGTACAAGATTCCTGTAGAAATAAGTATTTATGAGGACAGGAGTTATGATTTTAAAGTAAAACAACCACCAGCTTCAGAGCTTCTAAAGAAAACTCTTAATCTTGAAAAAGGTTCAGGAGTTCCTAATAAAACAAAGGTTGCTAAAATTACTAAAGCCCAGTTAAAGCAAATAGCTGAAAAGAAAATGCCTGATCTTAATACTAATGATGTTGAGCAGGCAATGAAGATTATTGAAGGAACAGCTAAGAACATGGGTATTGAAGTAGAATGAAAAAGCATGTCCGT
>Ga0272442_10009588_pt1 | contig 12079 bp, 8 predicted proteins | sample SSMForm2O_FD_200262 | JGI IMG/M metagenome (GOLD analysis project Ga0272442, IMG submission 200262) | Marine sediment archaeal communities from Little Sippewissett salt marsh, Falmouth, MA, United States - SSM-Form-2O | ecosystem: Environmental > Aquatic > Marine > Wetlands > Sediment ... | reverse complement strand
TCCGGCGCGGAGCCGCCGGCCGTCGGCGGCGCGACGGCACCGGCGCCCATTGCCGTGGCCGGCATGCCGAAGGCCGTCAGGCCGCCCAGGGCGCCCAGGCCCATGGTCTCCACGGCCGAGGAGGGCACGATGATCATGCTGCCCTTCTGCTTGAGCCCCTCGAAGACCATGTTCATGGCGCGCAGGTGCAGGGCGACGGGGTTGTCCCGGTAGGCCTCGCTGGCCTGGGCGAACTTGGTGGCGATCTCCGTCTCGGCCGTGCCGAGGATGACGCGGCTCTGGCGCTCGCGCTCGGCCTGGGCCTGGCGGCTCATGGCGTCCTCCAGGGCCTGCGGGATGATCACGTCGCGGATCTCGATGGACTGGATCGTGATGCCCCAGGGATCCGTCTTGCGGTCCACCACCTGCTGGATCTCGTGGCCCACCTGCTCGCGGTTGGAGAGCATGTCGGCCAGCTCGTGCCGGCCGATGGCGTCGCGCAGGGCCGTCTGGGCGCTGAGGACGACCGCCTGCTCGTAGTTCTCCACCTCCAGGACGCTCATCTTCGCGTCCCAGACGAGCCAGAAGGCGATGGCGTCCACGTTCACCGGCACCGTGTCGCGGGTCAGGGTCGTCTCGGCGCGGAAATCCGTGACGCGCACGCGGTGGTCGATGAAGCGGTCGACGCGGTCCACCAGCGGGAAGACGGCGAAGAGGCCCGGCCCGCGGATGGCCTTGAAGCGGCCCAGCCTCAGCACGACGCCCTTCTCCCACTGCTTGGCGATCTGGATGGAGGCGGCGACGAGCAGGCCCAGGTAGGCCGTCCAGTGCATGGCCCAGGGCGTGAAGCCGTCGAAGACGTAGCGCAGCAGCACCCAGTAAGCCACGCCCAGGACGATGACGTTCCACCAGCGCGGCACCAGGCTGAGTCCGCCGCCCATGACCACGGCCGCCACCACGGCCAGGACCTCCGTGCGCGCGTGGGCCTCGGCGCCGTCGGGGATGCCCCGCGCCATCTGGATGACCGCGCCCACGGCCATGAACAGGATGAGCAGGGCCACGTTGAGGGCGCCGAAGCGGAAGTCGGTCTTCTGGATGCCGGGCAGGGGGCCGCCCGGCCGCTCGGTGATCTTGATCAGCTTGTCGTTCATGTCAGCTCCTCCTCGCGGGGGAGACGCTCGGCCAGCTCGGAGTGGATCTCCTGGGGGCCGAAGCCGAACTCCGCGGCCTTGGACAGGAACTCGGTGACCATCTCGCGGAGCTTGGACGCGCGCACCAGCTCGTCCTCGCGCACCTCCGCCCGGGCCACGAAGGTGCCCTTGCCGCGCAGGCTGTGGACGACGCCCGCGCGCTCCAGCTCGGTGTAGGCGCGGGCGACCGTGTTGTAGTTGACGTTCAGATCCACCGCGAACTGACGCACCGTCGGCAGCTGCTCGCCCGGAATCAGGCGGCCGTCGGCGACGGCCACCTTCACCCAGTCGACGATCTGCCGGTAGATGGGCACGCCGCTGGCGGTATCCAGGGTCAAGGCGATGGGTTGCTGCTTCATGTTTGTCCCACCTCGATAGATGAACATTATGCTAGAAGTATAGTTCAATAGTTGCATATGTCAAGCAGGCGATGAATTGCCACAATCCTTTGCTAGACAATGGATTGGAAGAGTGGGATCGGGGTCGGTCAGTCCAGGAGCACCACGCGGCCGCTGCCATGGAGGCGGCCCGAGGCCGGGCGGACGTAGTAGACGCCGGCCGGCAGGCGGCGGCCGCGGTCGTCGCGGCCGTCCCAGAGGGCGCTGCCGCCCGCCGTCTCGAGGACGCGCAGCAGGCGGCCGGCGGCGTCGAAGACGGCCAGGCGCCCGCCGCCCGCCGCGCCGGCGGCCAGGCGTAGGGTGGTCGCGCCCTGGAAGGGGTTGGGCCAGGCCTGCACGCGGGGCAGGATGGGCGCGGCCGCGCCGGGGGCGGCGGTGACGGTCTCGATGCCGGCCATGTGGCAGAAGACGCCCAGGACCATCTTGGCCATGGCCAGGTGGAAGGGCGGCGTGATGCAGTTGACGAAGGTGTCCGCGTCGTCGTTGGCGTGCGGCGCGTGGTCGTGGCCCTCCCAGATGGAGACGCCCGCGTAGCCCTCGTACCAGAAGGACCAGGCGTCGCTGTTGCTTCCCTCGATGATTTCCGTCTCCGCGAGGATGGGCGAGTAGGTCTCGGCCAGGATCTCGATCTCCTGGGCGAGCGTCGTGCTGGCCGTGTTGTGGAAGATCGTGCAGTCGTGGGTGGTCACGTCGAAGCCCACCATGTCCACGTTGAGGTAGCCCAGGACCGTGGCGCCCTGGTCGGCCAGGCTGGCGGCGTGGAAGCCGCTGCCCTGGCGGCCCACCTCCTCGGCGCCGAAGAAGCAGATCTCGATGTCGTGCTGGAAGCTGGTTCCGCCCAGGAGCTGGGCCAGCTCGAGAAGGACGGCCACGCCGCTGGCGTTGTCGTCGGCGCCGGGCGCGAGCTTCTCGGGATCGTCGAAGCTGGTGCCGCTGCCGTCGAGCTCGGTATCGTCGATGCTGTCCCAGTGGGCGCCGATGACGACCAGACCGCCGGGATCGGTGCCCTCGCGGCGGGCGATGACGTTCCAGGAGGCGACGGTGCCGAGCTGCGGGTGGCGCACCTCGAACTCCTCGATGCCGGTCTCCCAGCCGAGGAACACGAGTTCGTCGTAGAGCTCCTGGACGACCACCGGCGCGTTGACCGAGGCCACGAAGCGGGTGTCGAAGGCCTCCAGGTGGCGGACGTCCTGGGTCAGGTGGACGCCGCTGACCATGGCCTGGAGCTGGCCGATGGTGGTGCCGATGTCGGCGCGCGGCGCGGCCGGGGCGGCGAGGAGCGCGATCAGGCAGGCGAGCGTGGCGAGGAGGCGCGGCTTCACGGGGACCGTCCTGGATGTGGGGCTCGAGGTTCGGGGATATTATAGCGCATGCCGGCGGGGCGGGGCCAGGTGGCCGCCGCGGCCGCGGCGCGACGATACACGACCGGGCGGTACCGGAAACCGCGCGGAGCGGCCGGCGGCCGGGCCGCGCTCTCCGGGCCGCCCCGCGCGGCCGCCGGCGCCGGCAGGATCGCGCTTTCCGGTCCGCGACACACGGCGGCGGCCGCCGGACAACTTGAGTTGACCACCACCCTGCCCGGGGGTAGAACTGGCCCATGGTTCCCCTCGCCGGCACCAGCGCCAATCTGGGGCGGATTCTCCTCGGCTTCGTCGAGGAGATCGGAGGCATCAGCGTGCTCCTGGGGCGCATCCTCGCCCAGACGCCGCGCATCGTCCGCGGCGGCCGGCTCCTGGCGGACCAGATGCTGGAGATCGGCAACCGCTCCATGCCGCTGGTCTTCGTGGTCTCCATCTTCACGGGCGCGGTGACGGCCGTGCAGGCCAGCTACCAGTTCCAGGCCTACGTGCCCCTGATCCTGCTGAGCAGCACCGTGCACCGCTCGGTGATCATCGAGCTGGGGCCCGTGCTGACGGCCCTGGTGGTGGGCGGCCGCGTCAGCGCCTCCATCGCCGCCGAGCTGGGCACCATGCGCGTCACCGAGCAGGTGGACGCCCTCGAGGTCATGGCCGTCGATCCCGTGCGCTACCTGGCCCTGCCCCGCTTCTGGGCGGCCGTGGTGATGATGCCGGCCCTGACGGTCCTCGCGAACCTGCTGGCCATCCTGGGCGCCTGGGTGGTGGCCCTGCTCACCGTGCCGGGCATGACCAACCACCTCTTCGTCGAGGGCCTCAAGCTGCACTTCTACCTGCACGACTGGATGTCGGGCCTGGCCAAGGCCGTGGTCTTCGGCATGATCATCGCCGTCACGGGCTGCTTCTACGGGCTCAGGGCCGGCGGCGGGGCCGAGGGCGTCGGGCGCGCCACCATGAAGGCCGTGGTGGCCAACTGCCTGGCCATCCTGGTCCTGGACTACTTCCTGGCCACGGTCCTCTTCCAGATCCTCTTCGGGAAGGGCTGACGTGATCGAGGTGCGCGGGCTCAAGAAGCGTTTCGAGGACCTGGTGGTCCTCGACGGCGTCGACCTCGACGTCCGCGAGGGGGAGACCCTGGTCATCATCGGCCGCAGCGGCAGCGGCAAGAGCGTGCTCGTCAAGCACCTGGTGGGGCTGCTCAAGCCCGACGCCGGCACCGTCCGCATGGGCGACACGGAGGTGACGGAGCTGTCGGGCGGCGCCCTATACGCCCACCGACGGCGCTTCGGCTACCTCTTCCAGAGCGCCGCGCTGTTCGACTCCCTGAGCGTGGGCGGCAACGTGGGCCTCGGCCTGCGCGAGCACCGGGTGGCGGGCGAGGCGGCGATCCGGCGCGTGGTGGCCGAGAAGCTGGCCCTGGTGGGCCTGGAGGGCATCGAGGACAAGAAGCCGGCCGAGCTGTCGGGCGGCATGAAGAAGCGCGTCGGCCTGGCGCGGGCCATCGCCATGGATCCGGAGGTGGTCATCTACGACGAGCCCACCACGGGCCTGGACCCCATCATGGCCGACGTCATCAACGAGCTGATCCTGGACCTGCAGCGGCGCCTGGACATCACGAGCATCGTGGTCACCCACGACATGACCAGCGCCCGCAAGATCGCCGACCGCATCGCCATGCTCTTCGAGGGGCGCATCATCTTCGACGGCGATCCCGGCGCGCTGGACCGCTGCGAGGACCCCGTGGTGCGCCAGTTCGTGGAGGGGCGGAGCCGGGGGCCCATCCAGATGCGCTAGACGAAAGGGACGGACGTGCGACGAAACGTGGAGCTGCGGGTGGGGGCGCTGGTGATCGCGGCCATCGTGGCCGGGACCATCTGGCTGCTCTTCCTCAAGGAGTTCAAGTTCCGGACGGCCACCTTCCCCGTCCACGTGGACTTCCGCGAGGTGGCGGGGATCACCGTCGGGGCGCCGGTGCACATCCTGGGCGTGGTGCGCGGCAAGGTGGACAGGATCGAGCTGCGCCGCGACCACGTGCGCCTGACCCTGGGCATCGAGGAGGCGACCTTCATCAGCCAGGACGCCCGCTTCGTCCTGCAGCCCGACCTGATCAACCCCACCTCCGTGCGCATCGAGCAGGGGACCAGCGCGGTGGCCATCACGCCCGGGACCACCCTGCCGGGCCACCAGGCCGCCGAGATGGGCCAGCTCCTGGAGGAGGGCACCCGCCTGGTGGTTTCCCTGCGCTCCCTGAGCGAGCGCATGGACTCCCTGGCCGCCGACGCCCGCCTGGACGCCATGCTCACGGACATGTCCGCCGGCGCCGCCGAGATGCGGGCCTGGACCAGCGAGGGGCGTGAAGAGACGGCACGGGTCCTGGCGCGCATCGAGGGCCTGGGCACGGAGCTGGAGGGCCTGGTGGCCGAGACCCGCGGCCCCTTCGGCGAGGCCCTGGACGGCATGAACCGCTTCTCCACGGGGGCCGACAGCCTCGTCCAGAGCCTGGAGGTGGCGGCCCGCAGCCTCGCCGCCGTGGGCCGGCGCCTGGAGGCCGGCGAGGGCAGCCTGGGCCGGATGCTCGAGTCCGACGAGTTCTATGTCCAAATAAATCAGACGGTTGCGGAATTAGACAGCCTAATCACAGATATCAGACAAAATCCTAAAAAGTTTGTGCATTTTTCGTTGTTCTGATCTAAGCTAATAGAGCACAACGTGCTGCAATGCCAGTGAGGACGCCGTGAGGGGCCGGGGAGCCCTTCACTCCCTTGACCGTCGTGTATACTGGTGGAACCCGCATCGGGGGGCCGCTCGAACGGGAATCCGCACCCGGGCCGCCCGACCGGAGACGACATCCGCATCCATGTCCACGAAAGGAGGAGGGAGCGGAGAAGACGACACCATCGCCCGACGGACGGGCGAGCGAAGGAAGGATCAGCCATGCATCGCGTCCGTTACCATCGAAGCCTCGATTCCGTGGCCGGTCTCACCAAGGATGAGAGGGACCGCCTCGCGCCCGTGGCCGAACGCTACGCGTTCCGCGCCAACTCCTACACCCTGGGCCTCATCGACTGGGCCGACCCCGCGGACCCCATCCGCCGGATCGTCATCCCCGATCCGGACGAGCTGGAGCCCTTCGGGCGGCTGGATCCCAGCCAGGAGGCCGTCAACTACGTGGCCCCCGGCTGCCAGCACAAGTACCGCGACACGGCCCTGCTGGTGGTCAGCGAGGCCTGCGGCGGCCTGTGCCGCTTCTGCTTCCGCAAGCGCCTGTTCCTCGACGGCAACGCGGAGGTGGAGGTGGATCCCGAGCCGGGCATCGACTACATCCGCCGCACGCGCGCCATCAGCAACATCCTGCTGACCGGCGGCGACCCGCTGATGCTCTCCACCCGCCGCCTGGACGCCATCCTGGCCGAGCTGCGGGGCATCCCGCACGTGGGGATCATCCGCATCGGCAGCAAGCTGCCGGCCTACGACCCGCTGCGCATCACCGGGGACCCGGCGCTGCTGGAGACGATCGCCCGCCACAGCCGCCCCGACCGGCGCATCTACGTGATGACCCACATCAACCACCCGCGGGAGCTGACCCGCGAGGCCCTGGCGGCCCTGGACGCCCTCCACCGCGCCGGCGCCATCCTGTGCAACCAGACGCCCATCCTGCGCGGGATCAACGACGACGCGGCCGTCCTGGCCGACCTGGTGCGGCGGCTCAGCTACGCCGGCGCCGCGCCCTACTACTTCTTCCAGTGCCGGCCCACGGCCGGCAACCGGCCCTACACGGTGCCCTTGGTGGAGAGCCATCAGCTCCTCGCGCGCGCCGCGGCGACGGAGTCCGGCCTGGCGCGCCGCGCGCGCCTGGTGATGAGCCACGCCAGCGGGAAGGTGGAGGTGGTGGGGGTCACGGCCGACAAGATCCACTGCCGCTACCAGCGCGCCCGCGATCCGCGCGACGAGGGCCGCTTCTTCGCCTGCAAGCGGGACGACCGGGCCTACTGGCTGGACGACCTGCTGGGCTGGGAGCGCGCGACGCGCCCCGCCGCCCACGCGGCGCACCGCGCCGTTGCGCCGGGCGCCCCTCCCGGATCACTCGCGGAGTAGCACGAACTTGCGGCCGGCGGCCTCGCCGCCGGCCGCGGCTCGCGCCAGGTAGACGCCGCTGGGCACGGCACGGCCCCCGGCGTCGCGGCCGTCCCAGGCGAGTTGCGGCGATTCCAGGGGCAGGTCGGCCTCCAGGCGGCGCAGGCGCCGGCCGCGCACGTCGAAGATCTCCAGCACCACATGGCCGGCCGCCGGCAGCTCCAGGGAGAAGTGCAGGGGCGCCGGCCCCGGGCTGGGCCAGGGGGGCAGCAGGCGCAGGGCCGCCGCCGGCTCGGGCGGGAAGTCGGGCAGGGGGCCCACCGCGTAGTCGCCCTCCCGGGCGAAGGGGACGGGCTCGGCGCCCACCAGCACGGCCGCGGCCCCCGGCGCCAGGACGCGGAAGCGCCGCCCCGCCGAGGTCAGGCGCACCGTGTCGCCCTCCCAGGAGGCGCAGCCCCGGTCGGCCAGCTCGGCCAGCAGGACGCCCGCCTCCACCAGCCGCGTGCCGTCCACCAGCAGGTGGCGCAGGGCGCCGCCCTCGCGCTCGACGAGACCCCAGGCGCCGTCCAGGGTGTCGGCGCCGGCGGCCAGGACGCCCTCGCCCGTGCGGATGAGCACCCGCCGCTCGCGCCCGCCGCGCAGGCTGACCGCCTGCAGGCCCCCCGCCACGATCTCCGACGTGACGGCGGGATCCGCCTCGCCCGGCCGCAGGGACGTCCACTGCCAGACGAAGTCCGCCGCCGGGGCGTCCAGGACCGCCGACAGGACGCGGCTGTCGTCGTCCACGTTGCCGTTGTCGAAGGAGGACAGGGAGAAGCTGGCCAGGCCGGGCTCCGGCGCGTGGAGCTGCATGCGCAGGGCGCCGCCCGATCCCTCGGCCCGCCAGACGCCCGTCGCCGTGGGGAAGACGGCAAGGTCCGTGTCCAGGTGCTGGCGCCACTCCATGCGGCGGCTCAGGCCCTGCTCGGGCTCGAGGCGGTCCCGCAGCCAGAGCTCGGGGATCTCCCCCGGCTCGCCCGGCAGCAGGATCAGCGTGCGCCGGGCCGCCCGCATGGGATTGCCGCCGTCGTAGCCCCAGGACCAGTCCGTGCCGGCCACGGGCCAGTCGGGGTCGTTGTAGGGCGAATGGGTGGTGTAGGCGCGGGTCATATCCGCGCGGAGGATCTCCCAGCGCGGGCCGGCCAGCAGGCGGCGCAGCTTGCCGTCGGTGCCGATGGAGGCGCCGGCGTTGTGCTGGCCGCGGCCGTCGATCAGAGGCAGGTTGTGGGCCGCGGTCTCCTTGGCGACGGCGCCGGCGCCGTGGTCCAGGGCGAAGCCGTGGCCGAAGGCGCGCAGGATGACCTGCCCCACGTCCTCCTGGGCGTGGCCGCCGACGAAGCGGCCGCCCTCCAGGGTGACCAGGAGGCAATCGGCGAGGTCGTCGCCGGGCCAGCCGGTGCGGTAGGCCCAGAAGCCGGCCTCGGCGAAGAGGCGCCCGCCGGCCGGGCGGCCGGGGGCGCGCTCGGCGCCGGCCGTGTGCCACAGCAGGGTGGCCGTGGGGTCGTTCATGTGGCCCAGCGGGTGGCCCAGGTCGCCGGAGCTGCGGCGCAGCAGCCAGCGGGCCAGCTCGGGGTCCGGCCCGAAGGCCGTGGCGAACTCCAGCAGGCTGTGGTGGCGCCCGACGATGAAGTCGCGGCTGTTGTGGTCGTTGCGGTTGAGGAAGAGGCCGCCGCCCTCGTCCATCATCTGCCAAGCCGTGGCCTCGAGGACCGCGGCGAGCCGGGCGTCCGTCCAGGGGCGCAGGTCGAGGCGGTCCATGGCGCGCCAGGTGGGCATGAGGGTGCGCATGGCCCAGACGAAGTAGCCGAGGCCCTCGCGGTAGCAGCCGCCCGGCGTGAGCAGGTCGCCCAGGTCCTTGTCCAGGTAGTCCCGCGCGGCCGCGCGGGCGGCGGCGATCTCGGGGGCGCCGGGCAGGTCGGGCTCCAGGGCCAGGACGCCCAGCATCAGCATCGCGCCCAGGCTGATGCCCTTGTTGCTGACGTAGGGGTTGTGCTGGTAGCGCGTGAAGGTCCAGTCGGTGGCGAGGGCGTCCAGGTAGAGGAGCATCTCGTCGGCCAGGGCCTCGCGCTCGAGGTCCGTGGCCGCCTGGCAGGCCATGTCCCAGCCCCAGGCCAGGTTGTGCAGGCGCAGGGCCGGTCCGAGGACGGCGAGGAAGGGGTCGGTCTCGGTGTCGTGGGCCGCGGTCTGCCACAGGAGGGCGTCGACGACGGCCCGCGCCCAGGTGTCCGCGTCGGGGCCGGGGTCCAGGCAGGCGAGCAGGCAGAGCTCCTCGACGCGGTTGTAGCCGAAGTAGCTGAGGAGGAGGGTGTCGGGCGTCATGGCGGCGTAGGCGACCGCCATGCCGCGGCTCGTGTCCCAGACGTCGCGGCGGCGCGAGTCGGCCTGGATGGCGTCGTGGAGGGCCGGGGCGCCGGCGGCGTCGAAGAGCAGGCGCGGGTGGTTCAGGGCGTGGGGCGGCAGCTCGGCCGCGGCCGGCCCCGTCGCGGCCGCCGGGCCCGTCGCGGCGGCCGCGAGGGCGAGCAGGAGCGCGGCGGCCGGGGGGCGCAGCCTGCGCAGGGAGAAGCGCGTCGTCGCGCGAAGGTCCATGGCGCGTCGTCTGGCTGGGGGAGGGGCCGGCGGCTCCGCGGCAGGTCCGCCGGCGGGACGGACGTAGCATAGCAGCGCCCGCCGCCGCGCCGCAAGGCGGTCCGCATCTTGCCGGGCGCCTGTCGCCTCCCGCGGCGTTGTGCTAGAGTGGGGCCGCCATGGCACGAAAGACCACCCGCTACCTGTGCAAGGAATGCGGCGCCGAGAGCGCCACCTGGCTGGGCCGCTGCCCCGCCTGCGGGGCCTGGGACAGCCTGACCGAGCTGGCCCGGGTCATCGGCAAGGACGCCGCCCGCACCGCCGGCAAGGGCCCGGCGGCGCGCCGCGCGGGCGCCGGGGGCATGCCGCGCGTGCGGCCCCTGGCCGAGGTGCCCCTGGACGAGACGCGCCGCGTCACCAGCGGCCTGGCCGAGCTGGACCGGGTGCTGGGCGGTGGCTTCGTGCCCGGCGCGGCCGTGCTGGTGGGGGGCGATCCGGGCATCGGCAAGTCGACGCTCCTGCTCCAGGCCGCCCACGCCGTTGCCGCCGGCGGCAAGACCGTCCTCTACGTCACCGGCGAGGAGAGCCCCGGCCAGGTGCGCCTGCGCGCCGAGCGCCTGGGGGCCCTGGCGCCGGGGCTGCTGCTTCTGGCGGCGACGGAGCTGGACGACGTCCTGGCGGCCCTCGACCAGGCCGCGCCCGCGCTGCTGATCCTCGATTCGGTGCAGACGATGGGCGATCCGTCGCTGGAGGCGGCCACGGGCAGCCCGGCGCAGGTGCGCCACGTGGCGCAGGCGCTCACCCGCGCGGCCAAGGCCGGCGGCTGGCCGCTGGTGCTCATCGGGCACGTGACCAAGGAGGGGCAGATCGCCGGGCCGCGGCTGCTCGAGCACATGGTGGACGCCGTCTTCTACTTCGAGGGCGAGGAGGGCGGCTCGGGGCGCATCCTGCGGTCGGTGAAGAACCGCTTCGGGCCGACGCACGAGGTGGCCCTGTTCACCATGGGGGACGCCGGCCTGACGGCGGTGGAGGACCCCTCGGGCTTCCTGGGCGGGCGGCACCTGAAGGGGGCGACGGGCGCGGCCGTCACGGTGACCTGGAAGGGCAGCCGGCCCCTGGCCGTGGAGGTGCAGGCCCTGGTGAGCGCGCCGCGCTACGGCACGCCGGCGCGGGTGATCCAGGGCGTGGACCCGCGGCGGGTGGGCCTGCTGGTGGCGGTGCTGGAGAAGGCGGGCGGGCTGGCCATCGGCGGCTCGGACCTGTTCGTGTCGGTGGCCGGCGGCCTGCGCCTGGACGACCCGGCCACGGACGCGGCCCTGCTGGCCGCCCTGGCCTCGGCCCACGCGGGGGCGGCGCTGCCCGACGCGACGCTGTACCTGGGCGAGGCCGGCCTGCGCGGCGACCTGCGGGCGGGCGGCCGCCTGGCCGAGCGCTGCCTGGAGGCCGCACGGCTTGGGTTCGCGCGGGTGCTGTCGCCCGCCGCGCCCGAGGGCGTCAAGGGGCTGCCGGCGGACCTGGTGCGTTTGGTGCCTGATGTGGCCGCGCTGCTGGGCGCCTGCGGGCTAGCGCGCGCGCGTGGGGCGGGTCTCGACGCGTGACCGACGGCTTCCCCTTGTGCTAGGTTGCGCGCATGTCACATCCCCTTTGGACCATCATCGTGGCCGCCGGCGGAGGCACCCGCATGGGCGCCCCCCCCAAGCAGTACCGCCTGCTGGCGGGCCGTCCCCTGCTCGTCTGGTCGCTGGACATCTTCGCGGCGTACGCCGACCGCACGCGGCTCGTCCTCGTGGTGCCGCCGGGCAACGAGGAATACGCCGCGCACCTAGTCCGCGAGTACACGGGCCTGACGCCCCGCGTCGTCGCCGGCGGCGCCACGCGCCAGGCCTCCGTGGCGGCCGGGCTGGCCGCGATCCCCGACGAGACGGGCCTCGTGGCTGTCCACGACGCCGCGCGGCCCCTGTTCAGCGGCCAGGTTCTGGCCGAGTGGCGGGAGAAGCTCGCCGGGTGGGGCGAGAACCATGCCCTGGTGCCCGTTCTGCCGGTCGCCGACACGCTGCTGGAGACATCCGGCGACACCATCCGCGGCATCGCGCCGCGAGATCGCATGGTGACGGTCCAGACGCCCCAGCTCTTCCACCTCTCCCTCCTGCGCCGCGCCCATGCGGCCGCCGCCGAGCGCGGCGAAACCGACTTCACGGACGACACGAGCCTCGTCGTCCGCGCGGGCGGCACGGTGCATGGCGTTCCTGGGCAGCCGCTGAACTTCAAGATCACCACCATGGCCGACCTGGCCCATGCCGCGCTCCTGACGGAGGGCGACCAGGCGGCGGATAGCGCCCTGCGCACGGGCATCGGCTACGACGTGCACCGCTTCGACGCCGCGCGGCCCCTGGTCCTGGGCGGCGTCGTCATCCCCGACGCCGAGGGCCTGGCCGGCCACAGCGACGCCGACGCCCTCACCCACGCCGTCATGGACGCC
>Ga0272442_10009587_pt1 | contig 12082 bp, 8 predicted proteins | sample SSMForm2O_FD_200262 | JGI IMG/M metagenome (GOLD analysis project Ga0272442, IMG submission 200262) | Marine sediment archaeal communities from Little Sippewissett salt marsh, Falmouth, MA, United States - SSM-Form-2O | ecosystem: Environmental > Aquatic > Marine > Wetlands > Sediment ... | reverse complement strand
AGGGAAAAAACAACGATTACCATGATTGCGAGAATGGGAAAGAACACGGTAATATCCCCAGTCAACAGAGACTCTGTCTCCGCTATGATGGGGGCCTTCCCGGTAAACTCGAAGGGAAGAGTATCTTTCCACTTTTCTCTGAGAGATCCCACATCCCGGCGGATATCCGCCGGCAGTATCTTGTTGCCGAAATAAATGTAAAAAAGGAGTGTATCCTGTTCCTCATTGACATATGGTTTCAGCTCGGGAAACTCCGGGAGCTCTGCTGACAAGCGGCGAAGATATTCATCGGTAAGCATGTCCTGCTGAGCAGGAATGGCTTTACTGACAATGATCTCATCATACTCAGAAATAACCCTCGAAGCGTTGAGTATCGACTCGACCTTCACCGTCCCGGGAAGCCGGACAAGATCGTCCTGCAGTTCACGAAGTACGGGAATATCCGCAGCCCTCTTCAGAGAAAGCCCCGCTCTTTCAAGATCGAGAACCGCGATGGCCACATTATGCTGCGGCCGCAGAAGCTCTCCCTCCTCCGTGTACACCTCCGTCCCTGTGTCCAGGGGCTGCGGCATGCGGAGAAAGAACAGCAGGAGAAAAGCAACGATAATAAGCGGGAATAATCTTTTCTTCATAAGAGAGAATGTATGTTAAAACACCCGAATAAAGCAATTATTTTTTTTACAAACATATTATACCAATATCTGCGCATCTTACCTTTTCATCAGATTCAATCTTCTTTGCATACACGATCGTCGCAGCTTTGTACGTACGCTTTGTCTGGTCCATAAATCCGAGGGAAAAGCGATCATCAGGTTTCTGAAAGATGTCCGGTCCTCGTCCGAAGATGGTCCGCCGGCTTATACTGAGGGTAACTGTCACTGCCTGTAACGAAGGATACTTTTAACGCTCCCGGCTCTATTTCACCAGGTCCCTGAGCTGATCCGGTTTCACTTCGTGAAAATTGAGGTAGCGGTAGATCCTGTCCCGGCTTTCCTGGCTGATCTTCCGCGCAAGGGTGCTGCGGTACTCTTCGATGCCTGGCAGCCGTCCGAGAATGGCGGTAACGGCGGCAAGCTCGGCGCTGCCGAGGTAGACCTGCGCGTCTTTGCCCATGCGGTTGTCGAAATTTCTGGTGCTGGTTGAAAAAACCACCGCCTTGTCCCGTACTCTGGCCTGATTGCCCATACAGAGGCTGCAGCCGGGGACTTCGGTCCTGGCGCCGGCCTGTCCGTAGATCGAATAATACCCCTCGTCGATGAGCCTGCGCTCGTCCATCTTTGTGGGCGGTACTACCCAGAGGCGGACGGGAACCTGGCCTTCTCCCTTGACGACCTCGCCGAAGGCCCTGAAAAGCCCGATATTAGTCATGCAGCTGCCCACAAAGACTTCATCGATGGCGTGGGGCCTGCTGCTGTCGGCAAGAACTTCACTGATGGTCGCCACGTCGTCCGGATCATTGGGACATGCCACGATCGGTTCGGTGATTTCGTTCATGTTGATCTCGATCTCGGCCAGGTATTCCGCGCCGGCATCCGCCCGCAGCAGCTCCGGCTTTTTGATCCAGGCCCGCATCGCCTCCACCCGCCGTTCCAGGGCCGCCCGGTCCTGGTAGCCTTCGCTTATCATCTGTTCGAGAAGCTTGATATTTGAGTGTAAATATTCAATCACGGGTTCTTTATTCAGTTTTACGGTGCAGGCCGCGGCGGAGCGTTCGGCTGAAGCGTCGCTCAGTTCGAAGGCCTGCTCGACTTTGAGATTTTCCAGTCCCTCGATTTCGATGACGCAGCCGGCAAAGATGTTCTTCTTGTTCTTTTTTTCCACCGTAAGAAGGCCCTGTTGGATAGCTGTATACGGGATGGCGTTGACCATGTCCCGGAGGGTGATACCCGGCTGCATTTCACCTTTGAAGGTGACTTTCACCGATTCGGGCATATTCAGCGGCATACTGCCTGTGACCGCGGCGAAGGCCACGAGTCCGCTGCCGGCGGGAAATGACAGGCCGATGGGAAAGCGTGTATGCGAGTCACCGCCGGTACCCACCGTGTCCGGCAGGCAGAACCGGTTGATCCAGGAATGGATGACTCCGTCCCGGGGTCTGAGGCTCACCCCGCCCCGGCTGCTTATGAATTCGGGCAGGGTACTGTGGAGATTCACGTCCGCGGGTTTGGGATAGGCGGCGGTATGGCAAAATGTCTGCAGCACCAGGTCGGCCCCGAAACTGAGGGCCGCGAGCTCTTTTATTTCGTCCCTGGTCATGGCACCGGTGGTGTCCTGGCTGCCTACGGTGGACGTGACAGGTTCGATGTACATTCCCGGTCTGACTCCGTCCAGACCGCAGGCCCGTCCGACTATCTTCTGGGCCAGGGTATAGCCTTTTCCTGTTTCCTTCGGCTGGACCGGTTTACAAAAAATGTCCTTGGGGCCAGCGCCGAGAATTTCGCCGGCCTGGCTGGTCAGGTTCCGCCCGATGATGAGGGGAATCCGTCCGCCGGCCCTGTATTCGTCGGCAAGGGTATTCGGGGTGAGTTCAAACTCGCTGACCACAACGCCGTCCTTGTAGATTTTTCCCTCAAAGGGTCTGATCGTTATAATATCCCCGGTTTCGAGCCGGTCCACATTGGTCTGTATGGGAAGAGCGCCGCTGTCCTCAGCGGTATTGAAAAAAATCGGTGCGATGATGCTGCCCAGCACTACACCGCCTGTCTTCTTATTGGGAACACCGGGTATGGGGCGGCCGAGGTGCCACTGCACCGAGTTGATGCCCGATTTCCGGCTTGATCCGGTTCCGACCACATCCCCGACATAGGCGAGGGGATGTCCCTTTTTCCGGAGCTTCGAGATGGTTTCGAGAGGGTCCTCTATCTTGCTTGCCAGCATCGAGTTGGCGTGGAGGGGGATATCGCTGCGGGTGAATGCCTCGGAAGCGGGGCTTAAATCATCGGTATTGGTTTCACCGGGTACTTTAAAAACGGTGAGGGTCATTTCGTCAGGCAGTACGGGTCGGTTCAGGAACCATTCGGCATCCGCCCAAGATTTCATTACCTGCCCCGCATACTGATTGCCCTGCTCCATCAGTTCTTTTACCAGGTGAAAGTAGTCATATATTAATAAGGTGTTTTTCAGTTGTTCGGCGGCCTCCGCGGCGATTTCCGCGTCTTCATGTTTCAGCGCCTCTATCAGCGGGACGACGTTATATCCACCGAGCATGGTGCCCAGGATTTTAACCGCCCTCAGCATGGAAATTGCCTCGGAAGATTCGTTCTCCCGGATGATCCCGTCGAGAAAGGAGGCCTTTATCCGGGCGGCCTCATCCACTCCCGGATTGATGTGATTTTCAAAAAGGTCCAGCAGATATTCTGCCTCGTCGACATGATCGGCGCTGAGCAGTTTTACCAGATCCGCCGTTTGCTCCGCCCTCAGGGGGAGGGGGGGAACTCCCTGCGCGCTCCTTTCTTTCGTATGCGCTTTGTAGTTTTCAATCAAACCCATACAGCATCTCCTTCGGCTATTTTTATATTTTTACGCCTTGTCCCCGAAACGGTACCTTAACCGGGGTCGACTCTTTCTTAAACATATATAAATAAAAGAACATTCGCTGCTGAGGCCGACAGGGTGAAAACAAAAAACACCCATTGTTCCTCATCATCTATAAGTATCATACCAAAAAAGTGCCGTTTCGGGGACACCAGGATTATTTAAAATAAAAAAAACTGAACACGGCGGGATTCGAACCCACGACTTCCACCTCCGGAGGGTGGCGCTCTATCCAGCTGAGCTACGTGTCCAGATAACAGCTTTAGAATACAGGCTTGGATGAGGGTTGTCAATATGGGGGGCTATATGGACCGGCGGAGAAGGCCTCTGCTGCCGTCTTCTCCTGCACGTTAAGACCGCCGCGGCCGGGCTTTCCCGCAGGGCAGTTCTTTCCGATCCTTCCCGGCGTCTGGCGATAAGCGCGGCCATTTCTTCCCGAGCGGCCGCCCCTTGCATTATCCTCTTCCCTTACCGCTTGCCCTATCCGCTTGCCCCTCCGACAGCTTGACTTTCCCGTCTCTCCTGCCTACTCTCATTAGATTCAAGGAGGTCATGAGTATGCGTATCCGTTATAACGCCCCGATTACCCTTAGCTTCGCCCTGATAGCGACACTGGTGCTGGCTATCGACCAGCTGACCGGCGCGGGATTGATCCCATGGCTGTGCGTGGTACCCGGCAGGGACAGCTTCAGTTTTTCCTCCGGTCTGGATTATGTCCGTATTTTTACCCACATCATCGGGCATATAAGCTGGGAGCATCTGATCGGCAACTTCGCCATCATTCTTCTGATCGGACCGATCCTCGAGGAAAAATACGGCTCCGTCTCAATCCTGATCATGGTACTTCTCACGGCCCTCGTGACAGGTCTGCTGAACGCCCTGATCTTCCCATCCGCACTGCTCGGCGCCAGCGGGGTGGCCTTCATGATGATTTTGCTGGTCTCCTTCACGAATATCCGCAATGGGGAGATCCCGCTGACGTTTATTCTGATAGTGGTCCTCTATCTGGCAAAGGAACTGATTGTCTCATTTCAGCAGGACCAGATTTCCCAATTCGCCCATATCGCCGGCGGGCTCTGCGGAAGCATGTTCGGATTTCTGCGTCCGAGAAAGAGATAAGCCTGAGCGCGTTGCATATGACGCATTTTTTTGGTATCTTTTTTATATGCAAGTAAAGATAAACCATAGAGGAAACGGTGCATGCCCGCTCTGCCGCGACAACGGTAAATGCATGTACCAGAAAAAGATTGAAAAAGCGTTGGCAGAGGTTAAAAGCAAGGAAGATTTTGAGCTGGTAATCTATACCTGCCCTTACTTCAAGGAGAAATTCTAAGCAGATGATTGATAAACTTGAAAAGATTTCCGAGCGCTTCAACGAAGTGGAAAGGCAGATCGCCAATCCGGACATAATGAAAGACATCAATAGCTACAAAGGCCTCATGCAGGAGCACTCCCAGCTCCGCGAGATGGTGGATGAGTTTATAAAATACAAGCAGATCGTCCGGGAAGTGGAGGACGCGAAAACGCTGATCGATGCCGAAGAAGATTCCGAAATGCGCGATATGGCCAGGGAGGAACTCCACAGCCTTGAAACCCGGCAGGAAGAGTCCGAGCAAACCCTCAGGGCCCTGCTGATACCGAAGGATCCCCTTGACCACAAGAATATCATCATGGAAATTCGTGCCGGCACCGGCGGGGATGAGGCGGCCTTGTTTGCGGCGGATCTCTACCGTATGTACAGCAGATACGCCGAGACGAATGGCTGGAAATTGGAAGTGCTGAGTGCCAGTGAGACCGGTATCGGCGGATTCAAGGAGATCGTCTTTTCCATTTCAGGAAAAAATATCTACGGAAATCTCCGCTATGAAAGCGGCGTGCACCGTGTCCAGCGTATCCCCACTACCGAATCAGGCGGCCGGATCCATACATCCGCGGTAACCGTGGCTGTTTTACCGGAAGCCGAAGACGCGGATGTGGAAATCAATCAGGAAGATCTCAAAATCGATGTGTACCGCTCCTCCGGACCGGGCGGACAGAGCGTTAATACCACCGACTCGGCAGTCAGGATCACCCATCTGCCTACAGGGACCGTGGTCACCTGTCAGGATGAAAAATCACAGCATAAAAATAAAGCCAAAGCCCTCCGGGTACTGCGGGCACGGGTCTACGAGGAAGAGGAACGGAAACGCAACGAGGAGCGCGCCGAAGTCCGAAAAAGTCAGGTGGGATCGGGTGACCGTTCGGAACGCATCCGGACCTATAATTATCCTCAGAACAGGGTCACGGACCACCGCATAAATCTTACCCTTCACAAACTCGAACAGGTGATGCAGGGTGAGATGAACGAAATAATTGAAAACCTGAAATATTCGGCACGGCAGGAATATCTTAAAGAGTCGAAATGAACACGGTACGTGACGCGCTGGTAGAAGCGGCCCGGATGCTCTCTAGTCTGGAAACCCCCTTTTTAGACGCCGCCCTCCTGCTGGCCCACACGCTGGGCATCAGCAAAGAGAAGCTGCTGGCGTCTTATCCGGAAGAGCTGCCTCTTTCAGCCCAGAACGAATTTCGGGCCTGCCTGAAGAAACGTTTATCCGGATATCCGATAAGCTATATCAGGCACAAGAAGGAATTTCTTGGTCTGCCCTTCTATGTTGATGAAAGGGTGCTGGTTCCCCGGCCGGAAACTGAAACTCTGGTGGAACTGGTCCTCGAACATACCGATACACTCATGGCTGCGGGGAAGGCATCTTTCTCCGTGGGAAATCCCTCCGGGCCGGAGGAACAAACTTCATTGAAGGTCCTCGACCTGGGGACCGGCAGCGGGTGCATCGCGATCAGCCTGAAGTACCTGCGGCCGCTGCTTGATGTTACCGCGGCGGATAAATCGAGCGCCGCTCTGAAAGTCTGCGGGATAAACGCGCGGCACCTGCTCAGCGATCCCCTTCCAATGCTGCAAACCGACCTCTTCGAGCAGGTCCGCGGGAAGTACGATGTGATTGTCAGCAATCCTCCCTATCTCAGCGAGAAAGAAGTGGCCGAAATGGAAAGTAATCACTGGCCGGAACCTCGTATGGCCCTGGCCGGGGGTGATGACGGTCTTGATATTATCCGTATACTTATCGACAGGGCCTTCGACCATATCGAAGATGGAGGCTCTCTTTTTATGGAAGCCCACATCTATCAGATCGAGTCAATAAAGATACTTCTGACCGGCCGCGGTTTTTCAAACGTCCGCGCGTACCAGGACCTTACCGGGAGAAACCGGGTCATTAGCGGGAAAAAACCCTATGCAGAATCGTATTGAAATTTTTAAACAGAAACTGAACCGCTATACCGAACGGGAACGGGAAAACATTATCGAGGCAGCCCTCTGGGCCAAGGAACTGCATGAAAAGCAGAAGAGGGCCAGCGGAGAACCCTACTTCATTCACCCCCTGAAAGTCGCTGAAATCCTTGTGGATATGCAGCTCGACTACGAAGCGGTCGTCGCCGCCCTCCTCCATGATGTACTGGAAGATACCAAGGTGGACGAAGCCGAACTGAGGGGACGTTTCGGCCGGCAGGTTGCTACTCTCGTGGACGGCGTCACCAAGATATCCATAGTCAAAGCCAAGAGCAAATCCGCCCAGGAATCGGAAACCATCCGCAAGATGCTGTTTGCCATGACCAAGGACATCCGGGTCATCATCATCAAACTGGCGGATAAATATCACAATATGAGCACCCTGCAGTATCTCCCGGCGCCAAAACGCAAATCCATCGCCCAAGAGTGCCTGGAAATATACGCACCCCTCGCGGACAGGCTCGGTATCTCCTGGATGAAAAGCGGGCTGGAAGATCTGGCGCTGAAGGAGCTTAATCCGGAAACCTACAGTTATATAAAAAGCTATCTTTCTTCAAAAAAAATTGAACGCTCATCATTTTTAAAAAACGTGGAACGCCAGATCTACATAAACTCAAAAAAAGAAGGCATAGACGTCACCGTTTCAACCCGGGCAAAACACCTCTATTCGATTTATCAGAAAATGAAGCGCCGGGGAAAAGATATCGATGAGATCTTTGATCTACTGGGCATCCGGATTCTCTGCAATTCCACCAACGAATGTTATACGGTACTCGGGGTTGTCCACAAGCTGTGGCCCCCCATCGAAGGCCGCTTCAAGGATTATATCGCCATGCCGAAGGACAACCAGTACCAGAGCCTTCACACCACGGTGATGTCCAACGAAGGGAAACTCCTGGAAATCCAGGTACGGACCTACGAAATGCACCAAACCGCCGAATACGGGGTCGCGGCCCACTGGTCATACAAACGCGAGTTTTCCGGTGCCCGGGTAAAACCTGACGAGTTTCCGATCATAAACAAGCTCAAACAGTGGAACCGGCATTCTCAGAAGGAAACCTTTCTTCAGGACATACAATCAGAGCTCCTTCGTGATTCGATATACGTGTTCACTCCCCGGGGTCATATCGTGGAGCTGCCGAAAAAATCCACTGCCATTGATTTTGCCTATCACATACACACGGAGGTCGGCAGCCATACCCTGGGGGCCAAAGCGGACGGTTCAATAATTCCTCTCAACCAGCCCCTGAAGAATACACAGGTCATCGAGATCATGACCTCCAACAATGCCAAACCCCATGTAAACTGGCTGAAGTTCGCGCGTACCGCCCGGGCCCGTCAGAAGATCCGACACTGGCTGAATAAAAATGAAGAAAATCTCTTCATTGACAAGAGTATTATCGCCAAAAAGAAACCCGTACAGGCGGGCAGCCAAAAGGCCGGCTCTGAAAAGCCGGGCCTCGCCGAACAAAAGCCTGAAAACGATACAATCATCAAGCAGGTGGTTGACCGGGCGAAGATAGCCTTCCGGATCGGAAATGAAAAAAACATGATGATCAGTATTGCCGGCTGCTGCAATCCCACCACCGGTGATGATATCATCGGCTATGTCAGCCGAGGCCGAGGTATTATCGTTCACCGCAGGGACTGTCCAAACCTCATCCATATTCAGGGCTTCCAGGAACGGAGTATCGAAGTGGAATGGGAGACAGCCTCTCCCAAGGAAGTGCGTCACTTCCGGGTAACCAGCCGTATGACCAGCGACCTTTTTTCAGAGATCGAAGGGGCAGTCAGGAAATACCGCGGTCACCTGATCAGCGGCAAGCTTGAAGAGGACGAACGCGGAAACCTCAGCGGAAGGTTTTCCATGGAACTTGAAAAAACAGATGATTTTAAAAATGTGATGAAGTCGATCAGGACCATTCCTTCGGTGCTGAACATCCAGTCCATTTAGCGGCTGTCCGCCGGCTTCGGACCCTTGTTTAGAGCTTGAGTACTTTATGGATATCAAGCCATAAGGTTTCCCGGTCTATCGTGCCTTTCAGGTACAGGGAAAGCGCGTCCTTCACCTGTGGAGGGAATCTCCCCCAGTATCTCTTCTGCCATTCCGGCATCTCCCTGCGCAGCCTGGCCTGTTCACGAACAGGCATATTTCCCTCGGAGTAGACCAGAAACTGTTCGATCATGGTCAGCAGCATATCCTTCGGTATTCCCGACTCATATTCATTTGCGTCTTCCTGCCGGCCGGGATCCGCGGCTCCCCGTTTCGGACGGGCCAGGGGATCGGGGATCCACGCGTGCAGAAGTTCCCTCACCTGCTCATCGTTCAGTTCAGGAGCCTGCTTCCTGATGATGTCCACGGCGTAATTTCTGATCATATCGCGGATCGTGTCTTTCGAATAACTGATCTGCCCGGCCACCGAATGGGCTACCGAATCGGCGATTGTTTTCGGAGAAACCTGCAGAAAACTGCCTTCATCCCCTGCCCCGGCACGGCGTTCCAGGGCGGCTTCGATCACCTCGATATCGTCATTCGTGGCCTTGTTGAGGATCGCGTCTATTACTTTATATAACTCGTCTCTATCCATATGATACGTTGTGATTATACATTGAATTTGAAATGCATGACATCTCCGTCCTGCACTACATATTCCTTGCCTTCGATCCTGAGACGGCCTGCTTCCCGAACTTTCTGCTCACTACCGAGCTCAAACAGGTCATCACAGTGGTACACTTCCGCCTTGATGAATCCACGTTCAAAATCTGTATGTATAACTCCGGCGGTCTTCGGGGCGGTGTCCCCTGCGTTAAACGTCCACGCCCGGTCCTCGTCAGGACCCGCGGTAAAAAATGTCCGCAGTCCGAGCATCTGATACCCGGTATGAATGAGTCTGTTCATCCCTGACTCCTGCAGTCCCGCGGATTCGAGGAACTCAAGACGTTCCTCTTCGCTTTCGAGAGACGAGATTTCCGCTTCCAGTTTCCCGCATATGGAAAGCACTTCAGACCCTTCTTCCGCGGCGATTTTTCTCACCTGCTCCATATAGATATTGTCCTGCAGGATAGCTTCCTCGTCCACATTACAGACATACAGTTGCGGTTTCATGGTAATCAAATGCAGGTCACGGAGGGTTTTCTGCTGCTCGGGGCTGAAATCGAGGGACCTGGCAGGTTTTCCCTCCTGCAGGGTGTCATACAGCTGTTCAAGGAGCGGTTCCTGCGCCGCCGCCAGTTTCGCAGCCTCTGTTTTGCCGGTTCTGATGGCTTTCTGGTTTTTATCCCGTCTCTTCTGGACCGTTTCCAGGTCCGCAAGAGCAAGCTCGGTATGGATGATTTCTATATCCCTTTGAGGATCGATACTTCCGCTGACATGGACCACATCGGGATCGTCAAAACACCTGACGATGTGAACGATTACCCCCACTTCACGGATATGTGATAAAAACCGGTTTCCGAGTCCTTCACCCTTACTCGCTCCCGCCACCAAACCGGCTATGTCGACAAATTCCACTATGGCGGGTATTACTTTTTTTGTCGGAATCAGCTCCGTGATTTTACGCAGCCTGTCGTCAGGAACATTGACGACCCCCACGTTCGGATCGATTGTACAAAATGGATAGTTTGCCGCCTCCGCCGGTGCCGAAGTGAGGGCCGAAAAAAGGGTCGATTTTCCCACATTGGGTAATCCAACTATTCCGCAATTTAGTCCCATTCTCTATAACCTGCTTTTATCAAAGTTTTTATTCAAATGACCCGCCCTATGGCAAGCCGGTAAAAATCAATCCTTAATCCGGGGGGCCTTCTCAAAGGCCGGGCACTGGTGTCCCGTGGACCGGTACACCGCTATGCTGGGGAGGCCCCTGGTTTTCACCCCGAATACCCGGCATCCTCTTGGAAAACGGGCGTCCCAGGTCACGAAAAAATGGCGGCATTTCAAACAGTCGGGCGCCCGGGCGGGTACCTGGCGGTTTATTGCCGCTTCACCCCTCGATGCCTGCTGACCATTAGATGCCTGGTGATATTTGGACGCCTGCTGACCCTTAGATGCCTGGTTATTTTTGGACGCCTGCTGATATCCGGACGTCTGACCCTTCATTCTTCCCCCTGTGTGAATATTACACTCCCACAAGGATAATTGCCACTACCGGGATCAATTTCATAATAATATCCATCGCCGGCCCCACAACATCTTTCAGAGGATCGCCGATGGTATCACTGATTATTATCGCCCGGTGGGCGCCGGATTGCTTTCCCCCGAATGCCCCGGCTTCCACATACTTCCTGGCGTTGTCCCAGCCCCCTCCCGCGTGGTTCATGTATAAGGCCACCAGTGTGCCGGAAACCAGGTTTCCGATAATGATCCCGCCCATCATTGCGCTGTCTCCGATGATCCATATAAGAATGGGTAGACTGAGCACCACCACGCAGGTCGAGGCAATGAAGGCAAGAGAGTGATTTTGTCCGAGAGTGATCAGCTCCTCCCGGCGCTTATACGTATCGGGTGAGGGCCCGGCCTTCAGCAGTGTGCGTGCTTCATCCAGCATAAGCTCGAGAACGCGGTTGACCGCGCGCAGCACATATGAGGCAAAAAGGTATGGAAACGCGGCGCCGATTATTATTCCTGTCAGGACATGAATTTGAGTAAGATCCACTACCTCGATTCCCGCGGTCTGTTTATACACGGCAAACAGCGCTATGGAAATAAAGGCCGCGGAACATACCGCGAAGCCCTTCCCTACCGCGTTGAAAGAGTTACCCATGATATCCAGTTTGTCCGTCCTTTCCCGGGACGCCGGAGGGAACATGCCGAGCATGGCGAAAGCGCCCGCGTTGTCTATGATAGTCCCCGCGGCGTCTATGCCCGCGTGGACCGCCGCGCCTGTCATCAAGCCCAGGGCCGCTATAGTGAGTCCATAGAAACCGCTGAGATGGTACGAAACAAACAGGTTCAGCACGAGAACGAGCACCGGAAGCAGTGTCGAGCCCATGCCTACCGACAGTCCCTGGATCACGGAGGGTGTAATCCCCCGCCGGGCTGCTGCCGCGATGGTAGTCACCGGGCGCCGGGCGCCCGCGGTGTAATAGGCGGCAAGAAGGCTCATAAAAATTCCGCAGAGTATTCCCGATGCATACGCGCCGGACACCGCGAAGGCCCTGTTCGGCTCTATTGCAGACAGGCATACCAGAAAGCCGGCTGCCAGG
>Ga0272442_10009586_pt1 | contig 12082 bp, 9 predicted proteins | sample SSMForm2O_FD_200262 | JGI IMG/M metagenome (GOLD analysis project Ga0272442, IMG submission 200262) | Marine sediment archaeal communities from Little Sippewissett salt marsh, Falmouth, MA, United States - SSM-Form-2O | ecosystem: Environmental > Aquatic > Marine > Wetlands > Sediment ... | reverse complement strand
CGTGTGCGCAACGCGCGCGACCCTTTCCGCTATCCGCTATACCCTAAACGCTGGTGCAAGCTTTACGATCTGCGTCTACGTCCGCCTCTTCCCTGGCTTTTGCTTTTACCTTTAGCCGCAGCTTTCTGCACCAGAGGCCTGCGTTTGCCTTTGGTCTCGGCAAAAGCGCGGATGACTTTTTCCGCTGCGCCGAAAGGCACGGTAATAAAAGAAAAAGTATCGAAGATCTCGATGTCCTGTATTTCCCTGGACTGAATGCCTGATTTTTCCCTGATCAGAGAGACCAGAGTCCTGGGGGTAGCTTTGTTCTGCCGGCCCAGAGCCACAAACAATCTGGTTTTTCCTTTGTTATTTATGGAAGGATCTGAGATCCTGCGGTAATTGTCTTCGTCCAGTTCTGATTTAAAAGCATGTTTCAGCAAAGCACAGACCACTTCCTGAGGATCATTGTCAGTCAGAAGTTCTCCGGCGAAAGAGGAATAAGCATCGGTTTCTCCGGATTTGATTATCTCCAGAAGGTCATCCGCCAGTTTAGCTTTTTTCCTGGCTACAATATCCTTAATGCCGGGCAGTCTGGCTTTTTTAATATCAGCTTTGGAAACACGTTTGATAAAACCCAGTTTCCTGTATTCAGAAGGAGTGATAAAGGTGACTGCTGTGCCCTGTTTTCCGGCCCTGCCTGTTCTGCCGATCCTGTGCACATAGGATTCAGGGTCCTGGGGCAAAGCAAAATTTACCACATGGGTCAGATCACTGACATCCAGGCCGCGGGCAGCCACATCTGTTGCCACCAGCACAGTTACCTGCTTTTTCTTGAACCGGCCCAGAACTTTCTGGCGCAAAGCCTGAGAAATATCTCCATGCAGGCCTTCAGCATCATAGCCGCGGTCCAGCAGTTTGGAAGCGATAGTGTCCACATCGATCTTGGTCCGGCAGAAGATCAAACCGTAAAACTCTTCTTCCATATCGATCAAGCGGCAGAGAGCCTCGAATTTATCCGATTCTGAAACTTCAAAATAGATCTGGTCTGTAAGATCTGCGGTAAGCTGTTCTTTTTTCACAGAGATCACTGTCTGATCTTTCATGTATTTGGCAGCAATAGTCTTGATCCTCTGAGGCATAGTCGCGGAAAACAGCAGAGTGCGTTTTTCCTCAGGTGTGTGCTGCATGATAAACTCAATATCTTCGATAAAACCCATATTCAGCATCTCATCAGCCTCATCCAGGATCAGACAGGAAAGGTCGGGCAGTTTCAGGCTTTTACGCCGCAGATGGTCCATGACCCGGCCGGGAGTACCGACGATTATATCCACTCCTTTTCTCAACCGGCGCAGCTGGCCTTCAATGGACTGGCCTCCGTAAATAGGAACTACTTCCAGTCTTTTTTTCCCTTTCAGGGAATTGATCTCTTCTGAGATCTGGATAGCCAGTTCCCTGGTCGGGGCAATGATCAAAGCCTGGACATATCCGGCCTGTTCTTTAAGCTGTTCGATCAAAGGCAGACCGAAAGCAGCGGTTTTTCCCGTGCCGGTCTGGGCCTGACCGATAATATCTTCTGTTCCCTGAAGCAGGGCAGGTATCACTTTAGCCTGGATCGGGGTCGGCTCTTCAAATCCTTTGGCTTTGATCGCGATCAAAGTTGACGGCGATAAGCCTAATTGGTCAAATGTACTCATATACTTCTCCTTTAATTAATATACACAAACTATAAAGAAGTCAGATGTCAGAAGCCAGACGTCAATATGTCAGGTGAATCCTTCTGCGCTTTTCTCCCGAATATCCGAAAGCCCGATATTCTTCTATGAGAGTCTTCAGGCGAATACATCTAACTATTCAGTGTCTGAATTCTGATTTCTTACTTCTGACCTCTTTACTTATTTAAAACTTAAAATTGTTTTAAAGGACCGGTCTGCGTTCAGCCAGAGCACGGCCCAGCGTAGCTGAGTCGATATACTCGATCTGCGCGCCCAAAGGCACGCCTATGCCGATGCGGTAGATTTTGACTTTGAATTTGGAGAGCTGTTCGATCAGGTATTGAGCGGTAAGTTCTCCCTCATTGTCAGGGTCAGTGGCAATAATCACTTCTTTGACCTGTCCTTTTGCCACCCGGTTCAGCAATTTACCGGTACTTAACGTATCCGGGCCTAACCCTTCCAAAGGTGAGATCGAGCCCAACAATACGTAATAAATGCCATTATACTGTGAAGTCTTTTCAAATGCAAGCACATCTTTAGGCTCCTCCACCACACAGACCAGCTCCTTATTGCGGCGGGGATTAGAACAGACAGGACATATTTCCTGAGTGGAAAAATTGTTGCACACAGAACAGGGCCGGATATCACGGTGAGCTTCCAGTATTCCCCGGGCCAGGTCTCTGGCATCTGTCTGCTGCATTTTCAGGATATAAAACGCAATACGCTCAGCACTTCGTTTACCCACTCCGGGAAAACGGGCCAGGCGTTCAATAAGTTCGTCCAGTTCTTTAGGAAAACTACTCATGATCGGAAGATGTATCCAAGGTACCTTCAAAAGTATCTAAAAGTTCATTGATAAATTCATTATCTGCGTCATCTGCGGCAGACACCTCTGCAGCAGATGGCTTGATCACCGGTGCCGAGCTTTTTTCCGAAGTCAGATATTTAAGGCCCAGAGGTTTTTGATAAAATTTCTCCAGCATCTCAATGACAAAAGTCTGATTTTTCTGGCGTTCCATGACCTCTTTATGAAAAGCCAGGTTTTTAGGGAAAGTAATACGCAGAACATTGCTTTTCAAAGCAGTAAGTTCTGCTTCCGCCAGATTACAGCCCAGAGACATGCGTACTTTTTTGATCTCAGCGATAAACCGGGGCCATTGTTCTTTTATTTTCGCAAATTCGCACTGTTCTATTTCAGCAGAAGATTCTGCCGATTCAGGGCCTGTTTTTGCCGGTTCAGATTTTACCGGAACATCGTCTTCTTCCAGACCAAGATCATCCCAGTCTCCTAAAAGAGCTGTGGGGCTTTCTTTTTTTATCTGCGGTTTCTGTTCTGCAGGAGCAGGCTTGACTGGTTTAGGCACAGCCTCAGCAGGCTTAACAGGAACAGACGCAGAAACAGAAGACACAGCCGCTGTCTGCGAAGCAGCCGGTTCAGGGTCTGCTTCCGGTTTATAGCAGAACTTGATCAAAGCCAGTTCAAACGGTATGCGCACTGAATTCATTTTCCTGCCCAGGTCCTTGGCATTGATCAGCAGATCCACCAGACGCAGGATGTCGCGTACAGAGATCTTCCTGGTCTGTTCAGCCAGAAACTGTTTGGTCTGAGGAGAGACATAGACCAGGTCTTTAAAGGCCTTGGGACTTAACCGGAACAGGATCATATTCTTGAAATGTTCGATCAGATTATTCAAAAACACGCCCAGGTCCTTTCCCTCGGCCACCAGTTTGTTCACATATTCCAAAGCAGCATTAAAATCGCGGCTGGCCGTAAACGCGACCATTTTATTCATAGTCTCTTCTTCAATAATGCCCAGAAAAGAAAACACATCAATGGTATCTTTGCGTTCCTGCAGCACAGGAGCGATCTGGTCCAGCAGAGATTCAGCATCGCGGATACTGCCTCCTGCGGAACGGGCAATCGCATAAAGGTATTTTTCTTCGATATCCATTTTTTCCGCAGCCAGTATTTTTTTCATCTTTTCCACCATTTTTTCTACAGGCACCAGGTGGAACTGAAATTTCTGGCAGCGGGAAAGTATGGTCGGCAAAACTTTATGAGGATGAGTGGTGGCAAAAATAAATTTTACATGTGCCGGAGGTTCTTCCAGGGTTTTCAGCAAAGCATTGAATGCTTCCTGAGTAAGCATATGCACTTCATCGATGATAAAGATCTTGAACCGGGAAAAAGTCGGGGACAGCTTGACGTTTTCCCGCAAAGTCCTGATTTCGTCAATGCCCCGGTTGGAAGCACCGTCGATCTCGATCACGTCCAGAGAAGTGCCTTTGACCACAGCAGTACAGCTGCGGCAGGTACCGCAGGGAGTTACAGTCGGGCCCTGTTCACAATTCAGAGATTTAGCCATGATCCGGGCCAGAGAAGTCTTTCCTATACCGCGGGGCCCGGTAAACAGATAAGCATGGTGCACCCGGTTATTAAGAACCGCGCTTTTCAAGGCAGAGACCACATGGTCCTGGCCCACCATTTCATCGAAGATCTGAGGCCTGTACTTAAGGGCAAAAGCTTTATAATCCATATAAATGCGAATTAAAACTAATCGCAGACCGCGGATTTGCGCGGATCGGCAAGAACATTATATCTAATAATAACAAGGGAAAACTCAAGATAGAACAGTATAAACCCTGCTAATAGGTTAGTCAATGAATAAGAACGCTGCGCGCTACGCGCGCTGATTACACAGATTAAAGAGGATTACACAGATGAATAAAATTTCTAATTGCTCTAATTTCTAATGCCTAAAAAAGAAAGACAAGTATTTTAAATATTCAGGATCTGACCTCTGACTTAGGATATCTTTAGTTCTTGTGACGTGTGACTTGCCTGCCCCGAAGAGAACTTGTTCTCCATCGGGGTGACGTGTAACTTGCCCTGAGCCTGCGAAGGGCTATGTCCGGGAATTTTCCACCAGATACTGGATAATCTCCAGTTCATCCGTATCGAACCAGATCAGACCGCACCTGTAGCAACGGTCTACTTCAATAAGATAAGCAGGAGAATAAAAACAGCGGACCATGATCTGTCCGCACTGCGGGCATTTAAATTCGCTGTGCAGGCCTGTTCTGCTGTAATCTGCGGTTTTCTTCTGTCCAGAGATCAGTTTTGCCTGTCTGATCAACGCATCGCTGAAACCCTGTTCTTCTCTGGTAAGTATACGCGCGACCTTATTTTCTTCAAGCAGAATTCCTTTACATAGAGAACACCGTTCTACAGGCGCGCCTTCATAAAGCACTGTATTTAAAACTCCGCCGCAGCGGGGACAGCAATGAGTGCTTTGCGGATTTTCCTGACAGGATTTGACTGTCTTTACCAGCAAAGGGTCCATATAAAGAAAATTCACATCAGCAGTGCCTTGTTTGCGCACAAACATATCGTGCCTGACCTCTTTCATGCCTGCTATTTCCAGAGCGGAAAAAGGACCGGCCCATTCATCTCCGTGCTCAGCCAGATACCAGCGCGGTTCTTTGACATCAACTACATGCACTTCTTTATAACGGACCTTTTTGATCCCGTCAGCTTTCTGTTTCATGGTGGCATAATCAGTGTGAGCCATATCCAGCAGGGTTCTGATCCTTTTTTTCACCGGAGGATGAGTGGAAAACATATCTGAAAACAGGCTTTCTTTTTCGTCCAGATCACTGTGTACCGGGTTGATGATAAACAGGCCGGCCAGATTTTCATAGCCCAGGCCTCCGCCTCTCCAGGTTCTGCTTATTTTGTGCAGAGCCTGGGCCAAGCTTAAAGGATCGCGGCAAAGACGCACTGCCGTAGCATCGGCCCTATACTCGCACTGGCGGGAAATAAACATGGAAAGCAATTTGCTGAAAGTATGAATGGTCCAGATCACTGTAATCAAAAGCAGGACCAAAACAGCAGTCCCTCCGCTGCCGCGTGAAGAATAACGGCGCGAACTTCCTTTAAGACTGCCGCACAAACCGTTAAGAGCTATACCGTAAACTCCGAACAGGGAAAAGGTGATAGTCTTGATCAGAGTATCCTGAGATACGATATGAGCTGCTTCATGAGCAATAACTGCTTCCAGCTGAGGCCGGGAAAGACGGGAAAGCAGTCCTTCGGTAATGCCGATCACAGGCTGAGACCGGAAATCCATCAGAGAAAAAGCATTCATGGCATAATCAGGCAAGACCACGCACCCGATGCTTTTACCGCCTGTGGCCACTCTTACTTCCTGTACAATATTATCCAGTCTGCGGTGATAAACATCGTCAGGATCAGGGGCATCAGCTTTGAACCGGCGCAGGATCTTCCTGGTCCCGTGGATCGCTGAATCATACCATTGCAGTCCACCGGCAATAACAGAAACAGCAAAAATAGACCAGAGATGAGATGCAGGTACGGAAAGAAAAGATATCTTTCCATAGGTCATCTTAAGCATAAAGAATCCGCGCACTGTCATATAGATCAGCCAGGCGCCGAGAAAATAAAATCCGGACAAAAACAGGAATAAAAAAATTATTACCCGTTTTTTACGCTGTTCAATATCGACAAAAGTAAAAGACATTATTTATTGAAATCGACTTGAGGAGTTTTTTTCTCCTGCGGGTCCTCTATTTCAAAAAAATCTTCTTTACTGAAATTGAACAGCCCGGCCACGGTATTAGCGGGAAACTGCTGGATATTGGTATTATAATTGGCAGTTTCATCATTATAATACTGACGGGCAAAAGCAATCTTGTTTTCAGTGGTGGTCAGCTCTTCATGCAGCTGGAGCATCTGCTGGTCAGCTTTAAGATCAGGATAATTTTCCGAGACCGCGAACAGAGATCGCAAAGTCTGAGTCAGAAAATTTTCCGCCTGCATTTTATCTTTAAGACTGGAAGCATCGATAGCCTGCTGTCTGGCTTTGGTCACATTTTCCAGAGTCTCCCGTTCATGGTTCATATAACCTTTGGCTGTTTCCACCAGGTTGGGGATCAGGTCGTGTCTGCGTTTAAGCTGGACATCGATCTGAGACCAGGCATTTTTCACTCTCTGGCGCAAACTCACCAGTTTATTGTAAATCGCGATCACACCCAAAACAGCGGCAGCAAAAAACGCTATAATGATCCATATTGCAACCACAGAACACCTCCCTTCATTGCCTGCTGCTTAATTAACCGGTTATCTTCTTCCTCCTGCAGCAGCCTAGTAAATTATCCCGGATAAAGATAAAATTTCAATACCTACAAGAATGAGACCAATGATCAAAAGAATCGCTGAAAATATTATTCTACCTTCAAAGGCATAACAAGTTAAAACTTTTTTACTATTATCATTTTGTATCGTCAGGGTTCTAACCTCAATATAAGGGGCAGGTGCACGCCTGTACCAACCCTCCACCTCGACCTCCTTACCGGCATACTTCATAGATTTGAATAATCCGAAAAATAAATTCCATATATTCAAAGGCTGATGGTAATCAAGATAAATAATACCTGTGTCGTCCTGCAGGAAAAAGTCTTCACTCCATATAAGCCCGGGTACCCCTTTGCCGATTATTTTTCCTTTTACTGTGCATGGGACCGGCCTTACTCCGGAAACCTTGATCTTCTTCAATAATGAACGAATAGTCAGGATCGGGAAAAACCCGTAATCATACGAATAAAATGTCTGAATTAAATAAGCAAAACTAAACAGGAGCAGTCCCAGCTTAAGATAAAAAAAGTTAAAAAATCTTACAGAAGAAGAAGTCCCTATTGCCGGCGAAACAAAGAAAAGGATCACAGCCAAGATAGATACCAGCCCGGGACATATTTTGAAAAACAAATCGACAAAAAATTCGTCCCAATAACTCTCCGGCCGATTAAGTTCAAACTCGGCATAAGGTTCTTCTTCAAGAGCTCTGGACAGATCATTCAGGGCTTTAAGCCGTTTAGCAATGAGAGGGTGTGTGGAATTTATCTCATAATATAACGCCCAGGGATTCCATAAATCCCATTTTACAGCTTCCTTTACCCATTTCTCATCTACTTTTCCGCCCATTTTCCGGGGGCAGTAAAGCGACACTGCCATTGCCCTGGCCATGGAATAATCAAAAATACCCATAGCCTTTACTGCTTCAACCGCTTGCTTTTGATCATCCTCAAATTTTTTTTCTCCGGCAAGGCCATAGCCGATTTTCACCAAAGCAGAAGAAAGCTTCGCCGCTGAAGTATTTTCCGCGGAAAATTTATCCGCAAAATACTCACGAAGACGTGATAGACCCAGGACCACATATTCAGAAATAACATACAATAAATAGGTCACACAACCTGCCACGATGCGAAGTGGCGCATCTTTACCTCTAACTGAACTGCGTATGTAAATTTTATAAAGAGCATATAATGTTATAGGCACTACATTAGCAACAGTCATCACTGCTATATCCCAATGCACTATATGGCCGAATTCATGAGCCAGGACTGCTTCTACTTCCTGAGGACTAAGAAGGTCGATTAAACCGGAAGTCAATACGATCCTGGCATCATAGGGAGTATGTCCATAAGTAAAAGCATTAGGCGCTCCATCCTTAATAATTCCCACTCGAGGCTGAGGTATATTGTATTTTTTAATTATTTGTTTCAAAAAAAACTGAAGATGGGAAGGAATATCTTTCGACAATCTGGCCCAGCGCATGGAATAAAACAGGCTCAAGATATGGTCCATTAAAAAAGGAGCCAGCAGAAACTGCAGCAAAGCAAAAAAAACACCAGTCAGCAAAGCGGCAAAAGGCGTGAGCAATTTAAAAAAGATCAGTGTTACCAAGACCAAGGTTATCATGCCGTAAAGCAGGATCAATGTCCCCGCGGACATAATGCCGAGATTCATGAGCCCGGCTGCAGGCAGGTTCAGTTTTTCCCGGCGCAAACTGACAGGAATTTTTCCTTTTTCAGATAAGGTTGCCTGATCCAAAGACACATTAAGGATCTGTGCTTTTGAGAAGGGAAGTTTACTAAGCTCACCCCTATCAAGCCAAACCCCCTCTGTCTGAGGACAGTAATCAATTACCAACTCCCCTTTCATCAGGCTTAATTCGACCATTTCCAGCCCCCTGCGCGGATCACGCCGCTGAGAAGGACGAGGATTTTCTAAAGCTTTTTCCAGTTCAATGTTAAGGAAGGCAGGGACCTTGGAAAAATAAAAGATCTCCCCTTTATCCAGCCAGATCCCCTTACAATAAGGACAATATTCGACCTCGACTCCCTGCTTGGTCAATACAGGGATAAGCTCTGTATTCTTGCACACCGGGCAAAACAATTTTTACCTCCTGAGCAGAAAAAAAATAAAAATCAGATATCCGATAAAAAGAGCCAGGCCTTCTTTGCGGCTGATAATATTACCTGTTTTCATCAGTATATACAATCCGAAACTGAACAAAAGCAAAGCCGGATATTCGAATCTGAGATAAGAAGCATCTACAGGTATCGGTCTGATCAAAGCGACCAGGCCCAGGACCAGCAGAATATTAAAAATATTACTGCCGATAATATTGCCTACACTGAGACTGGGAATTTTTTTTACCGCAGCAGACAAAGAGGCTGCCAGTTCAGGCAGAGAAGTGCCTACGGCGAATATGGTAATACCCACCAGCCAGGGTTTGACCCCCCAGATATAAGCCAGAGAAGATCCTCCTTTGACCATCAGATCAGCGCCCCAGACTATTCCGGCCAGAGAGATCAGAGTTGCCCCCCAGGTCAAGCCGGGATTGTTTATCTTTTTAAAAATATTTCTGAAATGAAAATTTTCTATTTCTGCTGTATCAAAGATCTCACGGGCTCCTTTATAAGAAAACAGACAAAACAGGATAAAACAGACCAGGAACAGGATCCCGTCAATACGGCTGATCAGCCCGTCCAGGCTTAAGAAATAAAACAGCAGAACAGCGCCCAGCATAAAAGGCAATTCACGTTTGAATACAGCTTTACTGCTGATTTTCAAAGGAAAGATCAAAGCGCAGGACCCCAGGATCAAAGCTATATTGGCTATGTTAGAACCAATGATATTGCCCAGAGCAATGCCTTTATAATCGCGTAAAGCTGCCATAATGCCTACGCCTGCTTCAGGCGCGCTGGTACCGAAAGCAACCACGACCATGCCGATAAATAAAGGAGAAAGGCTGAATCTGCGGGATATTTTCACCGAGCCCTGGATCAGCCAGTCAGAACTGAATATGAGCAGAAAAAGACCTGCAAAAAAAACTAAAAAATTGACAAGTATTATCACCTGAATACAGTTTATTGTATCGAATTATTTTAAAATCCTTAATAGAATAAGGTTACAGGAAGGAGAGAAAACTGTCAATAGCCGTAAGCCAGGGTAGAGAATATAACGGTTAGGGTTACGACCCATTCGACCTAACTTCGACATAGCTCAGCACAAGTTGCTCAGGGTTGTCCTGAGTGACCTGTCCTGAGTATCATCGAAGGAAATCGAAGGACGATGCCCGTATCACTCGCCCGAAGATTTCCAAAGAAGAAATCCGGGCTCCCGGATGTCCGAAGAATACCTCTGAAGAATTCACCGGACATACGGTTAAGGTTTAACGGTTACGTCAGCGCCTTCGGCGAGGAAAGTAGGGGTCGAGCCGTGTCTCGACCCGAAACAGAATAATAAATAAAAAATAAAAGAGCAGACACATGGGTCTGCCCTACATATTATGAATAATAAAATTAACGTAAATCCGCATTCTCTGGTATTCGCGTAATTAGCGTTAAAAAAAAACGGGGGATAGTATAAATATACCTTTCCCCCAGACACGCAGAAGTGTACGTGTCTTATTTATTAAAAGCCTCACGGCCTTATTAGTGATGATGCCTGCGCGTACTGATTACCATTTTAGGCATCAGCACGCTGTCAATCTCATGGATAATCCCGTTTTTACAATGAATGTCCGCTTTGATCATATGCGCATTTTCGACCATGACCTGATTTTTTTCGGTATTAAAACAGACTTCTTCCCCTTCCACTGTTTTGGCTTCATGTCTGCGCACTGCTTCCTGAGACAGGACATCTCCTGGTATGACATGATAGGAAATTATCTGTTTCAATTTTCTTCGGTTTTTCTGGCTGAGCAGACTCTGCAGAGTACCCTGGGGCAATTTGGAAAAAGCCCGGTCAGAAGGAGCCAGAACAGTAAAATGTCTTCTTCCTTTTAAAGCCTTATCCAGGCCGGCTGCTTTTACCGCAGACATCAAGGTATGGAATTCACCGCTTTCCCTGGCAGTTTCCCAGATATCTTTTTCTTCGCTGCCGCCGCGCTCCTCTGATACCAGATATTCTTCCTGTCTGACGATCTTGAGGAATTTAGCCAATTTTCTTTCATCCACTTCGCACCTCCTAATGGTTTTGCCCCTATCAGGACAAACCTCTCCCTCATAAGCGCGAATCTATATAAAAGAGCTTTAACTCCAGGTGATTTTATAAAGCATATTCCATGCCATTTTTTCCATATTCTTTAACAAAAAGGCTTTCAATATTTTGCTGAATCAAGGGAGAAAACGACCTGTTTTCAATTTTTGATTTATGTAAAATTTACGCACAAATGTTCAAAAACAGAGACAAAGCCCGGTAAAACCCTCTCCCCCAAATGGCCCACTTCGTAAGTGGGCCATTTGGGGATAAAAAACCCGCCCTCTTGTGAGAGCGGGTTATAATGATCTACATTTTAAACAAAAAACTAATTAAATATAAATACCCAAATAATTACAGATAGAACTTGCAGTTATTCAGGCCCTTTCCTCTCAAATCCTCGAGCCGGAAAAAGCCGGCGAAAAGAACCACTGGCTGCCTGCGGCAGCTACAGGACCCTGCATCCTGCACCCTTTAAAAAACAAGAACCCCAGCCTCAAAAGAGACTGGGGTTTTGTTTTCAACGGAGGGGCAGGGATTTGAACCCTGGGTACGACTTTTCAACCGTACAACGGTTTAGCAAACCGCCGCCTTCGACCACTCGGCCACCCCTCCAGGATTTTAGAGAAAAGTATTATACCTCGATTTTCAAAAATGTAAAACACCTATTAGCCTAAGCTTTAAGCCCCGGATCCCTTATCTTTTCAGCCCCTTATCACTCTCAGGCCCGCTTGTGAAGTTGATCGGTTTTAAAAAAGTTATCTTTTTGTCCGGAAGCGCAAAGCCAGTCCTGCTACTGTAAAATTGATGCAGGCTGTGCCTAAAAGTGCGATGATCGTGAACAGGTCCGTGTATTTCTGAACATAGATAAACAGGCAGGCATTGGCAATACCGAAAAGTATCCAGGAAAGAGGGCTGACCCCTTCAGCATCTTTTGATCTGATGATCTTTACCAGCTGCACTGATCCGGCCACAGGATAGATCACCGCAGGGATAAAACCGATTATCATTAACAGTTTGTCATTCATTTAATTTACTTTTT
>Ga0272442_10009584_pt1 | contig 12085 bp, 10 predicted proteins | sample SSMForm2O_FD_200262 | JGI IMG/M metagenome (GOLD analysis project Ga0272442, IMG submission 200262) | Marine sediment archaeal communities from Little Sippewissett salt marsh, Falmouth, MA, United States - SSM-Form-2O | ecosystem: Environmental > Aquatic > Marine > Wetlands > Sediment ... | reverse complement strand
ATTTCATTGCTTCTAATTTTTCATTCTTATTATGGAAAAGCCGGCCGCCTTCGGCGCCCGGGACAAAAACGACAGGATAAAACTAATTCCGGTTGCGTGGGGTGCAATTACAAATTCAGAGCCAGCCATTATTTTTGTTTCTACAGTCAACGCCCCTAATTCTTTCTCCAGCCCAAGTTAAAGTTTAACCACAGAAAGCACGGAAAACACGGAATAGAGGAAATAGAGCACAATTCTTCCGTGATTTCCGTGTCTTCCGTGGTTATATAAAAAAGTGTAAATATTTACGTCCGAAACTACAGATGAAACATCAAGGAATAATAAAGACCGACTAAAAGAAAAGGTTGGGATAAAAAACCGATTATTCGGCTTTTTCCTCCCTTTCAAGTTTACATAGGATTTTCCTGTACTGGACCTGGGTTTCGAACCTCTTCACATCAGGAGTTGGTTCCCGTTTCTCCTGTTTGTCCAGAATGCCGTGAAGGTATTCCATGTCTCTTTTTATGCTTTCACAATTGAGACCATCTGTCATTTTCCATCACCTTTCTATTTGTTCCAACATAAAGCCTGCCTGAAGCTCTAATCTGCCGAAGGTAAACCGTCCTGAGGACAACCAAACTGAAAGAATGCAGTTTCCGTCTTCGGGACACAATTTCGTTCAGGACAGGTAAATAATATATTCATCGAATAATATTTAAAATTTTATTCCATTGAAGAGATATTTACCCAAAAACCGGATTGGGGACTGAAGAATCGAAGTGAGAGCTGTAAAATCGAAGTGTAGACTGAAAAATCGAAGTGTAGACTGAAAAATCGAAAAAAAAGCTGTAAAATCGAAATAGGAACTGAAGAATCGAAGTGAAAGCTGAAGAACCGGAATTCCGCTCATTTTCTCCTGCAGAAATACTGTCCTTCAAAGCGGAACTTTCTGTAAAGCTCACAGTCCCGGCACAAGCAGTCCTGTTTACTTTCAGGGGGCATGTCATCTGTTAGACTGCTTTTTCCCCTTGAGCAAAATATGTTCCCGCTTCCCGGGTATGAAGGGCAGCCGCTGCAAATGCAGGCCTTTGAGTTGTGATAGGAAAAACAAACCCCGAAATACCTGCCGTAATTTTCAGACACTTTTCCTGAGTCGTTCCCCAGAGTCCGGTTATTTCCATCTCTTTCCTTTTTCCCTTCTCTTCCTCTTCCCCTTTTAAGCTCTCCTTCTCTTCTCCTTTGAGCGTCATCAGACTCTGTTTTCCTTTTCAAATTCTATCCCCTGAAACGTTTATTCCCCGAGCTCTGTATATAAGGACATAAGGACAGCATTTTATAAGATATCAAAACATATCTTATATTCAAGATATATTATATTTTACCTGGAAGTGCGGGCAAATTGCCCGGAACTACCTGAAAGGGTTCTGGAGAGTGAGGAATTACAATGGGATTCAATCATTTAGCTGAAAGTGATGAAGAAGCTCTTGATGAAGCACTGGAAAGGCAAAAAACCCTGGAAACCGTGATCAACAACAGCCCGGTAATGGTTTTCCTCTGGGAAGCGGAAGAAAACTGGCCCGCCGAATATGTTTCGGAAAACGTAAGTCTTCTGGGGTACAGCGCGGAAGATTTCCTTACCGGCAGGATCATGTACGGTAATATCGTGCATTCCGAGGACCTGGAGAAGGTCAGGTCTGAACTTAACCGGTGCTGTGCAATGGGAAAAGACAACTTTGTCCAGCGCTACAGGGTGCTTACCGGCGAGGGAGAGGTGCGCTGGGTGGAAGAAAAAACCTTCATACAGCGCGACGACCTGGGCGAAGTTACCCATTTCCAGGGGATAGTCCGGGACGTTACCGAAGAGATCGAAAGAGAAAGGGCTCTCAGGGACGCCCTGGAAAGCCAGAAAGCCCTCATGGAAAAGCAAAAAGCCCTGCTGGAAAGGGAAAAAGCCCTGGAAACCGTGATCAACAACAGTCCCATGGTCGTATTCCTGTGGAAAGCCGATAAGTACTGGCCCACGCTTTACGTGTCCGAAAACGTCCGCCAGTTCGGATATTCTCCCGAAGACTTCATCTCAGGCAGGGTCCTCTACGGAAAAATCGTCCACCCTGATGACCTGCTCCAGGTGGAACTCGAACTTGACGAGAACTGCAAGGAAGGCGGCAAAATGTTCAACCGCGAATACCGCATCCTTACAAAGTCCGGGGAAGTGCGCTGGGTGGAAGAAACGACCTTTATCCAGAGAAATGAAGAAGGAACTGCAACCCATTTCCAGGGGATAATCGAGGACGTCACGGAAAAATACGAAAAAGCCTGAATTTAAAAAATTCTCAACCTATTTTTCCCAGAAACCGTGCAGCTAGCTGCAGGTGTTTTTTTCTTTTTTCCCCTAACATTTTATCCCAGGTCCCGACCAGCACGGCTGTCCTGTAATTTTTCCGGAAAAATTCCCGGTTTTTGTCAACAAAGTTCCAGAAAAGGGCGTCCCAGACCTCGCACCAAGCCCTTTTTTCGTAGTCCCCCATCTTAAGCAGATAGCTTGAGCCCGATATGTAGGGTTTTGTGGCAAAACTCCCTCCGTCCGCAAACTGGCTCATGCCGTATACGTTCGGGACCATCACCCAGTCAGCAGAGTCCACAAAGAGCTCCATGAACCAGCGGTAGACCTCGGCAGGGTGGATCTCACAGAGCAGCATGAAGTTCCCGATTACCATCAACCTCTGGATATGGTGGGCATACCCGTATTCCATGACCTGCCGGATTGTCCGGTCAACAGGCTCGATCCCCAGGTCCCCCCGGTACCAGCGCCCGTCCAGTTTCCTTTCGTGCCCGAAAAAGTTTCCCCCGATCTCCGAGCAGTGGTACATCCCCCGCATAAACTCCCTCCAGCCAATCACCTGGCGCACAAAACCCTCCAGGCTTGAAAACGGAAAATCCTCATCCCGATTTCCTTTTAGATAATCTCTTTTCTCCCCTTCCCTCCCTGAATTTTCCACATTTTCTGCATTTCCACTTGCTTTTGTTCTCATTTCGTAATATCCAATGGCCTTTTCAACCACCTCTCCCGGAATCAGGAGCCCGGAGTTGAGCAGGGGTGAAAGTACGGAATGAAAAAGGAAAGGTTCCCCTTCCGCAAGGGCGTCCTCGTAAGGCCCGAAAAACCGGAAACGTTCTTCAAGAAAGGCGTCCAGCCAGGCAAGGGCGGCTTTCCTGGTCGTGGGCAGGTAAAAATTCCCGGTCCTCCCGGGATGCTCAGGAAAAAGGGAGTCTACGAGGGCTATCACCTCTTCCGTATGCCTGCTTTGGGGCGAAGCCGGGACTTTCGGGACTTCCAGTCCCCGGGAAAGGGGTTTTCGGTTTTCCCGGTCAAAATTCCATTTGCCGCCCAGAGGTCCCTTGCCGTCTCCGGTCAGCAGGATCCCGAGGCGTTTTCTCTGCCAGATGTAGAAGTCGTTAAAGCGAAGTTTCTCCCGCTCCCCTTTATAAGCCCTGAAAGCCTCCACCGGGGTCAGGAAACCCGGAGAGTCCACCGTTTCAAGCTCAATCCCGTTTCGAGCACAGAAATTCCGGATACTTTCCCTGAAAAAAAAGTCTTCGAGTGTATATGTGACAATTTTTTCGATCCCGTACTTTTCAAGGGCGTTTTTCAGTTTTGCCTCGTAAGCCAGCATACCCAGACTGTTGAAGTTTCCACCGGAACCTGGCTCCTTTTTTCCGGGGAGCGGATAGTACAGGACATCGTATTTTTCAGCCAGGCAGTCCCTGTAGGAACGCATCGCCGAAAGCACGAAAACCAGCTTATGCTTGTGAAAAGCGTAGCGTGTACAGAGTCCCGGGTCTTCGGCCATGAAGAAAAGGGTTTTTTCATCAGGTTTCAGCCTATCCGTGGACGGGAAAAGACAGTTTCCAGGGACCAGGGCAAGTCTTTCGTAACCACGTTTTCCTTTCCCTTTTTCTTTCCATTTTCCTTCAAAAATTTCCTCCCCGCTCATCTCCCTGCCTCCCTCCAAATGCATACCTCTTTCCGGATCCACAATTTAAGCTTAATTTTGCTTATTCATTTCCGCACCCAATACGGCTTATTTCGAAACACTTTACTGCATGTTCAAATCTGAGCCCCGGGGTTCATATGCATTCGGAATCTGAGTTAAGGAACATTCAAAATGTGTGTCAAAAAAGTACGAATTAATCATGAGTGTGAATTAATTTTAATTGTTAGCACTGAAAATAAACTTTGACATTTTTTTGACAATCAACTATTTATGTTTGAGAATATACATAAGGCACTTGTAGACATAATTTTAATTGTGTCTGCAATTGCTCCATATTTCCCTTCGAGGGGGGTTGGAGTATGTATGGGTATGGGTATGGGAAATCCCATACTTTGAATAGCTGACGAACGTGTAAACCGGAACAGGAAGTGTTGAGGCCTTTAAACGGAACCCTGCACGAATGTATCCGGAAATAGCTGCAGACCTTCTGTTTTGTGGGGTGTGGCCGTGAATGTTGCATTCAACGGCTTTACCCTGCTGAACATTTATTCCGGGGAGAATTCGGGAAACTTTTTTTAAAAAATTATAGGACATTCTTTTCTTAAAAAGCCACTTTAAAAATCACTTTAAAGTCACTCTGAAATCACTTTGAAATCACTTTGAAATCACTCTGAAATCACTCTGAAATCACTTTGAAATCACTTTGAAATCACTCTGAAATCACTTTGAAATCACTCTGAAATCACTTTGAAATCACTTTAAGCTCGGAGAATGAATATTTATCAAGCTACCGTCCCGGAAATTTCAGGGCTCTGAAGAACTGCTCTTTTTATGTCCCCCGGAACGGAGGATCCAGTAGTAACATTTTCCCTTCTTTGTTTTATCGGTGATTTTTCCTTTGATTTTTATGGGGCCGCTTTTCATGATATTTCCTTCAACATCCCTGGGGACCTCAAACTCCATGTTGCTTATACCGCAGCCAGGGGGGACATAGTACATCAGGGTAATGTCACCTTTGCCGATGAATTCCGAGACATCGCCCAGAATGAACTCGAACCCGTTTCCGATCTCGGGTTCAGGGTCTATCCTTTTTACGGTTATCCGGTACCCTTTTTCAACGACTGCTTTTTTCATGAAATCCGCCTGGAGGTCATAGATAACCCTGTGTGCCATGTCCACGGGGGTAAAATCAAAATCATGCCTGCAAACCTTTCCCTGCCAGAAGAGGCTTTCCTGCATAGCGTCAATCAGGAGCTGCCCGTGCAGCAGTTCATGGTAGAGCAAGCCTTCGTTCTCGATTTTCCCGAAATCTTCTTTTTCCTTTTCCCTAAGTTCTTCGGGGTTGAGCATAAGGTAATTTGTAAATCTCAGCGTTTTAGTCCCCTTTTTCGTCACTATTTCACAGTCGTTCCAGGAATAAGCTCCAAGGCATCCCTCTCCCAGTTTTCCGGACTGGCTCTCATCCCAGCTAATCAACAGCGTCCTTATAAGGATCCTGATTTTTTCCACCTTACTTTCCTGAAAAACAGAGCAGTTGATTTCTTTTCTGAAAGGTTTCGTTGAGAGGCTTTTGACTACATCATTTATTGGATGGGGAAGCATCTCTTTTCTCGAAGCTCTTATCAGGCGCCCGGCAATTGCAAGGAATAACTCTTTTTCTTCCCTGCTGGGACTCTTCGGGCTTTTTATTTCTCCCGAGACCAGGGAAACAGGTAAACTGCTGTGATCTAAAGCGGACCCTCCGTAAATGTGCATAATAATTATTCTGTATAATATATAATATACAATCCAAATATATGCATTTTGAAATAAAGTTTCGGAAGAGAGATTCCCAGGGAGGGTAAAAACTGTGCAGGGCTAGTCGAAAGTCAGGAACACATAACATATATAATAGAAAATTAAATATATTAATGGTTGATCTGTATCTTTTTATATATTCTCAACAAATAATTATTGTGAAGCTGGTTAATGTGCTCACCCAACGTACACCGGGTAATGTGAACCATTGAGCCACATGCACTTAACTATCAACACCCGGCTAATTACATCATTGCCACCTACTACAACTGCAACATAATGCAATGCTACCTACTACAACATACTGCAATACACTACAATTACAGCAAACTGGAATTGCAATGCACTAAAAATGCCACCTACTACAACTGCAACACACTACAAATACCACGCACTCAACTGCAACTCACAAAATATCCCGTAACCCGCTCCCACGGTGCATGTTTATGGTAAACCCACTTGTCGATCTGCTCTTCCTTTCCGAGAAACGAAAGAATATACTCCTTCTTTTAATGGAAGGCCCGAAAAACATCGAAACTATAAGGGAAATCCTCAAAGCCAATGCCACTTCGGTCCAGCCTCAGCTGAAGAAACTCAAGGAACAGCACCTGGTTACCCAGGAAGAGGACCTCTACGTACTTACCGATATCGGAAGAATCGTCGTGGAAAAGATGAAACCTCTGCTGGACACCCTTGACCTGCTGGAAGATAACGTTGACTATTGGGCTAACAGGGATATGGATGCAATTCCCCCGGAGCTCCTGCGCCGGATCAACGAACTCGGGCACTGCAGCACCATCGAGCCCGAGATTGAACACATGTTCGAGCTGATTCCCGCCTTTGTTGAAAACATGAATAAAGCAAAAAGGGCAAGAGGGCTGCTTTCCTACTTCCATCCCCTTTTTCCTTCTTATTACCTCGGCCTGGCAAAGAAAGGACTTAAAATCTCCCTCTTCTTTCCCGAAGTGATCCTGAAAAGGTGGGTTGAAGATTACAGGGCAGAAACGGAAGAATTCCTCAGCCTGGAAAACACCCAGCTTTTTACCTTTAAAAAAAATAACAAGGTCCCCTCACTCACGGTAACGGATGGTTTCATGGCAATGGCCCTCTTCCCTAAAGAAGCGGTTTTTGACCGGAAATACGTGATGAGTTTTGAGCCCGGGGCTCTTGCCTGGGGAGAAGAATACATTGACCACTTCCAGAAGCTGTCAACCCGAATAGAAAAGCTCGAAGATCCTGAATAAAGAACAGAAAAGGAAGCTGTCTGAGCCCGGAACCCTTTCCTTGCTGGTCCTTCAGAAACTTTTCAAACCTGGTCTCTCAGGACCTTTCCGGGAATTCTTCAAACCCTACCTCTCCTCTTGCATAGGCTTCATGCCAGCCCGCCGGCACGGGCAATTCTTTGTAAAGGGTTTTTCTCCTGGCTTCCAGAAGATTCGGTTTTTCCCCCATGTACTCCGCGGCACAAAGCACCCTGTTTTCTTTTCCTGCAGCTTTGCCCAGTTCTTTTAACCAGCGGTATCCTGAAAAGGACCTGAGCAGGTGGTGGTCAAGGATAAGCGTATCAACATTGCCGGCAAGGAGGAGCCCATTTTCAAAAGCTTCCGTTTCGACTTCCGGGACGCGGTGGGAAAGGTAAACCGGAGGGCCGGAAGCCAGCACTGTCGTGGGTTTCCAGTCAAGTACGGAAAGGACTGCATCCCTGTCCAGGAGCTGGATATCCGAACAATGGACAAAGACCTCATCCCCTTCCCGGATACGGGTCATCAGCAGCTCCCCAAAGCCTTTGCCCCTCGCACCGTGGGGGACAGGCCGGGAAAAAGAAATGCAGCCGCATTCATCTCCTTCGGAATTCGGGAGGGGGACGCCGAGAAAAGTGGAAAGTTCTTTTCTTCTCCGGGCCGAGAGCCGGGAAATGTTTTCCGGTCCCTTGCACCAGAACCGGACCCCTTCAAGAGGCGGAAGGGCTTCTACAGGCAGCTGGTAGGGGTCTTCGGCTCTCATGGGCATGTGGTCCCCGTGGTAATGGCTGATTACCACATCCGTAGCGCCCGTAAGTGCGGAAAGGATCCTGTCCCTTATCCTGGCAGCCGCAGCAATCTCAAAGGGGTGGGGAAATAGGGAAAAGCGAAGGCGAGCCAGGGCAACTCCGGGATCGATGACTATAACCCGATCTTCCACCCTGACCACACAGGCAAGGGACCTTGCTCCGAAAGATTCGCTTCCAAGGACCTCAATTTGCATATTATTACTATTCTTCCTGCAGGCAGATCCTTTTTTCGGGATAAAACACGGAAAAAATAAAGCGGAAAAAGTTTCTTCAAAATTTCCGGAACTGTGTTGTTTTTATATTTAAGTAGGGTAACAATTCCATGGACTATGTTAAAAGTTATATACAAAGAACTGCTAAACCAATATAGAATAATTGCATAAGTATATATTACGTAATTAGAAATAGACAATAGTCAAATAAATCATATATTTAAAAAAACAATACTGTAAAAACATAACGTCAGGGAAATCTGACCCCCTATGCAGATTTTCTGGAAACTATAAATCATCCGAAATTAGAAAATGTTCGGCAAAAATTTTTCTGAGCATCAAAATTTACGGGTAAAAATGCCTGAAAATAAATTATGTCCCTATTAAAATATTATGATTGAAACATTAAAAGAATTTAACTTTTTAATCCCTAACTGAAGATTTCCAGTTCCCTACCCCGAACTGAAAAAAATCTAACTGAACGAATTCCCTATCCCTACCTGAAAAAATCCAGTTCCCTGTTCCGGGCTGGAAAATTGTAGTTCCTGTCCCAACCTGAAAAGGAGGAAGTAAATGAAACCCGGAAGCTCTCCAGCTGGCCCCCAAGATCGCATAAAAACCAAAACGTCATTGCCTGTGGCCACATTTGGCCTTTTGATAGTGGTAATTGCAGCGGTAGCTGCGGTGGGAATGATTACCGATCCTTTTTCCCTTTTTGTGCAACAAGGCGATAAAGAAAGCCCCGAAACTGCGGAGACAGAGAGTCCCGCCATGGCCGAAATTATTGTATCGGGCAGCACCACGGTAAAACCCGTTTCCGACCTTCTGGCAGAGGCATTCATGGAAGCTCATGAAGACTGCAAGGTTACCGTTAAAGGAGGAGGTTCGGGTGCCGGAGTTTCATCAGCCGGAATGGGTATCGTTGACATAGGTTCCGCTTCCAGAGGCATAAAGGGAGAAGAACTGCTGAAATACCCGGATATCCAGGTGCACACAATCGGCGGAAGTGCCGTTGTTGTAATCCTGAACGGAATCGAAGGAAACTTTGTTGAAAAGAGTGAACTAATTAAAGCTTTTAATGACACGGACGGTATGGTAGACCTTTTGCTCAATGAGGAAAACGGGGAAATCTCCGTAGACCAGGCAGGAACGACTTTTAAGGTATACCAGAGGTCGGATGAAAGCGGGACCGAGGAAACCTTTGCCAGTTACCTGGAAACCGGGAGGAACCTGGACAGCTCGGGAGCTGAGGGCAGGCTAGGAAATGAAGGTGTGCTTGTAGCTGTGGAAGAGACAGAAAATTCCATGGGCTTCGTTGACTTCGGATTTGCCGAACAAAGTCTAATAGTTTCCATAGCTGGCGTTGAGTTGTACTCAAGGGAGGAAATAAGCGAAGATAGTATCAAAGCAGCCCTTGAAGGAACTTCGAAACCTTTCCCTTCGGAAAACTCCTCCCTGACAAGACCTCTTAACTACCTTACGAAAGGCAAACCGGATTCCCTGGAACATATGTTCATCGATTTTGCACGTTCCCCGGAAGCAACTGTCTATTTTGAGGAATGCGGATACTTTTCGATAGCAGAAATCTGATGATTGGTAAATGTCCCTGATCAGGAGACTTTGGAATAAATTTGGAAAAATTGCCCCTTTCCCGAAGAAACGAATTTGAACACCCTTTAGAGTTGTACCCCCATGAATGTCAGCGATAAGACCCTTATTATAATCTGTCTCATCTTTGCATTCCTCATTGCCATATCGGGAGCTGCATCCAGGACCATCCTGCTTTCAAGCTACCTGGAACTCGAAGAACAGGACGTACTTGAAAAGCTTGAGATTGTGGATAACAATTTCGGGAGCGAGGTTTCAAGGATTTCCACCCTTAACCATGAATGGGCATCCTGGGACAAGACCTATGAATTCATGGAAAACGGGAACCCGACGTACATAACCTCTTACCTTACGGATGAAATCTTTGCCGAGGCCGGGATAAATTTCATTCTATATGCCAACAACAACGGGGAAATCGTCTACAAAAAAGCTCTCAACCTGGAGACGAGAGAGGAAATACTGTTTCCCTCCGAGCCTGTTCAGATGCTTACCGGGAATAAGCAACTTCTTGCCCGACACCCCGGGGACCGAAAAAACACCATCATCAGGAGTGAGGAAGGCCCCCTGATTATCAGCTCACACCCCATTCTTACCAGCACGGGATCGGGTACGATGCGGGGAACCCTTGTCATGGGCCGCTGTATTGACGAGAACCTTTTGAACTCTCTCACAACTATCCCGGGGCTTCAGATTACCCTTGAAGAAGCCGAAAGCCTGGAAAGTGAAGATAGTTTCCCCATCCCGGGATTAAAAGCCCTGACTGATAAAAGCGACATGGATCCCAGGGTAGAAATCATCGATGAAAACCGGATTGCAGGGTACATTCCCCTTGTCCATATCGAGGAAAACCCAGACATTCTCATAAAAGTTAGTTTCCCAAGGGATCTTTATGCCCAGGGAAAAAAGACCCTTCTCTTTTTTATAATGGTTTTTTTAATAGCATGTGTCACTGTGGGGATTGCCACCAATTACCTCCTCAAGCGCCTTTTTATCTCCAACCTGAAGGCAATCGAGGGCTTCGTTACCGATGTAAAAGAAGAAAACAACCTCTCAAAACGGCTTGAGATCGGGGGAGGAGACGAGTTTATCCGGCTCTCCGCAGGTATAAACAGCATGCTCCTGAACCTGGAACGTTCCAGGAATGAGCTTATGCACAGGGAGAGTGAAAAACAGGCCCTGCTCAATTCCTTAAATGAGGTCCTGCTCTATTTTGATTCCGAACTCAGGATAGTCTGGGCAAACGGCAAGGTTTACAAATACTTCGGAAAGAAACCGGAAGAGATAATAGGCCATTACCACCATGAACTCTGGAAGGAAAAAAGTTCCCTGCTTGCTCCCTTCGTCAAAAAAGCCCTGAAAAACGGGAAAACCCAGTCCTTTGATGTAAATTTCAGGGAAGGAAGTAACTGGGCAGTTACCATCGGTTCGGTCAGGGACAGCGAAGGCAGGCTCATCGGGGCAGTGGAGTCCATCCTGGACATAACCGAGGTCAGGAAGTCCGAAGAGAAAATGCTCCAGGCAAAAATCATGGCTGAAAACGCAAGCAGGAGCAAGAGCGAATTCATGTCCAACATGAGCCACGAACTGCGGACTCCCCTTAACTCCGTAATAGGTTTTTCCGACCTCCTCAAGGAAGAGACCTTTGGCACCCTGAATGCAAAACAGTTGAAATTCGTAAACAATATATCTACAAGCGGAAAGCACCTGCTTAGGCTAATCAATGATATCCTGGACCTCTCAAAAATAGAAGCAGGGAAAATGGATTTCCACTGCATGGAATTTTCAGTCCGGGAAAAGCTGGAAGAGGTGAAAAATACCCTCTTCCCGGTATCTTCAAAGAAAAAAATCAATGTGACCCTTGAAATAGAAGATGGCATCGATACCATTTATACCGACGAAGGGAAATTCGTGCAGATCCTGTACAATCTTTTAAGCAATGCGATCAAGTTTACGCCCGAGAACGGCCATGTCAAGGTCACTGCAAAAAAACTGGATGACATGCTCGAGATCTCGGTAAAGGACAACGGGATAGGGATCTCAGAAGAAGACCAGGCAAAGATCTTCCACCCCTTCGTACAGGTTGACCCCTTCCCTACCAGGAAATACGAAGGAACAGGGCTGGGGCTTGCCCTTGTGGGCCAGATGGTAAAACTTATCGGGGGAGAAATCCGGGTGCACAGCAAACCAGGAGAGGGAAGTGAGTTCATTTACACAATCCCCCTGATAAACTCGGAATTCGAATAAAAAGAATCTTCCTCTAAACTCTAACCCGGCGTTTTACCTTTTCACTAAAATCTTCTTTCCATTTTACTCTTCATCCGAACTCTTAGGAATGGTGAAAATATAACTTCAGATTTTCTGATAGGAATTGCTCTATTAATGAGTTTCCCATTAAAGAACCACAGATGGACACGGATAGACACAGATTTAAACCATCCGTGTTC
>Ga0272442_10009582_pt1 | contig 12088 bp, 9 predicted proteins | sample SSMForm2O_FD_200262 | JGI IMG/M metagenome (GOLD analysis project Ga0272442, IMG submission 200262) | Marine sediment archaeal communities from Little Sippewissett salt marsh, Falmouth, MA, United States - SSM-Form-2O | ecosystem: Environmental > Aquatic > Marine > Wetlands > Sediment ... | reverse complement strand
GACCTCGACCACCCCGCCTTCGACAAGGCCTGGCGGGAACTGGAAGGCCGCGTACTCCACCGGCCCGACGGCCACTCCTTCGGAAACGGCGACGCGAGCCTCCACGCGCACGCCCCGGCTCGACACGGTCGCGGAGTAGGTAAGGCTCCCCTGTGGGAGCTTGGCCTCGAGCCGCACCGTGTGCCCGTCCACCGAGACCCGCCCCGTCCGCCAGCCCTCACGGGAAGAAACCGCCGAGCCTTTGTAGCCCGGCCCGTACACACTGAGATAGGAGCCGATGGATATCAGCGTGCCCTTGTGGGTCACCACGATGCCGGCGGCGGTCATGCGGGCCACGTAGTCCCCCGCGCTCACGCGGCCCGCCCCATCCTCTGCCGGCGCGGCCCACGCCGAGCCGAGCAGGAGCAGCAGAAGTCCCGCAATGGCCTGTCGAGCACCCATAGAGCCGCCTCCTCCTGTTCGTCACACCGCGACCGGCTCCCCCCGACCGGCAGACTCCTGGGCGCGGATGACCACACGCGTGTTCATGAAGCTGTCGTCCTGCGAGAGCAGCATCGGGGTCCCGTCGAGCAGGTGGGCCACGTAGTCCTCGATGAGGCCCGAGTAGCCGCCCGCTACGGCCTCCGAGACCACAAGTGGGGCCGGCTTCTGGTCGCCGAGCACCACGGCGGACCGCGTGCCGCCGTCGGTGAGCTCCACCATGCCGCTGGTGCCGTGGAGGCGCAACTGGTCGTTGCCCCAGTAGCCGATGCCCGGCGGGTTGCAGTAGTTGCACACCACGGTGCAGAGGACCCCGCCCGTGAGCCTGGCCGCAATCTGCCCCGCCATCTGGAGCTCGCCCGCCATGGGGTTCCCGCACCGGGTGTCCATCGCGAACACTTCCTCAAACTCCAGGCCGGAAACGAAGCGGATGTAGCCGACGGCGTGGACGCCCGCCTGCTGGATCAGCCCCCCGTCGATGCCGCGGTCCTGCGGCCGCCCGTCGTGGTAGGGGTAGGACTTCTGGGCAAACACCTGGACGAGTTGGCCAAGCTTGCCTTCACCCACGAGCCGCTGCATCGCGCGGAACGGGGCCTCGTAGATGGTGCCCGTCATCGAGCGGACCTCGCGGCCGGACCGCGCGGCCGCCGCCCGCACGGCGTCCAGCCCATCCATCGTCGTGGCCAGGGGTTTCTCCGCGTAGACGTGGAGCCCCGCGTCCAGAGCGGCCGCGATGTCCTCGTGCTGGCGGTCGCGCCGCGGCGAGCAGATGCTCACCAGGTCGGCGCCCGACTCGGCGAGCAGCTCGGCCAGGCCGCTGAAGCATCGGGCCTCGCCGCACGCCTCGGGCATGTCCGCCCGCCACTTCGCCACCGTCTCGGGCGGCACGCCCGCCGCGCCCACCAACCGCGCACGCGGCAGGTGCGGCAGTTGCCCCTGGATCTGGTGGCCGTTCGTCCCGTAGATGGCAACCTTCAGCATGCTCACGCTGAGCTCCTTCACGTGGCGCGGGCGGGGCTTCCGGGCATCGCGCCGTGCCCTCAGAGTGTAGTCCCCATCGGCCGGGCGTCAAGTGCAGCGCGGATTTCGCTTGACATCGGAGGCGCTCGGAAGTAGAATTTTCTGGATAGCTCACATTGAGGAGGCAGGGTATGCCCTGCGATCAGGCTCGGTACATTAAGGAGAATCAGGCCCTCGCCCTACGTGTGCTTACACATACACATTGTAAGTGCGCGCCGCAAGGGTCGTAGGACCAAGGCCAGGAAGCGAGAGCCAGAAGCCCCCAGACCCAGCGGTCGGCGGGGCTTTTTTCATGGCGGAAAGGACGAAACGGCAATGGACGACCAAGTGATCATCTTCGATACGACCCTGCGGGACGGCGAGCAGTCGCCGGGGGCGAGCCTGAACACGGCGGAGAAGCTCGAGATTGCCCGCACGCTTGCCGCGATGAAGGTCGACGTGATCGAGGCAGGCTTCCCCATCGCGTCGAAGGGCGACTTCGAGGCGGTCAGCCGCGTGGCTGCCGAGGTCAAGGGCGTGACGGTGGCCGGCCTGGCCCGCGCGCTCGAGAAGGACATCGTGCGCGCCCACGAGGCCGTGCGGGCCGCCGAGCGGCCGCGCATCCACGTGTTCCTCGCTACCTCGAAGATCCATATGGAGCACAAGCTCAAGAAGGCCAAGGAGGAGATCATCCGCTTGGCCGTCGAGGGCGTGCGCCTGGCCCGCAGCTTCGTGGGCGACGTGGAGTTCTCGCCCGAGGACGCCTCGCGCACCGAGCCCGACTTCCTGTGCGAGGTGGTCGAGGCCGTCATTGCCGCCGGCGCGACGACGGTGAACATCCCCGACACCGTGGGCTACGCGATGCCCGAGCAGTTCGGCGGCCTCATCGCGGAACTCCGCAACCGCGTGCCCAACATCGATCAGACGATCATCAGCGTCCACTGCCACAATGACCTCGGGCTGGCGGTCGCCAATTCGCTGGCCGCCGTGAAGGCCGGCGCTCGCCAGGTCGAGTGCACCATCAACGGCCTCGGCGAGCGCGCGGGCAATGCCTCGCTCGAGGAAATCGTGATGAACCTCAAGACCCGCCGCGACTACTTCGGCGCGGACACCGGGGTCGTCAGCCAGCGCCTCGTGCCCGTCAGCAAGGTCGTCGCCAGCCTCACCGGCATCTTCGTCCAGCGCAACAAGGCCGTGGTGGGCCTCAACGCCTTCGCCCACGAGGCCGGCATCCATCAGCACGGCGTCCTCGCCCACAGCGCCTGCTACGAGATCATGCGGCCCGAGGACGTAGGCCTCAAGAAGAGCGACCTGGTGATCGGCAAGCACTCGGGCCACCACGCCATCGGCGAGCGCGCCCGCGAGCTCGGCTACGAACTCGACACCGATCAGCTCCGCCAGGTGGTCAACGCCGTGAAGACCCTGGCCGACAAGAAGAAGCAGATCTTCGACGACGACCTGCGCACCATCATCGAGGGCGTCGCCTCCACCGCTCCCGGCCTGTTCAGGCTCATCAGCTTCCACACGTCCAACGGCACGACCACCATCCCCACGGCAACCGTGGTCCTCCAGCGCGACGGCGAGGAACCCATCCAGGATGCCGCCACCGGCGACGGCCCTGTCGATGCCGTCTACAAGACCATCGACCGCATCACTGGCCAGAGCGGCCGCCTGCTCGACTACCAGATCCGAGCCGTCACCAGCGGAAAGGACGCCATGGGCGAGGTCTCCGTGCTCATCGAGTGCGGCGACCTGCGCATCTCCGGCCGCGCCGCCAGCACCGACATCCTCGAGGCCAGCGCCCAGGCCTACATCGTGGCCATGAACCGCATCGCCGCGCTCCAGAACGGGGCAGGCAAGAGCTACACGAGCGAAAGCCAATGAGCCCCACGCTCCTGTGCGCGTCGTTGACTACGGGCACCGTCGAGGAGACACTCCATACGTTGCACGCGCCCACCCGCGCGTTCGACGTGGCCGAAGTCCGGCTCGACTTCACCCGCGAGCCAGACCTCAGGCGTCTCCTCGACGGCCGCCCGTGCCCCGTCATCGTCACCAACCGCCCCGAGCGCGAGGGCGGACGCTGGACGGGCGACGAGGCCCGCCGCATCGAGCTCCTCGAAGAGGCCGACCGCCTCGGCGCCGACTTCGTGGACATCGAGCTCGATGCCCTCCCCCACTTCCGCCGCCAGGGCAACGCCCGCATCATCGTCTCCTACCACAACTTCCAGGAGACGCCGGCCGACATCGAGGCCATCGCCCGCCGCATCGAGGCCACCGATGCAGACATCGTGAAGATCGCCACGATGGCCACGTCGCTGCGCGACAACCTGGCGATCTTCCGCGTCCTACGCCGCGCCGCAAAGCCCACCATCGCCGTTACCATGGGCGAGCACGGCCACGTGAGCCGCGTGCTCGGACCGAAGTTCGGCGCCTTCCTCGTCTTCGCCTCCCTCGAGGCAGGCCGCGAGGCCGCACCCGGCCAAGTGCCCGTGGCGGACATGCTCGGCCTCTACGGCTTCCGCCGCATCGGACCGGCCACGCGGGTCTACGGCGTGGTCGCCAACCCCGTGGCCCACTCGATGAGCCCCGCCATCCACAACGCCGCATTCGCACACTGCGGCATCGACGCCGTATATCTCCCCTTCCGGGTGGACGACGTGGCGGACTTCATCCCCGCCTACGCGGAGCTGCCCGTCGACGGCTACAGCGTGACCATCCCCCACAAGGAAGCCGTCATCCCGCTGCTCGACGAGGTGCAGGCGCTCGCCGCAAGGATCGGCGCGGTGAACACCCTCGTCGCCCGCGATGGCCGCCTGTGCGGATCGAACACCGATTGGTCGGCCGCCGTGGCCGCCATCGAGAGCGGCCTGCCCAAGGGCAGCGCATTGGAGGGCTCCCGCGTCCTGATGATCGGCGCGGGCGGGGCGGCACGCGCCATCGCCTTCGGCCTCGTCGAGCGCGGCTGCTCGCTCACCATCGCCAACAGGACGCACGAGCGCGCCGTCCGCCTCGCCGCCGAAGCCGGCTGCACCTGCGTGCCCCTCGCCGACGCCGCCGGTGTGGCCTACGACATCCTCGTCAACGGCACCTCCCTCGGCATGCACCCCAAGGTCGAGGGCACCCCCCTTGAGCGCAGCCACCTCCGCCCCGGCGCCTTGGTCTTCGACAGCGTCTACAACCCCCTGGAGACGCGCCTCCTCCGCGAAGCGAAGGCCGTCGGTTGCCGCACCGTCAACGGGTTGGAGATGTTCGTCAACCAGGCCGTCGAGCAGTTCGAGCTCTGGATCCCCCGCCCCGCCCCGCGCGACGTCATGCGCTCCGTCGTCGCCGCGCGCCTGGGATCGTGACCTGCGAGCCGTTCTCGGCTCGGCCACGCTCTTCTGTTCTTTGCCTCCTCCTTGCACCCTCGTGGCCCCCGGCCTACAATGTGCCAGCGATGCGGGCCGGGGATCGGCCCACAGGGAGTCCCCAACGGCGGAGCCTGGCGGATGGAGCTCGCGGTGCTGTGTATGTATGCCTTCCTGCTCGGCGCCGTTACGGGCAGCTTCCTGAACGTGTGCATCCACCGCCTGCCGCGCGGCTTCCTGCTCCACACGCCGCCGTCCCACTGCATCTTCTGCAACGAGCCGATCCGCTGGTACGACAACATCCCTGTGCTCGGCTACCTGCTGCTCGGGCGCCGCTGCCGCTTCTGCGGCATCCGTATCTCGCCCCGCTACGCCCTCGTAGAGGCCCTCACCGGCCTGCTCTTCGCCTATATCACCTGGCGGCTCGCCGGCGGCGAGACGGCCAACGACGTCCGCCTGGGCGTCTACGTGGCGCTCGCCGCGGCCATGGTGGCGGCGAGCTTCGTGGACATCGAGTTCCGCATCATCCCCGACGAGATCAGCATCCCCGGGGCGTTCCTTGCTCCCGTGGTGAGCCTGCTGTGGCCCCATCTGCACGAACTGCGCGAGCCGGTGTTCGTGGAATCCCTGGCCCGCCTGGTGGGAGCCACCCCCGCGGGCAGCCCCCGGCTGTGCGGCCTCATCGCCTCGCTCGTGGGGATGGGCGTGGGGGCAGGCGTCATCTGGGCGCTCGGAGTCGTCGGACGAGCCATCTTCCGCAAGGAGGCCATGGGCTTCGGCGACGTGAAGCTGATGGCCTTCGTGGGCGGCTTCATCGGCTGGAAGCTGGCTCTGCTGGGGATCGTGATCGGCGCCTTCGTGGGCGCCATTCTCGGCCTCGCCCTCCTCTTCCGCAGCCGCGACACCCGCCTGCCCTTCGGCCCCTACCTCTCCATCGGCTGCCTGATCGCCATGCTCCACTCGGGCGACATCGCGGCGCTCCTGGCGCGCCTGGCCGAAGCGATCCAGCCCCCCCCGTAGCCAGGCCGATTCAGCGCCCCGACCCACGCGCCTACTCGATGATCCGCCGCAGCCGCCGCGCCGCCTCCCGCGGGTCCTCCGCGGCGCAGATGGCCGACACGACCGCGATACCGTCCGCCCCCGCTCCCACCACGTCCGCCGCGTTGCTTTCCTGGATGCCCCCGATCGCGATGAGCGTGTGGTGCGACGCCGAGCGCAGCCGCCGCAGCCCTTCCAGGCGCCACTCCCGCTCCGTATCAGGCTTCGTGGGCGTGGAGAAAATGGGGCTCACCCCCAGGTAATCCACGTCCAGCGCCTCCGCTGCGGCCGCCTGCTCGGGCGTCTCCACAGACAGGCCGATGAGCGCGTCGGGGCCGAGCAGGCGCCTCGCGTCGGCGGGAGCGGCGTCGCGCTGCCCCACGTGCACCCCGTCCGCGCCGGCGGCCAGGGCGACCTCGGGGAGGTCGTTGACGATCAACGGCACACCCCGCGGCGACAGCAGGGCCTTGAGGCGGCGGGCCAGCTCCACCATCGCCCCCGTGGGACACGCCTTCTCGCGCAGTTGCACGACCGACACCCCGCCCTCGACCGCCTGCTGCACCACCCACTCGATGGGCCGCCCGCCGGCCAGGGCACGGTCGGTCACCAGGTAGAGGCTCCAGTCCACCGCCGGCCTCATACCACCTCCATCCGCACGCGCTGCGCCACGTCTTCGTCCGTCATCGCATGGAGTGCATCGAGGAAGTAGAGCTGAAGGGTGCCCGGGCCGTGGGCCTGCTCCATCGCCATCTCGCCGGCGATGCCCATCACGGCCATGGCGTCGGAGGCAGCCTCGAGAGCCGACGGGTTCACGGCCAGGAACGCGCCGGTGAGTGCCGATGCGGTGCAGCCCAGGCCCGTGACGCGCGGCATCAGGGGGTGGCCGTTGCTCACGCGCACGAGCGTCGCGCCGTCGGTCACCAGGTCGACCTCCCCGCTCACGCTCACCACGCAGCCCAGGGAGGCGGCGAGCGCCTGGGCGGAGGCCAAAGCGGCGTCGCTGGCGTGCACGCTGTCCACTCCCCGCGTGGCATTCGCGGCGCCCTGAAGAGCCAGGATCTCCGAGGGGTTGCCCCGAACCACGCTGGGGGGGCTCTCCTCGATCAGGCTCAGGGCGGTGGCCGTGCGCAGGCGGGTGGCGCCCGCTCCCACGGGGTCGAGCACCCAAGGCGTGCCCGTGCCAGCGGCGGCACGGATGGCCTCCCGCATGCTGGCCACCCACTGTGCGCTCAGCGTGCCGATGTTCACCACCAGCGCACCCGCCAGGCCCACCATCTCGCCCACCTCCTCGGGAGCGTGGGCCATCACCGGCGAGGCTCCCACGGCCAGCAGTGCGTTGGCCGTGGTGTTCATCACCACGTAGTTCGTGATGTTGTGGACGACGGGCGCCGTCTCGCGGATGCGGCCGAGATCGCGGCACAGAGTCCCTGCGTCGGGCATGGCAGCTCCAGATCGATGTCCTCAGGAACTCCTGAGTGCTGGGTCGTCTCGCGATCGCCACAGGCCCCCGAAGGCCAACCGTCCCCGAGCGTGCACCCCTGACCGAGCGGGGTGCATCTTGTCACGGAAGCAGCCTCACGGCGGCGAAGCCGTGGCCGCGGAGGTCGAGGGTCAACTCGCCATTCGCCATCTTCGGCTCTGCGAGGTCGCGTTCGAGGAGGTCGGTGCGCAGGGCTCTGGTGAACCCGGGCACGCCGATGGCCAGGGGGCCGGAGCGACCGGCCGTCTCCCAGAGCCGCAGGATGAGGCCCCCCGCCTGCGGGTCGTCCGCCGGCTTCAGGCACGTGGCGATCGCGCGAGCGGGGTCCACCCGGACCGACCACGTGCTCTTCCGCGCCGCCGGCACGGCACCCTCCGCCACCAGCAGGGACGAGGCCGCCGAGCGGCTCCACGCGAACGCCTCAGCCCCGTTGTAGCCGCCGGCGTGGGCACGCAGCGCGTAGCGGAAACGGAAGTCGGTCACCCCGTGCTGATCCTGGACGACCTCGCGGTAGTTCTGGTCGTTGCCCAGCGCCTCGAAGCTCAGCGGGTCGAGGTCCATGCGGAGCACGAAGGCATCGAGCGGCGCGACGGTCACACCGAAGTCGGCGGTCGAGGCGTCCACGAAGCCCTGGACCGCGAACCGCCGCGTGTCGGCGCCGGGGAGCAGATCGCCCCTCGGCTGCGCAAAGGGGCGGACGACGGTGCCCGTGGTCTCGATGCGCACCATCGCGCCCTCGGCCACAATGGGGAACACGTGGCACAGCCGCTCCTGCTTGCGCGTGGCGGGCCGCATGATGCGCACATCGAAGTCCACCCGGTCGAGCTCCTGGTAAACCGTCACGAGCGTGGTCGACCGATACCCCGCCGCGGTGCCCGTGATGCGGAGGCGGGCCAACACTGGGCCGACGGCGGCCACCTCCGTCGCCACGCTCCCAAGGGCGTGCTCCTTCCCGTCGTGATAGACCGTCTGGCACAACGTGCGGCGGCCGCCGGCGGCGATCTCGCGGCCTGTGGCCTTGTGCACCAGGCTGGCGATGCCGCCCGTCTGCGGGTCGACCCTCAGGCGGTAGAAAGGGCTCTCGAGCTCCGTTGCGGTGGCCCGCAGCTTCCCCACGTTCCCCTCGGCACCGCCTTCGCGCACCGTGGCCAGCCCGAATCCCGCGACCTCGGGCGAGACGAAGTAGAGGGCCTTTGTGCCCCCCTCGTCGACCACCTGGCTGCCAGCCAACCGTGCATCCGGCGGCGGAGCAAGACGCACGAGCCCGCGCCGCGGCACGTTCAGCGGGTTGAAGAGCGCGATGCCGCGACGCGAGTCGTCCAGGCCGAGCGCCGCCCAGGCCTCGTGGCGCAGCTTGCTGGCAAGGGCGTTGAGCTCCTGAGCCCAGCCGCGGCGCAGCTCGGCGTTGTGGAGCTTGTTGCCATCGCCCGTGCCGTTCCAGGCGTGGTCGGAGAGCATGGCCCAGCACCACTCCGCCCGCTCGCGGTCGGGCCGCGTGGCCTCATGGAACTTCGCATCGACCAAGCCCGCGATGGCAGCCAGCGACTCGGCGGCCAGGAACGCCCGGCCCCCCTCGCGCATCGCCGCGACGTGCTTCGCCAGGCACACAGGCCAGAGATCCCACGAGTGGCCGAAGCACCCCCGCACGGCCTTCAGGAACGGCGCCTTCGCCTCCGCCGCGTCCACTGCTTCGCAGAACTGCGGGAGCGTGGCATTCACCAGCTTCGGGTGGTCGCCCCCCTTGCCGTTGAGCGCGATGATCTTCTCGGCGAACCCGCGCGCCTGCCCGCCGCTGCCGGGATGGATATCCCCGTGGGTGCCGCTGGCAAGCACGGCGCTCAGCGGATAGGCCTCGCCCAGCTTCGCATAGTGCTCGATCCAGCCGCGGGTGGCGTCGGGCTCGCGAAGCAGCTTCCCGCCCTGCGTGTAGCTCGCGCGGTTGCACGCCCAGGGGTCCATCACCACGCGCACGCGGCTTCCGTCTGGCCCCTCGAAGACGAACAGCGGCGGGTTCGTGAGCCCGCGGAAGGTCGAATCGTAGGCGTAGAAGGGGTTCGAGAGCCATCGGACCCCGCAGCCGGCCAGGATGCTGGCCACGCCCCACGGCAGCGACGGCTCCTCGATGTGCTCCGCCACGTCCATGGCGATGCCCCACTCCCGCTCGAGCCGCCGCGCGGGGTAGAACGTGCGGATGGCGCTCTCGACGCTCTGGAACGCCCAGAGCGAGTTGCACAGGTACGGGCTCACGAAGACCCGCCCCTCCTTGATCCGCCGGATGAGCTCCGCCTTGCGCTCGGGGTAGCGCTCGGCGAAGCACAGAGCTTCCTGCGCGACCGCCATGTTGTAGCGGTCGCGGTTCTCGGGCGCCTCGCCATCGGTGCGGGTCATCTCGTCGAGGTGGCCCCGCACAATGTCGGCAAACGCCTTCCGCGTCTGCTCCTCGCTGAACCCCCAGGTGTAGTCGGGGCAGTTGTCGTTCGTGATGTAGATCGTCCACATCTTCGCGTCCTCCCCTGCGCCGGCCAGTGGCGCGACCGCGGCCAGGCCGGCGAGCAGCACGATGCCCCGGACCCATGCGCTCATGCGGCGGCCTCCTTGGCCTCCGCGGCCCGCTGGCGGAAGATCAGCATGAGGTTGCGGACGTAGATCACCGAGTTGAAGCTCTGGCCGAGGATGAACACGGGGTCCTGGCGCCATATCGAGTAGGTGAGCAGCAGTGCGGAGCCCGCAAGGCTGAAGTACCAGAAGGCCATAGGAAAGTAGCTCTTGCCCTTGCGCTCCGAGGCAATCCACTGGACGATGAACCTGGCAGAGAACAGGAGCTGCGCCACAAAACCCAGCCCGAACCAGAAGTAGGGCTCGACAAGCCACGTGGCGCTCTTGAGCCGAGCGCGCGCCTCGCTCCACTCGCCCCGATCGTACGCCGTGCCCGCCGCGGCCAGCCTGTGGTGAAAGCCCTCTCGGTCGATCGCCTGGGCAGCCTCCCGGAGCTTCGCCCGAGCCGTCGCCGCGTCGCCCCGCGCGTGGGCCTGTGCGGCCTCGCGCAGCACGGCCCCCAGCGCGGCGCCCTCGGGGGCGGGCTCGCCCGCTCCATAGGCCAGAGCCGCCGCCACGCACACCAGCACCAGGGCAGCACCAGCAACGCACGCCGTGCGTCCAACGTGTCCCATCAGCCAAGTCCCCAGATGAAGCCTCTCTCGTGGAAGTGCGGAGCCACCGCTCGCCCCATTATAGAGGCGGCCCGGCAGCCCGATCAAGAAGCCCGGCGGCTCAGCGCGGCAGGAACCCTCGAAGTGTGGAACACGCGAGGCGGCGCGGGTCCCTGAGAACGGGCGCCGCAACCACCCTCCTCCTTCGTGATTCGACATTCGGTGCTCGATATTTGGGCTTCCTTGCTCCCTCCTCCTTGACTTTCTCCCGCCTGCGTGGCAAGATCCCCGCCGCTTCTTCACGCGCCATCCACGAGAGGAGACGAACATGGCGGACGAGGTGGTCCTGGGTCTGATTGGCTGCGGGGGCATGATGGGCGCCCACGTGCGCGGCTACACGAACCTGTGGGAGGCCGGCCTGCGCGACTTCCGCATCGCGGCGACCTGCGACGTCGTGCCCGAGAAGGCCGAAAAGCTGGCCGACGACATCGCGGAGTTCCAGGGCACCCGCCCCACGGTCCACACGGACTTCGAGAAGATGCTCGACGCCGAGGCCAGCCTCGATGCCGTGGACCTCTCGCTCGTGCACCGCGACCACCACAAGATCGCCATCCCCTGCCTCCAGGCCGGCAAGCACGTGACCATCGAGAAGCCGCTCGCCATCACCTGCCGCGCCGCCCAGGCCATCATCGACGCCGCCCGCGACGCCGGCCGCGTGCTCCAGACCGCCGAGAACTACCGCCGCTCACCCGAGAACCGAGCCATCCACTGGGCACTCGAGAACCGCCGCATCGGCGACCTCCGAACCCTCTACTGGATCTCCGTCCACGAGCGCGTCTGGTACTGGGCCTGGCGCGAGCACCGCGAGATGGCAGGCGGCGGATGGACGATGGACGGCGGCGTGCACTTCGCCGACCTCTTCCGCTACCACGTGGGCGACGTGAAGAGCCTCTACGCACTCTCCCGCGTCACCGCTCCCACCCGCTTCCGCAACCGCGAGGAGAGGACCGACCCCATCGAGGTGACCGTCGAGGACACCACGATGGCCGTCCTTGAGTTCGCCAACGGCGTCGCCGGCTCCTGGCTGGAGTGCAACGTGGCGCCCGGCGCAGGCTTCGGCCAGCGCGCTGCCTACGGCTCCGACGGCTCGCTCACCTGGGGCGGCGGCATTCAGACCCGCACCGAGGCCGTGACCATGGACGACCTGGTGGCACAGCACCAGGCCGCCATCGGCGACGAGGGCATGGAGCAGCTCTTCCCGGGCGGAGTCACGGACACCGTGGCCACGGAGCTCTGGGAGTTCGTCCAGACGGTCCAGGGCAAGGCCCAGCTCGAGACCGACGGCGCCGAGGGCCTCAAGGCCCTCGCCATCTGCATGGCCGTCTACGAATCAGCCGCCCTCAGCCAGCCCGTCGACGTTGGGCAGGTCGAGCGCTGCGAGATCGAGACCTATCAGGCCGATCTCAACGAAGCCGCGGGATTCTGAGTCCCAGCCCCACACACGAACATGCAGCGTGGCCAGCCGGGCACAGGCTCGACTGGCCACGCGTCGTTCTGCCTGCCGTCTGCCAAGGCAACCCTGGCGCCGCGCGATG
>Ga0272442_10009580_pt1 | contig 12091 bp, 10 predicted proteins | sample SSMForm2O_FD_200262 | JGI IMG/M metagenome (GOLD analysis project Ga0272442, IMG submission 200262) | Marine sediment archaeal communities from Little Sippewissett salt marsh, Falmouth, MA, United States - SSM-Form-2O | ecosystem: Environmental > Aquatic > Marine > Wetlands > Sediment ... | reverse complement strand
CTTACAAATCTGCTGATAGACGGGAAACACTCTTTTACCGGATCAAAATGGGAACTTGTATGGAAACTGTCGCCCACCTTATCAGTTATAAAGGACCCTGATGCACGTTTTATCAGGTATGTTACCGATAATGAAGACTTCAGACTGAATACAGAATCAGGATTCCCTGAAAGAATATGGAGAGATTTATCTGAGATAAACCTTGCGGGTATTGTACATGTAACCAAAGAGTTTGATTTCAGAGGAGAAAAGGCTGAGATCAATTTCGGGGGAGCCTATACTTATAAAGAACGTGACTTTATTATAAATAAGTTCGCTTTCAACATACGTAACCTTGTTTTGACAGGTAATCCTGATGAAATATTCTTCCCTGAGAATTTGTGGCCTCTTAATGGCACTCAGATGACATCAGGGACAGCCTATGAGGCCAGTTTCATTCCAACAAATCCAAACAAATTCAATGCCAACTCCAATAATGCATCCGGTTATGTATCAGCAGAATTAAGTGTGTTCAAAGGACTGAACATTATTGCAGGGTTAAGGGTTGAGAATTACGTTCAGAGATATACCGGCCAGAATCAGCTTGGAACAAGAATATTGAATAATGATAAGGTAATTGATGATCTGGGTTTTTACCCGTCAGTAAACCTGATTTATAATCTTTCGGATAATCAGAATCTCAGATTCTCATACGCAAGAACAATCGCACGACCTTCCTTTAAAGAACTCTCATTTGCAGAAATAGTCGATCCTATAAGCGGCCGCACTTTTGTAGGAGGTATGTTCCCTGATGCTGATATTGTTCAGGACAAGGAATACTGGGATGGCAACCTTACCAGCTCATATATTCATAATGCGGATATACGCTGGGAATCATTCCAGAAAAACGGCCAGATGGTCTCTGTGAGTGGATTCTATAAATATTTTATCGATCCGATAGAAATTGTGCAGTATGCTACTCAGGTTGGTACATTTCAGCCCAGAAACGTAGGCGACGGTCAGGTTATTGGATTTGAGGTAGAATTCCGTCAGAATCTTGATTTCATTTCCGGCAAATTGGAGAATTTCAATATATCATCCAATATATCAGTTACAAGATCACGGATAGAGTTAAGTCTGACCGAATACTATTCAAAGGTTGAAAATGCAAGAACAGGAGAGACGATTGATCAGGACCGTGTCATGGCAGGTCAGGCTCCATATATAATCAACAGTGGATTATCATATTCCGGGGGAGAAAACGGATTCTGGTCAGGTTTTGAAGCCGGTCTTTTTTACAATGTACAGGGTAAAACACTTCAGTATGTCGGTATAGCCGACAGACCCGATATCTATATGTTACCATTTCATAGTTTAAACCTCACAGCCAGTAAGAGTATTGGTAAGGACAAGAAAACACAACTTGGATTTAAAATTGAGAATCTTCTTAACGACAAAAAAGAATCGGTATTCAAATCCTTTAATCCGACTGATCAGTTCTTCACAAAACTTGAACCTGGGATAACATACCACTTAAAACTCACTTATTCATTGTTTTAAGTAGGTATTTTGGCGCATATTTGTTTTTAATGCCTGTTGGTCCCGGTTACTGGCCAGCAGGCATTTCTTCATAATGTTAATTATAAAAATAATAAATTTGTGAATAATTTAAATGCTTTCCCAAATGGAAACAAAAAATAAAAGAATACTGATTGTTGACGACGAAGAAGACCTTTGCGAAATACTCCAGTATAACCTTGGAAATGCAGGTTACCAGACTGAGGTGGCCCACTCGGCAGAAGAGGCTGTTAAAAGATCATTAGATAAATTCGACCTTCTTCTGCTTGATGTTATGATGGGACCAATGTCAGGTTTTAAATTTGCTGATAAACTCAGAAAAGACCTGAATATAAATATCCCGATAATCTTTCTTACCGCCAAAGATACTGAAAATGATATACTTACAGGTTTCAGCCTGGGGGCTGATGATTATCTTACTAAACCTTTTTCTGTTAATGAATTGACTGCAAGAGTAAAAGCTGTTCTGAAACGGGCAAAATCCGATAAAGCAAAAGCCCATCCAACAATTAAAATAGGAGATATAGAACTTGATACAGGAAGGAAAAGACTTATCATCAATGACGAAAAAGTAGAGCTGACAAAAAAGGAATTCGAAATCCTTAAACTGCTTATTGAGAATCAGGGAAAGGTGTTTTCAAGAGAGGATCTGCTGACATCAGTATGGGGTAATGATGTTATCGTGACTGAACGTACTGTAGACGTCAATATAACCAGATTAAGAAACAAGCTTGGTAAATTCGGGAAATACCTGAAAAACAAAACAGGGTATGGTTACTTTTTTGAATTGTGATATCTGAGATGGGAATTTTCGGTACAAAAAACAGATTCAGAAATAACCTTCTTTTCTTTTATACAGCCATATTTGTTGTTGTAGCTGTACTTATCATTACCTACTTCTACAAAAAGGAAAAAGAGTACCGTATATCTACTATCAATGATGAATTGTACAATATCACAAGAATTGTCGATAACTTCCTCAATATAAACTATATACATGAAACCGGCAATTATCGTAATACCGACTCCCTGATAAGGTTACTACCACATCCGAATCTGAGATTATCAATAATTGACACATCCGGAATAGTTCATTATGACAGCTTCGTTGATGATTTTGAAAACATGGAAAATCACAGGACACGTCCTGAGATAATTGAATCATCGCAAAAAGATTTTGGCACTGCGATAAGGAAATCCGGAACAACAGGAAAAGAGTATTATTACTATTCAAAACTATATACACCATATTTTATAAGGGCTGCATTGGTTTATGACGTTACCGTGGCAGATTTTCTCAAAGGCAACCTGAGGTTTCTGTTTACTATACTCTTCAGCTTCCTGATTATCGGAGGAGTTATTCTTATTGTTACAAACCGTTTCGGTGAATCAGTAACACGGCTGAAAGACTTTACAGTAAGCCTGAGAAATGACAGGCCTTTTATTGCTGAATTCCCTAAAAATGAACTGGGAATCATTGGTTCCGAGATACTTGACATCTATAATAACCTGCTATCAACAAAAAATGATCTAGCAATTGAAAAAGAAAAACTCTTCAATCACCTTAATGCCCTGAATGAAGGAATTGCATTCTTCGGACCTGAGAAAAAACTTATCTTTAATAATGATCATTTCATCCGGTTTATGAATATGATATCGGGAGACCTAAAAATATTTTCATCTAACTTCTTCGATATTCCTGCATTTGAGGAAGTGGAAGATTTCGTGAATAAATATTCTGAGGCTGTTATACAATCAGATGATCTGCCAAAGATGGAATACCAGGTCTCCAAGGACGGACGCTTCTTCAGGATCCAGTGTGTAATTTTTTATGACAAGAGTTTTGAGGTCATCCTGAACGATATTACCAAGGCAGGTAAAAACAAACTTATTAAGCAGCAGATGACCTCAAATATATCACATGAGCTCAAAACACCTGTTTCCTCCGTAAAAGGATATCTTGAAACTCTCCTCAATGACAAGGAAATTGAGCCCAAGAAACAGAGATACTTTCTCGAAAAGGCTCTTGCCCAGACCGACAGACTGACAGGACTGATCAATGACATTTCTATACTTAATAAAATAGAAGAAGCAAGTGATTCTTTCCCCCGGGAGAAGGTAAAAATAAGGAAGGTCATTAAAGAGGTCAGGGATAATTTTCAATCAGCCATCGATGCTCACCGAATGTCGGTAGAGATTGATATTGATCAGAAAGTAGTCGTAAAGGGAAACAGGTCACTTATATTATCAATATTTCAAAACCTGCTGGAGAATGCCATTAACTATGCCGGCGATGGAACGGTAATAAAGGTCCTTGTTTACAATGAAGACAAAAAATATTATCATTTTTCATTCTCCGATAACGGGGTCGGTATTCCCAATGAACATATTAACCGTGTATTTGAACGTTTCTACCGAATTGATTCAGGACGTTCAAGAAAAAGAGGAGGTACAGGACTGGGGCTGGCTATAGTAAAAAATGCCATCCTGCTGCATAAAGGTGAGATCATGGTCCGTAATAAGGCAAATGGCGGAACAGAATTCCTTTTCACACTTCCCAGACATAAATAGCCTTTTTCAATTATTGACGTACAGATATCTCTCCCTTTTACCCGTTACGAAACCTACTTTTGATGACTCCTCAAGACCGTTCTTATGAAGTTCTGAAATCACCTCATCCGATTTCTCCTGTGGTACAGCCATAAGCAATCCCCCTGAGGTTTGTGAGTCACATGCTATCATTTTCAGATTATAATCAAGATCATCATCAAAAAAAGTATCATTCTCAACGTATTCAAGGTTTCTGAATGAGGCACCTGGTATACAACCCAGGTCAGTAATTGAATATGTATTACTGATAAGCGGCAGTGATTTCAGGTTCAGTGTTATTGACACATCACTTGCCCTGGCCATCTTAAGAGCATGTCCTGCAAGTCCGAAACCTGTAATATCAGTCGCCCCCTTTATACAGTATTTATTCATTATGTCTGCACCTGATTTATTAAGATGCTTCATTACACTTTTTACCTCATCAATTTCATCTTCGGAGGTTAACCCAAGGCGTTGGCCTGCCAGTATAATACCTGTACCCAGAGGTTTTGTCAGTATCAATATATCTCCGGGCCGTGCACCTGCATTTGAAATTATTTTACGTGGATGGACATATCCCACCACCGCCAGTCCATATTTAGGAGTATGATCATCGATTGAATGTCCTCCTATTATACTCACACCTGCAAGGGATGCTATATCAGCTCCTCCTTTAAGGATATCCCTGTAAGCCTCTGCAGGTAATTTTGCAATCGGAAACATCATAATATTCAATGCAATAACGGGTTTGCCGCCCATTGCATAAATATCGCTGACAGAATTTGCTGCTGCAATCTGTCCAAACTCATAAGGGTCACTGCATACGGGCGGGAAAAAATCAGTGGTGAACACCAGTGCCAGTTCGTCGTTCACCCTGTAAACTCCCGCATCATCATGTGTATCAATATTGATGAGGATATCAGGATCATCAGGCAAAGGAAAATAACGGAGTATCTCATCAAGCTGTACGGCTGGTATCTTTGCGGAACATCCGCCGCTTTCGACCATCTGAAGCAGATCAATATTTGTCATATAACTGTTTATCAGGGATTAGGTGTTTTTTGTAATTGTAATAGTCCAGACGCCATCAGATTCTGCCGATGAGAACTGAATCTTATTATCTTTCAGGAAACGTGTAAGATTGTTGAAAGATGGCTGTCTGTCCGTCAGTACTTTAAAGGAAGCACCAGCCTCTGTCATTCCTAAAGTTTTCTTTGTTTCAATTATTGGTACAGGACATTTCTGTCCCCTGACATCTACTGTTTGCATGCGGAATGAAATTAATGAAATGTAAAAGTATAAAATAAGTTGAATTAGTAAAGATGAGGATGTATCAAAAGTCCTTTGTGCACCTTTGTGTGTACTTGGTGTCCTTTGTGGTAAAATATAAAATCCTTAACCACAAAGTATCACAAAGGAATGCACAAAGAACACAAAGGGGAAGAGATGTATTATAAATACTTTTGATACATCCTATTAGGGGTGGGTTAGGTTGGAAATTAAAAGGTTGAAGCAATTTCTTAAGAATTAGTGTCCGGATCCCTGATCCGTACCACTGATCTCTGCAAGTTTCTTAAGTATTATTTGTCCCCTGGCAATTATTCCGGCAGCCGTATCTTCACTCTGTAACATTTTTATTGTCGATGAGAGTTCATGTGCCAGATCAGGATATATGAGTGCAAGATGGTAAATGATCTCCATCGAGTAAGCTTTGATAGCAATAGCTGAAAAGCCTGACCTTAAAGCATTGAAACAATGATCAACAAGTATTCCCTGGTGGCGTTCACTCACCCTCTTCAGATCAGCCATTGTCAGTATCTTCATAAAAGAGCGTTCTGTGCTCTCATTATCAATTACTTTGAGTCCTTCAATCATTCTGCTGAGATGCGGGTATATAAGTTCCGGGACTTTTTCACATGCTTTTGTAAGAATCCATGAAGCACGAAAAGCAAGTTTTTGATCACCTCCTTTAAATGAATAATCCAGAAGCTTTCGAAAGAGTTCAGGATTATCAGCTGCTGATGTTGAGATCCATTCAGCCTCCTGTCGGCTCATCATACTGTTTATCATCTGCTTCAGATCCCTGTCAAGTTCCTCTGACTGTTCTTTGTCAGTAAAAGGCTCATTACAAGCAGTCACCATGCCCTGTGTTTTAATATAACGGTCTGCCACAAAAACATCTGCTTCGCACAGATCAACTGACCTGAGGTTCTCCGGGGCTATCCATTTAAAGTCGACATGTTCCGATAATACAGGTAATTCATCAAGAGTATCACAAACAAATGGAATAAGCTTTATCATTATATACCCATAATCATAAACAACAGGTTCAAACGTGCTGCAGATGATTATCTCCATGGACAACTCCTCCTTAATTTCACGTATTATACACATCTCTTCGGATTCACCATCCTTCAGTTTCCCACCCGGAAATTCCCATTTATAAGGAAGATCTGTCTTTTCGCCCCTTTGTACAACGAGAATTTCGTCGTCTTCATTTCTAATTATGGCACATGTCACCGGTATCATACTCAGGAAATATCTTCATACAGTGGAATTACATTCAAAAAATCATATTTCATTTTTTTATAATCAATCTTGCAGGCATAGTGATCGATTCCATTTGTAACGACCAGGTATGGCACTTTGAAGCCCATATTATAGCAGACAGCCTGGTCAAAAACCTTATCATTTATTGTAACATCCGTGGCTTTACATTCTACTATCATGACAGGTTTACCCTTCCTGTCATGAACAAGGACATCAACTCTTTTCTTCAGCTTGTTGAAATCCGACATCACCTCAATTCCGATAAGACCGGGAGGATAATTACCTTCATTTATGAGATAGCGGACAAAGTTCTGTCTTACCCACTCCTCCGGAGTCAGCTTCACATATTTCTTCCTCAGGGGATCAAAGATCTTTTCAGAGCCCTCTTCTCCCTTAATCCTGAATGAATATTCCGGCAGATTTAACTGTTTCAACTTTGTTTTGTACTTTTAAGAACAAATATATTGAGATAATATTAAATCATCAACCTCACCCTAAATCCCTCTCCCAAGGGAGAGGGACTTAAGTCAGAATTTAGTTTTCCCCCTCTCTCCTGGGAGAGGGGGATTAAGGGGGTGAGGTCATGTAAGAATAAATAAAGATAATTGCTAATATGAAAACCAAAGATGAGATTGTCAATAACTGGCTCCCGCGTTATACGGGGAAGGAGATAAATAGTCTGGGTAAATATTTTTTACTGACTAATTTCACCTATTATGTTGAATTGTTTGCCAAATGGAATAATGTAGAGGTTGAAGGCAGAGACAGGAATATGCCGAACGCAACTTTTGATGGTATCAGCATAATTAATTTCGGAATGGGAAGTCCCAATGCAGCTACTATAATGGATTTGCTAAGTGCTGTGGATCCGAAAGCTGTACTGTTCCTCGGTAAATGCGGCGGTCTTAAGAAAAAGAATAAGGTTGGTGATCTCATACTTCCCATTGCTGCTATCAGAAGCGATGGCACATCGAACGATTATCTTCCTGTTGAGGTTCCGGCATTACCGGCTTTTAAACTACAGAGTGCTATTTCAACCACAATAACACGGTACAAGAAAGAATACTGGACTGGCACTATTTTTACCACGAACAGGAGGGTATGGGAATATGATTCGCGGTTCAAGAAACACCTTGTTAAAACACGTGCAATGGCTATTGATATGGAAACAGCAACAATATTCACTGTTGGCTTTGCCAATGAAATTCCTACCGGGGCACTGCTGCTGATTTCGGATCAGCCAATGATTTCGACAGGAATAAAAACTGCTATAAGCGACAAAAAGGTAACCGATAAATATACCGAAACACACCTGAGAATAGGAATCGATGCTCTGAAAGAGATAAAGGAAAATGGTATTGCAGTAAAACACCTCAGATTTTAATTATGGCGATCACTTATGAAGAAATAATCTCTGACCTTAAAAAAAGGATCTTTAAACCTGTATATTTCCTCGCCGGGGAAGAATCCTTCTATATTGACCGTATTTCAGATTTTATTGAGGAAAATATTCTCCCTGAAGCAGAAAGGTCGTTTAACCAGGTGATACTCTACGGTGAAGAAACATCTGTCGCTGCAATAATTGATACTGCCAGAAGGTTTCCCATGATGTCAAGCCACCAGGTGGTAATTGTCAAGGAAGCCCAATCACTCAGGAAGATTGATGATTTTCTTTTTTACCTTGAAAAACCACAACCCTCAACCATCCTCGTAATAAACTATAAGTACAAAACTGTTGATAAAAGAACCAAATTATACAAGGCTTTGACAACCAATGCTGTATATTTTGAGTCACCCAGGCTGCGGGACTATCAGGTCCCCGGCTGGATTGAAAGATACCTTATGGCTGAGGGAATAAAAACTGATCCGAATGCAAGTGCAATGTTAACTGAATACCTTGGCACCGATCTTCATAAGATTGTAAATGAGCTCAATAAACTATTAATCACTTTACCAGCTGATAAGCCAGTGATTACAACATCACTCATTGAACACAATATAGGTATCAGTAAAGACTATAATAATTTCGAGTTGCAGAAGGCTGTTGGTGAAAGAAACATTTTAAAAGCCAACAGGATAGTACGTCATTTTGCCAATAGTCAAAAAGACAATCCCATTACCCTTTCGATAGCTTCCTTATTCAGTTTTTTTTCGAGGCTCCTTACATATCATTATCTCACTGACAAGTCGAAGAACAATGTTGCAGCTGCTCTCAAGATCAATCCTTATTTTGTGAGGGAATATGAGCTTTCGGCCACAAAATACAGCCTGGCAAAAACAGTACAGGCAATAGCACTTTTACGTACCTATGATATGAAATCGAAGGGTTATGGAGACCTAAGCAGTGAAGCCGGCGACCTCCTTAAAGAGCTGGTCTATAAAATTATGCATCTGTAGATTTAGTTCATATCCGGTGAATCCGGAAAGTCGGCCCACATACGGTATCTCTTTTTCAGACCCCGAAGGACTTTTTTCCAGGCATCGTCTACCTGGTTACTAAGGATTATGTCGGAATTGATCTTGGCAATTACCCAGGAATTTTCCTTGAGTTCCCTTTCGAGCTGTCCTGCCGACCATCCCGAATATCCCAGAAAAAATCTTATCTGGCTATTAGTCAGCTCATTGGTAGTAATCAGATCCTTTATTAAATCAATATCGCCGCCCCAATAAATATTTTCATCTACCAGTACGCTTTTGGGTATCTTCTCACCAAGGTTATGAAGGTAATGAAGTGTATCGGGAGCAACCGGCCCCCCCATACTAAGAAATTCATCCCAGCCCTCAAAACCTGATATAGCATCACATACTTTAATATCAAGCTTTTTATTCAGTATGAAACCAACTGAACCGTCGGCATTATGATCAGCAAGATATACCACTGTACGGTTAAAAAAAGTATCAGGAAGAAAGGGTTCGGAAATGAGTATCTTACCCTTGGCCGGTATTTTATCCTCAGGCAATATCGTAAAAAAATCAAGTTCCGGTTTCATAACCATGGCAAGTTACATATTTTTACGGAAAGAGTGTAATTTATATCTTTTACTCAGTAAAATGACTAAATTTTCGTAAAACAGACAAATAATTACGCAAAAATAAGAAGTCAATTAATTATTATCATAATTTTGCCCCGTTTTTAACCTTTTATGCAAAAAAGTACTTTAAGAATTATAGGGAAAAAGGCAATCCTGAATAATCGTGAAAGGATGTGCGAAACTGCTGAAGAATTACTTGAAAGTGAAAAATTCAGGATGGTACTCGATCATTGTCTCGAACACCTTCAATCAAGAAATTCCCCGTTGCTTAAAATATTCCGTGATGGTACACATAATAAGTCAGTCGTAGATGATCTTGTGAGGACACTGACACTTTTGTTCAGGTATGAGGCAAGGGTTATTCCGCATATTTTTGACAGATCAGAACCCTTTTTTAACGATTTGCATTTGTTAAATAGCTTTGTTGAATACTTATACGATTACTGGAGGCATTTTGACCGGTTTATTATCAACGACTCTGAGGGCGATCGTCTTGATAAAAGGCCCTACCGTACATTCCATGAGACTATTGAACATCTGACACACCTTATCAGGACTGTTTACAGGCATATACAGGAGAATATCTCAGGAAGTCATCCGAATGTATACAGGCAGGTGCCTGCCGGTGCTGAAATGGCGGTTATATCACTTCCGAAAAACATTGCCTATCCGCATGGTAAATATTTAAAATTGAATAACATCCCTGTTATAAGACAGGCTCTGATATACCCTCCCCTTGTTTTGCAGCAGCCTATGAATAAACGTACGGGACATTTCAAGAAAATTACACAAAACCCTGTTGATCTGGTTGAATTAAATCCTGCCGACTGGTTATGTTATCCTGTAAAAGCCGGAAAACTGCTTATCATGGTATATTTCCATCTTACCTTTCTTGAACTGGGGCTTTCAATGTGTAATCTTTTCAAGCTTGCACTGGATGACGACCTTAAAAAGAAACCGGATGCTGTGTTTATCTATGGTGTTCAGAGTGATATACTTGATGGTCTTGCAGAATATCCTACTGTTTTTTATGAGGACCATACGAATGGAATTTTTGTCGGTGCAACCCCGGGCCGGCCTGAATTCGGATATTTCGGTTATCTGAAGAAAATGATCCTTACGCTTCACAATTCAATAATCATGAAATCCGGTAATATGCCATTCCATGGTGCCATGGTTAAAATCCTTCTACATGGAGATAAGGAAGCGACAATACTGCTTATTGGGGATACCGGTGCCGGCAAGTCAGAAACCCTTGAAGCATTCCGGATACTGGGCGATAAAAATATCCGTGAAATGACTATCATAGCCGACGATATGGGTTCTGTTGAGATTGACGCCAATGGCGACCCTATTGGTTTTGGAACCGAAACGGGTGCTTTCCTGAGACTCGACGACCTCCAACCGGGTTATGCATACGGGCATCTCGACAGATCGATAATAATGAACCCCAGTCAGGTTAATTCCAGAATAGTCATACCTGTCACCTCCTTTGAAAATGTGATAAAAGGCCATAAAATAGATTATATCCTCTATGCAAACAACTATGAAGAAATTGATGACGAACACCCTGTTATAGAGAGATTTAATTCTGCCGCTGAAGCACTTGAAATATTCCGTTGCGGAGCTGTAATGAGTAAAGGAACAACAACAACCAGTGGTATAGTAAACTCATATTTTGCCAATATCTTCGGCCCTCCCGAATACAAAGAGCTGCATGAGGAAATAGCAACAAGGTACTTTGAGTTATTTTATGAGAAGAATATATTTGTCGGACAGATGAGAACCCGCCTGGGTATCCCCGGCATGGAAACATCCGGACCAAAAGAGGCAGCTACCGAATTGCTGAAAATAATCGGTATTACAGAATAATCAATATTTTGCAGGGACTGCTTCCTTCATCATTGCATAAACAGCATCAAAAACATCCTCGGCATTAGGTTTCGAAAAGTAATCTCCATCGGTGGTATATGCCGGACGGTGTTCTTTGGCAGTAAGTGTTTTTGGTTGTGAATCGAGATATTGCCAGGCATCCTGTTTCTCAAGCACTTCCTGCATCATATAGGCAGTGGTACCACCCGGAACATCTTCATCAAGAAAGAGTACCCTGTTGGTCTTACGGATCGAATCAAGTATGATCTTATTAATATCAAACGGGATAAGTGTCTGAACATCTATAAGTTCTACCGAAATGCCATGTGCCGATAACTGCCTTGCTGCATCGGCTGCTATTCTCACCATCGATCCATATGTAACCAAAGTGAGATCGGTCCCGGTGGTTAGTACCTCGGGAACACCAAGACTGATACGGAATTCGCCTAGGTTATCAGGCAGTCTTTCCTTAAGCCTGTAACCATTCAGTG
>Ga0272442_10009576_pt1 | contig 12094 bp, 10 predicted proteins | sample SSMForm2O_FD_200262 | JGI IMG/M metagenome (GOLD analysis project Ga0272442, IMG submission 200262) | Marine sediment archaeal communities from Little Sippewissett salt marsh, Falmouth, MA, United States - SSM-Form-2O | ecosystem: Environmental > Aquatic > Marine > Wetlands > Sediment ... | reverse complement strand
CGGAGGGTGGGTGCAGGCGTTCTCCGCAGTAGCCGGACAGGAGCCGGCGTTGTTCAGCCGGCCTGGCCTACAAGGTACGTACACGCCTGCCTTGTGGTTCTCTTTTTTGGCGTTGTGGTTCTTTTGCGACCCGATGTTTCCGCAGCTGTTCCAGCGTTTCTATGCTGCCAGAGATGAGAAGACGATCGGCTGGGTGGTGCTGTGGTATCCCGCTATCTGCATCCTGGTGTTCGTCCCTCCCGTCCTTCTCGGCACCCTTGGACAGCTGTCTTTTCCGGGACTTGCAGGCAACGAGTCCGACGGGATTCTTGCAATGGTCATGATCTCGGTGGGAGGCAATGTCGCGGGCACGTTGGTGCTTGTTGCCGGACTAGCCGCTCTGATGTCCACGATGGATTCGCAACTGCTGACACTTTCCTCCATATTCAGTCGCGATATCTGGCCCGTGGTCGCGAAGGGGAGAACGGCAAGCATGGCCGTCGCGCGAGTATTCGTTCTTGTGCTTGCTGCCTTGGGATTGGCGTTGGCACTCGCGACGGATGCAACGATCCTCGACCTGGGCGTCACGGCGTTCACCGGCCTTGCAGTCCTGTTCCCTTCCGTACTGTTCGGTTTGTATCTGAGGCAACCCCGGTCGTCGGCGGCACTGGCCTCGATAGTCGTTGGCGAGGCGATTGTGGTTGCCTCCCATCTGGGAGTGCTCCCCGCTCATGGATTTCTGTCAGCGATACCCGTGATGATAGGTTCAACCGTCGTCTACCTGGCGGTACACTTCGCGACCGGCCCTGCAGGACTGCCAGTGTTCAACCGCCGTCAAGTGCTCTTCACGTTGGGGTTCGGTGGCATCTTCCTGCTGGCCCAGGACTACTGGCGTTGGGAAGAGACAGGTGCGCTCGTTCTGGGGCTGCCTGCCTGGTGCTGGTACTTCGTTGGACTATCTGTCGCCCAGATGATACTCAGCGCCCGCATGCTGAGGAAGCCGCGGAGAGTTACGGGTACGACAAACCTACGGACCCGTATCCGCGAGAGGCGGTGATCGCGCAACGTCGGGCCAGATCGTTTGCCTGTCGTTTGCAGCAACTAGGGGATTGGCGTTGTAAACGAGCCCGTGGTGGAGCCCGTCTGGTCGATCGAGTTCTCGGCCGTCAGTTCAAGGTTGAAAGTCGCCCCGCAACCGACTGTCTTGGTAACCACCTGGTGATATTGGGTCGTCGAAATGCCTCCTGAGTCATGCCACACCTGGCCGTTCACTGCAAGCACGACGCTGGTGACTGGATAGGTCCCTCCTGTGAGGTCCTCGGCGTCGACCGAGACCGTCAACTGGCAACTGCACTCACCGCCAGATGATGTGCAGGAGGCGCTGGCGGCCATTGCCCCGTACAGAGTAGTCGTAGCCGGAGGAGGAGGCCCCTCGTCTTCTTCTTCCTCTGGCGGTTCCTCGTCGGGGACCCTAATCGTCTCGCGATAGCTGTACGTATTGCCGTCCGAGTCTGTAGCAAAGACGTCAATCATGTAGGTGCCACCGCAGGTCACGAGACCGCTGAACGAGTGTTCGTATGAGTCGGTCGAGATAGATCCTGAATCGTGCCACGTGCTGCCGTTTCCCGTGACCACGACGTGAACAATGGGATTGCCAGCAACTGTCAGGTCGATGGCCTCCAAATCCATGACAAGCTGCTTCTTGCAGGTTCCGCCCTCGGGACCGTCTTGAATGTCGTAATCGAAGTGTGTGCGCAGCGGAGGGATGTTGGCCTCCCTCGTAAGATTCATTGTCTGGCCCTCGCTGTTGACCGCTTTCAACGAAATGACCCTCACCTCTGAGCAGTCGCTCGCGATCGGCATGTCGTTGTGATAGCGGTCAGTCGGCGTGCCTGTCCATGAGGTCAACTCGTCGCCGTCGATGTTCAGCTGTACATACTCAATCAGTTGCTGTCCGCCCGTGAGGTCTACGACGTCGTAGCTGATGTCCACTGTGCTCCTGCAGCCAGACTCATCTTCAATCGTGTGCGAGACGGGCTTGATGGTGGCGCCCATCATGCTTTCGGGGAACCAGTCTTCAGGCGGCTCTCCTGTGTACGTATAGGGGGCGAAGTACGCAACAACAGTGGTCAACGTTAGTTCCCACTGTCCGCTTGTGACTGGATGTATGCTCAGCCTCGTTGTCGCGCTGGTGGCATCGTCTATCCTCGCGTGGGAGTCCTCGGTCTGCCAGGCGACAAACCTGTACCCCTCGGCCGGTTCGGCGGATAGAGTCACCTCTGTTGTCAGTTCTCCGGCCTCGAGGGTATAGTCGAATGCGAGCGCACCCTCCCAGTTGCCTTCTGCAGGGCCACTCGGCAGCTGCGTCCATTCCGCCGTGCTCACCGTTACTGCGCCACCTGTTGCAGGAGAGACGATGACCCTGAGCAACTCGGGATCACGATTGAGGTCGCCCGGGACCTCTTCCAATGGGGTCAGCCCAATTGGCTCTATGGTGGTCCAGAACGTGTATGGAAGCATCACCGTGTGTGGCTCAGGCGGGTCGAAGAGCAGCTCGCCGGGCACCGGGATGTTGTGGACGATGAGTCCTTCGGGGAGTTGGTCGCTGAGTTGGAACGGCACTGGTAGCGGACTCGCGCTGTCCCCTTCAGTCTGGTTGCCTGCCGAGCTGGATTTCCCCTGCCCCAAGTCGTCCCAGACAACACAGAAGATGGGAGGGAGGCGCTCCAGCCACTCAAAGGATTCATCTGGATTGGTCGCTGCCACGGGGGCCGCGAGAACCGCGCTCCCAAAGAAATCGCCCATTCGGGCACGGAATTCCTCTTCGGTTTCCTCAAACGCGGAGGGATTGTAGAGTATGCCGTCGCCGTCGATGTAGCTGTCAGGAAGTGCGAACTGGGAGAGGTCGGGTTCTGCCAGGACTGTCGGTCCGAGATTCGCCTCTCCGACTATCGTCGCGAACTCTCCCGGGTCCCATGGGCTTGGGTCCGCCGGTATCATCCCCTCTGGAAGAGGAACGTCCTGAAATAGTTCTGGGTCCACTACAATCGTGGCAATCATCGCGATGGGTACGTAAAAGAGATTCGTCTCCGCTTCAGGATCCGGGTCCCAGGATACAGTGGACTCGTTCCCCCATAGGGGAAGATCAAGATCAACCCTCCATCCGAAGTTGGGATCTCCACCCAATGTGATGGCGGGCCTCCCGGGGCCAATAGTGCTTGTCACCGATTCGCTGGTTGCCTTATCGAGCGCAAATTGTCGAATCCAGGTACTAACGCCTTCCGCTGAGGCTGCCTCGTCCTCTGGCAGTTCAATCCATGAAGCATAGCCGCCGTACCCGTCAGTATCTGCTCCGTCGCCACCGGCCGATGACGGGTCGCCGGCGTTCTCCACGGACATGCCGACTAGCTGAGTGAATTGCTTACCGTCCGACAGGAAGGGGAACGCAGCAACAGGAGGGTCGGATGTGTCGTCTATGCCTTCAGGAGTGGGATCGACGAAGAGATACATGTCGAACGGTACTGCACCCGGATGGTCGTCCTTGTCCGCTTGAGATACGTCGTAGTCTGGGACGGCATAGACGATGATGGTGGCTGTCTCACCGAATCGGTGCATTTCGTAGTCGCCGGGCTGTAGGTCGTCGCACGCGGGGATTCCGGCCAGCACAAAGATGCAGGCAAAGACAGCCCACAACGCATTTCGTCCACTCATAACTGCTACCCCGGGGAGCGTTGTGCGGCAGAGAATATGCAGGGACTCTCACGTTGTCAACCTGTCGACATAGGATAGGGCCGCAGGTTCCGGGGCGGCGCCTACAGTTCGTGCATCGGCAGTGACTGGCCCACCCATGGCCACATGCGTTCAAACGCCTCGGCGTACTCGATTGTGGTCGACCCGGTGATGAATCGGGCCTGGGCTGCACGGTGTCTTGCCACGTCTGTGTACCACGGTTCGAGGAAAGGTTGGGCACGGTGGAACGCCTGCAGCGTCTGCAGTTTCACATCCCATGTGTCGGTGACATCCACATAGAAGTCGGGATTGAATCCCTCGAGTTCCGTGAGGGGAACCGTGGCTTCGAAGAAGAATAGTGGTAGCCGTGGAACGGCTGCGTAGTCGGACTCGAGACCCGGCGCAGTGGCAACTTGCATAGCGTTGACTACGAGCTGCCATGTCCTTTCGTGGTCCATGCTGACGGGGTCAGGTCCGTGGTGTGTCATCACTGCATCAGGCGCGAATGCCCGAATGAAATCCGCAAGTTGCCTGATGAGTCCCACCGAACAGTCGAAGCTCAGGTCGTTCCATCTCAGGAAGTCGATTCCTGCTCCGAGAATCGCTGCGGCGTTCGCGGCCTCCTCTTGGCGAATCGCCCTGACCTCGTCCAGGGAAGATGGGGCTTCTTCTTGGTAGAGACCTCCCGATTCGGAGCGCTCTCCTTCACTCAGGCAGATGATGTAAACCGTGTCGCCATTCTGGACGTGCTTCGCAATTGTTCCGCCAGCACGCGTGCAGAAGTCTGCGGCATGGGCGCTGAACACCAGTATCTTCATGCTTCTCTCCGCTCGTCTTGCCGTTGCGGCGCACTATACACCTCGACGATTCTCTCGGGCGCAGCTTGATTGGGAGGTTTTGTCGGTGCGAGCTAGACTTCGCGGAATGGACCTATGTTCGAGGTGGAACAATGAAATACGGACGATTGGGTATTGCGATATCCCTTCTCTTCTTGACGGTCTTAGTGCTGCCGTCTTGCGCGAGTATGCCGGAGGAGCCACAGGTGAGCGCTGATATGGAAATCACAGCCGGCCCCGCACCCGAGGGACTGGCATTCGCCACACTGGCCGGAGGATGCTTCTGGTGCATTCAACCGCCGTATGACGATTTCGATGGTGTCGTGGAAGTGGTGGTCGGGTACACAGGCGGCGAACTGGAAAACCCGACCTATCAGGACGTCTTGACTGGCAGGACCGGCCACTACGAGGCCGTACAAATCACCTTCGATCCTGAGAAAGTCAGCTTCGAACAACTGCTCGACGTCTTCTGGAGGCAGATTGACCCCACTGACGCAGGGGGGCAGTTTGCCGACCGGGGACAGCAGTACATGACCGTCATCTTCTATCACGACGAGACTCAGAAGGAGCAGGCCGAGAAGTCGAAGCTTGAATTGGAGCAGTCCGGCAAGTTCGACAAGCCGATAGCCACACTGATCTTGCCCGCGAAACCGTTCTACCCTGCTGAGGAATACCACCAGGACTACGCCGAGAAGAACCCTGCGTACTACGATGGCTACAAGTGGGGCTCGGGTAGAGGTGGCTTCCTGGAATGGACATGGCAAGACGAAGACACTGAGTACGCCGGCTTCCGGAAACCCTCTGAGGAGGAACTGCGAGAGATGCTGACTCCTCTGCAGTACCGGGTCACACAGGAGAACGCGACAGAGCCGTTCTTCGACAACGAGTACTGGGACAACAAGGCTGAAGGCATCTACGTTGACCTTGTCTCCGGCGAACCGCTGTTCAGTTCAACGGACAAGTACGAGTCCGGCACAGGATGGCCCAGCTTCACCCGGCCAATTGACCCTATCTACTTGGTGGAACTGGAGGACAGGAGTATGCTCGGAGCGCCTCGCACTGAGGTGAGGAGCAAGTACGCAGATTCCCACCTTGGCCACGTCTTCGAGGACAGCCGCGCGCCCGAGACGGGCATACGCTACTGCATCAACTCCGCGGCACTTCGCTTCGTTCCGAAGGCAGACATGGCCGCTGAAGGCTACGAGGAATACGAGTACCTGTTCGGCTAGCAGGCTTTGGCTTGTGCGGCTTCCTCGCGAGAACAAATGGCGGCGGCGCGTCCGGTAGTTGGGCGCATGCTCTGCCGTCTACAATAGCCCGCCATGCTCTGCAGGCGTTTCGCTCGAGGCACTGGTATCAGGAGGGTCACTCATGACTATCGAACTCGTTCTTCTCAGACACGGTGAGAGTATCTGGAACAAGGAAGACAAGTTCACTGGATGGACCGACGTGGACCTGTCGGAGAGGGGAGTGTCCGAAGCCAGCAACGCTGGAAAGACGCTGAGAGAGAACGGATACGTCTTCGATGTGGCGTTCACCTCGGTGCTCAAGAGAGCTATCAGGACCCTCTGGCTGGTTCTGGACGAGATGGACCTGATGTGGATACCGGTGGAACGCTCGTGGCGGCTGAATGAACGGCACTATGGCGCCCTGCAAGGGGCCGGCAAATCGGAGATGGCCGCGAAAGTGGGCGAGGCGCAGGTGCATCAGTGGAGACGAAGCTACGACCTACGGCCACCAGCGCTCGAAAGGACGGACAGCCGGTATCCCGGCAACGACCCGAGGTATGCTCAGCTCGACTTGAGCGACCTTCCGTTGACGGAGTGCCTCAAGGACACCGTTGACAGGTTCTTGCCCTACTGGCATGAAGTCATTGCGCCTGCAGTCACGCAGGGACGGCGAGTCGTAGTGGCCGCTCATGGCAATAGCCTCAGGGCACTGGTCAAGTACCTGGACAACATCAGCGACGAAGACATACCCGGGCTCAACATTCCGACGGGCATACCGCTGGTCTATGAGCTTGATGACGAATTGAAGCCGCTGAAGCACTACTACCTCGGAGACGCCGACACTGTCAGGAGGGCCACAGCCAGGGTGGCCCAACAAGGCAAGGCAACCCCGTAGCTTCATCAACAGGGGCCAGGTCTAAAGCCTCGGCACGAGGAAGGCACGGGAAACAGCCACTCGGGGACCCGAGCGGACAGACTCCCGGTTTTCCGCGCTCGCCACATCCTCCATTGAAGGTGCGGCAGCCATTCAGCTATAATTCTAACTCCGTGCCAGCGTAGCTCAGAGGCAGAGCAGCGGTTTCGTAAACCGCGGGTCATCGGTTCGACTCCGATCGCTGGCTCCATACGTGAGCCAAACGTAGAAGGGTCCCAGTTCTTGGGGCCCTTTTCTGTTCAGATACCATAAGTTGCTCGCAAGCCGGAAACAAAGGTCCCTGTTCGCTGCTATGGGGGCGTGGCTGGGCCTAATGTCAAAGACCACCCCATGCGTCCCCTGCTTGAGAGACCTTCAGGCGTGCAGGTCACCGGCGTCGCGGCATTTGAGGCGGGCATGGTCGCGTTTCTGCCTGGTCACGCGTTCAGCGTGGCAGTTCCCCTCGCCCAGGTTTCTGGGGAGTAGTCGGGCGCGTAACGGATGTTGTACCTTCGACATCACAAATACCCTTCCTGTTGGGCAGTGCATGAGTGTATTCTTGGGCGCTCAGAGTGGTGTCGAGTACGTATTCTCGACGGACGTGCGGCAGCGCACCGGCGACCGTCCGAGTCTTCGCGACTACTGCCCACCGCGGTCTAGTCTCGCACGTGGGCGCTGCGTCGCAGTTCACCCTCTTGCGGTTCCACGAGTGTTCTTAGAGAGTGCGACCTCGCTGCAAAATACGCAGGGTGGCCATTGCGCGGTCCCTTGGGGTAGTCCCCTGAGACCGCAGCGTCGAGCACGTCGGATACTGAAGAATTGGTCTGTGTCATGTACTCAGACCTGCTTCTGGCATGATAGTCCAGGCTGATGGAGGAGATGTTGCATGCAGGACGAATTGAGAACCGTCGCCCAAGCTGTCACAGAAGGAGATGACACAAAGGTGGTCGCCCTCGTATCTGAGGCCCTCGAAGAGGGAACTCCGGCTTCTGTCGTTCTTCAAGACGGCCTTGTTCCTGGGCTCCAAACACTGGGAGAGAGATTTAAGGACGGAACGGTGTTTCTGCCGGAAGTGCTCATTGCCTGCCGCGCTATGAATGCAGGTGTTGATGTGCTGAAGCCGCATTTCTCGCTTGGCGATCGCCCGAGCAAGGGAATCGTTGTCTTGGGCACTGTGGAGGGCGACATGCACGATATTGGCAAGAACCTGGTGAAGCTGATGCTCGAGAGTAGCGGGTTCGATGTCGAAGACCTGGGAACGGATGTTCCAAGCGAGGACTTCGTAGCCGCGGCGCGGGATACGCGGGCTGATGTGGTGGCGATGTCAGCTCTCCTCACCATCACGATGTCATCGATGTCGGATACCGTCCGGTCCCTGGAAGATGCGGGACTGCGTGACAGTGTCAAGGTGCTCATCGGAGGTGCACCTGTGACCCGTGAGTTCGCCGACGAGATAGGAGCCGACGGATTCGCTGAAGACTGTGTTTCAGCAGTTGATGAGGCTGCTCGCCTTATGCAAAACAGGGGAGGCGCCAATGACTAGCGACGAAGTGAAGATGCCCAACCGCGACGCGTTTCTTGAGTTCTGTCGCGGAAAACGACTCGGTGAAGTGCCGCTCTACAGTTGGTTTCACAAGTACTGGGCAGAGACACCCGCAGCGTGGATCGAGCAGGGAGCGCCGAAGGAGATTGCGACCGGAGAGGGTTTCCGCGCCTACTTCCAGCTACCGCACGCGCACGGTCTCGAAGAGGTGATTTCGGAAGTCAACCGGGCCGATGTCAAGGCTGACTCGACAGCACAGGGCCCTGGTATGTTCCACATAACACCGCCCGTGGTGCCGGTCTTCCCTCTGAAGGTGATACGGGAGGACGAGAAGCATCGCGTTGAGACCACCTACGGCGGATGTACTGTCGAAGTGTCGAAAGCACATCCGTGGCGAATGCCAAAGTACCTGGAGTATCCGGTCAGGGACTGGACAACATGGAAGGAATATAAGAAGAGACTAGACCCGTACACTCCCGAACGCTGGCCGAAGGACTGGCCTGCCTTCGCAGAAAAGAAGAATGCCGAAGACTCTCCTACCATCCTCCTCATGGCCGGTTTCTTCGGTGTTCTGCGTGAATGGTGTGGTCTTGAGAGGCTCCTCTATCTTTTTCACGACGATCCCAGGCTCGTGGAAGACATGATGGACCAGGTGCTCTACTTGATTATGGGCGTGGCGAGACGGGTGGTACGGGACCTGCGGATCGACGCCATTCGCTTCTGGGAAGACATGGCCTATCGCAGTGGGCCCCTCATCTCTCCTTCCATGGTGCGCAGGTTCATGGTGCCGCGCTACAAGCAGGTCACGCAGTTCCTTCGTCAGAACGGCATCGATGTCATCCACCTTGATAGCGATGGCAACGTGATGAAGCTCGTCCCAATCTGGATGGAATGCGGTATCAATTTCCCGTGGCCGTTCGAAGTGGCTGCCGGAAACGACATGCTTCTGCTACGTAACCTGTACGGTGCAGACATCGTCTTTGGAGGAGGAATCGACAAGCGCTGCCTCATCAAGAGCAAGGACGCAATCAGGGAAGAGGTAATGGCGAAGGTGCCTCCTCTGGTCAAGACAGGCGGGTATTTCCCGGGGTGCGACCACACCATCCCGCCGGATGTGCCGTTTGAGCACTACAAGTACTTCGTCAATCTGCTACGGGAACTGAACGGACAGGACAAGCTCCCGGACTAGGAGCAACCGCGAGCGGCCGGCGGCGGGCCGCTACCGGCCGGTTCGACTCCGATCGCTGGCTCCATACGTGCGCCAAACGTAGAAGGCCCCCTTGTGCGGGGGCCTTTTCTGTAAGCATGTGTCGGCTAGTCGACTACGGCATAGGCGTCGACTTCGATGAGGAGCCCGTCGAACAACAGACCAGCGACCTGCACCAGAGTGCTCACGGGAAAAGGCTCGTGAAAGAACTCCTTCCGGACCTCCACCAGTGCCTTGAAATCCGGATAGCTCGTTCTCATCTCAGGAACGACGTAGTGCACCATCTTGACCACGTCGTCCATTGAGGCGCCGGCGGCCTCGAGTACCACCCTGATGTTCTCGAGTATGTGCCGGTACTGGGCTCCAAAATCACCCTCCCCAAACACCTTGCCGTTGATGGCGGCAACCTGTCCGGCGATGTAGATGGTCTTGCCACTGGCCTCGATGGCATACGAAAATGGGCCCGGGGGCTCTCCATGGCGCTCGACAACTGCTTTCCCTGTTATGGCCTTCTTCACGCGTGTGTTCCTCCTTGCGAAAGCAATCAATGCCAAGTGTGAAAACCCGGCGTCAGCGTACGAAAGAACGACGGTCCGTGCAGGGGCCGATTCGCGGCCTCGCCCAGGTTGAGCTCCACAGTGGCTGTCTTTCCGGCGGGTATCTTCTTCTTCTCGCCTGCACGTCGTCTGCCTTCTGAGTCAAGCCAATCCCGGAAGAAGGCGGCATTCTCTATGATGGCGATTGAAGTGTCAATTGGTGGCTGTCATACGAATGACCTCGACGCCGCGATTGGTGCCAGCTTGTACGTGAGATGCCCTGGTGGCAGTCCATGCGCGGGATTTGTGAACCGCGATTCATCTGTTCGACTCCGATCGCTGGCTCCAGTCGTAGCTCGAATATAGAGAGGCCTCCGACGTCGGGAGCCTCCCTTCTTCACAGAAGCGATAGTTGCCGTTAGCTTGCGATCACCGGGATCGCGTGGCGCATCTAGTGCCGCGGCCCAGCTGTGGTATCGTCCTTGAGAGACCGTCAATCACGCCGGATTCTGCCTGGCCCAATCCTCCAACCGCTCTCGTTCGCCTTCGCGGAAGTTGTAGCAGTGTTCTGGAGCCGGGTAGGCACCGCTGCGAATCTCGTCAGCGAAGGAGGTGAACGCGGCCGCAATCTCGGGGCCCAGGTTTGCGTACTTCCTCACGAACTTGGGAGTGAACATCTGATAGATGCCGAGTATGTCCATGAAGTTCAGCGCCTGGCAGGTGGTATGCGGACCCGCACCTGTGCCCACGGTCGGAACGTGCACCCTCTCAGTGATGAGCTTCCCCGTCTCGGTGGGCACACCCTCCAGCGTGATGGCGACCACACCCGCTTCCTCAAGCGCCTTCGCATCTTGAAGCAGTGACACGGCAGCTTCCAGTGTCCTACCCTGCGCGCCAAATCCACCAAGCGCTCCGACACTCTGAGGGGTGATTCCGATGTGGCCGTGGACTACCATGCCGGCATCCACGACTGCCTTGACGTGAGGGGCAATCCGCCTTCCTCCCTCCATCTTGACCGCGTCCACACCGGCTTCCTTGAAGAGTCGTCCTGCATTTCTTACCGTCTCAGGAATGGATACCGAGTAGCTGAGGAATGGCATGTCGCCAACGATGAACGTATTCGGTGCGCCTCGTCGCACTGCGCCGGCGTGGTAGACAATCTGTTCCATGGTCACTGGCATCGTGCCATCGTAGCCATAGATGACGTTGCCCATGGAGTCGCCCACAAGAATCATGTCGATGCCCGCCTGCTCGGCCAGCATCGCGAATGTGAAGTCGTAGAGCACCAGGTATGAGAATCTCTCTCCATTCGCTTTCATTCGTACAAAGTCGAGAACTGTCTTCTTCTTGGCCAATCCTGGACCTCCTTACTGTTTGACGACATGTGAACGTGGCAGCGTTGCGCAAGCAACGGAGGCCATAGTAGCACCGTTAAATCGGCATACGTGCGTACGTTCTTGGCATCGCCCAATATCGACCATGCAGGCCAGTCAGGCCCGGGCGAAGATGGGTGGGCCTAAACGGGTTTGTGACGACCTGGTTTGGGGCGTTTGACGCGAAATAACCATACATTTGGCTCACACGCGCGGGTATATCGGCGGGGCATTCCAGATTCCGCACGATTGACATTCTCAATCCTGATGACCAGAATCGTCCGAACGACAAAGTGCCGGTCGCCGGCATCGATGGGAGGCGCCTTGGACTGCAGGCCAATCGGGACGGTCGCGTCACCGGTCAAGGAAGGAATCGACCACGGTTGGGGCGAGGTGGTCTCGGAGATTCACCTCGACAGAGAACTGGCCGACGGCCTGAAGGGAATCGAGGAATTCTCTCACATCATTGTCGTCTTCTACATGCACGAGTCAACCTGGAGCCCGAAGAGCGATCTTGTGCGGCGGCCACAGGGGCGTGAGGACATGCCGTACCTGGGAATCCTGGCGCAACGGGCCAAGCACCGGCCCAACCCCATCGGGATAACCACAGTGCGGTTGCTCGACGTTGCGGACGGGACGCTGAAGGTGCAGGGACTCGATGCAATCGACGGGACGCCGATACTCGACATAAAACCATACTTCCCGCAGTATGACCGGGTTGATTCTCATACACCCGAGTGGGTCGACAG
>Ga0272442_10009573_pt1 | contig 12095 bp, 7 predicted proteins | sample SSMForm2O_FD_200262 | JGI IMG/M metagenome (GOLD analysis project Ga0272442, IMG submission 200262) | Marine sediment archaeal communities from Little Sippewissett salt marsh, Falmouth, MA, United States - SSM-Form-2O | ecosystem: Environmental > Aquatic > Marine > Wetlands > Sediment ... | reverse complement strand
CTGGCGCTGCAAGTTAAAGGGCTTCAGGAATGACGGCCTCCCCGACTGGGGAACTCCCGAAAATCTCGGCAACAGCATTAACACACCTGGCAACGAATCATCGCCATTTATCCATTTCAATGCCCGCAGCCTATATTTTGCCTCCGATTACTGGCCCGGGCTGGGGAAAAAAGATATCTTTTATTGTGAATATCAATCAGGTTCAGGATGGGCAGAAGCAGTGAATATCGGATACCCCATTAACACAGAAAACGACGAACAGGGATTTTTTATTGATGCCAAAGGTGAAACCGCTTATTACGCTTCAAACCGGCAGGGGGATATGGATATTTATTCTTTTCTGCTTTATCCTGAAATTCAACCTCCTCCTGTTACATATTTAAAAGGGAGCGTGGAGGATGCCGTTACCGGAGAACCCTTGCAGGCAACAGTAGAACTAGTGGACACATCGCGCAACTACTTTGACAAAATTACAACCGGTGAGAATGGCGAATTCCTTCTATGCCTCCCCCTGAGCCGCGATTACGCGTGTTTTATTTCGCACCCGGGTTACCTCTTTTATTCCGAATCCTTCGGCCTGAAAAAAATTTATGATGCCGGTGAGCCGTATAACATGGAAATAAGGTTGCAGCCGATTGCCATAGGTGTGGCAATGGTTTTAAAAAATGTGTACTTCGAAACAGGTTCATTTAAATTGTTGCCTGCCTCCATGCCCGAACTTGAAAAAACAAAAAAACTGCTGGAGGAAAATCCTGGTATTCAGGTCCGGATAGAAGGCCACACCGATAATGTTGGTGGAAAAGAGTATAACGATGCCCTGTCGGAAAACAGGGCAAGGTCAGTGTATAACTATTTAGTGAATTCAGGTATTAAAACGGAGAGGCTTTCATATAAAGGATTTGGATTTTCGCAACCTGCGGCATCCAACAAATCGGAGGAAGGCAGGGGGAAAAATCGCCGCACAGAACTGAGGTTAATCGCCATAAATAAAAAATAAAAAGGGCAATCCGGCATTTCCCTTTTTCTGAAAAGAGTTTAGTAGGATTGCTTCCTTTCAAAATGCTTTTTATAATTTTACTGGGCCTATTTATTATTGAAGTTATGAATCAATACCTGAGGATCAATCACGAATCAGAAGTGCCAAAATACAAACAGGTTATCGAAATAGTCATTTCCGACATCGACTCAGGTATTTTTAAAAAAGGGCAACGCATCCCCTCTATTAACGAAACAAGCGAGGAATTACTTTTATCAAGGGATACAGTCGAGAAGGCCTATATCTACTTAAAGAAAAAAGGTATTCTTTCCTCGGTGCGGGGTAAGGGGTATTATGTAAACCTGGTCAATGTCCGCAAAAAACTGAAGGTGGCGCTGATCTTTAATAAACTGAGCAATTACAAACGAAGCATTTACTATTCTTTTAAAGAAACACTTGGGGCAAAAGCCAGCATCGATGTGTTTATTTACAATTACGACCTGCAGGAATTCGAAGAAATTATCGATAACCACCTGAACGATTACGATTTTTATGTGATCCTGCCGCATTTTAAAAATGAGGATGAAGAAATCGGCAGGGTAATCCGGAAAATTCCGGAGGAGAAAGTGTTGATTGTCGATCGGAATATAGAGGCTTTAAAGAACTATCCGATTGTTTACCAGGAATATGAAAAAGATATTCAGACTGCTCTAACCTGCGGATTGGAACTACTCCGTAAATACAAAAAACTGAACCTTATTTTTCCTTCAGCAGGGTACTACCCGAAATACATTGAACGCGGCTTCAGGATATTCTGCCAGGTGAATGATTTTGAATTCTCGGTTTTTGACAAACCGGCAGAAGATACGGTCAGGAAGGGCGAAGCATACGTCATTATCTCGGACGACGACCTGTATGAATTTATCAGGATTGTACGAAAAAAAGGATGGAGTACCGGAAAGGATATCGGCGTGGCAGCCTACAACGAGAATCCTGTAAAGGAGATACTGGAGAACGGCATTACCACTATTTCAACCAATCACGACGAAACAGGGCGGCTGGCTGCCAAAATGATCCTGTCCAAAAATTTCAGGAGGATTAAAAGCCCTTTTGAGTTTATCAAAAGAAATTCATTGTAACTTTAATGAAAGTATTCAAAATCCAATTTAATTTTACATTATGGAAAAAATAGTTGTTTTTCTGCTGATCGTTTTTACCCCCGTTTTCGCCCTCCCGCAGGATGCCAATTACGACGAATCAAAAGTCCCTGATTTTAAGTTGCCTGAATTAATGCGGTTGAAAAATGGCAGGAAAGTAAAAAATGCTATTAACTGGATGAAAGACCGCAGGCCGGAAATACTAGCCGATTTTGAGAACGAAATGTATGGCATTATTCCGGGAGTGTTGGAAATTTCTGGAACACAGGTTTTAGAGGAAGATAAAAATGTTTTCAGTGGGAAAGCCACCCGCAGGCAGGTGCGTCTGTTTTTTTCTTCAGGACACAAAAAAGTGAAAATCGACGTGCTGCTTTATATCCCAAACCTTTCAAAACCGGTCCCCGTTTTCCTTGGTTTAAATTTTTCAGGCAACCAGGCTGTCTGTAACGACCCGGATATCCTGATTACCGATTCCTGGGTCATCAACAACGAATCTCTGGGGATTACAGACCATCGGGCAACTGAGCAATCAAGGGGTGGTAAAGCTCACCGGTGGCAGGTTGAGAAACTGATTGAAGAGGGATTTGCACTGGCAACAACCTGTTGTGGCGATATCGACCCTGACAGGGATGATTTTACCGACGGTGTACATCCGTTTCTTTGCAGGGAAGGCCAGGAAAAACCTGCACCCGAGGAGTGGGGCACCATTGCCGCCTGGGCATGGGGATTGAGCAGGATTCTGGATTATCTTGAAAATCTGGATAACATCGATTCAGAAAAAGTAATCGTGCTGGGGCATTCGAGGCTCGGGAAAACAGCCTTGTGGGCTGGTGCCAGCGATAACAGGTTTGCTGCTGTTATTTCAAATAACTCGGGCTGCGGAGGCGCTGCCCTTTCCAGGAGAGCCTTCGGTGAAACAGTTGAACGGATAAACCGGTCCTTCCCGCACTGGTTCTGCGATAATTTCGTGAAATACGGAAACAACGAATCTGCCCTCCCGGTCGACCAGCACATGCTGATTGCGTTGATCGCCCCCCGCCCGGTGTACATTACCAGTGCCAGCGAAGACCAGTGGGCAGACCCGAAAGGCGAATACCTTTCCGGATTTTATGCCTCCGAAGTCTATAAGCTTTTTGGATTTGAAGGATTGAAAAGCCCCGAACAGCCGCCGGCAAACACGCCGGTTATAAAAAGGGTTTCCTACCATATCAGGGAAGGGAAACATGATATTACCGGGTATGACTGGGATCAGTATATCCGATTTGCCAAACTTTATGTGCTAAACTAAACCAGTAAAAATGAAACATCTAACTTTCCTGATTTTAATCCTATTAACGGTTGCCTGTTCAGATTCTGAAAGAAATAATATCCGAGTAACCGGCGAATTAAAAAAATGGCACACCATCACGCTAGAGATTCCGGGGACCGAAACTTCGGAATGGGCAAAAGAAAATCCATTCCTTGATTACAGGCTGGAGGTAACTTTTACCAATGGAAAAAATTCATTTAAAGTACCTGGGTTTTACACAGCCGATGGCAATGCTGCTGAGACATCAGCCAATGAGGGCAACATCTGGAAGGTACGGTTTTTACCCGGTAAAACAGGGTTGTGGGAATATTCTGTTTCATTCAGGAAGGGTAAAAATATCGTGCTTAACGATGACCCGTTTTCCGGCGAAGCCCTTCCTGCCGATGGATTAACCGGAAGTTTTACTGTGGCAGAAACCGACAAAACAGGGAATGATTTCAGGGCAAAGGGAAGGCTTGTTAACGGGGGCAAAGGATACCTTGTTTTTCAGGAATCGGGTGAGGCCTGGATAAAAAACGGCGCCGACAGCCCCGAAAACTTCCTCGCTTATGCAGACTTTGACCAAACCTTGCGATACAGCCTTAAAACTGAGGTGAGGGAAGGAGAAGCTGATCCGAAAAAGAGCCTTCATAAATACACCCCGCATATCGCAGACTGGAAGGAAGGGGATCCTTCCTGGCAAGACGGAAAAGGCAAAGGCATCATCGGCGCATTGAATTACCTGGCTTCCCGGGGTGTTAATTCCCAATACATGCTCACCATGAATATCCTGGGCGATGGAAAAGATGTATGGCCATACAACGACCACAATGAACGTTACCGGTTCGATTGCAGCAAGCTCGACCAATGGGAAATAGTGTTCAGCCACATGGATAGATTAGGCATAATGCTTCATTTCGTGTTGCAGGAAACTGAAAATGAAACCCTGCTCGACAACGGGAATACCGATGTGCAAAGGATAATTTACCTCAGGGAGTTGGTTGCCCGTTTTGCGCACCACCCGGCTGTTACATGGAATTTAGGTGAAGAAAACGGCCCTACTGAATGGTCGCCGATAGGCCAAACCCATCCGCAAAAAACTGCCATGGCTTCTTATCTGAAAAAAATAAATCCATACCAGAATTTTGTTGTCCTGCATACACATTCCGATGATGAAAAACAGGATTTATACCTCGGCCCTATGCTTGGGTTTGAGGGGCTCGATGGCCCTTCGATGCAAATAGGAAATCCCTACAGGGTGCATGAACGAATCTTAAAGTGGATCAAAGAATCTGAAAAAGCTGGTAAAAGGTGGGTTGTCAACCTCGATGAGATCGGTCCGCACTGGATGGGCGTTTTACCCGATTCGTACGATACAGCCCATGATACAGTCAGGAGGGAATGCCTTTGGGGCGCACTGATGGCGGGCGGTGCCGGCGTGGAGTGGTACTTTGGTTACCGCTTTCCACATACCGACCTTACCTGCGAGGATTTCCGAAGCCGTGAGGAATGGTGGAAACAATCGGCCATAGCTACATCACTTATAAATTCCTTTCTTGTGGAGAACATGAAAAATGCGGATGCCCTGGTAGAAGGCAATGGGACCTGGTGCCTCGCAGAGGAAGGTGAAGTATACGTGGTTTATCTGCCGCAGGGCATTTCAACCACCAGACTGAGCTTGGTTTCGGAAAAAGAATTTTCGGTGAAATGGTTTAATCCACGCCAGGGTGGAAATTTCCAAACAGGAAATATAAAATCAGTAAAGGGCCCGGGGAAAGTAAACCTGGGGATGCCTCCTGAAAACGACGGAAAGGATTGGGTGGCAGTGGTTCAGTGATTAGGCCATAATCCAGATGCATAGCTGGGTAGCAGTAAATGAACATCATAATATTTCTAAAAACAAAATTTAATCAGGCTCTTAATAGGTAATTAATCCTTTCCTTTTCCTGCCATTCATCAAAATGGTCAAGGATTTTTCAAAACGCACATGCTTCACATAATTGGTTTCCTGAATAACCTGCTGCCTTTTTAAAATATCCATATCTACGGATGCAGCCTTTGAATTATAAGGGATTGAAAAATACCCCACATTCATGGAAGTGACATTATGGAAAAAGTGTGATCCCAAAGAGCCGTCGAGAGGAAAATCCTTCAACCCCATTTCGATAATAACCCGGGCTTTTGAGATATTGGCCCAGTACACAGGGATGCCTGTAAAGTAGTCGCGAGAGCCCCAACGCCCCGGCCCGATCAGGATATATTCCTTTCCCTGTTTCTCTATTTCTGTATTAAGCCGGTTGATTTCGCCTGCGATTTCTTTAGTGTTAACCTTGCTGAACTTTTCCGGGTCGACATAAACCACATCAGTTATACCTGAAATACGACCATTGCCCATGCCACGCTCGGCATACATTATCAGGTTTTCATGGCTGGCAGCATCAATATCGATATCGGCCTGTTCTTCCTGCCTGATCAGGGGTTTGATCTGAAGGAGGTAAAAAGTGGGATTTTTTCCATGGCCTGGTTCAAGGTCCACGGCATATTCAATTTCAACCGGCGACCCCATGGCTTCGCGGAACAGTTTGAGCAATACCTGCAATGTATAGGCAAGCGGGACAGAGTTATATTTCAGGATGTTGGCAAAATCGATTAGCTTGGGGCCAGGGTAGCCGGCTCCCGGTACCAGCGAATCGTTTTCCATGTCGTAAGTCGAAGCACATAATTCAAGTGTGCCATCATTTTCAGCCTCTTTAATGCTGTACTTTTTAATTGCCGCCTGTTCCCCTTCAGTAGCGAGGTCGAATTCTTTCCGGTTCATATCGAGGGCATAAAACAGTTTCTGCGAATCGCGCAACTGGTCTTTCACGTCGGTTGGGTTTATCGAAGGGTACCGCGGGCAAAACCGGTATGCATTTTCGCCTCCGACAACAAATATCCCCAGCCCAACTGCCGCCACCGAAAATCCGTCTTCGGGCTCCATATACGAAACCGGGTAAAAATTATACGACTGGGCAACGCCCGAAATATTCGGGTAGTATTTCCCGTTATGCTCATGCCCAACGACCTCCTGGATTACGACCGCCATTTTTTCCTCTTCAATCTTATAATGGACTGCATCGAAATAGGCCTGTGCCGATTCAGTAAAAATACTGGCATAAACAAGTTTTATCGCAGTTAAAAGTTGCTGGTAACGGATATTGATATCGGGGTGGTTATTGGGGATAAGATAGGTGGCATAAACACCTGAAAAAGGCTGAAGCAAAGAATCTTCGAACAATCCTGATGAACGGATAGCCAATGGCTTTTTTACAATCTCGATATATTTCCATAACCGGCCTTTTAATTCTTCGTCCAATACCGATTCAATAAAAAGATTCTTGGTAACTTCATAATCGCGCTGGTTGTGGACATCGTGGTAGAGGTTATTTATCTCGAGAAATTTATCGTACTCAAGTGCACCTATGACTGCAGTCGCGGGTATCCGGATGTTCATCCCGGGAATGATTTTATGAAAATCGATATTTTCTATAAAATTGCTGATAAATGCAATCCCCCTTCCCTTACCTCCAAGCGAACCTTTGGCCATGCGTGCAATTAAGCGGTTCGAGGTAATCAGCGAAGGATTGAAATTAATGATCCTCCCACGAAGTTTTTTCAGTTTTTCCTTCTCAAACATCTCAAGGCACTTTTCTTTTAGTTCCTTTGTCGATTTAAAATCGTCGAACTTCATCGGGATTAACTGCTTGGCCATATTGATCTCGCCACGTGCCATGAGCCAGGTTGAAAATGAGTTCCGTTTCGAATGGTACTCCAGGACGCTGTCGGGGATTATTTTAAACTTCTCCTGGAACTCCTGCAGGTTTTCCGCTTCCATCACCGGAGTGCCTGATATATCTTTAAACACAAAATTCCCGAATCCCAGCCTCCGGTACATAAAATGGAGGATATCCATGGAAAGGCTTTCAGAATTTTTATTGATAAATTCAGCCTTAATTTCCCTGGCACGCTGGGCATTGGCGATATCATGCGACTGGAGCATGATCGGGATCGGGTACTCTATCGTTTCTTTCACGTATTTCAGAATTTCAATCCCGGCATTCTCATCATCTGTGCCATCCTTTTCGAATTTTACATCAGAAATCACACAAAGCAGATAGTCCTTATAGGCGTTGATTATTTTTACCGCATCCTGAAAGGTACTGACCAGGATAACTTTCGGGCGGGCGCGCATTTTCAGGATTTTATGGAGGTCGTCTTCCGATTCATCCTGCACAAGCACCTGGGTCTGCGTCATTATTGTTGTATATAGTACCGGCAGGTATCGCGAGTAATACTGGATGCTGTCTTCGATAAGGAGGACAATCCTCACATTCCCGTTCTGCGTGTCACGGGCAACATTCTTTTTATCCTCGACGTATTTGATCATTGCAAGGAACACGTTGGAATTCCCGTTCCATACAAAAACCCTGTCCACAAAATCAAGTTTTTGCCCTTCGACCTGAAAGTAGCGCAAATCGGCATTGTTGTTAACAAGGAACAGCAATGGGATTTCCGGGCGGAGCTGGCTTATCTCCCGGGCAAGCCTGACGGGGATGTCCTTATCGGCCCCTGCCATGATGATAATAATATCGAAATCGCGATGCTCGAGCTCGACCAGGGCCTGTTCGCGTGAATTTACGCTTGTAAACCTGGGGGCTGCATACAGGTTCAACTGGAGGTATTCGCCCCGTATCTTATCGCTGAACTGCCCCTCGCGGACTATGGAATAAGAATCGTAAAGCGTTGCTATCAGTAATACTTCCTTGACCTTAAAAGGCATCAGTTCCTGAAAGATATCGCGGTCGCTCTTCCGGCGCTTGTATAATTTCGAGATGGTAATATCCTGTAAATCCATATTTCTGTTTCAAACCGGGAAATTAACGAAAAATCGGGAAAGCATAAATGATTTTTATAACAGATAATGCCGGCAGGATACTTGTTGACCGGGGCTGGTAGTTTATTTTAACTGAATTTGGATATTCAGGGTCGCCGCCCCTTATGCCCGGTTTAATTGGCCGGGGGGTTACAATCCTTTTTATTGCCGGTCCCGTTCCCGTTCGGTTTTACTTCCCAGATGTTGCCTGAATTTAACAGCTCATCCATACAGGTTATCTTCCTGTTTTGCTGAACCTCTCTTATCTGAGTTTCCATTTCCACGTCATAAACGGATGCAGGCACACTCCTGATTACACCAAAAGCCACGGGGAGGTCAGGTATCTTCATGTTAATCAGGGCCATGTGGAGGGTTGGGTCCCGTTCTGTGGCATCGTGCACCAGGATATCGTTTTCACTGACTCCGTTTTCACCAATCTTCACAGCCCTCAGTTTTCCATTTTCCATTACCAGGCCTTTATCGCTGTTTTCACCAAAAATCATAGGTTTCCCATGTTCGAGGATCAACTGCCTTTCAGCTCTGAAAGCTGGGTCGGTAATTGTGCTATGGACACCATTATTGTAAATCACACAGTTCTGTAAAACTTCAATAATCGACGTGCCTTTATGTGTTGCGGCAGCGGTAAACACTTCATGCGAAAGCTTTACATTACTGTCAATGCTTCGTGCATAAAAAGTCCCTCTTGCACCAACCACCAGTTGCCCCGGCACAAAAGGCTCTTCGATGGTGCCATAAGGCGAAGTTTTGGTTTTTTTCCCGCGGACAGAAGTTGGAGAGTACTGCCCTTTTGTAAGGCCGTATATCTGGTTATTGAATAGAATCAGGTTGATATCGATATTCCTCCTGATGACATGGATAAAGTGGTTGCCACCTATGGCCATTGCATCGCCGTCGCCGGTAATTACCCAGACACTTAACTCAGGGTTGGCACATTTCACTCCTGACGCTACGGCAGCAGCCCTCCCGTGAATGGTATGAAAACCATACGTGTTCATATAGTACGGGAACCTCGAGGAACAGCCAATCCCGGAGATCACGGCAAATTTTTCATGTGAAATCCCTAACCCTGCCATCGTGCGCTGGACAGCATTCATAATTGCATAATCGCCACACCCCGGGCACCAGCGCACTACATTTTCACTCTTAAAATCTTTTATCGTATAATTAAAATCAGCCATGGTCAATCCTCAAGTAATTCAACAACACTTTCCTTAATCTCCTTTATAGTAAAAGGCAATCCCTTTACTTTGTTACACTGGTAGTATTTAAAATCCGGGATTTTATCACGGAGGTATGTGGCAAACTGGCCGAGGTTCAGTTCACAAACGATGATTTTCCTGAAATTCTTAAATACATCTTTTGTGTTTGCAGGAAGTGGGTTGATATAACAAAAGTGGGCAAGGCTGACTTTTTTCCCATCCTGCCTCAATTCTCTGACAGCGCTGATCAGATGGCCATAAGTGCCTCCCCAGCCAACCACCAGCACATCGCCACTTTCGTCGCCGCAGACTTCGAGGCCGGGCACCATATCAACAACACGGGCAACCTTTGCCTTGCGTAATTCACAATTCGCCTGGTGGTTCTCCGGGTCATGGCTGACAGTCCCCGAAATATCTTTTTCAAGTCCTCCGATCCGATGCTCAAAACCGGGCATTCCCGGATAGGCCCATTCACGTGCCAGAGTTTCAGGGTCTCTGGCGTAAGCCTTGAAATCAGAGGCATTTCTGGCAATCCTTGGTTTTATTTCAGGCAAATCCGCCATCTGAGGAATTTTCCAGGGCTCGCTGCCGTTTCCTAAAAATCCGTCGGAAAGTAAAATAACCGGCACCATTCGTTCAACTGCAATTTTTGATGCCCAGTAAGCGAACCAGAAACAATCGGATGGAGTACGTGCAGCAAGCACAACCACCGGGCTTTCGCCATTCCTCCCGTACAACGATTGCAGGAGGTCTGCCTGCTCGGTTTTTGTAGGCAGCCCTGTTGAAGGGCCGCCACGCTGGACATTAACAACCACCAGGGGCAATTCAGCCATTACGGCTAAACCAATTGCTTCTGATTTTAATGCCAGCCCTGGCCCGGATGTTGTTGTAACAGCAAGGTTGCCGGCAAATGCTGCACCGATTGCAGCAGTTATCCCGGCAATTTCATCCTCGGCCTGGAATGTTTTTACGCCCAAATCTTTCCGTTCAGACAGTACCGCCAGAATATCGGTGGCAGGTGTAATCGGGTAAGACCCCAGGAAAAGCTCCAGCCCTGATTTTTCGGCTGCCGCCAAAAATCCCCATGCCGTTGCACGGTTCCCGTTAATATTACGGTACATACCAGGCTCAATATCTGCCGGATTAACGATGTATCTCGGCGTCATATGCTGCAGGTTCATCCCATAGTTAAATCCATCATGTAAAACTTTAATATTGGACTTAACTACTACCGAATTTTTTGCAAATTTATTCTCAATAAATTCCTCGATATATACAAGAGGCCTGTTAAACATCCAGCAAACAAGCCCCAGTGCAAACATATTTTTGCTGCGAAAGATACTTTTATTATCAAGCCCGAAATCCTTCAGGCTTTCTTTCGTTAAACTGGAAATCGGGACCGGTATTTTATAATAGTCGTGAAGATTAGATTCTGTGAAAGGGTCATTTGTTTTAAATCCCGCTTTCTGCAGTTTTTTTTCATTGAACGAATCTAAATCGTAAATAATAGTCGCACCTGAATTCATATATTCGGCATTTGCCTTCAGCGCTGCCGGATTCATGGCAATCAGGATATGAGCAAAGTCGCCGGGTGTGTCAACCTGTTTGTGCCCAAATTGTATCTGAAACCCGGAAACGCCTCCAACTGTCCCCTGAGGCGCCCTGATCTCGGCAGGGTAATCCGGGAAAGTGGAAATATCGTTCCCCAGCAATGCAGAGGCATCCGAGAACAGTGTCCCGGTAAGTTGCATGCCATCACCGGAGTCTCCTGAAAACCGGATTGCAACCTCTTCAACTTCTATAACTTTTGTATTCCTCATTAAGAAATATTTAAAATTGACCTTATCAGCTTAACGATTATAAAAAAATGGGTCACAAAAATAACAAATCAAAAGTATGAAGCTGATTAACCAACTTCCGTACTAAATTATTTAAAAGCAAAAATAACCATAATTTAATACCTAATATATGACACATCTAATAGTTTAATCTTTTCATATTTTTGGCCATAATTTATATCAGTTTAAAATAATGGCCCTTATCAAACCTCTTAAAGGGAAAGCTCCTATTAGCGGAAAGAACGTTTACCTTGCCGAAAATGCCACCATAATAGCCGATAATTGCTTTATTAGTATAAATACTGTTATCCGGAAGGTTGTCCATTACCTCATGTTGGTGAAAACACAAACATACAGGATTTTATGGTAATTCATTCAACCTATAAAAAAACCGCCAACAACTATTGGCAATATTGTTACTATTGCGCATGGCACTGTTGTCCATGACTGCACACCTAAAAACAATGTTATGTCAGGGATAAACTCGGTTGTGCTCGAAGATGCTGTAATTGAAAGCAATTCAATCGCTGCAGCCGGGCCGGTTGTCACATAAGGGTCACTTGCAGAACCGGGCAGTGTATATGCCGGTGTCCCTGCCAGAAAAACAAAAACCATCGACAAGGAACTGCCGGAAGGATACATTAACCGGATTGCCAATGCGTATCAATTGTATGCCGGATGGTAAAAGGAATAAGCAATTATTT
>Ga0272442_10009572_pt1 | contig 12096 bp, 7 predicted proteins | sample SSMForm2O_FD_200262 | JGI IMG/M metagenome (GOLD analysis project Ga0272442, IMG submission 200262) | Marine sediment archaeal communities from Little Sippewissett salt marsh, Falmouth, MA, United States - SSM-Form-2O | ecosystem: Environmental > Aquatic > Marine > Wetlands > Sediment ... | reverse complement strand
AATCCCACATGCGCTAGCACATAATGTTAGAAAATATCGGCAGAAGGCAGTTCCTGCGCCTGGCGGCAGGCTCGGCTGCTGCCGCTGCGCTCGGGGCCAGCGCCTGCGCTATGGTAGGCAAGCCGGGCCCTCCGGCTAAGCCGAATATCCTCTTTTTGATGGCTTGCCGGATCCTGCCAGGATCAGGGCGTTTTCTGCTATCACCTGTTCTATGGGTCTGGTAAACAATCTCCAACCGATTTGCCCGTTTCCGTTGGTACCCAGTTTGCCGGCAAGCCATGGTCCGAGCCTTTTGCCCAGCCGTGCATAGCGTCCTGAAAAGAGGATTGTCTCCACACCGCCCATCGCGGCCTTGGAAGACCCGCAGGCCAGCAGTATCCTGTAGCGGATGATCTCGCGAGCCAGCCGGCAATTATTTTTGCTGGAGGTGAAAACCTCGGGCAGGGAAATCTCCTGTGCGCCGGTCAGCCCTTTCAGTCCGCTTTCCTGTGTCAGGGTGCGGTTGATTTGATCCGGTCCCCAGCCGGGTTTCCGCGCCAGGGCGAGAACTATGCTCGGGTCCAGTTCTCCGCAGGTGCTGGCGCCGGGAAGGCCCTCGAGCGGGGTCGACCCGCTGGTGACTGCAACCGGCCGCCTGCCGATTACTGCCGCCACCTCAGGACGGGGTTCCAGGCAGATCGAAATGGTTTTGGCCCGGACGGCCGCTCCGGCAAGGCCTCTTTGCTGAATCAACTGATCGCATGCTGCCTGGTGAAAAATTCCGTGGTAGCCGAAATGGCGCAGGCCCAGGCTGCCGATCAGCTCGATATCGAGCGCATCCATGTGCTCCCGCTCCGGCAGGTCGACAAAGAAAGATGTCTCGAACACAAGTGCGGCTGGCGAATCCTTGAAAACCTCGCCGGTGAGCCGGAGCAGGTTCAGCAGGGCCGGCAGATGAAGCGGGGAGGAGGTGACCAGGCTTTTCAGATTCTTTATTGACTGCGAGTCCACCAATTGCGGGCTGCGGAACAGACTACCCCCGAAAGGTGCGCGAAAGGCGAGCAGCACAGGGGGCCCGCTTCCGGCGTGGTCCGCATAGTGTAAGACTTTCTTTTTAAGTTCCATCAGGCTGCTGCAAAGCCGGGAGCAGTCCCGGTAACTGTTGATCGAGCTTCTGAAAATCTCCCTTTTCAGGTCCGCGCTGAACAGATAAGCTTTCAGCGTGTACAGCCTGGGAATAAACACGAGCACATTCATTTTCTACCTCCGTTCGCGGAGAGCGTGGCCGCAGTCTGTTGGGCAATGGCAAGCTCCTCGTTGGTACTCACGACCAGTATCCTTACCATGCTGCTTTCAGCGGCGATATCAGCAGGGAGGCTCCCCGGTTTTTCGTTCTTTTCGAGATCCATTTTCAGGCCGAACGACTCCATGTCCGCGCAGACCGCCCAGCGCACCAGGGGCACATTCTCGCCTATCGAGTCGGTGAAAATGACAGCGTCCGCTTTTCCAACAAGGGTCAGGTAAGCCCCCAGATATTTCCTGAGCCTCCAGAGGTAAACCTCCGCGGTCAGGCTTTTCCTCCTTTGCGGATCACTCGAGTTCAAAACAGAGGCGAAAACGTCCCGGATCTCGGCTGAATCTCCGGAGAGACCCAGCACACCGCTGCGCTTGTTGAGAATCTTTTCCAGCTCGATGGTGCTGCCGTGCGTGTGGTGAAGCAGCTTGAGCACCACCGCCGGATCGAGATCACCACAGCGGGTGCTCATCACCAGACCCTGCAGTGGCGAATAGCCCATCGTGTTGTCCATCGATTTGCCGTTAACCACTGCGCACAGACTCGCACCTCCGCTTCCCAGGTGGCAACTGACTCCGTTGAACCTTTCCGGGGCAATTCCCAGGAATCGGGAGGTCTCCCCGGTCACATACTGGTGGCTCGTGCCGTGGAAGCCGTATTTGCGTATTCCCAGCCTCGCGGCCTGTTTTAGAGGCAGCGCGTAGGTGTACGCGCAGGCGGGAATCGTGGCATGGAATGCCGTGTCGAAAACAGCAACCTGGGGCAGCTCCGGATAAAACTTCCGGCAGGCGCGGATCAGCTCGATTGCCGGAGGATTGTGAAGAGGGGCCAGGCCGGCTGTCTTTTCCAGCTTTTTCAGCGCCTTGCCGTCCACCACCACCGGATCGGTAAACAGGCTTCCCCCGTGAACTATGCGGTGCCCCAGCATGTCCGGCCGGTGATCCTCATTTTCCAGCAGAAGTTTCATTACCTGCTGAAAAGCTTCTGCGTGGTCGGGCATTTTTACCTCGCGCATCGTCCGCTTACCGTTGGAGCGATGCACGATACAGGGCACACTGGCTGTGGGCGGTCCGACACCGCGAGCTTCTCCCCCGGCCAACTCCCTTTCTGCCGGCATCTGGATCAGTCTGTATTTAAGTGAAGAACTGCCGCAATTGAGAACCAAGACTATCATTTCCTTTTTTCTCCTCTTCCCCGAATCGAGTTCGAGAGAGCGGTTATGAGCTAGATATCATCCGAGGTCCAGCCGAAGACCGGTACTCCGGTCAGGCTGTGCACGATTGCCGCTGTGCCGTAAGATGTTTCAGCGAGTTTGTCCAGATCGACATATTCATCCACAGCGTGGGCGAGTTTTTCTTCCCCGGGACCGTAGCCGACAGTTGGAATGTTGAAACGGCCTGCGAGCGCATTGCCCGAAGTACCCATGCAGAGCCTGGCCAACTCCCATTTACCGGGTTCGGCAGAGCATCCGGCCGCTCTCAATGCGCGAAGAGATTTTTCCACCAGAGGATGAAAAGGATCGGTTGACCAGGCATTAACCACTGAGTGGACCTGACAGGCACGTCCATTGTACAGGTTCCTGTTTTCCTTGCGCAGAGCCACCTTCACCGCCACCCCGCCGTTGCTGGAGGCGACAAGTCCGACCTCGCGTCCCATCCTGCTGAGAACCATATCAGCCTCCTCTGACTGGCGCAGACGGCGAGCGAGCCTGATATTCGAGTGTCTAAAACCATTCCTGTTCTCAAAGCGCGGTCCTTGGAGAGCGACCTCCTCGGCCTGGCTGTCAGAGCCGTTTTTCCGGCTGTCAGAGCCGACAAACTCGCAGATCGATTTTGCTGCATCTGTCACGTGGAACGGGTTTACACCCTCGATATCGATATCCATCTCAAGCCAGCCGTCATGGCCGTAATACAAACCGCAGCCTGTGGGCTCGCCGAGAATGGCGTGGGTCGGGTTCAGCCCGATCTCAGGCAGTGTCTGCTCGATTAGACCGCGGACCCCGAGGCTGATCCCGTTGTGCTCGGCCACGGTCGCGGCCACCACCAGGTTGCCTTTGAGCGGCAGGAGACTTCTTTTCAACATTCCCCCGGCAAAAACCTGCGCAGCAAGCCCGCCTTTACAGTCAGCGGCTCCAAGTCCGTAGAGCTTTCCGTCGGAGATGCTGCTCTTGAAAGGGTCTGCCTGCCACTTCCCGCTGTCTGCTTCAACCGTATCCATGTGTGAGTTGAGCAGAACCGCGGGCTCGCGCTCGATACCGAATATCACTCCCACTAGATTGCCGAAATCATCACAGAATACCTTGTCGTAATCCAGCTCTTTCATCATTCGCTCGACTTTGGGGGCGATTTCGGATTCCTCGAAACTGACGCTTGGTGTTTCGATCAACTCCCTGGCGAAAGATACCATGTCCTTTTTCAGAGCCTGGCCGGTCTGTTGCAAGATCGTGTACATTTTTCACTCCTGGTTCAGGGTTTTGATAACAGTTACTACGGACAGCCATATTTAAGGCAATCAGCGTGCCGCATTTCAGTTGGAACTCTAAGAGTCTGTATAACATATTGTTACAAGCAATGCAGGCTATTGACAAAATTGAAATGTTATTTCATATTTAAATAAATACTATTTCATACTGAAAGGATTTAAGATGCGTGCCGAAGAAATCAAACTGGAAGAGTTGATCGATTTCAACGAGGGCATTCTGAATCTGAAGGGCCGCCGGCTCGTACTTCACGATATCCACGCGGTGGCTCAGTTGAGAAAAGACCTGATCCAAATGCTGGGCCTGGAGCAGGCCCGCAGGATTCTCACCAGGTTCGGGTTCTACTGGGGCCAGGAGGATGCTGCAGCCATGGAAAGGATTTTCAGTTGGGACAGCACTGTTGAATGGATCAAGGCCTGCTCCAAGCTGCACACAATTCAGGGAGTCGTCCGCTCTGTGATCGACAAGATCGAGCTGGACGAAAAAACCGGGAGTTTTGTCATGTGCCTTTACTGGCACGACTCGGGGGAGGCTGAGGAGCACATGATAGAGTTCGGCAGGTCGGACACCCCGGTCTGCTGGATGCTGGCCGGGTATGCCAGCGGCTACTGCTCTTTCTGCCTGGGCGAAGACGTTTATTTTATCGAGCACAAGTGTCGGGCGCAGGACAACCGTGTCTGCTACGCCGAGGGTCGCACACACCGGGACTGGGGCAGCGAGATAGAGTCTCATCTGCAGTATTACCAGGCTGAAGATGTCAAGGGCAAGGTGGAAAGGCTGACCCGCCAGTTGAGACTGAAGTCTCGCCAACTGGCCCGGGAGCGGAAAAGAGTGAGCCTGCTCGAACGTTCCATTCATCCTTTTATCGTCGAGGTGCACAGTCCGGCTTTCCACCAGGTGCTGGAGCTGGCCGAGCGGGTCGCTCCCTATGATTCTTCCGTAATGATTACCGGGGAGACCGGCACCGGCAAAGAGGTGCTTGCACGCTACATACATCAGCGCTCGGAACGCAAATCCGGTCCATTCCTGGGCGTAAACTGCACCGCATTGCCAGAAACATTGCTGGAAAGCGAGCTTTTCGGCCACAAGGCCGGCGCTTTCACCGGAGCCGTCGCCGACCGCGCCGGGCTTTTCGAAGAGGCGGCCAAAGGCACCCTCCTGCTGGACGAGATTGGCGATATATCACGCGCCATGCAGCTTAAAATTCTGCGCGTTCTTCAGGAAAAAGAAATCAAAAGAGTGGGGGAAAACAGGCCGCGCAAGGTTAACGTGCGAGTGATCTCCGCCACCAACCAGGACCTGGAAAAGCTTGTGCGCGAAGCCACTTTCCGGGAGGATTTGTTTTACAGGCTGAGAGTGATCGAGATTCACATCCCACCGCTGCGTGAGCGAAAAGAGGATATCCTGCCCCTGGCCCGCTATTTTGTCAAGCGGATGAGCACACAGCTCAAAATACCGGGCCTCAAGCTGGACGCCGGATGCCTGGACTACCTTCTTAATTATCACTGGCCGGGCAATGTGCGGGAACTCGAAAACGCGATTGAGCGGGCGGCTGTTCTGTGCAGGGAGGGCATGATCCGGCCGGAATACCTTCCACCCGGGATCGTGCATGCAAATCGTTTAATGGGGACAGCGGCGGCCTCGGGCGACCGTTCACTGGCCCAGGTAGAGCAGGAGCATATCCTCGCCGTGCTGGAAAGGACCGGCGGCAACCGCACCCGGGCCGCCAGAATACTCGAGATCAGCCCGGCAACCCTGTGGAGAAAGCTTAAAAGCGTGGAAAAGGAGCGCTAAAAGCTCTGTTTCACGAATCAGGAACGCCCTCTTTGCTACTCTTTATAAGGGCCAGGCCAACAGCCATGCACTTATAATTCAAAAAAGCTGAAAATTATTTGACACCCCGATCCAACAGGTTAAGTTTATAATTCAGCTACAAACCAACCGGAACAGCCAGGCATTATCAGCCATCGACCACGATACACTGAAAAAAGGACGACCCGCCATGAACCGGGGCAAAAGGCTACGAGGTTTGGGCAGACGGGAATTCCTGCGCCTGGCGACAGGCTCGGCTGCTGTAGCCGCGCTCGGGGCTTGCGCCTGCTCCACTGAAAGAAAGCAGGCTCCACGCGCCAAACCGAATATCCTCTTTCTGATGGCTGACCAGCACCGCTACGACTGCCTGGGCTCCAGCGGCAATTTTTTTATTCACACTCCGAACCTTGACAGGATTGCGGCTGAAGGTGTGCGTTTCTGCCGGGCCTATACCTCCACTCCCAGCTGCACTCCCGCACGCAGCGGCCTTCTGACCGGGCTGTCTCCCTGGCACCACGGGATGCTGGGCTACGGCCGGGTGGCCGAAAGCTATGAGGTGGAGCTGCCGCGCGAGGTGCGCAAGGCCGGCTACTACACTTTCGCAATCGGCAAGATGCACTGGTTCCCCCAGGGAAGCCTTCACGGGTTCCACGCAACAGCAGTTGACGAGTCGGGACGGGTGGAGACGCCGGATTTCGTGAGCGACTACCGCAAGTGGTTCTCCCAGCAGGCGCCGGAGCTGGACCCGGACGCCACCGGTATCGGGTGGAACTCCTACCGTGCGGCTCCTTACGCGCTGCCCGAAGAACTTCACCCGACCTTCTGGACCGGCCAGACCGCTGTGGATTTTATCGGCAAATATGACCGGGCCGAACCGTTCATGCTCAAGGTCTCGTTCGCCAGGCCGCACAGCCCGTACGAAGCGCCCGCGCGGTTCTGGGAGATGTACCTGGAGACCGGCCTTCCGAAACCGGTGGCGGGGAAATGGGCCGGGCGCTACGAGCCGCGCTCCAGCGAGCGCTATGATATCTGGCACGGCAGGCTGGATATGGCCATGACCCTGCGCGCAAGAAGGGGCTATTACGGCTCGGTGAGCTTTATCGACGAGCAGATCGGCAGGATACTGGATGCTCTCGAGCGCCGCGGCATGCTCGATAACACCCTGATCGTCTATTTCGCCGACCATGGGGACATGCTTGGCGACCACAACCTGTGGCGCAAGACCTACGCCTACGAGTCATCCTCACGCATCCCCATGCTGCTGCGCTGGCCGCGTGCCTGGGGCATGGACGAATTGCGCAACACCCGGGAAAAAAGGCCGGTGGAGCTGCGCGACATCCTGCCCACCTTTCTCGACGCCGCGGGGGAGCAGGTTCCCGAGGGGCTCGACGGCATGAGTCTGTTCGAACTGCTGCGCGGCGGCAGCTCGAAACCCTGGCGCGAGTATCTCGACCTGGAGCATTATGTCTGCTACAGCCAGACCAATGACTGGAACGCCCTGGTGAGCGATCGTTTCAAGTACGTATTCCACGCTTTCGACGGCAGCGAACAGTTGTTCGACCTGCACAACGACCCGCACGAGCTGGAAGACCTTTCCGGAGATTCAAGATACAGCAGTCAACTGGGCGACTGGCGCGCTGCGCTGGCCGATCACTTTGCCGAGCGGGGGGAGCCTTACCTGACAGGCGGCAAACTCGCTCCCCGGCCGGGCAGAAGCATGCTCTATTCACCCAACTATCCCGGAGCAGCGCAAGGATAAAAAGGAGAAAAATCATGGCCGGAAAAAGATCGGTTGCATTGTCTGTCATTCTGCTTTTAGTGGGTTTGCCCTGCGCGCTGTTCAGCACGGAGCTCATTCCGCCACTGGAGAAAATCAAAACCGACCGGCCGAGGATCTTTCTCAGGCCGCAGGCAACGCCATATGCCGTGTCGCTGGCGCAGCTGAAAGGCGGCGAGCGGGACGCGGATTACAACCAGATGCTCGCCCAGCTGAGAGAACAGAGAAGCGCAGCGGCTCAGGCGATGGTCTGGTTGCTTACCGGCGAGACCGCGGCAGCAGACAGCGCGATTGCCAGGATGCAGCGCTACGAAGTGCCTGAAAGATACAATACCTTTCACATCCACTCCCGCATGACCGAGTTCGGCCTGGCCTACGACTGGCTTTACAACTACGAGGGCTTTACGGATCAGATCAAGGCCGGGTTGCGCGAGAAAATCAAGTCGGTGGCCTGGAGAGGGCTGCACAACACCAACGACCATATCTTCCACAACTACGTCTGGATGTCCGGCGGCGGAGCGATGATCTGGGCGCTGGCCATAGCCGGGGAGGACGATGAGTCCAGCGTACTGTTCGACCAACTCCGGAGCAGGTTCAACGACGGCCTTTTCCCGGCCTGGCGCTACCTTGACGGCCTGCCCAGCGAACCGCTCGGATACTGGACTTACTATGTGTTCAATCCTGGAGTTTTGACACTGCTTGGCGCGCAGAGCGCTTTCGAAACCGACATCCTGGGCAGGATCGGGAAAACAGAGGACAACTGGCTGGCGCGCCACCACGAGAACATGATCCACAGCGTGCTTCCGGATATGCGGTTCATCCCCTGGGGAGACCTTCAGAGCGGCTCCAATGGCGGGGTGACAATCCAGTTTGCTGGTATAATGGACGGTCTGGCCTGGGCGCTCAAATCACTACGGGGAGTCCATTTCAGCCGGTGGCTGGCAGAGAAGCGCGGATTGAAAAGGTTTTACGGCTGGACCCCGGTTTTTTACATGATCTACACGCGGAATCTCGAAACCGAGCCGGAAGAGCCGCCACTGAGTTTCCTGGCCGGTGGTGAGCAGAGCGGACATTTCATCGCCCGCAGCGGCTGGGATGACGGCGCCACCGTGGTCTCTTTCGGCTGCAAGGACCACTTCGGCGACCACCACCACTACGACCAGGGCGGTTTCATGATTTTCCGAAACGGCCTGCTGGCAGTGGACCCTCCGGTTTACCGCAAAGTGGCCGGCCCCCAGCAGCCAACCGCTGTGCACAACACCCTGCTGATCGACAGCCAGAACCAGAGAAGGTGCCGGGGCCAGTGGTTCAAGACCCTGGAGGAGTTCGAGGAAAACCGTGTGGGCGGCAACAAGCTGGAAACAGGGGATATCCTGTTCTACAAGGAGGGAGGCGCCTGGGCCGCGGTTGCCGGGCAGTTCGCCCAGGCTTACCCGGAAGGCCTGGTGCAAAGCTGCGTGCGGCAGTTTCTCTTTGTCAGGCCGGATAAGGTGATAGTTGTCGATCACCTCATCGCCCCGCAGGGCAAGACCCTGCCGGAGGTGCAATGGCTGCTTCAGCTTCCGGTAGAGCCTGAAGTTGATGGACTCTTACCGACAGCCTCAAACGGAGAAAGCTGGCTTCGCTGCAAGAGCATTCCGGCTGAAAAAGGCGGGACTTCGGGCGAGCTCAAGCCGGATATAACCGCAACGGATGTCAATACTTATCGCCTCAGCTACAGCTATGATTGCGGCAAGCAGGCCTTAACCTTGATCCACCTGATAGAGCTGGGAGACGGGGCGGTTTCTCCCGGTGTGCCCGAGGCTGCTGTGAGCATGGGGCAAGATGCGCTTCAGCTCTCCCTGGGCGATCTCCGGTTCAGGTTTCAGTTTGAAGCGCCTTACGGGGTGAGTGCCGTAAGCAGATAGCAGTCAGTTAAAGAGACTTTTGAAAAGCCCTGATCTGGAAATGATTATTTTCCGCTGGGACGCTTGTTGAATTTCCATGGGAGGATTCAATATTGAGAGCCTGACACACCCCTGTATCTCTTGATAGAGGACTTTAAATTCAAGCCATAAAGCCTGAAAACTCCCCTCTTGAGAGGGGTGCCCGCGCCGGCGGGTGGGGTGTAGTCCCCTCTAAAAAGAGGGGTGCCCTCGATAGAGGGCGGGGTGTGTCATCCACCAGAAGATATCTCAGAGTGGAATTCAAATAAGCAGCGACGTGATAAACCCCCTGCCCGCACTAAGTGGACAGGGGGCTTTGTTTTTTAACTGCATTCCAGGCTCACCCCTTCGGCAGCACCTCTTCCCCGTCCCTGATCTCGATAAAATGCTCGCCCTTCAGCACCGTGTCCTCCGGAATGATCACTTTCCCGCTGCCGTGTACGTGGATCTCCACCACCGCGCCTTGCTCCAGGGTGACGTTATCGCCGATCTCGGCCTTGCCTGCATCGTCCAGTTCGAAAGTGAGCCAGCGATCCTCGCTCAAGGCTATGCCTCCGTACTCGTTGTGGATATCAAGAATAAAAACGCTGTTTTTTTTCGCGTGGAAATTCTCTCCGACAAAGACCTGGGTCGGGTGCCCGGTGAGCGCCACCTGGCATCCCTTCTCCAGCACCCAGCCCTGCCCCACAGCAGCCTCGGACAGGTCCTCTTTCTCCATGGCGAACGCCGGGCTGAATTCGACAAAGGCTTCGGCCTCTCCGGGCTGAAGGACACTGTATGCGTGGTCTGCGGCGAGTTTCACTTTTTCCAGGCCGGATTCCAGCGCTCTTTCGCCAATAGCCAAAAAGGCGTCCAGAAGTTTTTCCACTGAAAGTTCTGTCTCGCCTTTCTGCATTTTTTCCACGAGCAGACCGATTTTTCCCGCCTCTGCCTCCAGCGGTGTGCCGCTGGCAGCAGGCGCAAGATGTTTTTCCACCAGCCGGGCGTAGTCCTGAAAACAGCCCGCCTCGTCCTGGGTTGCCACGGAGGCTCCCTGCTCGGTCAGCCAGCGCATGTTTCTCGTACACAGGGCGCGAATGACCGTGGCCGGGCTGTCCCGCCCGATCGAGTTCTTGGTGGGCATGAACTGCTCTGAGCGCAGGATTTCCTTGACATCCACCTTTTCGGCGGGTACCTGCTCGATTATATGGAAAGCGAAAGTCTCGAACTTGTTGCCCTGGGTCCTGCCCTGGCTGGTTTTCACCATCTTGTTGCGGTACATGCACAGCGGCAGGTGCTTTACTTTCTCCATCTGCTCGAGGCTCATCAGGAAAACGTTGACATCCCCGTGCTCGAAAAGCAGGCGGCCAGGGTCCTCGGGATTCAATTTCCTGGCCAGGTTCTCCGGGAACACGTTGTACTCGATCTTGTCCAGGCTTTCCTGCCCGGCGATCCTCACTATCATGCCCACCCGCTCCAGCGCGTCCGCTTTCTTCACCACGCCGAAAGACAGGCTCACTCCCAGCCGGAAATGGCTGCCGACCATGTGGGGAAGGATGATATCAGAAACCGGGTTGTCCACGTTGGCGAACCCGACGGCCTGTATTCCCTTGGCCTCGAGCCAGCCGAAAATATTCTCCTTGCCCCGAAACCGGGTTTGCCACATGGCCTTGAACATCCCGCCGTTACCGTTGCCGGAAAACACCAGACGGCCTTGCTGATCGCTGGGGATAATCCGGGCGTCTCCGTCAAGCACGGGGTTCATCCCGTGATCGAAAAGCACGATTGCAGATTCGAGCGTCTTGAACAGCGGATGGTTGGTAATCGTATAGAGGGAGGCCTGACGAGTTTCGTCGCTGAGCATGAAAATGAGTACCGGCATCCGGTTGACTCTCGCCCCGATTGCCAGGGCCTGCTCCATGAAAAGGCCGTAGAAAGTCTTGCCCAGCACGGGTGTGATCGGCAGCTGCCCCTTGGCGCAGTCTTCGTCAAAAGAGCGCATCTGCTTGTCCGCAACCTTGTAGCGCCGCTTGAAAGGGAGCGAGGCGTAAATCTGATCGAGCACCTTGACCAGCCGCGAACCCGATCCACCCGCCGGGATAAGCCAGGCTATCCGGCCGTCGACCAGGGCCTGCCTGCCGATCTCCCATTCCTCGGCCCGCAGCGGCTCCTGCTCCGCCATTGTGCGCATCGGCACGGGAAAAATCTGAGATTCGTCCTTTTTTTCCGCACCCTTGTCGCTGAGAATCATATCCCTGGCCTCGGCCAGGATTTCCCAGTCTATCCGGGAAAGCTCACGCACGAGTGTCTCGCGAAACTGCGGGCTTTTCTCAGCCCAGTGCTCGAAAAGGTGCTCCTGGCCGTTTTCGAGTGCTTTCTGCACCAACTCCTCGGCGCCTTCCACAGGCGGCAGGGAAGACAATATCTCATCCATATCGATCTTGGCTTTCAATTCTCACATCTCCCTTGATTTTTCTTTTTTGATCACTCTCAAAAGGATTTCCAAGTGTTTGCAGAATCCACAATGCAGGCGAACAGGAGAGCCCGCCCTCGTTGTCCAATCACTGTTTGAGATAGCTGTCCAGCCAGTCCCGGATGGTTTCGTGCCAGAGGCGGCTGTTGCGGGTATCGCCCACCCAGTGTCCCTCATTCGGGAAGTAGAGCAGTTTCGAGTCGATACCTTTTCTCTGGAGTGTGGTGAATACCATCAGGCCCTGCTCCACGGGCACGCGGAAATCCAGTGCTCCATGGATCACCAGTGTCGGGGTCTTGAAATTTTCCGCATAGCGGTGGGCCGACCAGAGCCGGTGCAGGGTCGGGTTTTCCCAGGGTGTGCCGCCGAATTCCCATT
>Ga0272442_10009571_pt1 | contig 12097 bp, 11 predicted proteins | sample SSMForm2O_FD_200262 | JGI IMG/M metagenome (GOLD analysis project Ga0272442, IMG submission 200262) | Marine sediment archaeal communities from Little Sippewissett salt marsh, Falmouth, MA, United States - SSM-Form-2O | ecosystem: Environmental > Aquatic > Marine > Wetlands > Sediment ... | reverse complement strand
TGGGTAAAACGCATAAGAAACCATATCAAAGAAAAACAAAAAGTTGTATGCAAAGTTATGCATGTAGACTCAGAAAAAGGCCATGTAGATTTATCATTAAAAAGAGTTAACGAACATCAAAAAAGAGATAAAATACAAGAATGGAAAAACCAACAAAAAGCACATAAACTAATGGAAAGACTAGCAAAACAAATTAATAAAACAGTTGAACAATGCTATGAAGAATTTGGAGAAAAACTAGTAAAAAAATACGGAACTTTATTTGCTGCTTTTGAAGAATGCGCATATGACCCAGAAACTATAAAAAAAGATGGATTTTCAGGTGATTGGCTTGAAGATTTTATAAATATCGCTAAAGAGAATATCACAATACCCTTTGTTGACATAAAAGGATATATTGATATTAAATCATGGCTACCAGATGGAATAAAACAAATAAAAAAAGCTCTGGCTGAAGCTGAAAAAAGCGAATATGAAGATGTTGAAATCCAAGTTAAATATATAGGGGCACCACATTATATAATATCAGTGAAAGCTCCGGATTATAAAATTGCTGAAGATGAAATGAAAAAAGCAGTAGAAAAAATTCAAACAACAATTTCAAAACAAGATGGAGTATGTGAATTTCATCGAAAATTAGAGGGCTAAAATTTGCCAAATCTTTTATACTGTAAAAAATGTAAAATTTATACATTAAAAAAGAATTGTGATAAATGTAAAAATAAAACCATATCAAAAAACCCACCAAGATATTCTCCTCAAGACCGATATGGTAAATATAGAAGAAAATTAAAGAGAGAACAAACAGGTGTTTGTTAATATGGAATATGTAAACGAAAGATTTATTGGAAAAAAACCTAAATTAAAAAACCCAATCCTAATAGAAGGACTACCTGGAATTGGAAACGTAGGTAAACTTGCTGTTGAACATTTAATTGATAGTACAAAGGCTAAAAAATTCGTAGAATTATACTGTAAAGATTTCCCACCACAAGTTTTTATTAACACAGATGGAACAGTTAAATTAGTAAACAATGAATTCTATTTTTGGAAAGCCAAAAAAAAGAACCAAAGAGACCTAATTTTACTTACAGGTGATTATCAAGGATTATCATCCCAAGGGCAATATGAACTTGTAGAAAAAATATTAGATATTATGGAAGATTTAGGTGTTAACGAGATTTATACTCTTGGAGGATATGGTTTAGGACATGATATTGATAAACCAAATGTTTTATGTGCCACAACTAATAAAAAACTCGTAAAACAAATGAAAAAATATGGAGCTGTTTTCAAAAAAAATGAACCTGGTGGAGGAATTGTTGGAGCTAGTGGTCTAATATTAGGTCTTGGTAAACTAAGAGGTTTTGAAGGTGCATGTTTAATGGGTGAAACACCTGGTTATCTAGTTGATCCTAATAGTGCAAAAGCTGTATTAAAAATCATTATGAAAATTACAAATATTGATTTAAATTTAACAGCTCTTGAGAAAAAAGCAAGAGAAATAGAAAGTATCGCTCATCAACTTAAAGAAATGGAGACAATGTCTTCCAAAGAAAAAACAGATGAGTTAAAATATATTGGATAAAAACTAACTTATCTTTATATTAGTTGCAACTAACACAATATTTTCTATTCCATCACCTGGTGAAGATTCAATTAATTTACCGGTTATTATATGTTTTTCACCGGAATTAAATTTTGAAGTAGCATTTTTAACTCCAGAGTGATCGATAAGTAAAATTCTTTCACCTGGATTTGGTACACTCATACTAGGTCTCCTTGGAGTTACAAGTTCACCTGATGTATTATCAATATTGTAATAATAACCCCAAACCTTAACAGTTTTATCTTGATATTCCTCAAAATTATTAATTGCATCTCCAACAGATATTGCATCATCTGAATTGTTTGAATAACTTGTAAATAATAAATATCCAACACCAACAATTATCAAAATTATCAATAAATACAACATATTTCTAGGAGTCATCCAACTAGTTAATTTACTTTTTTTATTCATGTTAAATCTCAAATCTAAAATAACGAATAATTATTTAAAACCCTACCCTTTAATCTCAATATTATACGTTTTTTCCGGGTTTTCTTTATGAATTTTATATAAACTTTTTTCTGAAATTAAATTATTTTCTAAAAGATATTTAGAAACCCTTGGAACAGTCTTAGGCCCTAAAACAGCCCCAGGTCTTCTAGGATCATCAATATAATCTGTTTCCATCATAAAACGAGTACCCTTTTTTACAGCCGTTTTAATATTTTTTTTACTAGCAAGAACAGAAGGCATTAAACCATAATTTTCTTTTTCTAAAACAAGAGGTGGAGAATAATGCTTTACTACTTTTTCTGCAGGTAAACCAACTTTTTTAGCCATTTCAACAAACTCCTTACAATTCTCAGTTGTCGTACTCTCAGTATGTAAAATAACTGGACAACCCACATCCTTAGCCTTCTTCATACCATAAGACAATATTTTATTTGAATCTTCAATTATAGTTTTATCAACTGGAAAATGAGGCCTACCAATTTCACCTATCCCAATACAAAATTTTTCTTCACATAAATAAGCTGCTTCTTCCATACCTTTTTTCATAACTTCAATAGCTTCTTCTCTACCAAATTTTTCTCTAAGTTTAATATAATCTACAGGGTAAGGGCCTACAGTTACAAAAACGCCAATATCAATAGACGAACGAATTTCATCTGCCATCTTTATTGTTTTCTCATAACATCTTTTATAACTTTTATCTTTTAAAACTAGATCTACCATAGGATATTGACATAAAACAAAATCTGTTCCACCAGCCTTTTTAAAAAATTTAATAGCCTCTAAGAATAGACCATCGCGCCTAAGATGAAGATGATTATCAAATATTGCCATCAAAAACAATCTCCATATTAAATAAAAATTCTAAACAAGCATATAAACATCTATGTAAATAATATTTTTTTAAAAAAAACCTTAGTATCTATATTTACTATGCTGCCTTTTTTTTATATAATATGATATACTATGCCTTTCTCCTTCTTCCTTACCAGTTATCATTTCAATTGTCCCTTGAGCAAGTATCCAACCGAAATATCCCATAAAAAAAGTAAAAAATCCAGCTATACTATATCCTACAATAACTTGAATATAACTATCTCCACCAGTTAGAAATAACATAAATATTCCAACAGTTATAAACAAAAATATTAATAGAAAAACCCATCTTAATGCATGAATTGTCACCTTTACAGTCTTACTAGGTAAATCTTCAAAAGGTATTTTTTTGTTAATCAAATTCGATAGATTATTCTGATTGCTTTTTCTCCTCGCCAAACTATTTTCCTCCTAATTGAACTTAAATTTATTGTTTTGAGTTATCCCAAAAAATGTAACAATTATAGGATATAAAAAGCTAATTCGCAGATACACATGCAGGTATAAAACAGATACATATGCACATAATCAAAATAATAAAAAAAAATATAAAAAGTTTTAATACCAGTAATCAATTTTATAACTCGTGAAGGAGAGGAGATGAATCCAGATAATGAAAACGATTTAAACATGAATTACTTTCAAGACGATACAGATAAAAAAACTAGAAAAGAACAAGTTTTAGATGAAAATTTTAAGTTGTTAGAAGATAGAAAAAAAAGTATTTTTAACGATGCTGATAAAAAACCAAAAAAACCTTTTTTAAAATCAGGTATTTTATTACTTGTTATATCAGTTATTTGTATTATATTAACATTATATGTGCCCTGGGCTTATATTGAATGCGATTCTGCATTTGATAACACAAAAAATTCAGATTTAATATATAGAAATCATGGCGTAGAGGATTTTGATTATGATAATAAGTCTCAAGAGATATTAAATATTTTTGAACCTAATAATTGTAGTGATACAACTTGTAATTATATTGGGCTTAATTTTAATGATTTTGGTAGTACTCCAACATTAACATTGTATGGTTTTATTATACTGGCAATTATTGGACTTGTTTTTCTAATTTTTCAGATATTAGATAGAATATATAATTATTCTGAAGATAAATTTACATTATTTCAAACAATAATTGCAGGTGCTACAGTTATTACTAGTTTCTTTATTTTTATGTTGATGATTAAATTTATTGCTGTATATTTCATGTTATATTATAATCATTCATTTATACCTCAAGAAAACATTGGTTATTTTTCTCCATTAGCAATTATTTTTATTTTTGTGTTGATTGGAATTATCAAAGTCTCATTTAGTATAATGAAAATAAATTATACTGAGTTAGAAAAAAAATTAATATCTGAGACAAACAAAAATCCGTTTTTTATTTACAAGGGGGGTCAAGAGCCATAAAAAAAGATAAAATAAAAATCGTTAGAAAAACTCTCACTTGGCTTATTTTCCTAAGTTTTATAGGTTTAATTGTTACTTTGATGTTTCCTTGGATATCAGTTCAAGAAAACAATTCCGGGAAAGATACAATTTATCAAAACAAGTATATTATGGAGGATAGTTTTGATTCAGATATTAAAAATTTATCAGAAAAAATTGATCTAGTCAGTATTTTATTTTTTATAACAATCATTTTTTCAATTATTTCAATTTTGGGTATTACTCTTTTTTATATAAGGAGATATTATAATTTTTCTTTAGGTTTAATTAATTTTGCTGGTTTTTCTTTTTTTGCTACAGTTATTATAATTATTTATTTTGTATTTTCTATTATGTCAGATATTTCAAATATTTCAGGTGTAACCTATTCTGATATGCTTGGATCTTTTCGAATTGAGTTTTCTCTGTTTCTTATAGGTTTTATATCAATTATTTTCTCCACAATTTATATCTATTTTTCAATATCTTATACAATTGAATTTTATAACGAGATAAAAAAAGAAAGTAATGTTTTAGAGGATGAAATTAGTAAATTATTAAATAAAGATGTTGATGAAAAACCATTACTTTCTTTAAACGAAACAGAACCCTTAGCAACAACAACACCAAAAATAGATATAGCTCAGGGTGACTCAGAGATAGATAAATGGTTAAAAAATGAGAAAGAAAAAGAAAAACCTGTTTTTAATGATGATAAAAAAGATATTGAAAGCCCAGATCTAACAGAACCACAAAATATTAAAGAAGATGAACCTGTCGAAGTTGAAATACTACCAGATAAAAAAGAAGAAATTTCAGATACAGTTGAATTAGATAAACAACAAACTAATATCCCTGAGGTAAATCAACAATTACAAGAGCAAGAAGCAGTTGAAAAGGAAAAATTAGACTTATCAAATAAATTAAATAATACTAATGATTTTGCTTCATCTATACCACCTCAAGAAGAAAAAAAATCTGAAATAAAACATGATATTGAACCAGTTATAACAAAGGAATCAGAACCTGAAAAAATCTCGGTTACTCAAGATGAAAAACTAAAAGAAGAAATAATACATGAAAAACAAGATGAAGTTAGCCCTAAAAAAACAGAAGAGGATGCAAAAGATATAAAAGAAAAGGAAATTAAAACAGAAAAAATAAATGAGGAAAAACCTGAAATAAAAAAAGAAGTCAAACCAGAGTCAAAAGAAGAAAGAAAAACAAAAAATGTAGTTATAACAGATCCTTTCAAAACAAAAAAACAAGAAAAAAATGAAATTGATATAGATAATATTGCTCCACCTGAAAAATCATTTGATAATGTTTTATTATCAGTTATAGACAAACAACAAAAAAATAAATATACAGATAATGAACCACCTGATAAACAAGATATAGAGTCAAAAAAAATATACACACATAACGAAGAGAAAAAAAATATTATTAAATTGAGATGCCCAAGTTGTAAAAATGTTTTTTCAGTTAAAAAAATTGAAGGAAAAATAACTGTTAAATGTCCACATTGTGGAAAAAAAGGAGAAATAGAATAATTAACTTATGATTTTGAAATAATACTAATCACATCTCCATCATTTAATTTATGATCAGCACCAATAACTCTATGAGTTCGAGCATCAATTGCTCTTATAAAATTATCACCTAAATCAGTATGGACTTTATAAGCCAGATCTTTTGCAGTACTATTAGAAGGTATTAAATAAGCATCAGGAAGAACTCTGTCTTCCTTATCTGTTAAATGTGTCTCATCCTCAACAGGATACACAACTATTAAATCAAGCATTTTGACTGCTTCTTCTATACATCGTTGTATACCAGTTGAACCATATTTTTTTAAAACATGAGTTCTTATATATTCCAAACCCTTTAGCTGTTTTTCATTCATATTTGTCTCATCTGTTATATTAAAATTATTACTACCTGGCTTGTGATCAATATAATTCTTTTCAGAAGCTTTTTTCAATGCCAACTCTGATTCAGCACTCGTAGGTATAACAATATACCCTCGTTTTTTAATAAAATCTGCTTTTTTCATAAACTCATCAGATGCGATATCACATTTGTTGAATGCTAAAAGCATTGGCTTACTTTTCTTTCTTATTAGATCTGAAATTTTTAATAAATCATCCTCTGACCACATTGAAGGTTTATTTTTATCTAAATTTGTTTTTCTAATGGCCTCGTTTATATGTTCTTCTTTGATTCCTAGACCTGTTAATTTTTCTGCAAGCATGTTATCTATTTTTTTCTCTTCTAGTTCGCATTTTCTTGCAATATTTTCCCAGCTTTTTTTAATAATTCCTTTTAACCAGTATGTAATTTCTTTTTCTAAAAAATCAACATCTAAAACAGGATCGTATTCACCTAGGTTACAGGGGTTTCCCTCAGCATCAGCGCTACCTGATGCATCTATTATATGTATTAATGCATGAGCTTGTCTTAGTTCATCTAAAAATTTATTTCCTAATCCTTTACCTTTACATGCGTCAGGTACTAGGCCTGCGACATCTATTGCCTCTATTGGGACAAATCTGGTTCCGTTTATGCATTTTGAATTATTTGGTGTGCATTTTATTTTGAAGTCTTGACATGGACATGGTTTTCTAACATACATTACACCATGATTTGCATCTATTGTTGTAAAAGGATAGTTTGCAATTTCTGCATGTGCTTCTGTGGCTGCATTAAAAAATGTTGATTTTCCGACATTTGGTTTTCCAACAATACCAATTTGCATGCCCATAATTTTTTTACTCCAAGATGTTTTCTACTTCATCTACTACATCTACATTTTTTTCAAATCTTTTTACTTTTTCCTCTATTTTTACTTCAGAATCTGTTTTAAAAGATACGCCTTTTTTACCATATAATGTACTGTTTACTATTGCTTCTTTTGAGAGAAATATTGTTTCAGCAGAAATATCTCCAGCAATTTTTGTTTTTTCTTCTATTGTAACATCGCCATTTGCCTTAATATTTCCTTTAACATTTGATTTTTTTCCACAATAAACATTACCTGTTGAGTTTATAGTTCCATGAAATATTGTGTTATCTCCTAGATAAGCATTGCCTTTTATATCAAAGTTACCAAGTATTTTTGATTTTTTACCTATATTGAGGTGATTGTCTACCTTTGATTTTTGCACCCCTATTATTGAGTTATTTGGAATATATAAAAATGTTTCAGAAATAGGTATTGTTTCTCCATTATTTTCTTCGATTTCTTCTAATATTCTTTCTATTTCTTCGCTGTGACCCATTTTAAAAAGCTGAAGAAGATATATAAATACATATATTACAACAGGTATTGGGCTGCGTATATTAATCCATCCTTTTGCTTCAAATCCTTCTTTTATTTCTACGCTATCTCCAACATCTAGGTCTCCTTTTAGTGATAATTTACCATTAATCTTACTTTTTTCACCAAAGTATACATTTCCACCACTATTTACATTTCCACCTATTGTTGAAAAAATATCTGCTCTTATGTCACCTGTTGCTTCTAAATCACCATCAATTATTACATGTTCACCTACAAAAATCCGGCCATCAGTCTTTATCCCAAATTGAATTAAACATCGGTCACCAATTACAACATCTCCTTTGGTTATAATTGTTTTTTCTTCGAATCTAGTGTTATCTGGTATTACAAGAGTTTTTCTATCAAAAGTCATTGCTAAGTCGGTATCACTTAACCTGTTATAAAATCAACGGCAATAATAATAAAAAGATCAATAATTTAAATTATTATTACGAAAAGGCGCTGTAAAACAACTTAAGATGGATATTAATACAAATATGAAAAATAAAAATCCAAGGGTTGTAATAACCCGATCTGCAATTTTAACATATGGATTCCAAAAATCTTCTTCATAAATGTAAAGATTATTTCTATATACAAGGCCATAAACAGATTTTTCAATCTTTTCTGCATTATCTGCACCTGCTGTAATAATAATTTTCACTTTACAGAAAAATCTATTAAAATCTTCTATTGTAGAGTTTTTAGAAGTATTAATTTCTAATTCTTCTATAGTTCCACTTTTATGATATATATTTTTTGTTCTATCGAAAAGATTGTATCTTAATATGTCAAAAGTCCAAGTTATATTTTGAGCTTTAAACATACCATGATTGCTTATTATAAAATTAATAATCTCTTTATTTGAAGTGATTTTTTCAATTTTTATAATTGAAACGGTAATTGTTTTTGTAATTTTATTACTAAAACCATCATCATCTTTTACAAATAAAGAAATATTGTATCTTCCCTGCTCATCCCAAGTATAATAGTTAATCATTTTTGAATCAAGATATTCAATATTCTCTGGATTTTCAGTCTTATACATACTCCAGTTATAATATATTATTCTTCCATTGACATCATAACTTGCAGTAGCATTTAATGTAACATTTTCAAAAGGAGAGGGATTATAGGGTTCAACATTAAAAATTGGAAAAGGTGATGCACCTATCTTAATATTTTTTGATGTTGAATCAAAGCTAATATCAGAGTGATCATATGTATAGGCAATAACTTTCAATTTTACATTATAACTTCCTTTTTCTTCAAATGTATATTTTACCCTTGAGCTTTTATATTTACTACCATCTGGAAAAATCCATGTATAATCATATATTCGGCCATTAGTTACTTGACTAGTAGAAAAAAAAGTAACTTCTTCACCAGGGTCAGGATAATCTGGTGACCAATCAAAGTTTGCATATGCAAAAACTGGATGATCACGATGGTTATTATTATCTAAATTATAATTAATATCTGGTTTTACTTTTTCGATAGACAAACAACTTACGATCGGGGACAAGCCCATCAAAATAAAAAGGATTACAACCAGAATAGATATTATCTTTAAGTTACTATTTTTTCCCAACGAATATCACTAATATTATCTAGGCTTCTGAATATATATAAACATCATGATATAAAAATAATCAAATATCAGAAAAAATGATAAGATGGATGTCAATTTGTTTTATAATAAATTTTAATTGAAAATAATAATTCTTATTCAGTCATCCAATCTTCATCAATTTTTTTATAATCTGAGATTTCTTCATCTGAAAACCATAAATTAATTTCAAATTTTGCTGTATCTGGCCCATCTGATCCATGAATAATATTACGACCAATGAATTGTCCCATATCTCCTCTTATTGTGCCCATATCTGCTTTTACTGGGTCTGTTTTTCCCATCATATTTCTAACCATTTCTATTGCATTGTTTGCTTCAAGGGCCATTGCAACAACAGGTGAAGATGTTATGTATTCTACTGTTGGTTTAAAAAAAGGTTTTCCTTTATGTATACCATAATGCTCTTCTGCTAGTTCTTTATCAACTGAGACCATCTTCATTGCAATAATTTTAATACCTTTTTTTTCAAATCTTTTTATTATCTCACCTATGAATCCTCTTTGGACTGCATCAGGTTTTATCATAACAAAGGTTCTTTCTTTTGACATTTACTTTTTCACCTAATCAATACTAAATACAGGCATATTTAAGCCGTATAAAGAATTAACGGATTAAATATAATATTTTGTTAATATGTATAAAATAAAGCTACCTAAATTAAAAAAAGTGTGAGCGATAATTGCTGTAAAAAGATTCTTAGTTTTAATTACTATTATTCCAAGTATTAAGCCCATTATAATTATTGATACTGCTAAATATGGTTTATTATATGTTAAATGGGCTATACCAAATAATATCGCAGTTATTAAAACAGCTGTATAATCTCCAGAATATTTACTTATTTTTTCTAGTAAAAAACCTCTGAAAAAAAATTCTTCTGTCATAGGCTGAATGGTAAATAGTATAAACATTGAAACAGGGGAAAAGAACATTTCAATATCTTCTATGTTTCCCAAATCTTCTGTTTTCACACCTAAACCTCTAAAAAATATTTCAAATATAATTATTAAGAAATACATTAAAAAAGCAGAGAGTAAACCCCAAATTATTGGTGTTTTTATATTTTTAAATTTTAGTTTTAAAACTTTTAATGTTTTTTTTATACTATAGTTATTTACTAAAACATACCATAATATTGGAAATAGAACAAGAAGGACTATTACAATTATTAACTGTGAAAAAAGCATTGTTATTTCAAATATTAATTTTGCCCCCCGTGAAAGATCATCTAAATCTATAGAGGATGTTGAAGGTAAAAATCCAAAAAAGGTCATAATTGGTAGAAATAATATTACAATTATACTTGATAATATTAAAATTAATGCAAGTATATGTGTTGGTTTCTTAAAATTAAAGTCCATTTATATATCGTAATATTTACAAATAACATAAAACTTTTTAAATATTGGATTATGTTACCTCAAAGAATAATTTAAGGGCCCGTAGGGTAGCTTGGTCCATCCTTTTAGCTTTGGGAGCTAGAGACTCCGATTCAAATTCGGGCGGGCCCATTAATTATAAGATACTATTTTTTACAAATACTTTTAATATGTGAATTGCTATTTGTATATGCAAATACACATGCAGGCGGATGGGATGAAAGCCAGATTACTAGTGAAGAATTTGTTTGTTGTTACTATTTTGATTACTCTGTGTTTTGTTAGTTTTAATTTTGTTAAAAATTCTAAAGCTGAGGTTTTACCTAAATTTTATGTTGATGATGATTATGATTCTTCAACACCTGGTTGGGGTGTCGATCATTTTAATATTATTCAATATGCAATTGATAATGCTTCAGCAGATGATAGAATACTTATTTATGAGGGAACTTATAATGAGAATTTAAATATTGATTCATCTAAATCTTCTCTCGATTTATTTGGTGAAGATAGAACCGGGACTATTATTAACGGTGGTGGTTCTAATGATGTTATTATTGTTTCTGCAACAGGTGTTGACATTAGCACTCTTACTATTAAAAACAGTGGTAGTGTTTCAAATAATTCTGTGGTTAAAATAAATGCTGGTAACTGTGTAATTACTGATTGTACTATAACAAATGGTCAAAGAGGTATTTTTTGTTCAAATTGTAATAGTAACATAATTTATTATAACACAATCTCAAGTAATGATGGAGATGGCATATATTTAAATAACTCAGATAGTAACGAAATTAGTTATAACACAATAAATAGTAACAGTAACGGAATTTTTTTGTTTAACTCGTTAAACAATGAAATCGATAATTGTGTTATACAAAGTAATAGTAAACATGGTCTTTTTTTAAATGAAACATGTAATTCTAACACTATTATTAATAATAATATTTCAAGTAACTCAAAAAATGGTATATATTTCGATGATCATTGTAATAGTAATACATTGACTAACAATGAAATCTATAGTAATAGTTACAGTGGTGTAAGACTAGAAAATTCAAGTAGTAATATTTTAGGTAGCAACTCAGTTAATGCTAACACTGATTATGGTATAATGATAGTAGGCTCTAGTAATAGTATTCATAATAGTACTATTCAAAATAATGGCGAGTATGGTGTTTTATTATTTGGAGACGATCTAAGTAATATTGCTGATAATACTATACATATAAATACAAAAGATGGTATAAGATTACAGAATTCAACTAGTGATATAATTGTTAGAAACACTATATCAAGAAATCAGAGATATGGCGTATATCTAAATTATTTTTCTGTAAACAACTACATTTATGATAATAAATTTTTATATAATTCATATA
>Ga0272442_10009570_pt1 | contig 12097 bp, 3 predicted proteins | sample SSMForm2O_FD_200262 | JGI IMG/M metagenome (GOLD analysis project Ga0272442, IMG submission 200262) | Marine sediment archaeal communities from Little Sippewissett salt marsh, Falmouth, MA, United States - SSM-Form-2O | ecosystem: Environmental > Aquatic > Marine > Wetlands > Sediment ... | reverse complement strand
GAACCGGCGAGATCGAGAAATGTAAGTATTACGTCTTCCTCGATACCACTCCCTGTTATTTCGGCAACAAGCGGTGGTGGTTTCTGTGTCCGGTATGCAACCGGCGGTGCCGAGTGTTATACCTACCCGGTTGGGCGACTCACTTCGCCTGTCGTATCTGTCATGATCTGACCTATGAGAGCCGCCAGGAAGGTCACTCTCGATGGCTGGCTCTATTCAGGTCAATGAATGAAGGCCCCAGACTCGAAGAGAAACTCCGACGCGCCCGATCACCTCGATCCAGAGAACGCATCGCCAGAAAGCTTATGCGTATGACCGGTGGATTGCAGGCGATGATTGACTATTACAATGATAAACTAAAAGGACGATCTCGCTAACGACTATGGATAAACTCCTCACCCCAGATCAGATAGCCGAGTATCTCGGCGTCCGCAAGTCCACAATCTACCAGTGGACCCATGAGGGGTATATTCCATATGTAAAGCTGGGGAAATTCGTCCGGTTTAAAGAGAGTAATGTTGAAAGGTGGTTGGAGAAACGATCGACTGAAGGAAGAGCTCGAAGACATATCGAGGTCATATGAGGCCACTTTCGGATTGACTCTTTGCCCCGAAACGGTATATTTCAATTAGGCTTGAGCACAGCCTAGTCAATCATATATATCAACGTTTCTTCTAATGGGAGGAAGTTATGTCGACTTTAATTAAGCGCATGCTGACACCCAATATTTGGTATTTCCCATTAATCTTTTTCTTAATAATTGCAACATCGCTTGGGGATGTTTTGGCAAAGACAAGTCTGCCAACTAATATTGGGAAATTGGGCGTTTCGGATACTACTATAGTGTCGCGGCACAAAGAATCGCGAGGATGCTTAGTAGTTGACTATAGTGATTATGCGTGTTATACCTGGCCAATTGCGAATGACAGCGGTGACACCTATTACAGCACACGTTTTTCAATCGACAATCCAGAAACATTATATGCAGTGGGCATTGCTGTGTATAGCCCAATCCAAGAACCAGATTTACAGATTTTAGTCTGGGGAGACGATACAGGATTTCCTGACAACTCCAATGTTCTCTATGATACAACAATTGAATATAGTGACATCGTGCTCTTTCCGGTGTACATGCGAATTGAGTTCCCTGTTGACTTGATTGTAATGGAGGATTTCCATGTGGGTTGGACGCGAGCCGGAAACATCAATAGCTATCTAAGTGGAGTATCTGATTGCGGATATAGTGGGAAAGGAAGATCAGCTGTTTACAGGGATGACAATTGGTATTCAATGGATGAAGCATGGGGAGATGATCATAATTTTCTTATTTATGCGGAGTTATGCGGGACAGACGCCGATGGTGATGGAATAGCAAATGAAACAGATAATTGCCCAGCACTCTATAATCCCATTCAAAACGACAGTGATGCAGATGACCTTGGCGCTGAGTGTGACAATTGCCCTGACACATACAATCCAATGCAAGAAGATATTGACCTGGATCTGGTTGGTGATAGCTGCGACAATTGCCTAGTTGATTACAATCCTTTGCAGGAAGATTCTGACGGCGATGGCCATGGGGATGTATGCGATTATCCCTGTGGCGATGCCAACGGAGATTTTGTGTATGATCCTTACATGGATATAGATTGGCTTCGGTTTTATTTATTTTCTGATGGAGATTTACCAACATGGGCAGGAGATGTTGATAGCATAGAGGGGATTAATAACAACGATGTTCAATTTATGACAATGAATATGCATAGTGCAGGACCGCTACCCTTTTGCCCTCCATTTCCGGATTCTATCATACCTATTTCGAATGATACACTTGAAATCAGAAATACTAAAGTCTTACCGCAAAATAACCATTGTTGCATTTCATTGTGGTATAAATCCTATGATTCAACCTGGGCATTTGCATTCCCATTCTCATTTCAATGCGCTACTTCTGATATATACTGCGATTCGATCAGTTTTGCCGGATCGCTCTATGAGGGCGCAAATGAATTAATAAATAATACCATAAATAACGAGAACCATATTGGAATGGTTGCAGCATCAATACATGATTTAGGCAGTCCCGTGTATTTTGAGGACGGCTTATTGGCAAAGATATGGTTTACTGTATCACCTTCGCAAGACACACAATTTATTGTAATAGATACTACCATTTACCCACCATGCAATACAATTGTTTTTACAAAAGAGGGTTCTGGCAGTGGTGTTGAAGCATTCATACCGGAAATTGTCATAAATAATACATGCGTTGACAGTGATTCTGACGGTTATGGCGACCCGGATCATCCTGAAAATGCTTGTGATGAGGATAATTGCCCCTTGATATATAATCCGGATCAGTCAGATATTGATGGTGATGGTTTCGGCGATTTGTGTGACGATGACATGGATGACGACGGTATAAGTAATGCAACTGATAATTGCCCGTATGATTACAATCCAGATCAATTAGATCGTGATGGTGATAATATTGGTGATGTATGTGATGATTTTACAGAACTAATTTCAGTAAGAGCGGATGTGCAGGGATCAATTATATGTGCAGAAGAGCCATTCACAATTGATATTTATATGAACAATAATTATGGTGAGAATATTGAGGGATTTAGCATTGCTTTTGAGATTTACAGCTCAGATGAAAGCATTTCTGAGGTTACACAAATAGATGTTGGGGGTGAAACTCCGGCTGGTAATGTTACATTATTAAATGGATTTGCTGGCAATGAATTCTGGGAGACTATGAACAATGTAAGCGATTTTAGCTGGGATGGAATTCTCCCTGATACAATAAACTACACTGCCATTGGTATTATCAACGGATGGCCTTCAGGTCTTGGTGAACAAACATATATTCAGATTGCCTATCAGATTTATCAAGAGGGTATACTTTGTATTGACTCCATTTCACACTCCAATTCAAACTATGACTGGATTTGGGGTGAATATGGCGAAGTCAGATTCTATGGACCTTATTGTTGGGATGTTGTAACATGTACTGATAGCGATGACGATGGCATATATGATAATCTCGATAATTGCATTTCTCATTACAACCCTGATCAGGAAGACGCTGACTTGGATGGAATTGGTGATAGCTGTGACACCTGTACTGACACCGACGGCGATGGATATGGCAATCCTGGTTTCTCATTTAATACATGCGATTTGGATAATTGCCCAGATGTCAATAGTCAAGACTTAAGTGATTCGGATTCGGATGGAATTGGCGACATTTGCGACAATTGCCCTAATACGCAAAACCCTGATCAGTATGATGCGGACAATGACGGTGTTGGGAATTTGTGCGATATTTGTCCTGGTTACAATGATACTATCGATACTGACAGCGATGGTGTCCCAAATGGATGTGATCGATGTGAGGGGTATGACGACAGTATTGATTCTGATAGCGACGAAATACCTGATGATTGCGATAATTGTATTTTTGATTACAATCCGGAGCAATCTGACATTGATGAAGACGGCCAAGGAGATATTTGCGATAATGACGCTGATAATGATGGAATAGATGATGCTTTAGACAATTGCCCATATGCCTACAATCCACTTCAAGAAGATTCGGATGAAGACACTTATGGTGATGTGTGTGATAAAGATTCTGTCTTTGTTCAGTTTAAAATTGAAGACGATACGACCGGTATAACCGATAGCAGCTTTGTTATTCAAATCTATATTATTCCAGAAGAAGAGATATCTGGTGTATCACTGGGATTCTCATGGGCAACAAACAACTATTGCTGGCATCTCGATACCGTTGTTTTTGGACCGGTTCTTGAACAATGGACAATTCATGGATACACTCCACCTGATGGTCCAAACGGCAGCGAGGCAAATTCCTGGGTGCTTCTATTGGGAGGATCCTATCCGGGTGAGCCCACATTGCAACCTCATTCAAACTATCTATGTGCCGAGCTTTACTTTGAACATGTGATTGAAGAAGAATGGTATATGGGTGACACAATATGGTTTGATACGATATTTGTCGAACCCGGCGGTGATTTTATCCTCGCTCACATAGACTTAGAAGAGATTGTTCCCGGTTTTCGTGGGGGATTAGACATCTCTCCATCAGACAATGATGCTGACTATATTGTGGATATATATGATAATTGCCCAAACGACTATAATCCTGACCAACATGATACTGATGGAGACGGCATAGGTGATGCCTGTGATAGCCCGGCCTGCTGTATTACCCCAGGGGATGCAAATCACAGTGGGGATGTTAATCTTATAGATATCTTGTTTGTTATTCAATACCTATATGGAGATCCACCGGGGCAGGAACCAAGTTGTTTTGATGAAGCAGATGCAAATGGAGACAATGCTGTAAACCTGTTGGATATATTATATGTTGTTGATTATCTATATGGAACGGGGCCTGAACCGATTTGTGGAACAACGGGATCATAATGATCGCCTATGATTGTTGCAAGCTGACTTCAAAGGTCATAGCGTTCAAAAATGGCTGGAAAAACGGTCGACGGAAGGGAGAATTCGAAGGCGTATCGAGGTCATATAACACTATATTTAAATTGACTCTTAGTCGGGAAAACGGTATATTGCATCAGGGTTTCGAGCACAACCCGCTCAATTTGAATTTCAACAATTTTGTTTTACTATGAATCAAATGACAGAAAACTCATTAATAATGATGAGGATTTATACATGCGATATTCAGAGACCCTAATCATCGCGGCGGCAATATTGCTTTTTGCTGGTTCTGGAGTAATGGCCGCCGATCTATTTGTTTCTGGACCTGTGACAATCAGCGTGGATACAACATTTGATAGTATTATAGTACAAAACGGGGGAGTTTTGACCGCCGATGCTTTAGTCAATGTCATCGAAAACATGCACATTGAATCTGGTGGAGTCGTAACACATTCACAACGTTTATTGACGGGCTTACGGTTGGATGTTGGTGGTACGTTATTAATTGATGGCAGCATAGATGTCAGTACCAAGGGATTGCTGGGCGGCACCGGATCTTCTTCGCCCTACAAGGGTGAAACGTATGATCCGGTTACGGGTGATGTTTTATGGGGTACTCCAGAGGTTGCCGGTGGTAGTTACGGTGGTCTTGGCGGTGGCGGCTATTCCCCGATATATGGCAGCGAGATTGAGCCGAATCAGTTGGGTAGCGGTGGTGGTTCTGGCCGGGCATCATCGGGGATGTATGGAGGTAAGGGTGGTGGTGCTGTGTTTATTACGGCTGATGCGATTACTGTCAATGGTTCAATCACGGCAAATGGTCAGAATGGTTCCAGTTCCACCAGTGGCGGTGGTGGCAGCGGTGGTACGATTCGGCTTACCGTTGGGACATTAAGCGGAGCCGGACAGTTGTTAGCCAATGGCGGCCGTTCTGGTAACGGTCTCGGTTCTGGCGGTGGTGGCGGCGGTCGCATTGCAATCACCTATGACAATTTTGAATTTACCGGAGCTTATCAGGCGCGTGGTGGTGTTCGTTACAGCACTTCCAGCAGGTATTCCGGAACTGCCGGGACAGTGTATTTCAAGGATAAAGCTGAGGATTATGGTGATCTGATTATTGACAACGGCAATATTACCGGGTTCAATCATAATGAAGTTCCTCTTTTAGACAGTTTGGGAGCCAGAACGTTCCGAACGGTTGAGGTCAAGAACTACGGGAGACTTCAGATCAGTGAAGCAATGTCTCCATTTCAGGTAATTGATTCTACATCGATATTATCCTCTGGAGCACTTTACTTGCGGGCCAACTCAGGACTTAACTCTCCGGTATTGGTGATAACCAGTAGTCAGCTTGTCAATTATACCGGTTTGATTTTTGGTTCGAGTGACGATTTGCGGATTGATGGTGGTAGCAGCATCCTGAATCAGTCGGGAGCATATTTGGAGTTACCATGGTTTGATGAGTCAAACTTTACCAACGGGAGCCTGACAAGCTCTGGGCAGTTGTATGTTTTATCGGATTCCCTAGTAATTGGAACGGGCGTGACCCTGGCATTGTCAGCAGGCAGTGATCTTAACGGAGACAGCACTTTGACGCAATCGCGTATAATCGGGACCCTGCAGTCTGACATACCTTTACAGATTATTGGAGATTTGGTAGTTGAATCTGGTGGAGTCGTAACACATTCACAACGTTTATTGACGGGCTTACGGTTGGATGTTGGTGGTACGTTATTAATTGATGGCAGCATAGATGTCAGTACCAAGGGATTGCTGGGCGGCACCGGATCTTCTTCGCCCTACAAGGGTGAAACGTATGATCCGGTTACGGGTGATGTTTTATGGGGTACTCCAGAGGTTGCCGGTGGTAGTTACGGTGGTCTTGGCGGTGGCGGCTATTCCCCGATATATGGCAGCGAGATTGAGCCGAATCAGTTGGGTAGCGGTGGTGGTTCTGGCCGGGCATCATCGGGGATGTATGGAGGTAAGGGTGGTGGTGCTGTGTTTATTACGGCTGATGCGATTACTGTCAATGGTTCAATCACGGCAAATGGTCAGAATGGTTCCAGTTCCACCAGTGGCGGTGGTGGCAGCGGTGGTACGATTCGGCTTACCGTTGGGACATTAAGCGGAGCCGGACAGTTGTTAGCCAATGGCGGCCGTTCTGGTAACGGTCTCGGTTCTGGCGGTGGTGGCGGCGGTCGCATTGCAATCACCTATGACAATTTTGAATTTACCGGAGCTTATCAGGCGCGTGGTGGTGTTCGTTACAGCACTTCCAGCAGGTATTCCGGAACTGCCGGGACAGTGTATTTCAAGGATAAAGCTGAGGATTATGGTGATCTGATTATTGACAACGGCAATATTACCGGGTTCAATCATAATGAAGTTCCTCTTTTAGACAGTTTGGGAGCCAGAACGTTCCGAACGGTTGAGGTCAAGAACTACGGGAGACTTCAGATCAGTGAAGCAATGTCTCCATTTCAGGTAATTGATTCTACATCGATATTATCCTCTGGAGCACTTTACTTGCGGGCCAACTCAGGACTTAACTCTCCGGTATTGGTGATAACCAGTAGTCAGCTTGTCAATTATACCGGTTTGATTTTTGGTTCGAGTGACGATTTGCGGATTGATGGTGGTAGCAGCATCCTGAATCAGTCGGGAGCATATTTGGAGTTACCATGGTTTGATGAGTCAAACTTTACCAACGGGAGCCTGACAAGCTCTGGGCAGTTGTATGTTTTATCGGATTCCCTAGTAATTGGAACGGGCGTGACCCTGGCATTGTCAGCAGGCAGTGATCTTAACGGAGACAGCACTTTGACGCAATCGCGTATAATCGGGACCCTGCAGTCTGACATACCTTTACAGATTATTGGAGATTTGGTAGTTGAATCTGGTGGAGTCGTAACACATTCACAACGTTTATTGACGGGCTTACGGTTGGATGTTGGTGGTACGTTATTGATTGATGGCAGCATAGATGTCAGCACCAAGGGTCTTTTGGGTGGTCCTGGTGGCAGTGGCAATCAACCAGGCGAGTCGTATAATCCGGTTACTGGAGCAATCATCCGTGGGACGCCAGAGGTTGCTGGTGGTAGTCATGGCGGTCTTGGTGGCAGCGGTTATTCTCCCATCTATGGCAGCGAGACCGATCCCTGGCAGCTTGGATCTGGTGGCGGCGGTGGTGACTGGTCGAGTGGTCAGCCTGGCGGTGACGGCGGCGGTGCTGTTTTGATAGACGCGGCGGTATTGATCGTCAATGGGTCGATTCGAGTCAATGGTGAGCAGGCTCCGGGGCCATCGAGTGGTGGCGGCGGTGCCGGAGGTTCGATAAATCTCAGTGTTGGTGAACTGTCCGGTTCGGGTCAGATCACGGCTAATGGGGGTAATGCGCTTACCGGGAGTGGTTCCGGTGGTGGTGGTGGCGGTCGCATTGCCGTCAAGTTTGATGTTTCCGATTTTAGTGGGATGTATAAGGCCAAGGGTGGTTCGAAGGGGGGCGGCTCATATTCAGGGACCGCTGGAACGATCTATCTTAAGGATAAAGCAGAGGATTATGGTGATCTGATTATTGACAACGGTAATATTACCGGGTTCAATCATCCGGAAGTCACCCTGCTTGATAGTCTTGGTGCCCGCACATTCCGAACGGTTGAGGTCAAGAACTACGGGAGACTTCAGATCAGCGAAGCAATGTCTCCATTTCAGGTAATTGATTCATTACGAATTGAGAACGCCGGTATAGTAGTATTTGACGGAAATTATGATCAACACTCTGGATTACTTTATGTTGGATCAGCATCGGTCCTACAGTGTGATACCGCAAGCATTGAGGAAGATGCAATTCTTGAAGGATTCGGCCAGATTGTCGGAACGGTGTATAATAACGGCATTACTCGACCTGGAACATCAGTCGGTGAACTAACCGTGACAGGTAATATGCATATGCAGGACAATCACACACTGCAAATTGAGATAGGGGGACTACAATCTGTAGATCAACACGATCTCCTCTCGATAGAGGGATCTTTGGAACTAAACGGCGGACTCTCAATCGATTTTATAAATTACTTTGAACCAATAGTGGGGGACAGCTTTTCTGTCTTGAGTTATTATGACCGTATTGGAACATTTGATTTATTTGAGGGAATCGATACAACTAGAGTCGGAGTGTGGTATCGTGATGAATCTGTGGTTCTTGTAATTGATTCATCAGAAATCGTGGCAACTCAGGACTTGATGATTCTATCTCCGGCAGGAAATGTGCCGTTTGTAGCGATACTTACAGATGTTCATGGAAATCCGGTTCCGGGTTCAAATGATATATGGCTTGATTTTAGTACGGCCCATGGAGTGGTTGGATGTATGAGTGAAATGTCTTGGCCGTTTGTTTATCCAGGTGGTGTTTCTGGTTTAGATGGTACTATTCGTTTCTGGCCAAATGCAGGGGGATGTACAGATGATTCAGTTACAATTCGAACATCACATGGGATTATCGGCAAAGTGCCTTTAAAATCGTTTGATAGAAATGCAAGTCTCTCGGTCACTCCCTATGACTTCAAGGGCGATATATGCAATGATTACAATAGTGATGGTGTAACTAATGCGACAGATTGGGATATATTCATAAATTATATTGATATTACTTGTATTGACGCACCGGCTAATTACATTGGATTAACTCCTTATACTGATCCGCCCAGCGGACATATTTTTCAAGGGGACATAATTGATGTCTGCGTTAAACTGAAAAACACAGCACCAGTAGATATGATAATTGATAGTGTAGTGTTTTATCATGCAGGGTATGGTATACACCGCTCATGGACACAGTTTGGAGAGCACTACAATGTCCAACTTCACAGTGGAACATCGCTGAACATATGTGAACAATTCACATACCCGCCTGTTGGCCATCTATGCTTTAAAGTGGTAGCTTATGCAGAGTATTCTGACAACAATCTGCTTATGACTACAATGTCATCGGACAGTCTGGTCTACGGTTTTTATGATGATAATGGCGAAGAGTGGGCGTTTATAGGGATATCCAACGGCCAAACACTCAACATGGCTAAGATTTATCCTGAAACGATTGAAATCGATTATAGTAGTTTAAAGCTTCTGGGATTAACGGCGGAACAGCATGCCGGTTTGAACGCTGCCGAAGCGCACCTGTTATCCAATGTACTATCATCCCCGCTATGCGCTACTGCAGCGACGCTTTGGGAAACGGGTTTCGCTGAGTATATCGATACTCCACGAGATACTGCTTTAAGGGCTCTTTCCGGCCTTCTATTGCTTTTTCGAGATTTGGTGAACTTGAGAACTGGTGACACTAAAATAACGCAATCTAATAGCAGGGTGGATTGTGATTGCGATCCAACACCTAATGGATGCGGTCCAGATGGTTGGATGCAGTATGTTATTCCAGATTTTCAGATTTTTGGTGGCTGTATTCACGAATGTTGCAATGATCATGATCGGGCTTACTGCTCTCCTAATGGTGGTAGTGAGTATGATAGATTGGTTGCAGATGTTGCACTTGGAGATTGCATCAGGGATTGCCCATTCCCTGGGCCCCAAGTATGGGACATATATCAGGGGGCAGTCATGGAAGAAGGAAAGGATTACTTCTGTCGTGAGGACCCTCTACCACCAGACAAGAAAGAGATGCAAATGAATACAGATGCAAGACCGAATCCCAATGATGACGGCGATGGTGACGGAATACCTGATTCGGACGATCCCTGTCCACAAACCGCTCCCGGATGTCGGGCAGTCGCCTTCGCATTCGGGGGTTGCGCACCAGGTCCATCATTTGGCTGCCCGCATGGCGATTTACCACTATCGTCATCAGAGCCAAATGATGTGGGAGTTAAATCTAAGTTATTAGAGGACATCTATCCTTTTTTTATACCATTGGGTGATGCTATTGGAGATACCATTTACATATCGTACAAGGCGTTTCTGCCGGAAGGATGGAACTTGGAACTTTCCGACACAGGTACTTTCATTACACCAGATACTATTTTCGGTATTGTTCATCATCCCGCCATTTTAAATTGTGATGATACCGGTCGAGTTGTTTTTTCAGGTTTGACAGGCAACGGTGAATATGCCGGAATGGCAGAAGCAGCTGTTTTCGTTCGTGATGATTCCGCAAGCATTGGTACACCTCTGCTGATCACGCCTTCTGATAATGCTTCAGATGTGGCTCAATCCGCACCGCTAATATGGCATTGGCAAGCAAATGCCCGTTGGTACAGGATTCAGATTTCTACTGATATTGAGTTCGAGACAGCAGTAATTATAGACTCAACTATGATAATGGATACGGTATTAGTTGTGGATTCGCTTGCATCTGGAATAAGACATTATTGGCATGTGAGTGGTGTAAATTGCGATGGAAATGGATCATGGTCCGAGACATGGAGTTTTATTCCTGGAACGGCAGTAAATGCGGATGACGCCTCCCGTGAACTACCTTATCAATTTGCCATTCATCAAAACTACCCAAATCCTTTCAATCCAACAACTGAAATTCATTTTATGCTGCCAAAGAATAGTCCGGTGCAATTGGAAATATATAACATAATGGGACAAAAAGTGGCAACCTTACTTAATTGTGAGCTCAAAACTGGGTTTCATACTGTAACTTGGGATGGCACTGCTGATAACGGAGAGAATGTTGCCACCGGAATTTACTTCTACAGAATAGAGGCAGGTGATTATAGCGATACTAAAAAAATGATGTTATTGAAATAGTCATAGTCTTTTGGGATAATAATGTTAGAGGCGGACAATATGCTTGCCTCTTTGTATATTTTATTAACCTCATAAGGTAAATAGGGTTAGTTCTAAAACGGCAGCTTCTCCACCGCATTTGCCAGATGGTCAGGAGCAAGATGGGCGTAGATCATTGTGGTTTGGATATCGGCATGGCCCATCAGTTTCTGCACGGTCGGCAAGTCGACTCCCTGCATCACTAAATGGCTGGCGAAGGTGTGGCGGAGGGTGTGAACCTTGGTGAGGTTTTCTATCCCAGCAGTAATCGCGATCTGAATCAGTTTCTCACGAAGTTTTGTTTTGATTTTTCCGCCAGTGCTATCCGGGAATACGTAATCGCTTTTTAATTTCCTGTCGTTTTTGGCTTTCAGGTCTGTCAGTATATCATGCAGGGATTGATTGATAGGGATATCTCGTTCGCCGGTCTTGGGCTGCCAAGTTTCTTTACGTCGGATTCGTATTTTATTACGCTTCAGATCAACATCGGACCATTCCAGATTCTCAAGCTCGGCTTTACGCATACCGGTATTTAAAAACATGAAATAAATCGGATGGAGGTCTGGTGAACAGGCATTCAATAATCTCTGACATTCCTCAATGGTGAGAAAGCGCAGAGGTTTGGAATCATTGACTTTGAGCCGTTTGACTCCCCTGGCTGGATTCTCTTTCAGATAGCCCCATTTGATAGCAAGATTGAAAACGGTCCGCAAGGTTCCCACTTCGAAATTGATCGTATGGGCCCGGGCACCTTTACGGGTGTGACCGTTGACATCATCATCTGATTCAACCGGAATACCATTGGGATTCACCCAGGAGTCTTTGCGGAACA
>Ga0272442_10009569_pt1 | contig 12098 bp, 10 predicted proteins | sample SSMForm2O_FD_200262 | JGI IMG/M metagenome (GOLD analysis project Ga0272442, IMG submission 200262) | Marine sediment archaeal communities from Little Sippewissett salt marsh, Falmouth, MA, United States - SSM-Form-2O | ecosystem: Environmental > Aquatic > Marine > Wetlands > Sediment ... | reverse complement strand
CAGTCCTTCCAACTGCTGCCGCTCTTCACTTGTCAATTCCACCACATACTTTTTCATGGCCGGTCTCCTTCCCGATAGGTGTTTCTTTTCCCTATCGGCAAGAAGGCCTAAAACCCTGCATATCAAATGTTACAGACTACTAGGTGTTAGAGTTTGCGGTTGTTCTGCTCTGTTCTTCCTGGACAGAGCGCGTAGGCGTTTGTGTTGTTTTTACCCTATGTGCGACCTCCTTTCCTCGTCTCTGACGACTCTGCGCCGCTTCCATCCTCTGGTTCTCCGTTTGGGTATTGGACGACCCGTTCGCCGCCGGCTGCGGTCGGCAGCGGGACCCCCAGGGCCGTAGCACTGCAGCAACGGTACATCACAGGGCCGTCCAACCGGTGGCTGCACGGGCGGCTCGGATTGCGGTTCGCTGAGAACTTGTACTTTTTGTAGCGACCCCTATTGACCTGGCGCCTGCCCCAGAGCGGTGTAGAGGTGTACTGTACGCGGGTCGCGCAGCGCGCGGGGACAGATGTGTTTGTCAGGCAGGCGCCCGGGCGGCCTGGCGCCCGGTGGGCAAGCATCCGTGCCATCGTTTGCTTTCTCCGTATGGCCCAGGGGCCGTCTCAATTCTTACTTTGCTTAGCGACGAAAGTAGTACTTGTAATGATTTGTCCTCTTTCTTGTCAACCCGAAAATCTGTATTGTGTTGGTTTTCTCGGAGCGAATTTTCTGTGGGTCGTGCAGTTCCTGCAGAGGTGCGCCTGGTTCCTGCGAGGCAGCATGCTGCCGCCTCCGTCGTGGGCAGGTTGGCGAGGGGCTGCTACGCGCCCCTGAAGTGGGTCACACACTCCATTACTCTTTATCACGGAGGGCTGGCCACGGCGGCCCGAAGTAGTCCGTCGTCATCCCTGGAAGATGGAAGTCATTCCCAATCGCGCTCTTCGCGTATGTACGTCTGGATACGTATTTCCAACCGGAGGAGCGGGACCCTCGCTGCGTGGGCGCAATGCAACGGTCCGGCCGGTCAGCCGGCATATCCGTACTGCGGGGAACCCATTGCCCACGCGGAAGAGACTCTCTTTGCGAGCCCCAGAAGGAGCTGTGGGCCTCCCTCAACGGCGGCGAGGCACACCGCCATTGCAGCTCATCGGTTAGGCTCAGTAAGCTACGAAGGGGCCACTCACTTCGGTGAGAACGGGCACGCCCTCCAGGTGGGATGGGATATCCCCGCGTCCCTGCGCGGGACCCTTCGTCAAGTACACCCTGATCACAGCCTGGTCGTTACCGGAGAGTCCGACACCGACCCCTGCCACATTCGCAAGGCCCAGAATCCTCTGCTCGTTACGCCTCTTGACTTCGATGGCGTGGGCAATGGCGGCCTCCTTGGCCCCTGGGCTCGCACTTGGCAACAACTCGAAATTCGCCTCCACGGTCCCATCCGCTGCCACAGTGATGCTTTGTTCCGCTGGACTGTACCGCTTGGCGGAAGCAGTCACACCATGTGGCCCTTCCGATACCCCTGGAATTGTATACTTGCCCTTTTTGTCTGTAGTGGCGGTTTGACCACTGTCCACGCTTACCGTCGCTTTGAAAATAGCCTTCCCACTGGCCTCGTCGGTGACGATGCCTGTGATTGTACCCGTCTGGGACGGGGGGGGCGGTTCACTTCCATTGAGGTCCATGGTAACACCTAAACTGTCAAGAACCGCATCAATCGGATTAGCCAAGGTGTGGGTCAGACTGCCCGCGAATAACAAACCGACAGCCCTCGGCGCGTCGGCAACGTCCTCCACAACTAAGGAGCCGCTGTCCCCACCATCGGAGAACGCGCCATCGGTAATTACGATTTGGTCGACGAAATACGCTGGATCTGTCGCCGAACTGCCGCATTCCTTCGGATAGCCAATGTAGCCCGACCAATCAATCGCCTGGACGGTCCCGATGGTAAGTCCCGTCGTGCGCCCGCTCTTCTTGACGCCTAGACCAATGGAGGCGGGGAGAGTCGCGGAGTTCACCGAGTCGATCCCCAGAATCCAGCCGTCTGTTCTCACCTTGCCGGGCACAATCTCGGCAATCGCAGCATCGACGACGTTTCCGAACACTCGACGGCCCTTGGCGAACTTGATCGGGACAAAGTCGCTCAGGTTTGCCACGGTGTGCTCCGGTTGCGGATAGCAGCCAATATCGATATTTCCGGGCTGGCTGATCGGGTCTCCGACGATGCCCTCGTTGACCAGTGCCATGACGTGATTGTTGCTTAGGATGTAGTAGGTGCTCCCGTCCGACACCAATGCACCGAGCGTGCCGCTGCAACAGTACAGCGCGCTTCTGTCATAGACGTTCCCTCCGCTGGTTCCAAGCCAGATTGGCCTTTCCTGCACTGTCTGCCAGTCTTGAGGGAATGGTCCGACCGCCGCAGCAACGCTTTGCCATGCAGCTATGACACCTACAGTCAGCGCAACGGTAACAAGTAATCGCCTGGCCATTTCCTGTCTCCTCCTTTTTGGGCCCCAAAGTGGCAGTGGCACGGAAGATCCGCTACGGAAGACCCTATCATTGCGATCCGCAGACGAGATGATCCAATCCAGCTAGTGTTGATCACCTATTGGCTTGTACGAAGGCACTGTCCCGAGCCTAGCTCTTTTCAAAAAGCCGCAAGCTGATTGGGACGATGCCCATCACCATCCATGGCTGCCTGGCACGTAGCTCGTACGCCTCCCTGCGTTGATATGTCGTATTATAGCCTTTAGGACCCGAAAAAGCAAGGGGAATCTGTGGCGCATGCAGGCGAACGTGCCATGCAGCGAAGAGACCGGTGACGGAGATTCGTTGCGGCGCAGAGACGAGGACCGTATGCGGCGGTGGGAGGCAGGTGACTGGGCGAGCGCGTGACACGAGTGAGCTGCCCGCTTTGGGATGGGGACTGTTGGCACTTGGACCGGTCTTGCCAACCTCGGTGACGATCAGGCGCGCGCCAAAGTGCGCGCCAACGATGTACGTCTGGTCCTCGCTTGGTTTACCTCTCACCGGCAGTTAGCAGCGACGAATAGCGCCCATTGAAACAGTTTCACATGTCCCAGGATGCGCACAAGAGCCTTTCAGCAAAGCACTTATGAATTTGGCAATTTTTGGGATTGGCAGATAGCGGGGTTTCAAGTTGTAGTCCGGTTGTAATGATTTCGCCGACGAAAAAGGTGCGAATCAAGATATACATCATACGCAATTGCTCCGATGACGCACGTCTCCAGCCGTCGTGAAGTATTACTGGTCTGGTAATGGATTCACCTTGAAACCGATGCCCTCGAAGGCGGAAAACTCTCCTGGTGGGTCGACGTCGCCGGTGGTGGTCACGTAGGACATCTTGACCTCGGCAGGAAAGCCTGGGCCGGCGTGAGAGCAGACTGCCAAGCCAATGTGCACAGGGCCACTCACATCGATTCTCACGACAGCCGGTCGAGTATCCCCGACTACACCTGCACTGTTGCCCTCAAGATGCTTCCATGTCGCGCCATCCTCGGAGTGCTCGCCTCTGAACGTGTTGCCGTCACGAATCAGCCTGACCCAACACGGCAGACTTATGGCGTTCGGTTCGGAGTTGATGCCTATCGCATCCTCACCCGTTGTGGACCGGTATTGGAAGCACACTCGGTTCGCCGGCGTTACAAATACCGCCGCAAATGTTGAATCTGCATCGGTCGTCTCCCTTATCATTACGCCAGCCTTGCTCCATTCGTGGAGGTGCTCGATGCTTTCGATCCGCGCTGTGATCGAGCCACCGTCGTTGAGTTGGTGGTGGGCGAAGTGAAACTGATCGGCCCCGCGCCAGATGTCCCTGCCGGACCCGAGCATAGTGTATGTGTCGTTTGCGTCGCCATAAGTCATCTTGCCCTTTGAGGCGAAGCCGTCATATCCAATCAAAGGAAGGCGCTCATATGCGACGCTGGATTTCACCTGGGCCAGCCGGGTGCGGTATTCCTCGGCCTTGTTCGGTTTGTTCCAGGATTCATAGAGGCGGACCAGCTCGCGCAGCGATTCAATGGTGTGGGGGTGTTCGGGGCCGAGCTTGGTTTCGCGACCCTTGTAGGCGTCGAGCAGAAGGGGTTCTGCTTTGTCGTAGTCTTCCTGGGCGACATACACGAGCGCCAGTTCGTGCGTGGATGCCAGCGTGTGTGGATGGTCGGGGCTGAGCTTGGTTGTTCTTCTTTCCAGTGCTTCGGTCAGGAGATCCTCGGCTTCTGCGTGGCGCTTCTGCGCGCGGCGGAGCAGGCCGAGGTCGTTTATGGTTTCCAGCACGTATGGGTGGTCTTCGCCCAGCTTGAGCCTCCTTCCTTCCAAGGCGCGCCTGAACAGGGCTTCTGCCTCCTCGAAGCGACCTTGTTTGGTCCGCAGCACCCCCAAGCCGTTGACGTGGCGCATCGTGAAGGGATGGTCCTTGCCCGGCAATTGGCTGTCTCCGATTTCAATCCCTTCGGCGAAAAGGGCCTCCGCCTCATCATAATCGCCCTGGATCACGCAGAGCCGGGCCAGTTCGTTCATGCAGCGGATCATGGCCCTGTTCCTGTCTGTTTCCCCCTTCTCCCCGTATTCCTGCCGCTGTCCTTTCAAGGTCCTGACAAATAGCTCCTGCGCTTCCTCGTACCGACCTTGTTCTCTGTACACCTTGGCCAAGTCCCACGAGTACAGGAGTCTCATGCGATTGTTCGGGCCCCATCCGGCTTGCTCAAATGTCTCCTGAAAGAGCCGCTCGGCGTCCTTGTACCGTGCCTGCTTTGCATGCGCAACGGCAAGATTACATTTGAGAAACCAATTCGGGTAATCGTGCACCTGCTCTACGAGCGCTTCCCACAACTTGGCCGCTTCTTTGCATTTGCCCGCGAAGTTGTACGATATGGCAAGCCCGTTCATGGCATTCTTGGTGTTCTTGTGTTCCTCTCCAAATTGCTCTTGGCAGACTTGGCACCTACGCTGGCTTTGGGGAACCGCACGCCCGAAGTAACCAAGCCGGAAGTACAGCCCGCTGAGCGTGTTTCGGATCTGTGCCTCTCTGAGTGGTTGGTTCGTGAATGCCCCCGCGTCAAGCCTTGCCACAGCAGCGTTGAGCACATCGATCACCGTGGCCTCACGACCGGTGATCTGGCGCGCTGAGTCGAGAACATCATCTCTGAGGAAGTCCAGGATTGCCTGAGCCTCCGCGCGGGCGGCGGCTTCTAATTCGGCGGCCTTGTTTGCTTCCTCTGCTGCCTGTTCGGCCTCTTGTCTTGCCTGTTGAGCCTCTTGCCGAGCAGCCTTTTCCTTGGTGGCGGCTTCTATGGCCTCTACTGCTGCTCGTTCCGCGCGGTGGGTGGCCTCCTGGGTCTGAGCGAGGGCGTGAGCCTCTTTGTCCAGTGCTCCCTCGGCGCGAAGGTACATGGCCGTAGTAGCGGTCAGACCGAGAAGGAGGGTCACCGCCACGGCCAAAACGGCTGCCGACAGAACGCCGTTACGTCGCACGAACTTCCTCAGCTTGTAGACCGTGCTCGGCGGGCCGGCGATCAAGGGAGCACCGCTTAGGTAGTTGCCGATGTCATCTGCCAATTCGATGGCCGAGCGGTACCGTTCGGACCGGTCCTTACGCATGGCCTTCAGGGGGATCCACTCCAGCTCCCGGTGCAGGCATTTGGCCAACGCGGCCAATTCGGTGCGACGGCTCTCGGCGAGCTTGGCGGCTTGTTCCCCCAGCTTAGTTAGGCGCGTACTGGGCGTTTTGGGGTCTGTCTCGCGGATGATCTTGCGGATGTGCTCCACGCCGCCCTGGCGAAACGTCTGTGAATCGTAAGGTAGGATGCCTGCCAGCAGCACGTACAGCAGCACGCCCAGCGAGTAGATGTCCGAGCGGGTATCGATATCTTCCCCGCCCAGGTCCGCCTGCTCGGGGCTCATGTACTCGGGCGTGCCGAGCAGTTGCGTGTCTTCGGTAAACAGGGTCCGTTCCGTTAATGGTGTTGCCACCGCCTTGGCCACGCCGAAGTCGATGATCTTCGGGACCGCGCTGTCCCCTTCGGTCGATACCAGGATGTTCGAGGGCTTGATGTCTCGATGAATGATCCCTTTCTGGTGGGCATGGTGCACGGCATGGCAGATCTGTTGGAACAAGGCGAGCCGATCCTCAATGCTGAGCTTGTGGCGGTCACAGTAGTCCGTGATGGGTGAACCTTTGACGTGTTCCATGACAAAATAGGGCCTGCCGCCCTTGGTCGTTCCGGCGTCATAGACCTGGGCAATGTTGGGATGATCCAACAGGGCCAGGGCCTGGCGTTCATTCTCGAAACGGGCGATCACACGCTTTGAGTCCATGCCCGGTTTGATCACCTTCAGGGCAACTTTGCGCCTGATCTGGCCTTCCTGCTCGGCCAGGTAGACCATTCCCATGCCGCCTTCACCCAGGACGCGTAGAAGTTTGTAGCGGCCAATCCGACCGCCGGGGCGTTCGACTCCGCCCATGGAGGCCGTTGGTTGGTTCCTTATCGCTTCTGTGTCGGCGGGCCGCTGGGACTTCTCATCAGCGTCAGAATCTGGCTGATTATCTTCGGGTAGGGCTTCCGCATCGGCTCCCAGAGACATGAGTTCGTTCAGTTGATCAGGTTCCAGCCCAAAGAATGATCGCTTACCCATGTTAAGCCCCCTTCGTGGTAACGGTGGCATTCGTCGCAGTCACACTAGTAAACGATTGGGAAATCATTGGGAATCTTGCGCGATTTTCGGGAAGAATCGTCTCATTTGCTCCCATTCGCTGGCCACTTCGTCGTCCGACGTCACAGATTCGCGCAGGCGCTGCCGCAGAGCGGTCTGCAGGCGCCGCTTGACCGTGACGATCATATTGGAGGCCTTGCTCTCGTCCTGGAGACCATATTGGGACACGATCTCGCTGAGAGCCGGAGGTGTGCCGCGGTCCATAATCGGATTAAGGACGCGATCGCGAAAGATGCACCAGTGAACGGTCTTGCCATCGTGGTGGCAGGCCCGCTCGACCTCTTCAAACACCTGCTCCAGCAGGGCCGAGACCCAGGCGTAGTGGAACGTGTTCTGCGGGTCGGATTCGGCGATGCCGGCGGGCACTTCAGGGGGCTCAGCTACATCGAGTGAAACGAGCCGGCCTTTGGGCTTGCGCTTCTGGGCGTTTTGACGGTCGCGCACGTCCCCGAGATAGCGGTCCAGGGCCACGAGGAGCAACGTGCGAAAGCGCCCTTTGGCTGCATCGGCCTTCTCAATGAGATGATGTTCAAGCACTACCTCGTGGAAGAAGCCTTGGGTCAGGTCTTTGGCTTCCTCGTTGGGGTATCCTTTACGCCGCAGGTAACAGTAAACAGGCTTCCAGTACCGTTGAAGCAGCACGCAGATCACGGCTTGGTTCTTGTCTTGGTCGTTGGAGCCCGCCCCTTTGACCAGAGACCAATGCGTGGTCAGGAATGCCTGGCCTGTCCCGCCCATGTCGGTATAGTCCCTGTCTGTCATGCTTGACCGCCCACAAATGGCCTTCAGAAGGTTCTGCAGCAAGCGTCTACCTATCAAGAACTTACCAACAGATGGGAAGAAAATCCAGAATTTCGCGCAAGATCGGCTGGGTCTTCCCAAGAAGCCTACGGAGACAACGGAAACCTCTTTGAAAGGATCGAACAATGAAACGACAAAGCAATTACGCGGTGCCAACGGGGTGGTTGGAGGTTATCGTGAGCATCATGGCATGCGCAGGGACTGTCAATGCAGATTTCACGTTTGGCGACCTCGTGAATTTGGGACCTGTAGTAAACAGCGAGTACGACGACCAGCTCCCGAGCATTTCAGCTGACGGATTGGAACTCTACTTCATGTCGAGGCGCCCCGGTGGCGTAGGTGACTGGGACATTTGGGTTGCGAGACGCGAAACAACCCACGATCCTTGGGAAGAGCCAGCAAATCTCGGCCCGGTGGTCAACAGCAGTGGCGAGGATTGGGCTCCCTGCATCTCAGCCGATGGATTGGAACTGTATTTCGAGGCCAAGCGGCCCGGGGGCCACGGTGGCACAGACATACTGGTAACGGTGCGCGCAACAACAGACGAACCGTGGCGTGAGCCGGTGAATCTCGGGCCGGTTGTCAACAGCTCGTCTCGCGATGGAGGACCTAGTATTTCCAGTGATGGACTGGAGCTATACTTCAAGTCCAACCGACCGGGTGGGTACGGCGGTGAAGATCTCTGGGTGAGTGAGCGTCCGGCGAAAGGTCATCCTTGGGGTAGTCCCGTGAATCTCGGCTCGACGGTTAATGGTCCAGCGTGGGATCGCGGTCCTAGTATATCTGCCGACGGCTTGCTGCTTTTCTTCGGCTCCCCTCGGATAGGTGGTCACGGTTATATCGATCTCTGGCTGACGAGCCGGCAAACGAAGGACACCGCTTGGGATGAGCCGCTCAACCTCGGGCCGAGCATCAACACGGTCTATCAGGACGATGGCCCGACTGTCTCGGCCGATGGCCGGACACTCTACTTCTCCGACTACTATTACGGTAACGTCCGCCCTGGTGGGCACGGTGGGGCCGATCTCTGGCAGGTGTCAATTCAGCCGGTCGTGGACTTCAATGGTGATGGCAAGGTCGACGGCAAAGAAGTCCTCGCCCTGGCAGATCTCTGGGGCACAGACGACTCCGCTTGCGACATCGGCCCGATGCCCTGGGGGGATGGTATTGTGGACCTACAGGACGTGATCGCCTTGGCCGGATTCATAGGTCCGACGGTCATTGACCCGACCCTTATTGCCCACTGGGCCTTCGACGAAAGGGAGGGCACAATCGCCTCTGACAGTGCAGGAGACAACGACGGTGCGGTGATTGGTACGCCTGTATGGCACTCTGCCGGTGGGCAGGTCAACGGCACACTGGAGTTTGACGGGGCCACCTGCATTGCTGCGGAGCATATCCTGAGTCCGCTGGACGGACCCTTCGGCGTTCTGGCCTGGGTGAAGGACGGCACTGCCGGACAAGTTGTCGTGTCGCAGACTGGCGGCGCCAACTGGCTGATGGCGGATGCATTGGAGGGAACTCTCGCGACCGGATTAGCTCCTTCCGCTCGCAATCCCGTACCGCCACTCGTTTCGGATACGATCATCACCGACGGCGACTGGCATCGCATCGCCTTCACCTGGGATGGCTCGCATCGCAGGCTCTACGTAGACGACGTCCTTGTCGTCGAAGACAGAGAGGCGTCATTGGCCGAATGCTACGGGGGCTTGAACATCGGTTGTGGCAAAGACATGAGCCCCGCCACCTTCTTTACTGGCCTGATCGACGACGTCCGCATCTACAACCGGACGGTCACACCTTAGCGCAATGCAGTTGCGACAAAGCCATACAACGGGCTGGCAGTTCTGGATGCTGCCAGTCCGTATTCATTCGTATGGTGACGGCCATTGAAGACGTGCTACAAGAAATCGCCATTTTTGGGCAAGAATCGAGGGTGGGCACCTTGTGACAATCGGACAGGATTGGGGCCATTTTGTTGCCCGATCTACTGCAGCATGTGGCTGGTTTGGGACTGCGCGGCACTGCGTTCCCCATCAGTCCGTTGCCGCGCTATGCGGTAGGCCATGCCGATCTTCTCGGTGGAGGGCGACAGATAGACGGACGTGGTTTTGAGACTGCGGTGTCCCACTTGCTTCTGCACAATGGGGAGGGCCACTCCCCGGTCCACGGCATAGTGCATCACGTGGCTGTGCCGCAGGGAATGGACGGTGAACATTCTGAGATTTCGGCCCAGGCTATCCGTCCCGTACGTTTGTTGCAGGCCCGCTTTGTGGATGTAGCGCTGGAATAGTTGTCGAATCCGGTTCTCTGTATATGGGGTATTCCAACGTCTTCCAGGGTGAAAGAGGTAGGCGTCAGGGTACTTGATTCTGTCGTCCCGCTTAGTCATTAACTTCTTTTGCTTGAGCATGCTCTTGATCTCGTTGGTCAGCCCGGCCGGCAGATAGCTGAGCCTGGCATATTTCGTTTTGGTATTCTGGGCCGGAAAGAAGACGGCGCTGCGGCCGAAGTTGATGTGCTTGATCTGGATCCTGACGAACTCGCCGACCCGACAACCCAGTTCGTACATCACTTCAAACATCAGCTTGTGTCGGTAGTTGTCGATGCTGTCGAAGAACAGCTTCAATTCCTCCAGCGTCAGATAGCGGATGACTTCGCCGAAGCGTTCGTATCGCTTCGCTCGGCGCGGCTTCCGGTACGGGTCCGGCCGCGTACCGGCAGATGCGCGAGGCTGTATGGATTCCATGCAAATGTGAAAGCGCGCGAGTATAAAAATCTTGCGGCGTGTGACTCATAATGCCGATGGTACGCGACCGAAAAGTATTTAAACTCTTATGTCTTGGTACTCGGAAGGCTCAGAGAGAACCACGGGCAGCACGCCTATCACCATCTCGCCGAAGCTCATATCGCAAGAAGCTGAGGGCGGAAATGATAGACCTGCATGCTCCGCGGCCCTCTGGATGGCCCAGCCACTTTGGCCCGTTCCAGTCCGTAGGACGTGGAATACCTTGCAATAGCCCATCGTCAAGATGGCTTTAACGATAGCGAGAGCTTTTTCAACTCTCTTTCTTCTCGCGTCCCATCTCCTCGTTTGCATTGCCCCGTCCCCGCGACAACCCGCTTCTGTAACTCGGTTCACTCTGCTCGTTTCACCTTTTCCAGACGGAAGACCCTGAAATACCCCCTTCACCGGCTTCTTCCTGCCAGCTGCTACCGGACCGCTTTTCCCTCGTTGTCCGCCTCCGGCCGCCGTTCAACCGATCCACATCGCAGCCCACACCACGACTTCCACCGCTTGTCTTACCGGTGCAGTCGTACTGACCGCCCCGTCGCTATTTTCAGACTGATGCTGATTGTCACACGGCGGCCTGCGAGAAGGTCTGCCTGCAGAAGCGCTGCCTTATAGGGCGCTCTTTTGGCGCCTTCTCTCGGCCTGACATACCTCAGCATCAGCCGAAAGATTTAAATAGAAGCATCACCTAGTACGATCGTACGGATTGGTTAATTCCAATCGATCAGGAATAACTGGAAAATGTCCAAACCCGAAAAAGTCTTCAAGGTGGGAGCGGTTCGCGCTTCGGTGTTCAGGAATACCATTGAGCGAAACGGCCAGCGCATCCCGTTGCCCAAGGTCGTGCTCGAAGTCAGGTACAAAGACAAGGCCGGCCAATGGAACGGCACCAACAGCCTCAGTCTCAATGACCTGCCTAAGGCCGTTTTAGCCCTGCAGAAGGCCTTTGAGTACCTCATGGAACACAAAGAGCCCGAACCCCCAGAAAATCTCAGCAGCGGCCCTGAAATCAGCTCTGCGTGAGCCTCTTCCAACCTCCAGCATGCTGCACGTAGCTCCGCCAGGGCCGTAGCAGGCTTGATCAGGGAAGCAGGCTCCTATTCTGACAGCGTGGTTGCACCGCGTGTCTCTATCGATGCTATCGAAAGCGAGGTGATGCGTATGATTGTCTTGTGAGCCACACCGATCTCAACCGTCCCGTCTGCGCCACGTGCCCCGAAAGTCCCCCCTACCATCCCCCGAGCCCCGGGTTGTTCCAGGGCTCTCTTCTTCTCGTAACGATTTGACGGCGCGCCTACAGATTGCGGCGTGCCAGCGCCACTACAGATTGGAGGTGATTCTTATGGAAGTAATCAGAGCGAAGGTTAGCACAAGACTGCTATCCAAGGCCGAGCGGCTTTTCACCGGCGCCCTGGATGGCAGAATCATCGAGATTTTGCAGAATGCCAGAAGAGCCGGCGCCACGGAGGTGCATATCATCAACAGTGACAGCCGCGTCACAGTCCGTGACAACGGCCGGGGCATTCCAGATTTTGCCGCGCTGCTGGACCTGGGCCAGTCTGGTTGGGATGACCGCACCGAGAATGCCGAAGACCCGGCCGGCGTAGGCGTGTTTTGCCTGGCTCCCCGCGAGGTGTGTATCGCTTCAGGCAACAAGCAAGCGGTCATCCAGGACAAGGGCTGGACCGGCGCCGCGGTACAGGTGCGGGCGTCAGGAGAGTGCATTCAGGGAACCACCCTTGTATTCCAGGATGAACCGTGGAGCTTCGAGAAGGTGCAGAAACATGCG
>Ga0272442_10009567_pt1 | contig 12099 bp, 9 predicted proteins | sample SSMForm2O_FD_200262 | JGI IMG/M metagenome (GOLD analysis project Ga0272442, IMG submission 200262) | Marine sediment archaeal communities from Little Sippewissett salt marsh, Falmouth, MA, United States - SSM-Form-2O | ecosystem: Environmental > Aquatic > Marine > Wetlands > Sediment ... | reverse complement strand
CGAGCGCCGGGGCCTTCATCCCGGGATGCTCGTGCAGGACGAGCGGCGTGTACGCCACCTGCCGGATCGGGAACACCGAGCCGTAGACCGGGTGCTCGGGCACGATCCGGTCCAGCCCTTTCTCGGGCAGGACGCGCTTGATCTCGCGGCGGAAAGCCGTGTCGAACCCTTTCCGTCCGCAGCAGGCGTTGGCCAGGAGCACCCCGCCCGCCGACAGGTACCGCCTGAGGTTCGTCACCTCCTCGTCGGTCAGGCGGAACTCCTTGTGGCCGGTCATGTACAGGATCGGGTGGGCGAAGGCGTCGGCGCTGCGGAGGTCGACGTTCTCCTTCTTGAACTGGACCTCCATGGTGGTGTTCTCGGCCACGTGCTTGAGGAGGGCGGCGAGGCTCGAAGGCTGGGTGTCCCAATCGCCGTCGTGGACGACCTGGGCGATGACGAGTTGGTCCCGGGTGGGCTGGCCCTTCTGGTGGTACACGGGCTGGGTGGAGAGGAACCGCCCGAGTTCGTACGTGGCCAGGCAGTAGGTGATGATGTTGGCGCCGAGTTTGCGTGCGTCGCCGGGCAGGACCCGCTTGCCGCGCTCGTGCGTGTGGCCGTCCCAGCCGCACGAGCAGTCGTATCCACCCGTGTAGATGATGGCGGCCCGGCATCCGATGTGGACGGCCTCCAGGGGCGGGGCCTCGTGGTACTGGCCCTTGCCCTCGGCCTGGTACTGGACCGACGTGATCGGGTAGAACGAAGAGTACAGCGGGTGGTCCGGCATGATGGGTTCGAGCGGCCGGTTCGGGAAGAGGCGCTTCGCCAGGTCGCGGAAGGCCTTGTCGAACTCGTCCATGCCGCAGCAGGCGTCGCCGAGAATCGTCCCGCCGTCGGTGCAGAACTGGCGGAGCCGGGGCAGCGCCGCGTCCGGGACGGTGAAGGCGTCGTGCCCGGTGAAGTACAGGATCGGCAGTTCCGTCGGGTTGCACGAGAACTGGCGGAGGTCGGCGTCCACGGGCCGGTACCGGATGTGCAACTGCCGGTTCGTCCACCGCAGGAGGTTCTTGATGTCGTTCGGGTCGGTCATCCAGTCGCGGTAGGCGAACCGCTGGCCGTCCTGGACCATCCACTTGACCTCGCCGAGGATGGCCTTGCCGACGAGGGACGGCGGGCTCGGCTCGCGTTTCTTCTCCGACCGGCGAAGCGGGGTGGCGGGCAGGGGAAGCGGAGGGAGCGACTCGCCGGCCGTCCGGCGCTGCGGCTTGGCCTTCGGCGGGGCGCCGCACGTCCGCGGTTCGGCCAGCGCTTCGGCCACCATCATCTCCAGGCCGGCGCCGCCGCCGGCCACCGTTGCGATTGAGCGAAACATGCCGCTGGTCAGGAAGTCACGGCGTTTCATCGGCTCGCCTCCACAGGATGTGAATGGGTCCGCTCGCTGTCTTGCTGCGCGCGGCGGCCGTGCACACAGTCGCCGCACTCCGTCGAGGGGATCGCCGGCCGCGCCTGCACCCTTCCCATCCCCCCGGCGGTCGCATCGGCGTCCGGACGCCCGCGCAAGCAGAAAAACCCCGCGCAGACGCCGTCCATGGCTATCATATTATACTGGAATCAGGGGATTATGTTGCCAAAAAAGTGCGGTGGGAGTGGTGGCAGGCACCTTTAACGTGTTTACGGGTGCTTGGCGTCTTTCTGCCCTGCGCTCGGCCGGCGCAAAAAATTGGAGCCGGGTCGGCCCCGCGCCGTCCCGGCTCCCTGCCCGACTGCCAACGTCTGCGAGTCAACCTCCTGCTTGCTGTGGGCGTGCAGCCACGCGGCTACAGCCCGAGTTCCTCCATCATACGGGTGACCGTGCCGTCCAACCGCTCCGGCGTTTCCAGTTCGCCGCGGGCGATCAGATCCCGCATCCGCTGCACCTTCTCGAATCGGATGTCGGGCATGCGGCTGATCTTGTCGAGGAGACGGAGCGTCTCGGCCGGGTCCGGCGGCTCGGTCATCGGCAAGGGCTGGACCTGACCGTACGTCAGGTCGCCCTGCACGTTCTGCTTCATCAGTTCACGGTCATGGCTTGCCATCGAATACTCCTGCGGGTGGCTGCGGCGGCCGGTTTCTCGAGGCGTGGGCCGCGGATCGTCGCCCGGTCGCATCCCCTTGGTTGGAACTCCCTATGGCACCGTTTCTGGTTCCTGCTCCACTCCTCCTATCGGCGTCTGAGAGGCGGCCCTTGAGAAACGCGCAAAGGTTTCGTGTGTCTCTTAAGCTATTGTGTTGCAGAGACTTACGCGGATTCCGTCCCACTTGGGGGGAAGTTGCCTGGAGAATTTTCGGCCCCCGTTTCCCGCAAAGTCCTTTGCCCGTTTTGCCAGCCCTCCCATCTTAACATTTCGCCGTTCTTGACGCTGGCCGGGCCGGTCTTATTCACCGCGCCGCGCCAAAAGGTGCCACGCACCTGTAACGACGTTCAAAGGTGCTTGGCACCTTTACCGGCCGGTTCGAGCGCCGCCTCGGGCGTACGCCGCCGGGGCGGGCGCGTCGCCGCCCTCCGTCCCACGGGCCAGGGCTTTGCGGACGGCCGACCAGAAGGCGGCGGCGTCAAACGGGCCCGCCGCCCCGCGGAGGACCGGCACGTCGTATCGGAGCAGCCGGACGGTGGCCAGCCGCATCCCGCCCCATAGGTCCGCCGCCCCCACGAGCTGGCCCCGCCCGTCGCTGACGAGGAGGCCGACGCCGAATTGCGCGACCGGCACCCGTCCCTCCGGGGCCGCGCCGGGCACGCCCACCGGCCAGCCCAGGCGGTCCAGCCAGCCGAGCGTCTCGCCCGTGACGGACGCGCCCTCCGCGGCCTCCAGCCGGACGGCCACCTGCGCGGGGCCCGAGCCGGCGCGGTGGTACTGGACGGCCAGATCCGCGGCACCCTCGATGGGGCCGCCGGGGGCAGCCGCGGTCCAGGCCGCCAGGTCCAGGCCCCGGACGGTCGCGGAGACGGTCGCGGCCTCCGCATCCGCCTCCGGCCAGTGCCAGTCCACCGTGACCCGGGCCGTCCCGTCGGCCTTGCCGGACGGCTTGCCGAGTCCGAGGGCCCGGCGGAGGGCGTCGGCGGGCACGTCCTTCAGGTCCGCGTGCAAGCCCGCGAAGACGCCGCCCTCGTCGGTCGGGGCCACGCGGAGACGGGCCAGCGGACGCAGGGCGTCGGGATCGATTTCGCTGGTGGGGCGGTCGGCCCCGGCCGGGTCCAGCAGGCGGGCGTCCAGCCCCTCGCCGTCCGGGAAAAGGGCCAGCCGGACCGGCGCCGCGACCCGCACCGGCCCGAGCGCGAGGGCCAGGTCCAGCCGCTGCACGTACAGGTAGTTGACGGGCAGGCCCGCCTCCACCTGCACGAGCCGCTGGTTGATCGCCGCCAGCGTCGCCGACGGGTCGGCGCCGACGAGCGTCAACCGGCCCTGGTCGGCCTGGATGGTCCACGAGACGCCGTCGGGGTTGCGGATGGCCTCGACGTCCTGGAGGTTGAAAGCGAGCCGGCCGCCGGCGGCCGTCCAAGACAGGGCCACCGCGTCGGCGGCGGCAGTGGTGAGGCCCGTGGGCCGGGCCCCGAGGACGGTCGCCTCGCACCGCAGCCGGGTTTCGAGAGCCGTCTCGATCGCCCGCCCGTACGCCCCACCGCCGAGGTGCAGGCCGTAGGCGATCAGCCCGGCCGGCACCCCCAGCCCGACGATCATGACGAGGGCTACCAGGACCCGCCGGACGTGTTGCTTGCGTAGGGGCATGCGTTCTAGGGTCCCGTGCGCGATCGAGCGCGGTGGGTCTCCGCACCCACCGCCCCGGGTGCCACTGGCGGCTTGCCCGCCAGTGTCTGCGTCATGGTGAGAGCACTGGCTGACAAGCAGCCAGTGGCACCCGACCAATCGAGTATTCTGGAACGGTAGCGCGGCGGGCGCGGAGACCCGCCGCGCACGAGGTATCGCGGCGAGGCCTACAGATTCCTCGCTGCCCGGTGCCACGCCTCCTGCGCCGCCTGCATCTGGCCGAGGGAGTCGCCGCCGAAGCGGTCGATCATCGCCCCCGCCAGTTCCGTCGCGACGACGGCCTCCACGACGACGCTGGCCGCCGGGACCGCGCACACGTCGCTCCGCTCGTAGGCGGCCTCCTCGGGCTGCCGCGTGGCGAGGTCCACGGACGCGAGCGGTTTCCGGAGCGTCGAGATCGGTTTCATGGCGGCCGAGAGGACGAGCGGGGCCCCGTTCGTCATGCCGCCTTCCAGCCCGCCCGCCCGGTTCGTCGGACGGACGATGCCGGCCGCCGGCCCGTCGCGCTGCGCCTCGTCCAGGGCGATGGCGTCGTGGACCTGGCTGCCCGGCCGCTCGGCCGCGCCGAACCCGAGTCCGATCTCCACGCCCTTGATCGCCTGGATGCTCATGACGGCGCGGGCGAGGCGGCCGTCCAGTTTCCGCGTCCATTGGGTGTGACTGCCGAGGCCGGGCGGCAGGCCCGTGGCGACGCAGCGGATGCGGCCGCCGAGGGTGTCGCCGGCCTCGCGGGCCTCGTCGATGGCGGCCGTCATGATCGCCGTCGCCTCGGCGTCCGGGCAGTACACGTCGCTTTCGTCGCGCTGGCGGATCCACGGCTCCAGGTCGGCGGGCACGTCGTCCGGGCCGGCCGCCGGACCGATGCGGGTCACCCAGGCGGCGACGCGGATGCCGAACTCGGCGAGGAGGCAGGCGGCCAGTCCGCCGGCGGCGACGCGGCCGGCCGTCTCCCGGGCGCTGGCCCGCTCCAGGACGTTCCGCACGTCCGGGTCGAGGTACTTCAGGGCCCCGGCCAGATCGGCGTGGCCGGGCCGCGGCCGGGTGATGGCGGGGGCCTCCTCCAGCCGCGAGTCGCGGTTGCGGACGAGCAGGACGACGGGACCGGGCATGGTCCGGCCGCCGCGGACGCCGGCGAGGATCTCGATGCGGTCGGACTCGATCTCCTGCCGGCCGCCCCGGCCGTAGCCGCCCTGCCGGCGTGCGAGCAGGGCGTCGATGCGCTCCGTGTCGACGGGCACACCCGCCGGGAAGCCCTCGATGAGGGTCAGGACCGCGGGACCGTGCGATTCGCCGGCCGTTCGGACTAGAAGATCGGCCATGGGGGCCTCGTCTGCCAAGTGCCACGGCCGGCCTTGTCCGGCCGTGCGTCGGGTGCCACTGGCGGCTTGCCCGCCAGTGCGTGTCGAAACGGCGCGCGGCCCGCAAGCGGGCCGGCGAACATGAACCGCTCCGCGCAGGCCAATTTGCGTGAACCGTTTGATGCGGCACGTGCGCAGCGCGCTACGCGAACGTCTGCCCGGTCAGCCGCTCGTACGCCTCCACGTATTTGGCCCGGGTTTGCGTGACGATGTCCTCCGGCAGGTCGGGGCCGGGCGGCGTTTTGTCCCAATCGAGTGTATCGAGATAGTTTCGGACGAACTGCTTGTCGAAACTCGGCTGGTCGTGGCCGGGCTCGTACCCGTCGGCGGGCCAGAAGCGGGAGGAGTCGGGTGTCAGGGCCTCGTCGACGAGGAGGATCTCGTCGCCCGCCCGTCCCCACTCGAACTTCGTGTCGGCAATCAGGATGCCGCGCTCCCGCGCGTAGGCGGCCGCCTTTTCGTACAGGGCGATGCTTCGGTCGCGGAGAGTGCCGGCGACATCGTCGCCGACGATCTCGCCCGCCTGCTCGGGCGAAATGTTCTCATCGTGGCCGGACTCCGCCTTCGTGGCCGGCGTGAAGATCGGCTCCGGCAGGGCGTCGCACTGCTCGAGGCCCGCCGGCAGCGCGATGCCGCAGACCGTCCCGCGGTCGCGGTACTCCCGCCAGCCCGAGCCCGCCAGGTACCCGCGGACGACGCACTCGATCGGGTACACCTCGGCCTTGCGGCAGAGCATGCTCCGGCCGGCGAGGACGTCGGCGTGGCCCTGGAGGTCGGCCGGCATCTCCGTCACCTCGGCCGTCACGAGGTGGTTGGCCGTCACGTCGGAGAGGAAGTCGAACCACCACACGCTGAGGCCCGTGAGGATGCGGCCTTTGTCGGGAATGCCGGTCGGCATGACGACGTCGTAGGCGCTGATGCGGTCCGTGGCGACGATGAGCAGGCGGTCGGCGAGGTCGTAGATGTCGCGGACTTTGCCGCGGCGGACGTCGCGTCCCGGCAGGTTGGTTTCGCGGATCACGGTGTTCACGGCATCACCCCCATGCACGACTGGTCCCCGAGCACGTTGTAGCCGGGCCGCGGCCGCGGCGTCAAGCGTTATTCGGTTTTGGCCGCGGGGCGGGGACGTTCCGCCGGTCCTGTCTGAACGCAGAGACCGCGGAGGACGCAGCGAACAGCAGAGGCAAAGCAACAAGAATGCAGAAGTAAAGCTACAACAACAGCAGCGACAAGGGGCATCGGTCGTTGCCGGGCTTGCCGTTTTCCTGCTGTGGTCGTGGTTGCCGTTACTCTCGTTTTCGCTGTTCTCTGCCTTCTCCGCGGGCTCTGCGTTAAAATTGAATGCCCGAAAGCCGACGAAAGCCGGGGACCGGCCCGGATTTCCGTTGAGGCCGGGGCGTCGGAGTCTATAATCGCCCGGCGAGGGAACCCACGAACCTGCCGCAGCGCTCTGCGCCTGCGCCCGACAACGGAAAGCCCGCCCGTGCTCGCATTCGACGTGCTCGTCGACGGACAGCCGCCCGCCGAACTCAACCTGGACCGCATGTACCTGACGAGCCAGGAGGGGCAGCCGATTCGCGCCCGCTTCCGTTACAACGCGGAGGTCGGCCGCCTCTTCTGCGAGCGGTCCGGGCAGGGGCTGGCGGCCCTGAACCTCTTCTGGACGGTGGGGGGCGGCTGGCGGCTGCTCCTCCGGACCTCGCTCCTCCAGGACGCCGAGGAGCCCTACTGCCTGACGCTGGAACTGGCCCGCGGCCGCCTCTCCGACGTGTGGCGCAAACGCGACGATTGGGGATACGTCTTCGGCGGTCCGACGCCGGCGGTCGAGGAGGAGTTTCAGGACATCCGGCTGCTGCTCGCCAAGGCCCAGACGGTCCGCGATACGCCGCGGGCCGCCAGCGACCTGGCCGCCGAGGCCCTCTCCCGGGCCGTGACGCTCGGGGAGACGATGGCCGGCGAGGACGCCCGCCAAGGCATCGCCATCCGCCGCCGCGAGGGCGGCCTGCCGACCGTCGACTTCGGCTGTCACTGGGACCTCGCCGACGCCTCCGACGAGCCCCGCCAGCGGTTCGGAAAAACGTTTAACTACGCCAGCCTGCCGTTCACCTGGCGAACGATCGAGCCCCGCGAGCAGGAGTACCAGTGGGACTGGCACGACGCGTGCGTCGAGTGGCTCGAGGGCACCGGCATCGTCATCAAGGGGGCCTCGCCCGTCCGCTTTACCGAGGGCGCGCTGCCCGACTGGGTCTGGATCTGGGAAAATGATTTCGAGACCGTCCGCGACCTCGTTTTCGACCACGTCGAACGGTGCGTCCAGCGGTACCGCGGCCGGATCGACCACTGGGACGCCGTCACGGGCCTGCACGTCGAGAACTGCCTGAACTTCTCCCTCGACCGCATCATCGAGATGACCCGCATCTGCGCCCACGCCGTCAAGCGGACGGACCCGTCGGCCACGGTCATGCTGAACCTCATCTATCCCTGGGGCGAGTACTACGCGACGAATCAGCGCTCCATCTGGCCATACCATTATGCTGAAATGTGCATGAACGCTGGCGTGGCGTTCGACGCCGTGGGTGTGGAGTTCCACTTCGGCGCCGACGACGTGGGCTACGCCGTGCGCGACATGCTGGCCGTCTCGAACCAGTTGGACCGCTTCGGCGGCCTGGGCAAACCCGTCCACGTGACGGCGTGTAGCGTGCCGTCGGCTGCCGATCCCGATCCGCAGGCCGCCGTCGGCAACGCCGACGCCGGGGCCGAGGTGGCCGGCGTCTGGCGCAAACCGTGGGACGAGGTCGTCCAGTCCGACTGGATCGACGCGTTCTACCGCATCGCCATCTCCAAACCGTTCGTGCGGGCCATCTCGTGGCGCGACTTCAGCGACGCCCAGCCGCACTACTTCCCGCACGGCGGGCTGATCCGGGCCGACGGGAAACCCAAGATCGCCTACCAGCGCCTGGCGGCGCTGCGGCAGGAGATCTGGCCCGGCGGCGGGCCCGTCGGCGGCGGCGACGCCAACGTCGTGTTCCCCGAGTAAGATAAGCACGAATGATACGGGATTGAGCGCGGCGCCCGCTTGCTCCCGCCCACCGCATGCCGCATAATGCTGCCATGACCGAGCCCCCTCCCACGCCGTGCCCCGGCCGCAAGCCGCTCATCGAGCGCGGCGAACAGATCGCGCTGCTCCTCGTGGCCCTCGCCGTGGTGGCGGGGGCGGCGTGGCAGGCCGTCTCGTATTGGCGTATCGGCGACGAACCGCTCGGCGTGGTCCCCGAGGGGCCGGCCTCCTACCGCGTCAACGTGAACGCGGCCGGCTGGGTGACGTTGGCCCTCGTGCCGGGCCTCGGCGAGACGCTCGCCCGCCGCATCGTCGCCGAACGGGAGGCCCGCGGCGGACGGTTCGCGTCCCTGGACGACCTGACGGCCGTGCGCGGCATCGGGGAGACCAAACTCGGCCACCTCCGCCCGTATCTCGTCCTCGGCGAGCCCGACGCCCCCGGCGAACCCGTCGAGATGGTCGACGAGCCGTAGGCCACGCCACCGGCCGCGGCCGCAATGCCCAATGTTCAATGACAAATGCTCAAGCCGTAGGCCGCGGCGTGCCGCGGCAGCGCGCCGGGATCGCCGTGGGCGTTCAGTGTCTGGCATCTTCAGGCTGTTTGGAAAGGTGCCTGGCACCTCTGCCGTCTATGGACTGCGCCGGCGCGGGCGCCGCTTTGCCGTTCATCCGTGACCGCGACAGCGACGGCACCCCCGGCCGGACCCGAGTTGACGCTGCCCGAACCCGGCTTGTAGAATCCGGCCATCGGGTCACGTCATCGCGGGCCGGCCGTCTGGAGTATCCGGAGGCGGAGAAGACCCACAAGACCTGTTACGAGCGCCTCAAGACGGCCCGGCAGGAGATGGGCCGCGTCTTCACCGACCTGACGGCGATGAACCCGGCCTTCGACCCGGCCGTCCAGGCGAGGGTCCGCCGGTAACCGCCGGGCGGCCGAGGAAGATGTAGGGAAAATAGTCTTGTGTACGCAGATAAAGCAAGTGGAGTTCCAAAGACGCAAGAACACCATTGACATATCCCGCTGCGACGGATATAGGAAACCCTGCGCCCGTAACCGGGCGACGGGTGGCCGAGGCGGCGGGAGAAAATGGTACTGTGTCCCCAGATAAGCCGTGTCCCCAGATAACCCCAGATAACTCCTCCCCAGATAACTCCCAGATAACTCAAGATAACTCCCAGATAACTCCTAGATAACTCCTGCAGATATGAGCCGCTGCAGTCGCCGGACTTGCGAAGGAATCGCCGGTGGTGCCGAAGGTCCGTACCGTATGAACCGGTAAAAATGCTGCTCATGCGGGACGAAGTCGTGGCCTAGCTGGAACTCAGACCTTCCGGTTGTCTCCGTTTCCTGCCTTGTAAAAAAACCCTTCTGCGCCCCCCAGTGAGCCAGGTTTTTCGACATGGCGGTCTACGCGCCGCCGAGGAAAGGACTACTGGAAACTGCGATCCGGATCGGGTAGCATCCGTGGGGGAGGTCAGCCATGTGAGAGGCTGGCGAGAAAGCGGTTTTCTATCAGTCGGAAGGAACCCCGCGATGAGAAAGAGCAGCACTGTACTGTCACTGATCATACTCCTGGCACTCCCGTCCGTGGCCGGGGCTCAAGATGGACCCGAGCAAGGCAAGGACTGGGTGGAGGCGCCGGCGGTAGGTGAGGGCTTGTGTGTTCACAACCTGTTTCAGTCCGGCACGGTGATCCAGCGGGACAAGCCGGTTCGCGTATGGGGCTGGGCTACGCCTGGTGAGAACGTCACGGTCTCCTTTGCCGGCCATACACAGTGTGCGGAGGCAGACAAGGAGCGTGCGTGGCAGGTCACGTTGACCGCCATGGAGGCCAGCGCCACACCACAGATTATGACCATCAAGGGCAGGGACAAGGCACTGAAGTTGGAGAATATCCTGATCGGTGATGTCTGGGTCCTTGGCGGCCAGAGCAATATGGAGTTTCCGATCAGCAAGATAGAAGGCGGCAAGGCCGAAATCTATTCTGCGAATTTCAGCAACATCCGACACCTGACGGTCCCGCGCAGCAGTGGCAAGGGGCGCCAGAAGTCATTCCCGATTACCCAGAAATGGGACAGCAGAAGCAAGAGGCACCGTCGCTCCGGCTACTGGGAGGTATGCTCGCCGGAGAGGATTGGCGATCTGTCTGCCATCGGATACATCTTCGCTCGGCGCATTCACATGGCGACACAGGTCCCGATCGGCGTGATTGACACCTCGGTTGGCGGCACCACGGTCGAAACCTGGACGCCGATGGAGGTGGTCCGTAAAATCGACGCCCCCGAAACCAGGCAATGGCTGGCAGAATATGACAAGAAGGTAGCCGAGTTCGACCCACAGAAGGACCTCGAGGAGCGGATCCGGCGCAAGAAGGAATGGCTTGCGCGAAAGGAAAAAGAGGGGCATCAAGTCCGTGCCGTGAACAAGGTGATTCCCTCTGACCTGCGCAGCGTGCCAAAGCCGGCCGGCAACAACTATGACGGCATGCTCGCGCCCCTGGCGGGCTTCGCGGTCAAGGGCGCGATCTGGCACCAAGGCTACAACAACTGCTTCGCGGGCTCCCTGGGGGCGACCCGGTACTACCAAGTCTTCGGCAAGATGATCACCGCCTGGCGCACGGCATTCAATGACCCCAAAATGCCCTTTGGCATCATCTCGCTCTGTACGGCAGACAATCAACTCGCCGATAACTTCCTCGAGAAGATGCTCGATGCAGGCGCCTACATCCGCGAAGCCCAGTACAAGACCTTCCTCGACTTCCGCAAGGCCGGCGACAAGAACATCGGTTTTGCCAGCAGCTACGACCAGCGGCGCAGCTGGTATCATCCCCAACTCAAGATCCCTGTGGGTGAACGGATCGCCGCGTGGGCCCTGAACACGCAATACGATTGTGATTTACGTTGGGAGCCGCCCTACGTGCGGGAAATGAAGGTCGAGGATGGCAGAATCGTACTCGCTTTCCAGTTGGACGGCCCGCTGGGCACCAATCCCGAGGGCCCGATTCTTGGCTTTGCCATAGCCGGTGAGGACGGCAAGTTCCAGCCCGCGAAAGCCGACTTCTACGTGACGGGCAAGGATGACCGGGGCCGGCCCCGCCGCGACTCGAGACGGCTGGTGCTCACCAGTCCGTTGGTGCCGAAGCCGGTTCATTACCGTTACGCATGGGCACGCAACCCCCACGCCAACCTGGTTGCCGGGTGGAGCAGGCTGCCGCTCGCCACCCAGCGCAGCGATTCCTGGACGCTGTCGGATCTCTACACGGCCTACACGGGCAAGAAGCCGAAGAACATGATCGACAAACTCGAAGGTGGTGAAAACGGCGAACTCAAGAAAGCTCTGAAGGCGGCCGACCTCCAGCGACGCCTTCACGAAGCAAGGGCATTACTGAAGGAACACGAAGACACCCAGTAAGGAAGCCGTTGCCGGGAACCTGCCGCCCCGAAAGTAGTGCAACATACTTTCTGTGAATTCCGCCTGTCTCGATCGGTTCTGCCGGGCCCGGCGGCGGAAGCGGACGAAGGGGTACGCGCTGAGCCAGCGAGCCCGAAAACGGGTCGAGGCGATCTTCGGGTGGCTCAAGACCGCGGGCGGCCAGGCCCGGACGCGGTTCGTGGGCCGGTGGAAAATGCGTCAGGCGATCACCTTGGCGGCCGCGGCGTACAACCTGGTGCGGATGGTCCGCCTGAAGCCGCCGCCGGAGGCCGGGGCGGTGGCCTGAGGGCCGCCTGAGCGGCGGTCGCAGCGCTCGCCGGCAACGGCGGGCGGTCCGATCAACCGACATAACGTTCGCACAAACCATCAATCGCTCGATGAAAAGAGATTCTGCAGCCTCAGGCCGCATTCTTTAGCGGCCTGCTAGTGGGCGGCAAGGGCGAAAACGTGACGTAAAGGATCCGGGAT
>Ga0272442_10009566_pt1 | contig 12099 bp, 9 predicted proteins | sample SSMForm2O_FD_200262 | JGI IMG/M metagenome (GOLD analysis project Ga0272442, IMG submission 200262) | Marine sediment archaeal communities from Little Sippewissett salt marsh, Falmouth, MA, United States - SSM-Form-2O | ecosystem: Environmental > Aquatic > Marine > Wetlands > Sediment ... | reverse complement strand
ATTAATGTACTGCGAGATTGCTTCGTCGCTTCTCTCCTCGCAATGACACGCAGGGCTGTCATCGCGAGCGAAGCGTGGCGATCTCAATTTTTAAGCTGTATGCCTCCACTGAAAACCCGGAAGGGCCGATCCCAAACAGGGTCACCCCGGACCTGATCCGGGGTCCATCAAAAAATTCCTGGATTCCGGGTCGCGCTGTCCATCCTCCGTAGCAGGCTACTGCGGAGGACGGGCGCTTGCCTGAAATGACAAACGTGCTGCGGCCGATCCACAAACAGACCGGCGGCCTCGCCGCACACGGGCGCGCTTTTTCTCCTCGGGATCGGGATCGAAAAATTCGTCAGACGGAGAAAAGACGATTGCGACACCGATACCGATAGCGATACCGATGAATGAAGCGCTGTTGTTACGCATGCGGCAGGCTGTTCACAAACACAGAAACGTAGCGTGGGTGCAGTCAGGCGAAACCCGCGGATATATGTATCTTCGCACATGGTGGGTTGCACCCACCCTACACCTGCGCTTCCATAGCGAGAATACGGTCGAGCCGAAACACACGCTCCTCTCCCCGCAGCAGGCAATGAGCCCGCATGCCGGTATAGGTCGTTTTGCCGAACGTCAGCGTGCCCACAAAGCTTGGCTGCACGGTACGTGTGCTCTTTTCCTCATCGGGCTTTATATAGGTTATGGCCAGATTGACCCCGTCGCTGATGGCCCGGCTGATCATGGCCACCTTTTCCTGCGTTGACAGGCGCTGGACCGTCCCGCCGCTCAGGAAATGACCCACGCGCCAGTCAGCGCGCAGATGACCTGTTTTAAGCGGACGGGTCAGCACCAGATGATCCAGCCGGCGGCAGCGGCTCAGGGCAACGTAGGCCTGACCGTGCGCGAACGTGCCGCGCCCCAGGTCGACCACCACCCTGTCGAAGGTTTTTCCCTGGCTTTTATGGATGGTCAAAGCCCAGGCAAGCTGTAGCGGCAACTGGCTGAACGTGCCGGTGCTTTCGCGCTTCAGGGCGTGCGCATCCTCGTCATACCTGTAGCGGTACATCGACCACGTATAGGGCTCGACACTTACCAGCATGCCGTCCTGCGTCTGCACAAGCACATAGTCCTCATCGAGCTCCATGACCTGACCGAGCGTGCCGTTGACCCACAATCCTTCCGCATTATTGGCCGCGAACATGACACGCGCCCCGGCCTTGAGCTGCAGCTCCGGCGCAACAGGCGCGGCCGCCGGGTCGAATTCGTCCTGTGTCATACCGGCATAGGTAAAAAGACGCCCCTCCAGCTGCGCCAGGCGTTCGGCGTTGATCAGGTCGGCAGCCCGGTTTGTCGTGGTCAGGCAGATCGCTTCAAGATGCGCGCCGGGCCCTTCCTCATCCACGCGCGTATTGATCGCATCCAGCTGGGCAGGGGTAATGGAACGCGAACGAACCGCGCTCAAAAGCTCGATAAAAAAATCATCCTGCTGGCGGTAGACCTTCTCCAGCTCGACGCATTCAAGCGCAAAGCCGCCCCCGCACATCACGCGCGCTGAAAAAAAGTACGGGCTGTCATAGACCTGTTCGAAAAAGGGCTGCTCCTGCCGGGTGAGCACCGGCGGCAGCTGGTACAGATCGCCGAAAAATGCCATCTGCACACCGCCGAAAGGCTCTTCGCGTTTTCGGGCCGTGCGCAGAAAGATATCGATGGCGTCGAGCAGGTCGGCCCGCACCATGGATATCTCGTCAATGACGATCACGTCCAGGTGCCGGTACAGGGAGGCGTCCGCGCAGGAGCGCGCGGCCCTGGCAGCGTCGGCGGGTGCCAGGCCGGGCTTGAACCCGAAAAAGGAATGGATGGTCTGGGCCTGGACGTGCAGCGCGGCAACGCCGGTCGGCGCAAGCACGGCCATGCGCTTGCCCGTCACCGCGCGCAGGTGGTTGAGCAGGGTGGACTTGCCCGTTCCGGCCCGGCCGGTAACGAACACACTCCGGCCTGTATGCTCTATAAGCGTAAAGGCTTTTCGAAACTGCGGATTGTAGTCGATCGTTTCCATTGCTCTGCGTTTACACCGCATACCAGTACGGAAAGAAAACTTTCATCAGCGCTGTTTGCTGGCTTCCCAGAACGCGCGCGGCGTCATGATGCGGGCTTTTTTGTATTTTTTTATTATCAACAGATCTTTGTCTCCCGTTACAACGGCACCGGCATTGCCGGGAGCAACAAGGCCGAGTATCATCAGGTCATCAGGATCGCGGCAGACGTTCCGGTCAACTGCCTCCGGTTCGATCATGTCCGCATTATGGCGCAGGACATCCAGAAACTCCTCGATAACCGGCCCCGGAACCTTGAGCTTTGTTCGCAGCTTTCCGGCTGTTTCTTTCAGGATGCCTTCGCTCAGGACAAGCCGGTGGCGCTCCAGGCACAACTCCAAAACCGCTTCACACAGCCCGCGTGCCGCCACAGCCGCAATGGCGACATTCGAATCTATGATAACTCTCATGACAGAGCCTTGAAAACATCCTCATCAGTCAGCAGGCCCTGCGCCTCGGCAAAAGGCAGCATTTTTTTGCGCACAGACCTGAACCGCTCCACCGCGATATAGCGGCGCAGCGATTCACGGACCACGTCGCTTACAACCTTCTTTTCTTCACGGCAGATACTCTCCAGGTCAGCCTTCAGCGATTCAGGCAAACGAACCGTAAGTGTTGTCATAAGGCACCCCCTATTCTGTAAGACATTGTAGTGCATAAGTCCTGCCGCGTCAACCTTTTTCCGTAACTCCTCCGCAGCATGGGTACAGCGATGCCCTCCGTATAGACATATACCCGCGTATGGTGGGTTGCACCCACCCTGCACCCTACAGACCCGTAGGGTGGGTGCAGCGAAGCGTAAACCACGGATATCTATTTTCGTTAACGGCGGGTTGCACCCACCATTTTTAAAGCTCATTCCCCGCCGATATTTCCCGAAAACTTCGGCTCCTGCATACTACCCCATACCTCATCATACACCCCTGCTTCCACAAACAGCCGGAAGCTTGAGTATGGCCACTGGTTCGGATTTCTGGCATACCCGTGTTTCACAGGGTTGTAATGGATGTAATCACAATGAATGCGGAAATCTTTTTCATCCCTGATCGTATGCTCCCAAAACCGCCGTTGCCATATCCCGACCTCACCTTTCTTTTTCATCGAGGCTGAAACGGGCAACTTAATTCCTCCGAATTTTTGCTGATAGCGTTTTGAAAATTCAGCTTTTATGCCTTTCCACCGCGCCGAAAAATCATTGTCCCCCTCCGGCAGTTGCCAGATGCAATGCATATGATCGGGCAGCACGACAATGGCCTCGATACGAAACGGCGTTTTTGCCATTGTTTTTTTGAAACTTACGCGCAGCAGATCTATGAAATGCCCGATAAAAATTTTCTGGCGCTTATATGTCACAAGGGTAAAAAAATATATACCGCCTTTTTCATAATTTCGCCTGTAGCATGACATCTGCCCCTCCAGTGGTGGGTTGCACCCACCCTACACCTTCTATCGGGGGGTTGCACCCACCCTGCCGTATGTTCGCCAATCCAAACCCGTAGGGTGGGTGCAGCGAAGCGAAACCCACCGGAAACCTACCCGTAACGGTTGCGATCGAGGCTGCGGTACTGGATCGCCTCGGACACATGCGCGGCCGAGATCGAATCGCGGGACTCCAGGTCGGCTATGGTGCGCGCGACCTTGAGGATGCGCGTATAGGCCCGGGCCGAAAGCCCCAACCGGTTAATGGCTTTTTCCAGCAGGGCATGTGAGTCGGGTTCGATCTTGCAGTGGGTTCGCATCTGGCGCGTGTCCATCTGCGCATTGCAGAATATCTTTGAACGATGAAACCGCTTCTGCTGAACACTCCGGGCTCGGTTGACCCGCTCGCGTATACAGATTGACTGTTCGGCGGGACGGCGGTCGGCAAGCTCCTGGTAGCTCAGGGGCGGCACCTCGATATGAATGTCGATACGGTCAAGCAGCGGCCCGGATATTTTGGCCATGTAGCGCTGCACCTGCTGCGGCGAGCAGGTGCATTCGTGCTTGGGGTCGGTCAGATACCCGCATGGACAGGGATTAAGCGCCGCAACCAGCATAAACCGCGAAGGGTAGGTAAGCGACATCAGGGCGCGCGAGATCGTCACCATGCCGTCCTCAAGCGGCTGGCGCATGACCTCGAGCGCGTTCTTCTTGAACTCCGGCAGCTCGTCCAGGAACAGCACCCCGTTGTGCGACAGGCTGACCTCGCCCGGCCGGGGCACCGTGCCCCCGCCGATCAGTCCGGCGTCCGAAATCGTGTGGTGCGGGGAACGGAACGGACGATGCACCACGAGGCTGCTGCCGGAACCGAGCACTCCGGCAACACTGTGGATCTTGGTCGTCTCGATGGCCTCATCGAAGGTCATTTTCGGCAGCACGGTCGGCAAACGCTTGGCCAGCATGGTCTTGCCGGAGCCGGGCGGCCCCATCATGAGCAGGTTATGCCCGCCCGCGGCCGCGATCTCGATCGCCCGCTTGGCATGCTCCTGCCCCTTGACATCGGCGAAATCGATTGGCAGGTCCTCACCGGCGTCAAAAAGCTCTTTCACGTCAACCACGGTCGGCTCGATGATGCGTGCGCCGTTCAGGAATTCAACCGTTTCACTCAGGGTCTCGACCCCGATCACCCGCAGGTCCGCGACCAGCGCCGCTTCGATCGCGTTTTCGCGCGGCACGATCAGGCCCGAACGGCCGTGGCTGCGGCAGCTGTCGGCGATCGGCAGGGCCCCGCGCACCGCTTTTACGCGCCCGTCAAGCGAGAGCTCGCCAAGCACGATATAGTCGTCAAGTGCGCCGGGCTCGGTTATGGTGCCGTTGGCTGCAAGAATGCCCGCGGCGATCGGCAAATCGAATCCCGAACCCTCCTTCTTGATGTCGGCCGGCGCCAGGTTGACGGTGATGCGCGCGTTGGGAAACGCATAGCCCATGTTCTTGATGGCGGATTTAACGCGGTCCTTGCTTTCCTTGACCGCGCCGTCGGGCAGGCCCACGGTCGCGAAACAGGGCAGGCCCCGGATAATATCGACCTCGACCTCGATCAGGCAGGCATCAATGCCCATGATCGCGCTGCTGTATATCCTGGCAAGCATCGCCCCTCCTCCCAGATCATCCCAGTGGTTTATGACAATTAATTTCAGGCTTGTTCTAAAACAGCAATCCTTTAGGATTACCTCGGATGTCATTCCGGACAAGCGCCCGTCCTCAGCAGTAGCCTGCCAAGGATGGACAACGCGATCCGTTTGTCATCCCGGCAGGAGCGACAGCGGATAGCCGGAATCCAGCATTTCTTAGTGGACCCCGGATCAGGTCCGGGGTGACAATCTTCTTATTATGTACAAATTGAAGCACGCCGGGGTGTGCCGCAACCTTCAAAATCAAATATCATGACGCGCGAGAGCATTTTTCAAAACACCATAGCCTCACAGGCATCGTCCGTTCGCCCTGAGCCGGTCGAAGGGTGAACGAATTACAGGTAACAACCGTTCATGGTTCGACAGGCTCACCACGAACGGCTTGTTAAAGACGGCTACAGTAAAAATAAATTTGCTCTAATGAAGGTGCCGCCGCTATTTGATATGCATGTACCCCATTGCCGCCGATGCGGACACTGCGCTCGCAGCCTATACGGCTGTGCTGCACCATGACATGCTCCCTCCACTTACCCGCTTCAGAGTCTGTCTGGAATAAAAACCGAAAAGTCTTTTGTAAGTACGGTATCCTGCCCGCCTTGTCAATGCTTTTTTGACATCACGGCCCTGACAGATCCTTGCTATGTTTCTTGTGCTCAGGCTGTTCAAAAATGCCTTGATGCAAGGCGTGCGCAATCATGAGGACTGAGGCGTACTTCTTCGTACGCCGCAGTGACGAATGATAAGCTCAACGCAGCAGACAGGCGTTTTTCAACAGCCTGCTACATCAGAAACAGCGGATCGACATCGACGATCATGCGCACCTCGCGCGGGCAGGATCTGCCTGCCGCTTCGAGCAGGCGGCCGCAAAAAGAGCGCAGGGCCTGCAGATCTGCGCTGCGCAGCAGCAGCTGAAAACGATAGCGGCTTTTGAGCTTTTCCCAGGGAGCCTGTGCCGGGCCGAGCACCGTGACCCGGTCCCCGAGGCCCCGCGCGATGTCTCCCAGGCGGGCGGCATGATCGGCGACCCGCGCCTTATCCGGCCCCTCGCAGCGGATATTGATCATGCGGCTCAACGGCGGATAATTCAGGCTCGTGCGAAAACGCATCTCCTGTCGGTAAAAGCCCTCAAAGTCATGGTGCTGCGCGCAGCGCAGGCTATAGTGCTCGGGATTATAGGTCTGGATGATGACTTCCCCGGCAATGCTGCCGCGTCCTGCGCGGCCGGCCACCTGGGTGAGCAGCTGAAAGGCGCGCTCGCCGGAACGGTAATCGGGAAACCCCAGTATCTGGTCGGCGTTCAAAACGCCCACCAAAGTCACGCCGGGCAGGTGCAGGCCCTTGGCGATCATCTGCGTGCCGACCAGCACGTCCACCTCTCCCTGAAGCGCCGAGGTCAGGATGCTGCGCCGCGCAGCTGCCGTGTCGCGATCAAGGCGTGCGATGCGCGCTCCCGGCAGCAGAAGCCTGAGTTCGTCTTCGAGCCTCTCGGTACCCCACCCGAGCGGCATCAGGAAAAAGCTGCCGCAGGCACTGCATTCCTGCGGTACGCGCATCGCGTAATCACAGTAATGGCAGACGAGACGGTTGCGATTCTTGTGCTGGATGAGGGCCACATCACAGTTCGGGCAGCGGAACGTGTGGCCGCACTGGCGGCACAGCAGCGCGGAGGCGAACCCGCGGCGGTTCAGCAGCAGGATGCTCTGCTGGCCGGCACTAAGGCGCGCGCGCAGCGCCCGGACCAGGACCGAAGACAGCAGCGGCGTTTTCTTCCGGGTGTGCGTGGGCTCGCCCTTCATGTCGACGACCGTGACGCCGGGCAGGCTGCGATCGGCGGCTCGGCGGCTCAGCTGCTGCAGGCTGTATTTCCCGCGCAGGGCGTTCGCATAGGATTCGAGCGACGGAGTGGCCGACCCCAGCACGACCGCGCAGCCCGCCTGCTGCGCCTTGACCACGGCCAGGTCGCGGCCACTGTAGCGCAGCGTGTCGTCCTGCTTGTAGGACGCATCGTGCTCTTCGTCGACGATGATCAGGCCCAGGTCGGCGCAGGAGGCAAACACGGCCGATCGCGCTCCTATGATGATCCGTATGTCGCCGCGCCTGATGGCGCGCCAGGCATCGAAGCGCTCGGGGGCGCCGAGGCTGCTGTGCAGCATGGCGGTCGGGTACGGCAGGCGCGAGCTGATGCGGTCGCGCAACTGCACGGTCAGGGATATCTCGGGCACCATGAACAGGCACTGCTGGCCGCGTTCCAGCACATGCCGCATCAGCTGCAGATAGACCTCGGTTTTGCCGCTGCCGGTCACACCGTGCAGCAGAAATGCCCTGTAGCTGCGCTCTTCGAGGGCCGCGAGCATGGCGCTGCGTGCCGCGCTCTGCTCGGCGCTCAGGCAGTGCACCGGCTCGTGCATGACAAGTTCGTGCTGCAGTCCCTGGCGGTACACTTCGCGCTGCTCGCACCTGATGAGATTCTTCGCCAGCAGAGCCCTGAGCTGCGCGCTGCAGGGGCCGCAACGCCCGCGCAGCTCCGTGTGCGCCACACAGCCTGAGGCGGCGATTTCCCTGTAGACCTCCAGCTGGCGTCCCTTGAGACCGGCAGGGGGATCGTCGCCCGCAATGCTGTACCAGTTTTCCATGCGGGGCGCGACCGTGCGGCCGAGCCGGTGGAACAGCTCGACTGCAAGGCCGCGCTCGAGCAGTTCACGCAAAGCGCTCCTGACATGCGCGCACCCGGTTTTTTTTTCAATCTCCGGCAGACCCAGGGGTTCGCTGCCGGCAAGCGCAGCAATCACGCTTCGCGCGCGACGCGAAATACCACCCGTATCCCCGCCGCCCTCTGCGACCGTGGCGTAGCGGACCTGGTAGCGCTCATTGAGCCCGGGAGGCAGCGCGCTCTGTATCGTAAGCCCCAGCGGGTAAAAATAATAGGACGCGGCCCAGCAATACAGCTCAAGGTCGCGGGGCCCGAACAGCGGTTCATCATCAAGCACGGCAAGCACGTCCTTGAGCTCGCGTTCCCCGGCACTGCGCCCACTGCCGATAACATAGCCGGTTACGCGGCGCCTGCCCAGCGGCACCAGCACGCGCACGCCCGGTGCAATGCCGGCGCGCAGGCTTTCGGGAACACGGTAGGTATAGGCGGTGTGGACCGGCAGGGGCACAGCGACTTCTATGGTCTGACAGCAGTTCCGGGGCATCGCCTGCATCGGCCTGAAAAACACAGTGCCGCAGCACATCCGGAAAGGAGCGATCCGGAATTCACTACGGCACCGGGGGGATAGCGGTTTGGAAATTCAGTTGACTGAAAATTTCCTGCGGTCCTTGAGCTCGCCGCGCTTGCCGGGATTCCAGCTGGCAACCTTCGTAAAATATCCGGTTATGCGGGTAATATTTTCGACCTCGAGGCCGCGGTTGATCGCGCGCATCAGGTCATCAGAGTTCATTTCCTCTACCTTCCAGTAGCTGATAGCGGTCTTGCGCTCAGGATCGTTAAGGTACCAGGCCAGGTGCTCATTGCGAAAACACAGCAGTTCTTCCTCAATGGCATCGAAGCATTGAATGTGATCATGCTGTTCCAGAAAAATTTCAAGATCCTGAGCGTTCATAATGTGTCTCCTCTGGCTGGTGGTGAAAAAGGCGTTCCCGCTGCCTGCGCGGCGTCGCAGGCCCCTACAACCCAATATATAGTAAGATAAGTGATTACTATACCTGTATATCGTGTTTGTCAACAAATAATTTAGTTTTTTTTTGAGCCCTGACGAAAAAACCCGGCCATGGGGCTTTTTTCCATCAGATGGGAAAGTCAGCGTCTCAAAAAACGCTCATATCTGGGGTTGCCGTGAAGACGCTCCATGAACGCGGCGCTTTTTTGCCGGTCGCCGGAAAGGCGGTAGATACGTGCCAGCAGATAGCACACCTGGTCACGGCGGGACGTGTAATGCCGGTCAAGATAGCGCTGCAGGGTAAAGGCGGCCTTTGTGTAGTCCTTGCGGTCAAACTCGAGCAGGCCGAGGAAAAAGGTGAGCTCGGCCCGCTGTTCGGCTTCATCAACAGCGGCCAGGGCGCGGCGGTATCTGAGGCTGGCCTGGTCATGGGCCCCCCGCAGGTGCATACGGCGGGCTTCCCGGTACAGGGGTGCATCCTGCATGCCCACAGCAAAGAGCTGCACGAGCGGCAGCAGCCAGACGCTGCAGGCATAGGACCGTCCCGGCAGCGTAAATTCCATAAGCTCCGGGTTGTAGCTGAAATTCTGCAGGGTCTCAACCTTGCAGAAAAGATGCCCGAAAACGGTATGTGCGCGGGCAAGGTCGATATACAGAAGCGGATGGACGGCACAGGTCTCGGCAAGCACGGACTGCACCGTTTTCATTTTCGGCTGAAGCGCAAGCGGATGATAGGGAATGCGAAACGATGCCCTGCTGACGGCACCCGCCATGGCAGAACCGTACTGCGAATGCAGGCCCGCGACCAGCTTCGGCCGCTTCTGCGCCTCACTGATGCCGATGGGTGTGCGCGTTGCGGGGTCCTGCCAGACAAGCCCGCGTACCGGGTCGATAAATACCGAACCGTCTTCGAGAAAAACAAGCACCAGCACAGGGGCAAGCGCAGCACCTTCTGCCTTGGGCACATAGGCCAGCGCCGCTGCCAGTCCCTGCTGCTGCACCAGCGCGGCCAGGGCCCAGCTTACCTGGAAACCAAGCCCGTGGCCCTGTTCGATGATATCGAGCGGATAGACCGGCGTGCTCCGGGCCCGCCGCTTCTGCAGCGGGCTGCTTACGGCAACATGGTCAAACGTCCAGTCGGTGAGGCGCTGTACTTTTTCGAGCGCGGAACGGGCATCAGCGCAGACACTGTCGGAGAGGTGCTTTAACAGCAGGGTGTCGAATATATAGCCCAGCTCATAGAACTCGCATTGGTTGGGCTGGGGTCCCTGTTTAAAGAATCCCTCAAGCGCCGCGCGTGAAATATGGCTGCTTTCCTTCAGAAGTTCGGCGTTGAGGCCCAGAAATGCCCGACGGTTGGCTGCGTCCGGCAGGCACAGGTCGGGCTGTGCGCCGCAGGCCTGCCGCGCAAGGACCTCGAGCGCCGTACTGCCGGCCATGAAATCATCCTGTTCCAGAACCGTCGCGCACAATGACTGCACAGGGGCGGCTCCAGCGCTGCCGCCCTCAGAAGCGGCCGCTGCAAAGCCCTGCGTGCAGGCGATCAGCAGCAGTATGCTCGGCACAAAATACTTCATGGCACCTCCCCGGACCCACGGTCCCGTGTACACATCAACGCACCCTTGACAGCCTGTGGACAACTATACAAACTCGTCCGCGCTCTTGTCAAGCAGGCCGCCTGTGCGCATCTGCAACAGAGCCGTCGGAGCCTGATCTTTACGGCATGACAGATGCCGCACCCCTGTGGTATCCTTGCCGCTGAGGAACGCAGCCCGCAGCAAACCCCATCAGCAGGCCGATCAGAATGCACGAACACATGACGCACCCACGGCGCTGGAAGCTTTCACCCGTATGCGAGCAGCTGCTGTCCCGGCACTGCGGTTCCGGGGATACACCCGTTTCCGCTGCCGACCTTGCCGGCCTGGCGCGCGCTGTCGGAACCCTTGCCGATGCGTACACTGACGGAGAACCTGCCCGCGCCGTGCTCTCGGACCCTGAACTGCGCACCGCTTACGGCGCATACTACCTGCCCTGCAACGCCGTCAAGCTCTTCCCCGTTCTGCACGAGATCCAACGCCGCACCCCCCTGCTGCGCCCGGCAGACACCCTGCGCGTGCTCGACATCGGCTGCGGACCCGGCACACTGATGCTCGGGCTTCTGGATTACTGTTTTCAAAACCATGCGAATGACGCTATCAGGCTCGCACTAACAGGCATTGACCGGGAGCCCGGCAACATAGCCGCGGCCCGCGCACTGGTTGAAGGATTCAGTGCCGCCGCCGGCGCACCGGCACTGAGCTCACTGGATCTGCTGACAGGCGAGGTCAGCGCTCCCGAAGAACGTTTTCCCGACCTGCCGCACGATGCCTTTGATCTCATCATGGCCGGCAATCTTGTCAATGAGCTGCCACCCGGCCGGATCGCCCCGTTTGCCCGGCAGCTGAACGCGCTACTGAAACCGGGCGGCATGCTTATTATACTCGACCCGGGAACGCAGCGCTCGTTCAGGCAGCTGCTCTCGCTGCGCCATGAGTTGCTCTCGCTTGAGGAAATCCGCCTGGTTGCGCCCTGCCTGCAGGCGGGCGCCTGCCCGCTGCAGCACAGTTCCAATGCGTGGTGCCATGATAAAGTGTTCTGGTCACCGCCCGGCCTTGTGCGCCTGGTCGATGAGCGCACGGGGTTCACCAAGCACAAGGGGGTAAAATTCTCATACCTCGTCGCCACGCGCATCAGCGGCACCACTGCCGGCGCCCGCACCGAAGTCCCGAACCAGAGCCTGTGGCGCGTTATAAGCTATGTGATCCGCTCCAAGGGAGAAGAACGCCTCTATGTCTGCAACGGCCGCGAGCGAAGGCTGCTGCGGCGCCTGACGCGCCTGCACACAGCGGCAAACGCTGATTTTTCCTGCTGCGCACGCGGCGATATCGTCACCATAGCGGGAGCCGAGCAACGCACCGGTTTTTTCAATATCGGACCTGCAGCCGTTTTCCGTATAATCAGCTGAAACAGGCTCGTGCATCCAGGGCGCATCTGTCACCCTGAGCGAAGCGAAGGGTCTCCAAGAGATTCTTCGTCGCGGTGCTCCTCAGAATGACGATGTATTGACGCCTATAACAAAAAAGGATCTTCCGGGTTTGTTGTAACGAAAAAAATTTTTTTGCCTTTTAAATGCCCGGTAAGCTCAGCCCCTGGCGCGGAGCGTTGCCGTAGTATCGCGCGCAGGGCAGTTTTCAAGCCCCCTTTTGCAAAGGC
>Ga0272442_10009565_pt1 | contig 12100 bp, 8 predicted proteins | sample SSMForm2O_FD_200262 | JGI IMG/M metagenome (GOLD analysis project Ga0272442, IMG submission 200262) | Marine sediment archaeal communities from Little Sippewissett salt marsh, Falmouth, MA, United States - SSM-Form-2O | ecosystem: Environmental > Aquatic > Marine > Wetlands > Sediment ... | reverse complement strand
TAGGATAACGTCGAAGCGTAAGGAATAGAGTTCATATTCTGGATTTTGGTCTATAAACATCAATGCGGACTTGATGATTCTTTTCTGTTTAACCACTGAGACACTATTTTCAGCTTTTTTTATGGTTTTATGTCTTGTTTTAACTTCAACAAAGACGATTTCCTCTTTATCCATTGCGATGAGGTCAATTTCACCATAACAACAATGGAAATTTTTAACTAAGAGGTTGAGATTCTGGGAAATGAGATAGCGAGCAGCTAAATTTTCCCCTAACCTGCCAGAATAAGCTGCTTTTGATGATTTCATAAAATAAAAAAAAACCTTGACTATTAATTCTAAATTACCTTGTTAAGTAATGGGAACAATTATGGAGGTATAGATATGACGAAGAGATTTTCAGTTTTAGTTTTTGTTTTGTTTTTTTCAGCTTTAGCGGCTGTGCCATATACTTCCTTGGGTAATATAAATATTCCAGATGCCTACGTACTTCCAAATCTAATGGCAGAGTTTTCTTATACAAGCTATTTTGTCCAGGATAAACCTGCTTATGATGATGAAGATTTTCACCATAACGTAGCAGGATGTTTAAATTTTGGAATTTTGAACCGGGGTGAGATCGGTGTGGTCGCTGGAAACAACGAACTTTATTATGCGAATTTAAAGGTAAAATTGCTCAATGAAACAGAGAGGATTCCTGCAATTGCGATCGGAGTGGATAATTGCTTTTCCCGCTTCGGGAGTAAAGAAGAGAATGTAGTTGTGGAAGAATTAGCTGATCGAAACGACTATATCAAGAACTCCCCTTATTTCGTGGTTAGTAAATCTACTCTTCTAATAACGAATTTTCCGCTTTTTGAAGAACTAGAAACTGTATTTCATCTGGGAATGGGGGTAAGGAAATTTAAAGGTAGGGGTGAAATCGTCCAAAATGCCGAGGGAATTTTTGGAGGGGTTGATTTCCGGTTTTCCGAACCTTTAGGTATGAACATTGAATTTGATGCTCAGAACATCAACTTGGGTTTAAATTTCTTTTTTCACAATTTTACTCTGAGGGCTGGAATTTTTGAAATCGAGGATATCTTTGATATTAAGGATGAATATTCAGGTAATAAATACGCTCTCAATATCAAATACACCCTGGATGTATTTTCCGAAGTTAAAGCTTCAGAGAAAGATAGTTATCAAAGAGATATAAGTCCCAGATCACGAAGGACCACTCCAGCTGTTTATCAAAGTACAATAACCGACACAGAAGAAGATGCCCTGCTTCAGGAATTGAAGAAGATTACGGAACGTAGAAAAGAAGCAGAAAAAGAATTGGAAGAGATAAAAAAGTTACTTGAAGAAGACTAATCAAATATTGATATGAAAAGCTTTTTTTTTATCCTTTTTCTTGGTCTTGTAGTATGTTCTCTATTTAGCGAGGTCGATTACCCATTAGAAGATGCCGATCTTGAGGTAATCCAGGAAGAAGATCCATATTTATATTCATTACTGCTTGAGAAAAAAAAGGTTCATGATCTTTATAACGACGGTGAATTTAAAGGCGTTGAAAGGTCTTTTAAAAAAGAACAGAAACGATTAGATCGATATATAAAAAAAAAAGATATCGAAAACCTTTCCTATCAATATAACGATACCCAAATCATATTCGGTGATATCCCCACTTATCAAGATCTCTTGATATATTATGGGGCTGAATATTTTTTTCTGAACGGGGCGATAAATAAAGCTCGTAGTAATTCTGAGATCCTAATCGAGGAATATCCAGAATCAGAAAAATACCAAGAGACAATCTTGCTCCTGATGCAGATTTATTTTCTGCAGCAGGAAAATGAGCAATTAGTGGAAATTGCCGATTTTTATAATGGTAAATATTCCGAAGATCAAAAATTCTGGCTAGCTCAATCATATTTCAATCTGGAGCAATATGAGCTGGCAGAAGAAAAATTCCAGGAAATCAGAAAATCTAAAATATACGGATTCAGAGCTGAGATGATGATGGCTCTAATCGATTATTTTTCTAGAGATATCGATACCTCTCTCAAACATTTTTTTGCCCTGGAAGAAAAACATAAGCCAAAAACCGATTATTACTATTTTCTGTACATAAGTATGGCTCGGTTGTTAAAGGAAAAAGAGTTACTAGCTGCTGCTCTAGAATATTATGAAAAATTCGTTGTAGCATATCCAACTGAGATTTCAGACGAAATTTACTTTGAAATTGCTTCAAGTTTCAGGGAATATGGTGACTATGATAAATCTATTTATTATTATAGCAAGATAGTTGAAAAACCTAAGAAAAGTAGTTATTTCCCAGCTGCGAAATATTATGTTTCGATAGTACAACAGGAAAAGGGTGACTTTGACCAAGCAAAGGAAAATCTGGAAGATATAATAGCTCAAAACACCCTGGTAATGGAAACCCTTAATGTGAAGTATAAATTAATGAATAAATACAATAAACTTTGTTATGATATTTTCTTCCAAAATCCTAACGAGGAAGAAAAATCCAAAAAGGAAAAAAAATGCCAGGAGTTGGAAAACGCTATTGATAAAACGAATAGAACCTTACAGGATTTATACACGGGGGTAGACAGAAAATCTGTTCTTAGCTTGAATTTAATTGAAGAAGAATATTTTTCTTACAGTACGACAATTGAGTATATGGAAGCTATAATTCAATTGGCAAAGACAACCAAGAATAAAAGAGTACCCAAAATAATCGATGGCTACATTGTAGAACTTGATTCATCTTTGGTAATGTTGGGAGTTATAAATTATCTTGGACATCTTCCCCAGGTAAGTCGCCGAGATATCCAAATTGCACGCATTCTCATAGAAGAAAGAATGTACGAAGAAAAATTAATCTCTGCCTGGCATGATATAAGTAAAATGGCAGAAAAAAGAAATGATCCTGAGATGAAAGCCAGTGCTGAAAGGTCTTTTCAATTGCTTAGTCTGAATCTGGAATCACTTGATAAAATTTCTCAAATAGCCTTCAAAGGTAGCCCTTCGCCCGAGATAAAAGAAATAATAGAAGCTGAGACCAAGGCTATCGAACAGAATATAACTGAGCTTAATATCCTTAAACAACAAGTCATTGAAAAATTCAACCTTCAAATTGCTAAAAAACTGAGTAAAGAAAAGTCTAATATGATAAATGAATTTGATTTTCTAAAAAATTCCTATGACGATGTGATCGGGATCATGGCAGGTGATATAAATTCTACTAATGAGAATTATCAATTCAACCTTTTGGACGTTTATTTCCGAGAATCAAAAAGTCTGGATCAGCAATATGAAGAGATTCAGAAAAACTATCAGGATAATATCAACAATGAATAATGTTACTAGTTTTAAAATTCTAATCATCTTGTTGAATCTCAGCCTGATTATTATCAGTTTGATTAGTGATGAGATCCCTGATGGGCTGCAGTCTAAATATGCAGAAAAAAGAGAATTTAAACAGGAGGTCTACAATAATACTCTCAAGTTTATAAAAGAAAATCCTGACTCTCCAAAGCTGGCTTTGTCCTATTTCAATCTAGCCGAATTGAGTATTGAAATTGATGTGAATGAACCAGAAAAAACCCTGGATTATTTCCAGAAAGTCCTAGAATATGATCCCAATCACGAGAGGGAAGATGTCGTTTATTACAACATAGGATATTACAGTTATTTGGTAGAATTGAATCGAAGAAATGAGAAAAGGTTAAAAAACCTGGACCAAGCAATTAATTGGCCATCAGAGATGAGATTAAACGAGAAAGAGCTTGAAATCTCGATCTCGGCTTTCAAGAAATTGATGAACGATTTTCCGGAGTCAGCATATCATACTGAAAGTATTTATAGACTTGGAACCATATATTTTGAAATCGCTATGGATGCCAGAGAACCTCAATCTTATTTTCAGAAAGCAATAGAGTATTTCGACCTAGTTGCTAGAAATCCAGAAGATCCTCTCTATCACTATGGTTTGTTCCAAAGAGGTTGGTCTTACTTCAGCAGTGGTGATTTCGAGAAATCGATCGAAGATTTTACAAAAATTCTAGATATCATCAATACTGATGGTTCTTCACTGAAAAAAGCATTGTTCGAGGCGGATGCGATTGATAACATTGCTTTCAGTCTTATTGAATATGACGGAACTGACTACGAAAAAGAATCAATTGCTTCGGAAAAAGCCAGAGAAATCTTCATTAATTATGTTACCGATCAATATGCCAAGAAAATTCTTCGTAAAGCGATCGAACTGGAGCTCAAATATTCGGCACCAATGCGTGCGGTCGATATCTATAATTCCTATATTTGGCTTTATCCCCAGAGTTTGGAGTGCCCCAGTTATATAGATTCAATCGTCACACTTTACACAAATTATCCAAGTAGGGTTAGGCAAGATCTTGATCCTCAAGAACTGGTAATAAAGGAGAAAATTCGGCTGATCAGAGATTATCGAACTGATTCACAATGGTATGTACAGAATTTGGCCAATGATATAGAACCTCAACTGGCAATAATCAGAGAAGCTTATGAATTCATGGATTCAAAATACTATAATAACTTTGTTAGAGAAATGAACGAGGATAATTATTTAATCTACGATGACCTGGTTGAGAATTACGGATTATATCCAAGTTTTATGGATGCAGATGGAATAGAACGCTTTCGAAGTATGCGCATTCGTAGGATCGAAATAAGTGCAAATCTAGCAGAGCTGTCGCAAAAACCTGCCTATTATTTCTTTGTGATTAATAATATTGAAGCGTTTAATGTTGACTATCCTGATCATGAGAATTATTACAATTATGAAGAAGATAAATTCTACAGTAGTGAAAAGATCTATCAATTGCTGATCGATGATGTAAAAGAGAATGTTTTTATAGATTCAATTCATAATATATACCTTGATCAGGATCAACTGGAATCTTTCTACATTGCGTCATCAATTAATTATGAAACCATGCTTAATTCACCACAATTCAGCAGCGATTACAAAGAGAACGAATTGATCAGGATTACTCAACTGAGAGCAGAATTAAGATATTTCAGGAATGAGCTTGATGAAGCTTATAATGATTATTCAACTTTATTAACCTATGATCTTAATAATGATCTCAGAACGGAAGCCTATGCTCGAATGGCTGAAATCAGTAGAGAAAGAGAGGATTTTGTTAGTGAAGAGCAGTACTACAGAGAAGCAATTAAGTATGCACTTCCCGAAGAAAAGGAAGCATTTAATAACAATATCCTGGCAGCCATTCAATCGGGAGCTGATAAATTTGTGGATCAAACCGATTATAATCTCGCGGCTCAGGAATATCTGCGTTTGGCAAATGAAATCGAAGACAGCAATCCTGAAAAAAGTATAAGTTTTAGAATGAAAGCTATTGAGTCTTATAAACAAGGGGAACAATACCAGGATGCTATCGATCAATATCTAGAAGTTGCATCCAGGGTATCGGGAAAACAGAAGGTTTTTACCGCATACCTGGGGGCTTGGTCGATTTCTGATACCCTTTTGGCAGACTGGGATCAAAGTGAAAAACTGCGTAATAGTTTTATAAGTCGTTATCCCAATTCTAATGAAGCATATAAACTTCGTCTTCAGGTAATAAGATTTTATGAGGACGAAAACAAATTCGATGACAAGGAACAAGCAGCAAAATTGTATCTGAAACTTCACGAGGATGCTGATAACCTTGATCTCAGGGAAGATAAAAAAGAAAATATCTATCTTAAAGCATTACGATTGTATCAGGATATGGGCAACGATGACAAGAGTGTAGAATTGATGCTCGAGTTCGAACGTATGTACCCCGAACATCCACTGGCTAATGATTTTCTGCGAAAAGTAGCACTTATCTATGATCAAAGAGGAGAAGAAAAAAAATATGAAGATCTGGCTGAGTATATTTTTACGAAGGATCCTTCCATTGATCTTTATACAACTATAGTTGCAGAGAAACTAGCTAAAATCAATCTGGAAGTTGACAGTCTTTTTTATGCCGGTGAATATGATTCAATGATGGAAAAGATAGGTGAATTCAAAGAAGTCGATGAGCAATATAAACAAAATGGGGGTGATCTAGATCTCAATTCTTTCTACGATCAATTCCAGTATTATAGTAATTATGTGGATTTCTATCAACGCTTCGACGCTCGTATAGATTATGTAAATAACGAATTCCTTAACAGTACTCCCGATCAGTTGATCAAGGTCAACGAACTAACCCAGTGGAAAAAACATTTAATTGATGGAAAAAGGATCGAGAATCTTATGAAAAAGAATGACTCGATCAGTAGAGATGTTATCGAATTGATCAAAGAGGGAAATGATTACGACCTACCTACAGAATCAAGAACTCAAGCTTTGTATCTGGCAGCGAAAGCATATGATTATAGCAGTCAGATTGTAGAAATCCAGGTTCAGAAATTTGTTGATGTATCCAATCAATTGAACAATGAGCAGATGAGAGCAAATCCAACTCAACAGAGAGAATACAAACAGAACCTTCTGGGAATTGGTAAAAACATGGCTTATGAGTTCAAGAAAAAAGCGGGAGAATTGTATCAATCATTATTAAAAACTTTCTATGATGAGAAAGAATATTCTGATAAATGGACTGAGTTAGCGTATGAGCAACTAGTTCAATGGGGGGTCAGACAACCTAAAATTTTCGTTAATCATTATCTAACGAATGATTGGAAAATTGGCTTAAATAAAGGCATTGCAGAATTGCCTAACTTACAGGATACTACCTATTGGAAGCAAATTGATTTTATCCCGGAAAAAATGCTGCTTGATTCATCCCAAGTAGCTATGTTTGAGGGAAATAAATCCTGGCTGATAAGTAGAAATCTCAATCTGGAGATAAAACCTGAATTACTACGTATCGATTATATTGCTCGCGAACCGGTTGAGATATATATTAACAAAACAAGACTTGAGAAACAACCCGAGAAAGATAAAACCTATCAGACTGATTTATACGATTATAGCCTTTATCATCTTTTAACAGCCAAGCATCTTAACAAGGAAGAGAATGAGATCAGTTTTATGATCGATTCTATTGATGATTTGTTAGGTTTAGCTTATTTCAGCTCTAGGATCGGTGTTCAATATGATCATAACAAGCTTACCTTTGCCAGAAGTATGGAGAAGAGACATTTATATTCAGATTTATCCTGGACCACACAATTGGCTGATTCTATCGGTAACGATTTTGATCCTGAAGGTAATGTTACCGAACCTGCTATTACAACATTAGATCTTGAAACCTATCAACCTGAAGATATATTCAGCTCTCAGGCTTTCCCTATCTGGTATCCGGAACTAGATACAACAAGTGTGAGTTATGTATTCTTCTTTAGAGAATTGGAGATTGATGTAGAAGTACTGGAAGCAACTGCTAGATATTATGCTGAAGAAGAAATAACTATCTGGATAAATGATATTAAGTTTGTTGAATCTGAAAAGATCAAAGTGAATGTTGACAATAATCAACCCATTACAGGTGAATTAATAATACCCAATCTTACGAAAGGGCATAATGAAATCCTTATTGGTGTTAAGAGTGGAAAGAAGAATAAAGGATTAATTTTTGAATTGAATTATCTGGTCCAAAAAAATAATTTGCCAACCGGAAGCTTGAATCCAGAATATGATGATATCGAAATAGAATAAATATTGGGGAGATTTGATATGAAATATCTGAGAGTTCTTTTAGTTTTGTTGTTGATTTTCGTATTTAATGTCTTATCTGCCCAAGATGAAAAACAAGAAGATGAGCAAAATATCCCGGAAAAGTTTAATCGTCTGGAAACTTTAAGTAATCAGCAGGAAGATGAGATCAAAGTAGAAATAAGAAAACCAGATAATGTTTCTTTAATGAATAGAAAACCTACGAAATTTGAGATTAAGAAAAAATTTGTTGCTTATGAGAAATTGAAGAAATCGAATTTGATGATATATTAAATATTAGGGGAGGTTTGTAAATGAAAAAGTTGTGGATAAAGCTGCTGTTATTGACGATCATTGTTTTCAGCTTTTCAGGTCTGGCGGCTAAAAATATTGTAGATATATATATGGATGGCGGTCCGGTCATGCATATTATTACAGCCCTGTTGATTATTGTGATTGTTCTCGGTGTGATTAAATACTGGCAACTGGCAGTAAAGGAAAAGATAGACGCTCAGAGATTTTACCTGAAACTGAAGGGATATATCAAGAATAATCAGACTGAAGAAGCTGCCAGGATTTGTAGTCAATTCAAAAAAACCACGATTGGATTCATTTTCTGGAATGGATTTTTGGGTTACAATGATGCAGTTAAAGCTGGGAAAAAAGGAGTTGAGCTTCAACAGGTGCTTCAAAATTCCTTTGATGAAGCCGGATTGCAGGCAATCCCTAAAGTTGAGGCATGGATATTCTGGTTTGAGATCATTGCTCAAGTGGCAACTCTGTTAGGTTTGTTGGGTACAATCTTTGGTTTGATTGGAGCCTTCGATGCCCTTGCTAATGCACCTGAAGCAGAGAAAAGCAAGCTATTGACAGAAGGAATCGCTCAGGCTATGGGTACTACAGCTTATGGTTTGATAGTAGCTATTCCTACTATGTTTATCAAAGGAGCACTCCAGTCAAGAGCAGATAGAATCATTAATGACATAGACGAATACTCTGTTAAGGTGATCAATCAGATTAATTATGCAATGAAGGATTAAAAATGGCGCATCCCCCTTCTAAAAGCAGAAATTTACAAAAAAAGCACCCAAGACCATTGAACCTGATTCCGATCATGAATCTGTTCATAGTGGTCATTCCCATGCTTATGATGATAATGGTTTCGGTACACTTGGCTTTGATTGAAATTGCTTTACCAGCAGCAGCTGAAAAAAAGATAGAACAAGAAGATCAGGAAGAACCTCCACCTCGTATTATACTCGCTTTATTGCCGGATAAATTTGAGATTCTTGTAGGGGAAGATGAAGAATATACCATACCTGTGAAGGATGTGAGTGATATTTTCGCAAAATACGATTATAACGAATTGAATGAAAGGATGAGTGAACTTAAAACCGAATATAACGAACAAAATACAATCGATATTTTACCCGACCCCAGTGTTAAATACGATATTCTGCTTAAATCAATAGATATCTGTAAGTTCAACGGTTTCCCGGCAATTAAATATCTAACATCTACCAGGAAGATATTCAGAGCAAAACAGAAAGGGGGAGCTTAATGAGAAGAAAAGCAGCTGTAGTGGTCAGCCGAAAACTTGGTTCAACTTTTGAACCTCGTCCCCCCAAACCTAAGATCAAAGATCTCAATATAACATCTTTGATCGATATTTTAACAATTTTACTAGTTTTTATGTTGAAGAATATTTCAATGGATGCCGTTGAGAAAAATGCACCGGAAGGTATGCTGCTTCCAACAACGATTACCAAGGATAAATTGATTAAAACCGGTTTAACTGTGAACGTTAAAATATATCCCGATAAGATATTATATGGAACTGATAACATAAAGATCGGAACTTTAGACGAGTTTATGACCAAAAATGAAGTTAGAAGCTCTCTGCTTAAATTATTAAGACTGGAAGCCAAAAGGATTACTGATGACGGCAATATACCTTCTCTATTGATTCAAGGTGACAGGGATCTGGACTGCCGATATATTACAGAGTTCATAAATTTCAGTGCCAGTGCCAGTTTTGCCAATATTTATTTTTCAACTATTCATACCGATAATCTAAATGAAGTACTTGGTCTTTAACCGAGGTAAGCATGGCTGAAAGAATATTAAATTTAAAACTAATATACAAAGGCAAACATCTGGATACAGCTAAATTTGGCAGAGATTTTAAAAACAAGTTCTATATTGGTAGGAATAAACATCTGTTTTGGCAGATACTTAATAATGATTTTCCTGATAGACATCTTTTTTTAAAACGTTATAAAAATAATTATAAGATATTCTTAAGATCGAAGATGAATTTTGTCATCAAAAAAGATGGTCGGGAAATTGATAAAAATATCCTTCGCAAGAAGAATTTACTAAAGAATAATAATATTATCATTAATGAAGATACCTCAGGGGTAATTGAAATCTGTTCGGATTGGCAGATAGAGTTTCAATTTAATACTCCTTATAAATATGTCCCGATTCCTGAAGAAGTTGCGATTTTAAAGGAATTCTCTCAGTGGCCTGCTCTAAGCCGAGAACAAAAAATATCCAGGAATATACTGTTGGTTGGATTATTATTGGTAGTGATGTTTGCAGTTTTAGTTGAGCAGTTCTATATCCCTCCTCCAAAATTTGATCTTTCGGAGCGGCTTCGTAAAATAGATCTCAATGCAACTCAGGTAATTCCGGAATATTTGGAAGAAGAAGTGCCCGAAGTTCATGTCCAAACCGAGGAAGAAGAAGGAGAACCTCAGGAGATTGAAGATCAGGGTGATGAGGAGGGAAAAGAAAAGGCTATTGCTGGTTTTGAGGAAATGTTCGGTGTGGAATATAACGCTGGTGATAATTATGAGGGGGAATTATTCGAATTTGATGTAGTAAGTGAAATAGTGGTTTTGGGACCAAGTTCGGAAACGGTTTCCAAAACAAGACCTACAACAACTTCTGAAAGAATGTCGGTTCTGGAAAAAGCTAGTAATCAAAGCTTGGATATCTCTGATCTAGATAGTGATCTGACTGGATTTGAAGAACTCGATCTGGGTAGTGAATTCGATCTGGAAGAGATCGATGTGTCTAGTTTATCCTCCGAAGTGGAAAATTTCCAGGTTACAAAAGTTAAAAGTAAGGCTCAATTTGAAGAAGTTAAAAGGAAATTCTCGACTCTTACCACTATTAAGGAATCAAGTATAGAGCTAAAAGAAATTTCACCTGAGATCAAAACCGAAGTGGCAACCATTAATCAGGTAGTAAATGCCTATAAACCGCAGATCACAAAACTTTATATTGTGGAACGGATGTATATGGATATGTACGGATCTCTGGAGATAGTACTTTATATAGAAGAGAATGGTTCAATTGCTGCTGTAGATATAATTCCAGCCCAGGGCAGTTTTTTTACAGATTCCTTCCTGCAGAAAGCCCAGGAAATAGCGCTGAAATGGAAAATCCCAGTTACCAGAGCAGTTCCCTATAGCTTCAGAATGAAATTTATCAAACAATAATTTTTTTAAATTTTTGTTGCCCTTCTAGAGGAAGGGCATTTTTTTTATTTTATGAATTACTACGATGTAGCCCTGCCTATAAAACCAAACCGGTTGTTTACCTATAAGAGTGAATCTTCCATTGAACTCGGATGCAGGGTGATAGTCTCGCTGAACAAGATATATTATACCGGTATTGTCTGGAATAGGAAAGAATCGCCTGATAGGAAAATAAAATATAAATCGATAATAGAGAATATCGATGATAAACCATTTATTAAAGATGATTTACGAAAGCTTGCAGAATGGATGAGTGATTACTACAGATCAAGTTTAGGCCAGGTTCTAACTGCAATTTTGCCCGTTTCTTTTAATATCCGAATCCAGCAGAAGATAAGAAAAAATTCTTCTGAATTTCCTGGGGATCTTAGTGAGGATGCTGTAAAGTTAATAAAATCTTTACCTGAGCAGGAATGGAAAGATATTAAAGATTTAAAAAAAGAGCTAAAACTCAGCGGATTCTACAGCCTAATCGAGCATCTGGAAGAAAAAGAATTAGTTGAGATCAAAAGGATCAGCGACCGCAAACAGAAAAAAAAATTAGCTAATTTTATAGTGTTGAAAGATTATAATGGTAAAATAAAACTTACCTCAAAACAGGCAGAAATTTACAATATTATAAAACATAAGAAGTCTGATGTTCCCTTGTCAGAAATAGCTAAATTAACGAGCTATTCGGTTGTTAAAGCACTTCGAAACAAGAAACTGATCGATATTGAAGTCCGGGAATTAGTGGAAAATAAAATTCCTGTGAAAATAATCCCATCCAAATTTAAAAATGTAGAATTGAATGAGGAGCAGAATAAGGTTCTCAAAAGGATAACTACTAACCTGGAAGAAAAGAAATTTCGAGTTTTCCTACTTCATG
>Ga0272442_10009563_pt1 | contig 12102 bp, 13 predicted proteins | sample SSMForm2O_FD_200262 | JGI IMG/M metagenome (GOLD analysis project Ga0272442, IMG submission 200262) | Marine sediment archaeal communities from Little Sippewissett salt marsh, Falmouth, MA, United States - SSM-Form-2O | ecosystem: Environmental > Aquatic > Marine > Wetlands > Sediment ... | reverse complement strand
AATACAACTTAATAACAGAATACAGATCACTTTTGTCACAAATTCTTTTCGCATATTAATACCTCACATTCGTTTTTTCTTCTTCGAGTCGGAATATATCTACATACACTTTTTCATACGCCTGAACCATGGTCGGGATCGAAAAAAACTCTTCTACACGTTTGCGGCAGGCAGTACGGTCGATGGAATCAATCTTTTTGACCGCTTCGGCAGCTTGATCGACATTTGTCACTAAAAAGCCGGTTTCGCCATCGGCCACCACCTCCCGGCAGGAACCCCGGTCATAGGCGATGACGGGGACGCCGGCGGCCATGGCTTCGGCCATGACAAGGCCGAACCGTTCGGGCAGTTCGTTTAAGTGCAGAACGGCGTATGCCTCTTTAAATAGAGCATCCCGCTCAACCGGGCCGACCGGACCGATATAGGTAATCTGTTTGCCATCAATATGTGGTTTGACATTTTCGTTAAAGTAGTGCTCGTCCTGAATGATCCCAGCAATCATCAACTCCATTCCCGATTTTTTCGCGGTTTCACAGGCCAGGTGCACGCCCTTGTCAGGGTGAATCCGGCCGAGAAAAACCAGTTTGTCGCCGCGACTTTCGCCCGCGGTCAGATTCGACAGATCAATGCCGTTATAGACTGTCGCCAAATACGGCAGTTCGGGGTCACGGTCCGAATCGCTGATGGAGACAAAATAGCTGTCGTGCTTGTATTTGTGATAGACCCGGCGGATATTATCCGATGAAAAACCGTGGATCGTCGTCAGCATGGGGGTCTGAATCAGCCGTGTATAAGTCAGCGGCAGAAAGTCGTAATTATTGTGGATCAGGTCAAACTCGCCTGCGTGTTCCATCATCTCAGAAATCTGCAAGCACTCGACAACCTTGGCTTCCTGCGATGGGTCTTCTTCATAGCCACGGTCGATCACGGCGTGCAGTTTGGCTTTGGTAATGGAATCTTTCGTCGCAAACAGCGTCACATCCCAACCCCGCTCCACCAGCCCCTCGGTGATATTGCCGGCGACTGTCTCCCACGCCCCATATTGCCGCGGGGGCGTCCGCCACGCCACCGGCGATAACACCGCAACCCTTTTCGTCCTGCGTAATTGATCCATATCCATCCGTATATACTCCGCTCGTAACTGCTTTCACTATTAAGAACCACGAATGAACACTAATAAACACAAATATAGTATAGAATTAGAGGGCATTCGGTCTATTCGTGGTTCTTAATCATTATACTTGCCGTTGCGGATATCGTTCGCGATGATCTCTAACCGCGGCAATGCATACGCGAAAAACCTTTTGTACCCTTCGCAGAAATAGCTCGGCACTTTATGCGTCCCCGTCAGCATCGCGCGGTCCTTGGGACACCCGCCCCTGCAGATATCCAGATACTTACACATCAGGCACTTATTGTCTATCTCCGTCTTTTTTCGATTAAAGCCGCGTTTGACATCGCCAGCCGCAAGTTCATCAATCGGAGTCTCCATGATATTACCGAGTTTTGTTTCACCCGTCACATAAAAGTCGCAGCAGAATGCGTCGCCGTTATGCTCAATCACGATGTAATCGGCACATCGCCGGTTAAAGGTGCATTCGGTGTGCGGGTTGCCGAGCATGAAACTGAGCATACTGTCAAAAATGCGCACGCTCAGTTTGCGAACGCCGTAGTCCATCCAGCGGTCAAAGACCCGGCACAGGAATTTGCCGTACTGCTGGGGTGTGATGCTGAACGGGGCGGGTTTTGCCGGGTCATCGGCGCTCTTTTCCACACACGGAACAAACTGAATATACCCAATCCCCAGCCCCGTAAAGAAATCAAACAACGCATCCGGGTGCTGCACATTGATGTCATTCAGCAACACAAGAATATTATATTCCGCTTTATTCCGGCGGCAGGCCTCGATTCCCGCCATCACCCGGTCGAACGTCCCCTTGCCGGTGCGGTCCTTGCGATAGTGGTCATGAAATTCCTTCGGACCGTCCAGCGAGATACCGGCCAAAAACCTGTATTCGGCCAGAAATTGACCCCATTCGTCATCCAGCAGAATCCCGTTGGTTTGCAGCGCATTGGAAATAACCTGTCCCGGTTGACCATATTTTTGCTGAAGTTCCACCAACCGCCTGTAAAAAACCAGCCCCATCAGCGTCGGTTCACCGCCCTGAAACGCGAAAGATGATTGCTCAAACCGGCATTCAAGATAGCTTTTGACAAGCCGCTCCTGAACTTCCGGACTCATCCGGTGTGCCCCGCCGCCAAAATAATCCTCTTTGCAGGCATAAAAACAGTATTGACAGGCGATGTTGCAGTCCGGCCCGGCGGGTTTAATCAGCAATGTAAAAGGTCGTGCCATGAAATCACCCTAAGATGTCTTTGTAATCGGAGCAAAAATCCTTGCGTTGACAGTCCGGGCAGAATTCGCCCCGCCAGACACTGTCAAACTGCTCCATAATCGGCTCGATCAGGTGCGGGTCCGTCGTGATAATCCCGGATTCAAAATTACGCCGCTTTGGTGACTTGGCTCCCATTCCCGCACCGGTCAGGTTGGCGCTGCCGGAATAGGCAAACCGTCCGTCCACAATCACACACTTAAAATGCACCCGCGGGCACAGCAGCCGCTCCATTCCGGCAATCAAATTCTGATACTTGTCAAAATCATCCCGGAACGGCTTGCCCGGCTCCTTGGCATGAATCAGACGAATCGATACCTGCCGTTTGATCAGGTCGGACAGGATTTTCAAAAACGGAACCATCCGCCCTTTTGAATCGACATGCAGGTCCTTAATGTCACTGGTACCGATCCAGACAAAATCCCCCGCCTTTGGTACCTGCTCCTGCAGAACCCGTTCATAAATTTGCCGATCCGTTATGAATTGCGTTTGAGTCATAAAACCACGTATATTCATTTTCCTAAAAACGGCACTTATTGCGCGGCGACGTCTTTTATGAAGTACGTTAGAGCATCCTCGCGAAATTTATCACCTTAAAAGGTGCTATTCGTTCGCCTCAAGTGCGTCAATGACTTCAGGCATATGGGTAAAACCCGGCCCGCCGGACATCATCACCGATACCTGTGCCGCTTCCAGAATTTCTTCTTTACTGGCTCCGACACCGAGGCATTTTTTAACATGCAGAAAAATACAGGGCTTGCACTGGATCGACATCGCGATTCCCACCGCGATGAGTTCTTTTTCACGGACGGTCAGCTTGCCTTCGGCCATGGTTTTTTGGAACAATCCGCCAAAGCCCATCATCATATTAGGCGCCATCTTCTTCATTTTTTCGGTGTCAGCTTCAAATTTCGTGTAAAATGCTTTGACTTTTTCGCTCATGTTTTTCCTTTCCATCGTAAGAGTTCAAACTTTAGTTTGTAACAGCGAGGCGGCGCGAGCCGCCCGATTGCGTAACCCGGTGTGAAACGTATTCACACACTGCGATCCGACACTCACAGGGTCACGCTATCGGGGAGCTTACGCTCCCGCGCTGTTGTTATTCCGACACCTGAATAAAAGCGTGTCCTAAATGTTCAATAATATCCGTTGCGATCATACTGACCTGACCTCGGATTTTCGCCGCGGCGTCACCGGCCAGTCCATGTACATGTACGCCCAGCACCGCCGCATCGAATGTGGACAATCCCTGCCCAATCAGAGCCGCAATTACACCGGTCAGCACATCGCCGCTGCCCGCCGTCGCCATGCCGGGATTGCCGGTATCATTAACAAAAAGTCGTTCGCCATCCGTAACAACTGTTCCGGCACCTTTCAGTACTACAACTGTCCCTGTTTTTTCAGCTAATTTCGCTGCACATTCTTCACGATTTTCCGGCACTTGCTCACGAAAAACGCTCTTCCACAGCCACCCCATCTCCCCCGGATGCGGCGTAAGCACAACATCCGCTTTCTTCTTCTCCAGCCAGCCGCCGGGACCGCCGCACTGGGACAGGACATTTAGGCCGTCCGCATCAATCAGCAGTTTCAATCCCTCAACAGCCAACAGAGATAAAGCCACTTCTTTGACACCCAAGCCGGTTCCACACCCTGGACCGAACGCCGCCACATCATTATCCAACAAATGCCCGGCCAGTTCCGTCACCGCTTTGCCCGAAAGCTGTCCGTTTTTCTCACTAAGCCCAATCGTCGTATAGCACGGCTCTAAAGATGCCACAACCGGCTGAATCGATGCCGGCACAGCAATCCGTACCAATCCCGCACCACTCCGCAGCGCCGCCCTGCCCGCCAACGCCGGCGCACCACTGAAGCCCACACTGCCCCCCACAATCAGCACCTTGCCAAACGTCCCCTTATGCCCATCAACCGGCCTCTTTTCAAGTTTGGGTATTTCCGTTATTGTTTGCATAGCACTATTCCTCAATCGCCAACAGCATCTTTTCAATGTCTCTTGTTGAAGGGAGTTCTTTGGACAATTCTTTAGGCAGCCGCTTGACCACCCGATAGGTTGATACACCTATTGGCTTATGGCTGTCCCGAAGCGTGTATTCCACAATCATCCTCTTTTTAGTTCGACACAGAATGATCCCGATAGATGAATTTTCGCCTTCAATTCTAACCTGATCATCCAAGGCAGACAAATAGAATTGCATCTTCCCGACATGTTCGGGCTTAAACTCTCCAATTTTCAGTTCTACCGCAACAAGACAGCGTAAAACGCGATGATACAGCAGCAAATCAATAAAATACTCCTGGCCGTCCACCTCAAGCCGGTACTGGCTTCCCAGAAAAGCAAATTTACTTCCCATCTCCCGCAAAAATGTTTCCACACGGGACAATATAGCTTTTTCCAGTTGTCGTTCACTGTGCTGCTCGCCAAGTTCCAGAAAATCAAATAAGTATTCATCTCGGACCGCCAATTTTGCTTGTTGACGAATTTCATCAGGCACGGTTTGGTCAAAGTTGGTCTGGTTCAGCAGTGTTTTTTGATATGCCTGATTGTCAATTTGTACCCCCAGTATATTTTTTGTCCAACCGAACTTGCGCGTCATCCGTAAGTAGAACTCACGCTCAAGATCATCTTTACAACGGTCCAGAATAATCAAATTATGCGTCCACCCTATTTCTGCAACCAATGGTTGCAGTTTTGGGTTCTTTTCATAAGCCAAATGAAATTTACGCATATACCAGATATTGCGTGCCGAGAACCCGCTAATGCCGGGAAATTCACTCTGAAGGTCCTGGGCCAGCTTTTCGACCACTGATCGTCCCCATCCGGCCTGTCCCTGCCGTTTGGATATCATCCGCCCGATATCCCAATACAATTGTGTCAATTCCCGATTCACAGCCCGCAGGGCGTCGTATTGCGCCTTGCGAATACGGCTTTTGACCTGCCCAAGCAACGCTGTATATACTTTGGTATGAACCACTGAATTTTCTGATTTATTTTGGTTTCCACCCATTACAATTTATGCTCCTGTGATTTTCATATTAATCAAAGTCGCGGCGTAAGCAGCACCGAAGCCGTTGTCTATATTGACGACGGTGACACCGGAGGCACAGCTATTGAGCATGGTCAGCAGCGCCGAAAGTCCCTCGAAGCTGGCGCCATAGCCCACGCTGGTCGGCACTGCGATCACCGGGCAATCGACCAATCCACCGACCACACTGGCCAGCGCCCCTTCCATCCCCGCAACGACGATGACCACGTTCGCTGAGCGGATTCTCTCAAGATTACCAAGCAGGCGATGGATACCCGCCACGCCGACATCACAAACCAACTCCACATTCTGACCCAGCATGTGCGCCGTCACGCGGGCTTCTTCGGCCACCGGCATATCCGCGGTTCCGGCGGTCACGATCACGATATTGCCGACCGGATTTGCCACCGGCTTTTGCTCCAGCACAATCATCCGTGCGTCACGCTCCCAGCGCAGGCCCTTGAGTTTCGTGATGCGTTCGACATCCTCATATAAAAACGTATCGGCCCGCGTGGCAATGACGTTCTGGCCGGTTTCAGCCAGCTTTTCAAAAACAGCCGCCACCTGTTCGGCCGTCTTACCGGGACAATAAATCACCTCCGGAAACCCGCAGCGAATCGTGCGATGATGGTCCACCTTGGCAAATCCCATGTCCTCAAACGGCCAATGCCGCAGCCGCTGCACCGCCTCCTCCACATCCAGCGTCCCGTCCTTGACACCATTCAATATTGCTTCAAGCTTTTTCTGATCCATAAAATGCCGCCATTAAGGTAGCTCAGGCATCCTGCCTGAGTCGATTGATGTCCAAAACATGGTATTGTATCGATTTTTCAGACCAAAGCACACCCGCTTTGTCAATATTCATTTTAATGTATTCTCGGTATTTTTCAAGCTGTCGATTGTTGCGTACGATGTGGTCAAATGTTTCAGATTGCCAAAATGTCCCCGTTCGTGAATGCATCTTATTGATCTTTTTGGAAGTAAAAGACTTCCATGAATGCAAAATTGTGTTTAATTCGTATCCTTCGCACGTAACCAATAAGATATGAACATGGTTCGGCATAATGACCCAATGATCCAATAAATATCGTTCACCCTCAAAATGTTCGATTGCCCCTTTAACAATTGCGGCACAAACCGGCTTCGCTAACAGGCATTCTCCGTGGCAATGATCGAGCCAGGTATTCATTTTGTCTGAAAACAAAAGACGATATTCTGCCTTTTCTTTTTCAGTATATGGCTTGGCATGATTTGTTTGCCATTGCTGTTTTACATATCTGAATTCTTCTGCCTTTTCCCGCGGTATCGAATCCGCTGTCCGAAATGTCGTGAAATACATTTTCTCTGCTTGCTGCCAGTGCGGCAAGTTACGGCGGGTTACCTTTTTGATAATCGCGGGATTATAAAAGATGTTTTTCGATTGTTCGTACAACTTAATTCCTCATTCGTTTTTTTGTATAATCCGCAATCAAAACCATGATTCGAAACTCGTGCGACTCAGGCAGGATGCCTGAGCTACCTTTTTTCCACTTTTTCCTGTTTGTATCGGTTTGCGAGTAACGCCAACTCGTGCGACTCAGGCAGGATGCCTGAGCTACCTTTTTTCCACTTTTCCCTGTTTGTATCGGTTTGCGAGTAACGCCAACTCGTGCGACTCAGGCAGGATGCCTGAGCTACCTTAATCCGAGGTTGCTTTCGGCTCCAGCGCCAAGTCCGCGAACTGGCCGGCTTTGTATTTATAATACGCCAGCGAGGCAACCATGGCCGCGTTGTCGGTACAGTATTTTTTCGGTGCGATCATCAGCGCCATGTGTTCTTTTTTGCACATCTGTTCCATCGCATCGCGCAAGGCCCCATTACAGGCCACCCCGCCGCCCATGAGGACACTTTTAGCGTCGATTTTCTTGGCGGCCCGTTTGGTTTTCCTGATCAGGACATCAATCACCGCTGCCTGGAATGATGCCGCGATGTCCGCAATCTCCTGCCGGCACATGGTCTCGACACGATTTTCACCTTTCATATCCTGCCCCTGGCAATGATACAGCACCGCGGTCTTGAGCCCGCTGAACGAAAAATCAAGATTTCCCTTATCCATCAGCGACCGCGGAAACCGAACCGCCTTGGGATTTCCTTCTTTGGCGATCTTTTCAATGTTCGGCCCGCCCGGATACGGCAGGCCCAAAATCGTCGCCACCTTATCAAACGCCTCGCCCGCCGCATCGTCGATCGTTTTTCCCAGCAGCCGCAGGTCCAGCGCCGACTCGGCATCGTACAGATTCGTATGCCCGCCGGAGACGATTAAAGCCACCGCCGGCAGTTTAATCGATTCATGCTCCAGCATCGCCGACTGTAAGTGTGCATGAATGTGATTGACCGCCACAAGCGGCTTGCCCCACGCAAACGCCAATGTCTTGGCCGCCGTCACGCCCACCATCAGCGCAATCGTCAACCCCGGCTGGTTCGCCACCGCCACCGCATCGATCTGCTCTGGTGCAATCCCCGCCTGTTCAATCGCCTCGGTCACAACCGGCAGAATCTTCTCCACATGCGCCCGCGAGGCGATCTCCGGCACGACCCCGCCGTATTTTTCGTGCAGGGCTGTCTGTGAGGCCACCACTGACGAGCAGATATCCCGCCCATCACACACCACCGACGCGGCGGTCTCATCGCAGCTTGTTTCAATGCCTAAAATGTAGGTTTTTTTCTGATTCACATCGTCTCCTGTAAACAACAGCGCGGCGGCACAACCGGGTGGCACGGTCAAGCTTCCCGTCCTTCGTAGCTCGGAGAGCGAAGAAGGATGCTTGGCCGTGGCGAAACCCTGTGCGTAACGTATTCACATAAATGCTACCCACTGGGTCACGCAATCGGGCGGCTCGCGCCGCCGCGCTGTTGTTCATAGCTTAGCTCCACAAGTCACGTCTGTCAATCAATTTGCGTCATTCCAGAGATTCGCGGCAGTATCCTTTTGACCTCGCGGCCGATTTCGGGTAGGATGCCGGAAAAGAAACCGACTGTGGATATCATCAATGAATAAGACAGAGAACGAAGAGAATCTTCAATATCAATACATTGACACCCCCGCATTGCTTGAGGATTTGCTCAGCCATTTACGGCCGCAGCGGACGATCGCGCTGGACACCGAGGCCGACAGTTTTCATCACCATCGCCCCAAAGTCTGCCTGATCCAGCTCAGTTTCGACGATAAAACCTATATTGTGGACCCGTTGGCTCCCATCGAAGTCCCAGCCCTGCTCGATATAATCGCCGACAAGGAACTGATTATCCACGACGCCGGCTATGACCTGCGGATGCTGGGCGGCGATTACGGCTTTAAACCCAAAAACGGCGTCTTTGATACGATGTTGGCGGCCGCGTTAACAGGGATGAAAAACGTCGGCCTGTCGGCCCTGCTCGAACATATTCTGGACCTGAAAGTCGCCAAACACAACCAGAAAGCCGACTGGTCCAAACGTCCCCTGTCCGCACACCTGCTGCAATACGCCGCCGAGGATACCGCCTCGCTGATGCAAGTCAAATCATACCTGGCCGACCATCTCACCGAACTGGGTCGCGCCGACTGGCACACCGAGTCCTGCGTTGCGGCGGTCGAGGCGGCACAAAACCTCAAAGACACCGCCGATCCCGACAACGAATGGCGCATCAAGGGAACCGGGGAACTGTCGTTTAAGGAAATGGCGTTTTTGCGTCAAGTGTGGTACTGGCGGGAAAATATCGCCAAAGAAACCAACATCGCCCCGTTTATGATCTGCAGGAACGAAGAAATGATCAAACTGGCCCGGTGGGCCGCCAGACGCAAAAAACCGATTGAGGATGAATCGAAATTTCCGATTCGTCATAAATCCAACAAAAGCAAAACACTTCTCAAGGCCCTCCAGAAGGCACAGGCCCTGGGCGCCGACCAATGGCCGGGCTCGCGAAAATCCGACCCCTCAAAACGGCTCTCGAACACAACCCGCAACACCGTCAACAAACTGAAAGCCGAATGCGAAAAAATCGCCCAACAGCACGACCTGCCCCTGAACCTCATCGCCTCGCGCGCCGCCCTGACCCGCATCGTGCTGGATAACGCAACCACCCTCGAACAAATCCAAAACAAAAACATCCTCCTCAACTGGCAGGCCACCCTCCTGCTGCCCGCCATCGGAAAAGTGCTGAATCAATCGACTCTTTAATCGTTATTAATCAAAAATCGTCAGCAAGAAATGCTTCAAAACCGGAGGAATTGCCTACTTGAGCAAAATCAGTATCTGCTTTGCGATGCTTTTGCAGATATGGGGGAATGTAAACCGCAGCGGTGTTTGAACGGCGGGTTTGAAGTCGGGACAGACGGGAGCGTCAAATGTGTCGCCGACAACTTGGATGGGTGCATCCATCGTTACGGGAACCATTTTTTCCGCTGTCGTCAGCAGCGGCAGATCATTCGGGTCGAAGCCCACCAAATCACAGCACACCCGCTCACACGCCGCTGGGTCCGTTCCGGCAACCAGATACCCAACCTCTTTCGGGTCGCCGTTAATCGGGCCGGCCCCTTCCATGGCGACGATGCCGTCGATGATATTCAATACCGGATTGAGTGTGTGATAAATCCCGATAATCATCCGGCAAAACGCCTCATAGTCTTTTCCCCGGGCGAAATGCCACCAAGCCTTTTCCTTGCCGCCAAGTCCGGCGACACAACCGTACATATTCTTGAACGCGAACGTCGCCCCCAACTGCTGATGGGCCTTGAGCTTGGGAAGATTGATAATTGCATCCGCCTCCAGTGCAACCCGGCTGATGCCAACCTGAATCCCGTCAATCTCCATCCGTTTCGCCCGGTCCAGTTGGACGATCTTCACGCCCAGTGCTTCCAGCCGCTCATCGATCCCCAGCGCCTTCAGGCAGCCGCGCGTATTGCTCCACGCCGGGGAATCGCCCACCAGCGGAACAGCGCCATGCTCTTTGACGATTCGCGCGACCGCATAAATCACCTCCGGATGCGTCTGCGCGGGAACCTCCGGCGGCCGCGGGACGATGAAATTGGGCTTAATGAGGATGCGTTGTGCGGGTTGGATGAAACGGCTCACACCCCCCAGCAATTCAAACTGTCTGCAAAGGGCCGAATGCACCGTGTCAGCATCATAGGACCTGCATCGCTGTACGGCAACAACGGGCTTTTCATGCAAATTCATCTCGGTTCCGCAGAATCACAGATAATGACAAAAAATCGAATCTTCGGTTTTGACCCCGGCAGAAAGAACAGCATTTTGTCCAGTGTCACCTCATCCGGCATTTCCCGGGTCGGTCCCAGCAAAATAATGCCTTGTTCTTCGACACGCGTGAGGACCTGGCCGACAACAATCGGCTTATATTCAATCGGCTCCATTCCCATCCGCAGCCGAATATCCTCGATGCCCGGCTGCCAATAAGCCGGAAACAGCTTGACCTGGGCCAGCCCGCGGAATCGGGGATCCTGTTTGGCAGACATCACCCATCCCAACAGGCCCGGCCCCGGTGTCATCGTCACTGCATTGCCTTTAGATTCGGTGTAACGAATCGTTTCCATTCCCTGCAAAGGCAATCTCGACAGGGGTTCGGTATTATCAGGCGGCATTATCAGCGCGATCTGCGCGGTACGAACCGCGCCGATTCTGGCAAGTTCCTGAGCAACGGCGGCGCCGACTGCAAAAGAAGCCGTCCCCACGGCGAAACCGTTGGCTTCAAAAGCACCCTTGTGAACCATTCGAACATCCGACCGGGAAAGACGATTGAAAACGGCACTTAATTGATCGACTTTGCCGGGGTCAAGGGTATATGTCAACACCCTGAAATGCATCAGGAAATTGGGGGGGACCTGATTTTCCGTCGGATCTTCAAGATCGGACAGTTTCAAGCCGTCGAAAGGCGACGTTGGGGACGCCGGGGTATTCGGCGGAGGAACCTCACACCCTGCGATGACCCACAGCGCCGAAAGCATGCATACAAATAAGAGGGTCTGTTTCATAACGGTCGATATCAGGCCTTCAAGGTCGTTATTATCCAAGCACTTCGTCAATCGCCTCTGTAAGGTCATCTTTGGTCGTCAACCCAACCCATTTTTTTGCCACCTGGCCGTCGTTGAACAGAATCAAGGTCGGAATAGCGCTGATGGCGTGTTCAATCGCCGCGTCGCGGTGGTCATCGGTGTTCATTTTGCAGATCGTCGCTTTGCCGGCGTATTCCTCGGCAATCTCTTCAACCACAGGCGTCAGCATCTTGCACGGGCCGCACCAGGGGGCCCAAAAATCCACCAAAACCACCCCGCTGCTGACTGTTGATCCCCATGTGTCATCCGTTAATTCAACTATGTTTCCGGCCATGTTTCATCCTTTCCGTTCTGGCATTATTATCTTTACAGAGTACGGCACCCATTTTACAGCCATCACCCCACCCTGTCAAATGCCTTTATACTGGTCACGATTGAAAAGCATGAATATAGGGATGCAGGAATATAGGTATATATGAAAAAAACCGCGGTTTTTGCCGCGGCTTGTGGTAAATCTTATTTTCGTCTGCGGAGCAAGAGGCCGCCGAGGGCAAGCAAAGACAGCGTAGTCGGTTCGAGGACTGGTGAACCATAAACAATGTATGTTACGCCAACATCAGTCTCATCGGGTGTCGAATTA
>Ga0272442_10009562_pt1 | contig 12103 bp, 12 predicted proteins | sample SSMForm2O_FD_200262 | JGI IMG/M metagenome (GOLD analysis project Ga0272442, IMG submission 200262) | Marine sediment archaeal communities from Little Sippewissett salt marsh, Falmouth, MA, United States - SSM-Form-2O | ecosystem: Environmental > Aquatic > Marine > Wetlands > Sediment ... | reverse complement strand
CGACGAGGGGAACATCTACTTCACCCACCACTTCTACACCGGGACGACGCCCATCCAGATGATCGAGGCGGACATCTACGTCTGCTACCGGAAGAAGTGACGGCCCGGAACTCGCGGAGGAGCCATGGACGTATCTGAGGCGATTGACAAACGGCGGGCCTACCGCTCGCTGGCACCGGTTGAAATCACGGACGAGACGGTCGAGGAGCTGACGCGGGCGGCCCAGCTAGCGCCGTCCTGTTTCAACAACCAGCCGGCCCGGTTCGTTTTCGTGCGCGACAAGGCGATGCTGGGGCGGATGCACGAGGCCCTGTCGTCCGGCAACGGATGGGCGAAGGCGGCGTCGATGATCGTCGCGGTGTTCTGCGAGAAAGAGAACGACTGCGTCATCAAGGACCGGGAGTACTACCTGTTCGACACCGGGCTCGCGGTCGGGCAACTGGTGCTGCGGGCGACCGAACTGGGCCTGGTGGCGCACCCGATTGCCGGGTACAGCCCGAAGAAGACCCGCGAGGTGCTGGGCATCCCGAAGCAGGCGCAGGTCATCACGCTTGTCATCGTCGGGAAGCACGCCGAGGATATCAGCCCGGTGCTGTCCGAGAAGCAGGTCGAGTCGGAGCGCGAGCGACCCGAACGGCTGCCGATGGGGAAGGTGGCGTTCAGGGACCGGTACCCGTCACCGGGCGGGAAGTAACAGGAGGCGAAGATGATGTTCCTGAGGAAACTGCACCTGTACATCGGTTTCACGCTTGTGCCGCTGGTAGTCATCCAGGCGGTGACCGGCCTGCTGCTGCGGCTCAGGATTTCCTCCGCGCTGCTTCATGCCGTCCACACCTGGTTCAAGTACAGCTACGACTTCACCGGGTTCGTCCGCGGCGTGGGCGTGGCGCTCGGGGTGCTGACCGCGGTCGGGTTGTTCCTGCTGGCGGTGACCGGCGCAATCCTCTACATGAACATGCGCATCCAGCAATGGAAACGGCGGGCCCGACGGAAGGCACAGCAGGGCTAGGTTCCCGTCCAGACCGGCTTCCTGCCCACCACGTCGCCCGCAGTGCCGGCTTGACCGCTTGAGGCGGTTGCGGCATAGTCCAAGGGACAATGGAAGAGACCGGACGCGTCGTGGCGGCAAAGGACGGCCGGGTGGACGTGGAAGTCGTGCCCGGCGCGGCCTGTCACAAGTGTGGCGCCTCGGCGCTGTGCAACTGGGCCGGCAACAAGACCAAGCTGGTCGCGGCACGGAACGACGCGGGGGCGAAGGTCGGTGACGCGGTCGTACTGGTGACTTCCGAAGCGGGCCGGCTCAGGTCCGCGGCCGCGGTGTTCGGAATCCCGGCGGTCGGGATGGTGGCCGGGGTGCTCGTGGGCAGCCGGTTCGGCAGCGACACCTGGGCCGCGGCTGGCGCCGGCGCTGGACTGCTGGCAGGCTTCGGCGTGCTGAAACTGCTGGACGCATCGCTCGGCCGGTCGGGCAGGACCCTGCCGGTGGCGGTACGGCTGGCAATAGATACAGGATGTGACGAAGGAGGCAACGGTGAAGAGACTGATGCTGTCGGTGATGGCGCTGGTGCTGGTGATGGCGTGCGGTGAGAAGGCGCCCGAGTTCAGCAACCTGGAGCACGGGGACAGGAACTGCTGGCGCGATGTGAAGTTCGTGCCCGACACGACCGACCCGCAGGGCGAGCGCGGCCGGTGGTCGGGCTGGTTCCACCAGGACGCGGTCGACACCCGGAAGCTGGACGAGGGTACGATCCGGGCCAAGGTGGACGGGAAGTGGCAGGAACTCGCGATCGTGGAGCTGCCGGACGGGTTCCTCGACTGGAACTTCGAGCACCGGCTCGAGCAACTGGCCGGGTTCAAGAAGATGATGGCGGGCGAGGAGTTCGAGCCGGCCATCTCGGGTCCGCACGATGGTATCATCGCGAGCCACGGGATGAAGCGGAAGGACAGCCACTTCGAGGTGAACAACGCGGTGAAGGGGATCGGCTGGATGCCGCGCGAGGACAAGCTGGAAGAACTGACCGCGCTGTTCAAGCAGACCTGGGACGACCCGATGCCGCGCAAGCTGGCTCTGCTGGAGAGCCTGTACCAGCGCGGGGCGGAGTTCTTCGACCGGACGAAGCAGACCTCGCTCGAGCTGTACGCGAGGCCGAACTTCGAGACCCACACGTTCCTCAACCAGATGGAAGACCCGGGCGTGGCACTCGTCTTCCTCGACCTGCCGACCAGCTACGAGCTGCGCTGCATCGCCCAGATGCTCCACCCGGACGACCCGAAGCTGACCGAGCAGGAGAAGCAGATGGTCGAGTACATCAACCTGGTGCATGACTACTTCCACGGCCGGATGCCCTGGCAGTCGATCGGGGTCATCTACCACGTGGTGCAGGTTTTCGACAACTCGCCGCCCAAGGGGCGGGGACGACGAGTGGTGCCGCCGTTGCCGTGAGTAGTCGATGCATCGTTGCGGGCTCGGGACACGATCCCGACCGCTGCCACGTCGGGTCATGTCCCTTCCAAGAGAGAGAGGGTAGTGCCGCCGCTGCCATGAGGAGTCGATGCCTCGGAGTCGGGCTTGGTACACGATCCGATTTCGTCAAGCCGAAATCGGTCATGTCCCGCGCAGTTCACAAAGGCGGTGCCGCCGCTGCCCTGACCCGGGTCAGCTTGACAAGTTACGACACAGCAATATGTTAGGCTGATGGCGAAAGGCAAGCAGCTCCAGGTCGCGCCCAAGGCGCTGCCGGTCCCGGACGACGAACTGGTGCGCCGGGCGCAGGCGGACAACGAGGAGGCGTTCGAGGAGCTGGTCCGGCGCTACGAGCGGAAGGTGTACAACATCACCTACCGGATGCTGGGCAACCCGCAGGACGCGAGCGAGGCGCTGCAGGATACCTTCCTCCGGGCGTACCGGTTCATCAAGCGCTTCCAGTTCAAGTCCAAGTTCTACACCTGGCTGTATCGCATCGCGACAAACGTGAGTCTAACGAAACTGCGGAAGCGCAAGTCGCCGGTCGTGATGTCGATTGACGAGCCGGTCGGGCCGTCCGGTGACATCGCCTTCGAGGTGCCGGACGAGCAGCTCAGCCCGGAGAAGATGTACCGGCAGCGCGAAACCCGGAGGTTGCTGCGCAAGGCGGTGGACGAGCTTCCCGAGGACTACCGGACGGTGGTGGTGCTGAGAGACCTGGAGGGCCTGACGAACGACGAGGTGAGCAAGGTGCTCAACCTGTCGATACCGGCGGTTAAGTCGAGACTGCACCGCGGGCGGCTGGCCCTGAGAAGCAAGCTGGAGAAGTACCTATGAGCGAGCACGAAGAACTGCTGATGGAATGCGCCGAGTGTGCCGAACTGGTGGCGATGATGTCGGACTGCCTCGACAGCGAGGAGACGGTCGAGATGAGGCAGGAGCTGATGACGCACATCCAGACCTGCGAGCACTGCGCCCGGCTTTACTGGAAGATGAAGCGGCTGATAGTCGAGTGCCGCTGCGAGGAGCGGGTCCAGGTGCCGGACGCCACCCACCGGCAACTCTGGCACGTGCTGGTCCGGGAGATCCGGATACGGCACGAAGGACCGTCGACATAGCGGCAAGACACCGAACCTCCAGGCAGGACAATCGAGGATGCGGACAGCGGTAGCCCTGAGCGGCGGCGTCGACTCGGCGGTGGCCGCCGCACTGCTGAAGGAGCAGGGCATCGAACCGGTCGGGGTACACATGAGGCTGGTCGACCGGGACGACGGCGGTCCGGCAAGCGCGGTCGCCGAGCGTCTGGGGATGAAGTTCCACACCGTCGACCTGCGGGCCGAGCTGGAGGAACTGGTGGTTGCCGAATTCTGCCGCGAGTACTCGGAGGGCCGGACGCCCAGCCCGTGCATCAGGTGCAACGAGTTGCTCAAGTTCGGGGTACTGCTTGAGCGGCTGCAGCAGTTCGGATGCGACAGGGTCGGGACCGGGCACCACGCCCGTGTCGTGAAGACCGATGGCCGGTGGTGCCTGCGGCGGGGGAAGGACCCGGGTAAGGACCAGAGCTACTTCCTCTACCGGTTGACTCAGGAGCAACTGGACAAGGTGCTCCTGCCGGTGGGCGAGTTCACCAAGGACGAGGTGAGGTCGAAGGCGCGCGAACTGGGGCTCGAGGCGGCCGAACGGCCCGACAGCCAGGAGATATGCTTCGTCCCGGACGATAACCATGCCAGGTTCGTGGAGGCGCGCTGCCCGGAAGCGTTCACGCCCGGCCCGGTGAAGGATGCCGAGGGGAACGTCGTCGGCGAGCACGAAGGGATACCACTGTACACCGTGGGCCAGCGGAAGGGCATCGGAATACCGTTCGGCGAGCGGCGGTATGTCATTGCGGTGGACGCCCGCACCAACACCGTGACGGTCGGTCCCGAGACACAGGCCCGGGCGAGGGTCGCCGAACTGGAGCAGGTCCACTGGGTTTCGGGCAAGGCGCCGGCCGGGGAGTTCACGGCCCTGGTCAAAGTGCGGAACACGCACCTGGGCGGCGGAGCAACGGTGATTCCTGCGGGGGCGGACCGGGCCGAGGTGAGTTTCGAGGAGCCGCAGTGGGCGCTGGCACCGGGCCAGAGTGCGGTGTTCTACGAGGGTGACATCGTGCTCGGCGGCGGTATGATTGCCGCGAGCAGGCAGCAATGAACACAGACGGGAGGTAACATGGTCGCAATCCTGATGGCTTTGGTAGCGGCGGTGAGTGCCGAGTCGAAGGTCGATTCGGTCGTCGTGTACCCGAACCAGGTGATGGTGGTCCGAACCGCGAAGGTGACCGTTTCCGGACCGGGCGAGGTGGTCTTCGAGGACCTGCCCGGCGCGCTCGACGACAACTCGGTGCGCATAAAGGCGCCGGGGTTGAGAATCGGCGAGGTCCAGGTGAAGAAGGGATACATCGCCGAGCCGACCGGGATGGTCAAGGAGTTGAAGGAGAAGGTCGAGGGTCTCGAGTACGAGATGCGCGAGCTGGACAACGAGGTCGAGGTGCACGAGACCGAGGAGAAGTTCCTCCAGTCAATCACGATGGGCGGGCCGGAGTTGATGGAGCGGGAGCTGCAGCAGGGCCGGGTATCGGCCGAGGCCTGGCGCAATGCGCTCAGCTTCCTCGGTCGCTCGCTGGGCGAAGTGAAGGAGGCCCTGCTGGAGTTCGAACACGAGAGAGAGGAACTCCAGGAGGAGCTGAACGCGGCGCGACAGGAGTACAACGACGCCCGGGCCGAAATCGAGAACCGGAAGGACGTCAGGTTCAGCTTCGATGCCCGGGCCGGCACCTACCAGGTCAACCTCGGCTACGTCATCCGGTACGGCGCGAGCTGGGTGCCCTACTACGAGCTGAGGGCGATGCCGGGCGAGGGTTCGGTCGCGCTGACCTACTTCGCAAAGGTGACCCAGGGTACGGGCGAGGATTGGGACCGGGTGAAGCTGGTGCTCTCGACGACCCGGCCGGCAATCGTCGTGACCGCGCCCGAGCCGACGCCGTGGTACCTGTCGCTGATGGACCTGAACACCTACCGGGCGTACAACATGGAGGCCCAGCGCAAGCAGATGGTGACCGCGAACCAGGCGGCCGGCCGGAGCATCATGACGCTGGACGAGACCTTCGCGCTGCCGGGTGATTTCCCTGACGCGTACGCCGGGGAGGACGTCGGGATCGAGGAGACCGGGATATCGCTCCAGTACGCGGTTCCGGGCCGGGTCTCCCTGAAGAGCGGCGAGCCGTTCAAGAAGCTGCAGCTCGAGGAGGCCGACCTTGCGGTTGAGTTCGGCTACCTGACGGTGCCGAGGATGAAACAGCAGGCGTTCCTGACCGGCAAGATGGTGAACACGACCGACTTCGTGCTGCTGGACGGCGAGGCGAGCACCTACGTCGGGGACGAGTTCACCGGCACGACCTGGCTGGACGCGGCCGCGCCCCAGGAGTCGACCGAGGTCAGCTTCGGGGTGGACGAGCGGGTGAAGGTGAAGCGGGAGCTGGTGAAGAGCTTCAAGTCGACCGGCGGCGGGCTGTTCGGCAAGAAGACCAACCGGGTCCAGTTCCTCTACCGGACGACAATCGAGAACTTCTACCCCGAGGCGCTGGACATCCGCATCATCGAGATGGTGCCGGTGTCGAAGCAGAAGGAGATCAAGGTCTCGGTCTCCAAGGTGGAGCCCGGGTCGGACGAGCAGGACAAGGAGAAGGGCTTCCACACCTGGAAGCGGACCCTCCAGCCGCAGGGCAAGCTGGAAATCGACATCGAGTTCACCGTCGATTACCCGCGGGGCGAGGACAGCCCGCTCCAGCCGGCCAAGGCGGTGAGAGGGCTGTACTAGACCGAGAGGTCGCTCGGGGCGGGTTCGGTTGCGGGCCCGCCCCGCTTGCGTAGCGTGAGCAGGATGAACACCCTGACGGTCGTCGGCGCGGGGCTCGCGGGATGCGAGGCCGCGCTGCAGGCCGCCGGGCGCGGGGTGCGGGTCCGGCTGGTCGAGATGCGGCCGGGCAGGCAGACCGAGGCGCACCGGACCGGTGATGTCGCCGAGCTGGTCTGCTCCAACTCGCTCAAGTCGGACGAACCGCGCAACGGGCACGGCCTGCTCAAGGCCGAGCTGCGTATCCTCGGATGCACGCTGCTCGAGTGCGCCGAGCAAGCGAGGGTGCCGGGCGGCAAGGCGCTGGTCGTGGACCGGGAGCGTTTCTCGCGGGCGGTGCAGGCCGAGCTGGACCGGGCCGGGGTGGAACTGGCCCGTGAGGAACAGGACGCGCTGCCCGACGGCCCGGCGGTAATCGCCTCCGGGCCGCTCACCTCGGAGCCGCTGGTGCGGGCGCTGGAGGAGACGCTCGGCACCGGCAGGCTCTGGTTTTTCGACGCCATCGCGCCCATCGTGTCCGCGGATTCGCTCGACACCGAGGTCGTGTTCGCCGGGTCGCGCTACGGCGCGGGCGAGGGCGCCGACTACCTCAACTGCCCGATGTACCGGGAGGAGTACGAGCGGTTCGTGCGGGAACTGGTCGAGGCCGGGACCGTGGCGGTGCGCGATTTCGAAACGAAGGCGCTGTTCGAGGGCTGCCTGCCGGTCGAGGAACTGGCCCGGCGCGGGCCGGACACGCTGGCGTTCGGGCCGATGAAACCGGTCGGGCTGCGTCCGCCGCCCGGCCGGGGACACGATCCCGGTTCGGCGGACCGAAGCGGGTCATGTCCCCGCCTGCACGCGGTGGTCCAGCTCAGGCGGGAGAACGCCGAGGGGACGATGCTCAACCTGGTCGGGTTCCAGACCCGGTTGAAGCAGGGCGAGCAGCGGAGGGTGTTCCGGATGATTCCCGGGCTGGGCAAGGCCGAGTTCCTGCGATATGGCTCGATGCACCGGAATACCTATCTCGACGGCCCGCGCGTCCTGCTGCCGACGCTGCAGACGAGAAAGCGGCAGGACCTGTTCGTCGCCGGGCAGTTGACCGGGGTGGAGGGATATGTCGAGAGCATCGGCGCCGGGCTCGTGGCAGGCATCAACGCGGCACGGATGCTGAGGGGAGAGGAGCCGGTCGAAGTCCCGGTCGAGACGATGCTCGGCAGCCTGCTGCGCTATGTTGCGGGTTGCGGCCACAACGACGTGGGCAGCCGAACCAGTCCGCAGAACGGGGACACGATCCGGGATCCGGAGGACCGAATGCCGGTCATGTCCCCAACCCGCGGGGCATGTTCCTCGTTCCGATTGGCGAAGGACGCCGATGGCGGGGACTCACGACATGTCATCGGGCCATTCCAGCCGATGAACGCCAACTTCGGGCTGCTGCCCGTGGCAGAAGGCGCGAAAGGGAAGCACGACCGGAGGCAGAAGAAGGCCGAACGGGCGCTCGAGATAGCCCGCAGTTTCGCGGCTGTCGCCGGGTTGAAGAGCCAGGCCTAGCCCCCTCGGCAGACCGCGGAGTATACTTTTACGTATACTTCGAAACCGGCCAGATTTCGCCGCAAGCGATTGACTGGCAGGTACTTGCGGCGATTCGACGAAACACCCCCCTCCAGCCCCCCAGGCCATTCTGTCCGTCACAATCGAAGGCACTTCTGAAGCCAGTTTGACCGTGACACTCCGACCGACAACCGGATGCGGGATGACCGGGACAATGACCGGCACAGTGTCGTCGACGATGACAGGCACGATGACGTGCACTCTGAATGGGACGGGGTCCGGGATTCCGAGCTGCACGATGACCGGCACAATCCGATAGACGATCCAAGGCACGATGACCGGCATTCCTGGACAGATAATGGAAGGCACAACTCAGGGCACGATGACGGTGACATCCAGGGGCGCATTTCGCGCCCGAATTGGCTGCCGAAGTGACGGGCGGGTCGTCAGCAGGGAATCAGGTAGCAGTCCCGGTCAGATAGCGCGGAGACCAGGTGTGTGTCCCCAGGCGATCCATCACCCCGTCCACGGTTGCGCAGGTTGGCGTGCCGGGATATGATGGTCCACTATGATCAGAACGTGGCTCCTTTCCGTGTTACTGGCCGCGGTCGTGACTGCTGCGCCGACCTGGCTGTGCCGGGTCGAGTTCGAGAACTTCGAGGACGTCTATGCGGTTGCGGCGACCGGGGCGAAGGTGGTGATGTGCCTTGACGAGTGCTGCCTGGTCCACGCCGAGGCCGAGGCGCTCGCCGGGTTGGACGCTGCCGGGTTCGGTTTCGAGTTGCTGGACGCCGGACCCCAGCACAAGGAGTACGTCTACGTGATGCCGGTGCCGGAGTTCGACCGTTCGGAACTGGCAAGGTACGGGCGGGTGCTGACCGAGGACCGGGACGGTGTGGTGCTGGCAACCGATACCGAGGGCATCTTCCGGCTGACTGGCCTGCCGGTGGAGCTGGCCGGGGTCGGGAACGAGGAGATGCCGCTGGAGCGGAGGTCGACCGAGCCGGAGCCTCTCGCGGTGCCGGACAGCCTGGTGCGGGAACTGGTCGGCCGGGTAAGCGACGATACGCTGCACTCGATGTTGCTTCGCATGCGGGAGTTCCGGACGCGCTACTCGACGACCGATTCATGCCGGAGCGCGATGGAGTGGGTGAGACAGCTCTTCCTCGGGTACGGGTGTGACAGCGTGCACATGGACACGTTCCTCTCGAACTACGCGCCGTCCTGCATCGGGGTGAAGCGCGGCACGCTGTACCCGGATGAGGTGTTCGTGGTGTGCGGGCACGTGGACGCGACGTCGGAGTTCGAGCATCGGCTCACCAACACACCGGGGTCCGAGGACAACGCCTCGGGAGCGTCCGCGGTGCTGGAACTGGCGCGGGTGATGGCTGACATGCGGTTCCAGAAGACGGTCTGGTACATCGGTTTCTCGGGCGAGGAACAGGGGCTTCACGGTTCTGACAGCTTCGCCCGGCACGCGATGCTGCGGGGCGACTCGATAGTGCTGTCCATCAACTTCGACATGATTTCCTACAGCACGACCCACCCGGACTGGATGGAGATGTACGGGTGTACCGACAGCCCGCCTTCGGTGACCTGGCTGGATTTCTTCCTGGCCCAGGCCGACACGTTCACCGACCTGCAGGCCGAACGGATCGTCGAGGGCGTTCCTGCTCGCCGGTCGGACCACTACTCGTTCTGGAAGTACGGGTTCCCGTTCATCCGCGGCGGCTACAAGGACCGGACCCCGAAGTACCACACGATAGGGGATACGATCGGCCCGCCCGGCTACGTCAATTGCGGGACGAACAACATCCCGATGCACGGCGAGGTCGTGAAGGCGCTTGTCGCCACCGTCGCCAAGCTGGCCGGTGCCGAGCCGATGACCGGGGTCGAGGAAGGGCCGGAACGCGGGAGGACGAGGACAGAACCCCGTCTGCCGACGGTCATGCGGGCGCCAGAGCTTGCCCGGTACGGCGGTCGGGTCTTCGACATCCACGGCCGGGAAGTGACCCGCAGCCGCACCGGCATCGCGCCCGGGGTCTACTTCCTGCGGTCGGAGCAGGACGGCAGGATGCACGCGGGTCAGAAGGTCGTTGTTCAGCAGTAAGGCAACGAGATGAGAGCTGTTTCGCTGGTCCTCTTGCTGGTTCTGGCGGGCACAGCTTCCGCGGACTACCTGATTTCCGAGCCGGAATCCCTGCTCACCAACGGCTGTGATTACCTGGTCGTGACCCACGATACGTTCACCGATGCTGTCTACCCGCTGTGCGAACTGCGGGATTCGCTCGGGCTCGAGGTGAAGATGGCCGAGGTGAGCCTGGTGTACTCGACTTTCGATTCCGGGCCGCGCACCCGGCGGATACGTTCGTTCATGGAGCGGGTGTACCACCACTGGCAGCCGAGGCCCGAGTTCATCCTGCTGGTCGGCGACGCGTGCAAGGACACGACGCTCGGAGACTTCGTCCCGTCGCGCCGCTTCCCCAAGTTCAGCTACGGCTATGCCCGCGGCCTGACCGAGCACGGGGCGGACTGCTGGTACGTGACCCACGCGGGCAATGATTCCGTGCCGGACATGATTATCGGCCGTCTGCCGGTGAACCGACCTGCACAGGCCGAGTCTGTCGTCGCCAAGGTAGTCCGATACGAGACGACGCCGGACACCGCGGTCTGGACCCGGACCGTGCTCTACATCGCCTCGACCGACCGCCAGCCTTACGGCGACGCCATCGTGCGCGACTACCTCGAGCCTGGCGGCGATTCGGTCTGGAAGGTGTACGAGACGATGGGTAGCAGCGACTCGCTGCGGAGCCGGTCGCGCAACGGGTTCAACGCCGGCGCGGCCCTGCTGCTGCACTGTACCCATGGCGGGTTCCCGCCCCTCTGGTACGGGTCGCGCACGCTCTTCCACTACACCGACGTGCCGCTGCTGGCCAACTTCGACCGGCTGCCGGTGGTCATCGGTCGCGGCTGAACCGACGGTTACTTCGACGATCCCAGTTGGGATTGCATGAACGAGTACCTGCTCGAACATCCGGGCGGGGGCAGCATCGGTGCGTGCGCGCCCAACCCGTGCGGCACGCCCGAGGGCAACCAGGAACTGGCGCTCGAGTTCTTCCGGGCTGTCTGCCAGCGCGGCGAGCGGGTATGGGGCCGGGCGGTCTTCGCGGCCAAGTGCTCGGTCATCACGCGGTTCCCGACCAACGACCGCTACTACGGCAACGCCTACCTGTACACCCTGTTCGGCGACCCGGCGTTGCGACTCAAGTACCGGGCACTGACGGCGGTTGCGGAGATGCCGGGCGGCGAAGGGGTGAAGCCGGGAATCTGTCTGCCGACCGTGATGAGGGCACCCGAGCTGGCCCGGTTCTCAGGCCGTGTGCTCGACATCCAGGGGCGGGACGTGACGGACCGGCGGAACACCCTCTTGCCCGGGGTGTACTTCCTGCGGGAGAGGAACGCCGGGGACGACGCGACAGCGAGGAAGGTCCTGCTGCAACGATAGTGCGGCGCGGACGCGCCGCCTTCCCGTCAGTTCAGGCTAGAAGTCGACCTTTGTCCAGGCGAGGGAGTCGTGGGCGAAAGTGACGAGCAGGTAGCCGGGCTCACCGTAGTCGAGTCCGCCGGGTGCCATCGTGCCGCAGATGAAGTGGTTCACGCCTTCCACCTCGGTGTGGCGCCAGCCGTGGATGTGCCCTGACACGTAGGCCCACGCCCCGTACTCGCGCAACAGGTACTGGAGCTTGTGCCGCTCCGCGGTGCTCGCCATCCGCCACATCACCGGGGCGATGCCGTCGTAGCAGGGGAAGTGGGTGCCGACGAGGGTGAACAGCCCCTCGGCGTCGGCGAGTTGGTCCTCGAGCCATTCGAACTGGGTCGGGCCTATGAGGCCGCTGGCGGTATCAATGAAGATGAGCTTGACTCGGTCCGCGATGGTGACCGAGTAGGTTGCCGGGCCGAAGTTCTGCCTGTACTTCGTCCAGCCGTCGGCCTGGTAGAGGTCGTGGTTGCCGGGTGTTGCATACCAGCGGACGCCGACCGAGTCCATCGCCTGCCTGATGACGCGGACCTCCTCGTCGGTGGCGTCGTGGGTGAGGTCGCCGAGCACGCAGAAGAAGGAGATGTTCCGTGCCGCGACGTCCTCCCGGAACCGGTCGAGCCGGTGGACGAGGTTGTCGTGAACCTGCGGGTCACCGAACATCGCAAAAGAGAACG
>Ga0272442_10009561_pt1 | contig 12105 bp, 11 predicted proteins | sample SSMForm2O_FD_200262 | JGI IMG/M metagenome (GOLD analysis project Ga0272442, IMG submission 200262) | Marine sediment archaeal communities from Little Sippewissett salt marsh, Falmouth, MA, United States - SSM-Form-2O | ecosystem: Environmental > Aquatic > Marine > Wetlands > Sediment ... | reverse complement strand
TTATAATTTTATCAACTCTTTCTTGTGAAAAATCATGATCTAAAAGTATTTTTTCTATTTTCTTTTCATTGGGGTCTTTCCATTTTAACTGATAATTTTTCATTATTGGCATTGATTTAAAAACTGCGAATATTTGTTTCCAATTAAAATTTGGTTTTAAATCTTTAAACAATTTATTAAAGGTTTTGTGTTGTTGAGCTAATTTTAAAGCTGTTTTAGCTCCAACTCTTTTTATTCCCCCAATATTATAATCAGTACCTATTAAGATTCCAACAACAATTAATTGATCTTGATTTAATTCTAGTTTTTTAAGAACTTGTTTTAATTCAATTAGTTCTGGGGAAATATTAACAAAAGTTCCCCTTATTCTTCTTTTTTGAGAAACAGTTAGATTAGTGATCATTCTTGGAGCTCCAAATAATAAAGTATCAAAATCTGAACTAGCCACTGCATAAACATCTTTTTTCTCACATATAAAAGCTGCTTGAGCATCTGCTTCTGAGGGAGCTTGAATAACTGGCAATCCTAAAGCTAAGATAAATTCTTTGGATTCTTTTATAATTTCATCTGATAATCTTGTTGTCATTTTAGAATATTTGGCCATTAATTCAATATCTTTATCTTCTTTTGCTTTTTTTAGTTTAGATTCTGCTACTCTTTTTCTATGTTCTCTTTCTTCTTTTTCTTTTAATTTTAATGTGGGTGGTTTTCCATCAAAAATAAAGCAAGGTTTAATGTTTTTTTCAATTAAATTTGTTATTCTTGTAGATAATCCCATTAAATGAGAAGTTACTCTTCCTTTAGAATCCATTAAAGGGGTCCCATCTGGTTGCCTAATGGATGAGACAAATTGATATAAAGTATTAGAAGCGTCTATGGCTATTTTTTTATTTGCTAGTTCATCAAAAGATATTCTTTTCTTTGGTACTATTTCAGATAGTTTAACTCCCATAGGAATTAAATAAGAATGTTAATTTAAATAGTTTGTTATAAAAAAATTATAGTTCTACAGTCCATTTATTTGGATGCAAATGACAAGGTTCTCCTTGAGCTATTTTTTCTTCTCTTTCTACCATTTTTAATAAATTCTTCGCAATTTTTCCTGCAGTTTTCCTTACTAATGAATTTGCATCTTTTCTTCTTTGAACTTCTTTCATCCTTTCAGCATAATGGGTTATTAATGCTCTTAATTCATCTACATCTATCTCTTCTCCATCATGTACTCTTTGATCATATAAAGCGTAACATCTTCTTGCTCCTTGAGAAACCATTCCCACAAAAGATGTATCATCTTGTAATAATTCTTCGGGAGGATTCTCTAATAAATTTAATGTTCCTTCTAGGCTTCTTTCCATAAAAGAATTCAATACTAAAGAATAAGGCACTCCTTCTATTTCTACAATGCCCCGAATAGCTTGTGTAGCAACATGTTTAAAATAATCATAATGGCTAGTAGCACTATAATCCTCAGTTGTAGAGGGCATAGTAATTGGTTCTGAATCTTCTCTCCTTCTTCCTTTTTTTGGTCCAAATAGACTCATATCTGAAGGATAATTTAATCTTGGATCTGTTATTAATTTTATCATAATACCACCTTAAATTATAGTATAATCCTTGTTTTTTCTCTTTATAAAGCTTTCTATTTGTTACTACTTGTAAAGGACTATTAGTGTGGTGGGGAATTCAATCAAAAAACTTATATTAAAGTTCTAGTTCTAGATTATGGAAAAAGAGGATGATAAAGCAAATAAGTTTAGATCACACTGGAGGATATTATTTCTATAGAGTTCATAAGGGAAAAGTAGATTATTTATGTAAATCTTTTCCTGGATTATCTAAATATTTAGATAGCATGTTTTATGATTGTCCTGATGATTTCTTTGAGACTGGACCAAGAAGTTCTTGTTTGAACTTTAGTTTTCCTGGATTAGATATTAAATGGATAAAGGGCCATGAAGTTAGTTCTTTAACAGGTTATGCTTTAGATGTTAATAAAAATAGGTTTAAAAGTAATCATAGTAAAGTTCAGGCTTTTATGTTAGAAAAAGATAAAACGAGTATTGCTGTAGAAGTTCCTGTTTGGTTACAAGCTAAAGAATTAAGAGATTTTAATAAATTATTTAGAAGTAAGTTTCCTTTAACTGGACATATTGATTTATTAAGAATTGAAGATGGAAATATCTGGGTTTGGGATTATAAGCCAAAAGCTATGAAAGAAAAATATGCTACTACCCAAACATTTTTTTATGCTTTTATGTTAAGCAAAAGAACTGGAATTTCTTTGGATAATTTTAGGTGTGGTTATTTTGATAAAACTGATGCTTTTGTTTTTAAGCCAAGAGAGAATTTATTAAGATTTAGAAATCTGAGAGATTTTTGAAAAGCTTTATAAGGTTTATTTCACTTCTAACAGTGATTTTATGGTAACTATCCAATTTTATCCACTTGATATTGGTCATGAAACTGATGAATCTGGAAAAGCTGTGATTCAGTTATTTGGAAGAACAGTAGATGGAAAAAATATTTGTGTTTTTGATGAAAGTTACTTGCCTAATTTTTATGTAATTCCTAAAAATAATAAAATTGAAGAATTAAAAAGAAGAATAGATAAAATAAAAAAAGAAGATTATAAAGTTGTTGAAAGTAAAATAGTTGATAGAAATTATTTGAGAGAGCCTGTTAAAGCCATTTTAGTTTTTGCTGATAAACCTATTTCTATAAAAAGTATAGTTGAAGAAATAAAAGGTTTTGATGAAACTTATTTGGTAAAAGAAAGTGATATACCTTTTGATAAAAAATATTTAATTGATAAAGAAATAACTCCAAATATTTTATGTTATGTTGAAGGAGAAGTTTTATTAGAAAGACAGGATTTAGATGTTGATTTTGTTATTAAAACAAAGGAAGTAAAACAAATTTATACTGAAGAATTTTCTGAACCTAAAGTATTAGCTTTTGATATTGAAGTTTATGCTCCAAAAGGGAGATATCCTCATGAAAATAAAGATCCTATAATAATGATAGGTTTTGCTAGTAATGATGGTTTTAGAAAAGTTCTCACATGGAAAAAATATGGTAATGCTGAAGATTATGTAGAATTTGTAGATGATGAAAAAAAATTAATGTGGGAATTTAAGAATACTATTAATAAATATAATCCTGATTATATTGTTGGTTATTTTTCAGATGGTTTTGATTTCCCGTATATCAAAACAAGGGCAAAAAAATATCAAATTAATTTAAAATTTAATAATCATAGTTTAAGAATAAATAAAAGAGGAAATATTTCCACCGCTAAACTAAAAGGAATTTCTCATATAGATATTTTCAAATTTATTAAAAATATTATGGGGGGTTCTTTAAAATTAGAAGATTATAGTTTAGGAAACGTGGCAAAAGAATTATTAGGTAAAGAAAAACATGATGTTGATTTAAATCGAATTGGAGTTGTTTGGGATAACGGAAGCAAAGATATTGGAAAATATTGTGCTTATAATCTACAAGATGCTATTTTAGCTTTAGAATTATGTATGAAACTTTTACCAAGTTTAGATGAATTGGTCAAATTGGTTAATTTGCCTTTATACGATGTTTGTAGATTAAGTTATAGTAAAATTGTAGAAAAACATTTAATGAAAAGGGCAAAAGAAATGAGTGAAATCATTCCAAATAGACCTGAACAGGGAGTTATTTCAACTAGAATGACACATACTTATGAAGGTGCTTTTGTTTTTAAACCTGAAGCTGGTTTATATGAAAATATTTCTGTTTTTGATTTTCAAAGTTTGTATCCTAGTATAGTTGTTGCACATAATATCTGTGTTACAACTTTGTCAGATAAAAATGAGGGGCATGAAAGCCCAGAAATTATTTTAGAAAGTGGAGAAAAAATAAGAAGACATTTTTCACCAAAAAAAGAGGGATTTATTCCGGCTGTTTTAAGAGAAATAATTACTAGGAGAATTAGAGTTAAAGAAATGTTAAAAATAGATAGAGATAATAAAGTTTTGCAAGCAAGAAGTTATGCTTTAAAAACTGTTGCTAATGCTACTTATGGTTATTTTGGTTTCTTTGGTGCTAGATGGTATTGTAGAGAATGTTCAGAAAGTATAACTGCCTGGGGAAGATCATATATACTTAAAGTTATTGAATCTGCTAAAGACCAAGGTTTTAAAGTAATATATTCAGATACTGATTCAATTTTTATTGCTTTAGAAAATAAAACTAAAGAAGAAGCTTTGAACTTTTTAGAAAAATTCAATCAAAGTTTGCCTAGTTTAATGGAATTAGATGTAGAGGGATTTTATCCTAAAGGAATTTTTGTTTCTAAGAAAAGTGAATCTTCAGGAGCTAAGAAAAAATATGCTTTGGTTGATGAAAAAGACAGAATAAAGGTAGTTGGTTTTGAGACTATAAGAAGAGATTGGAGTTATTTAGCAAAAGAAGTTCAAAGAAAAGTTTTGAATATTATATTAAAAGAAGGAGACACCGAAAAAGCTTATGATTATGTTAGAGAAATAATTGAGAATATTAAAGATAAAAAAGTTGATATTAACAATATGATTATTCAAACTCAATTAAAAAAAAGTATTGAAAGTTATCAAGTTGAAGGCCCTCATGTTTTTGTTGCAAAAAAGATGATTGAACAGGGAATAGATGTTGATGTTGGTAGTGTTATAAGATATGTTGTAGCAGAAGGAAAAGGAAGAGTTAGAGATAGGGCAGAAATACCAGAGGAAGCAAAAACATACGATGCAGATTATTATATAAATAACCAAATAGTTCCTTCTGTAGAGAGAATATTTGATGTTTTAGGTTATAAAAAGGAAGAATTAATAAGTGGAAAGAAGCAGAAAACTTTAGGTGAATTTTAATGGAAAATTTTCAAGATTGGGAAAAAGCTGGAAAAATTGCTTCTGAAGCGAGAGAGTTTGGTAGAAAATTAATTAAAGAAGGTGTTAGTTTATTAGAAGTAACTGAAAAAATAGAAGATAAAATAATTTCTCTTGGTGGAAAATTAGCTTTTCCTACTCAATTTTCTTTAAATGAAGTTGCAGCACATTATAATGCAGTTGTAAATGATAAAACTGTTTTTGGTAAAGATGTTGTTAAATTAGACCTTGGTGCTTGTTTTAATGGTGCTATAGGGGATACTGCTTGTACTGTTGATTTAAGTGGAGAAAATAAAGAATTAGTTAAAGCAAGTGAAGAAGCTTTAAAAAATGCAATTAAAGTTGCTAAACCTGGTGTAATGTTAAAAGATATCGGTGCTAAGATACATGAAACAATAACTGGTTATGGTTTTTCTCCAATTAGAAATCTTTGTGGACATGGTTTGGGTTTATTTCAAATACATGATAAGCCAAGTATTCCTAATTTTGACAATGGAGATGAAACAGAATTAGAAGAGGGAGATACAATTGCAATAGAGCCGTTTGCAACAACTGGTTCTGGAGTTGTTATTGAAGGAAAAAATAGTGAAATTTATAGATTTATTCAAAGAAAAGCTACTAGGAATCCTAATGCTAGGAAAATAATGAATTTTGTTGAAACAGAATTTAAAGAATTGCCTTTTTCAAAAAGGGTAATTGCTAAAAAGTTTGGAAATGTTACTTTGCCTTTAATATTATTAGAAAGAGATGGAATAATTGATCAATATAAACAATTAATTGAAAAAACAAAATGTTTAGTTAGTCAAACTGAGCATAGTTTAATTGTTGGTAAGAAAGTTATAACAAAATAGCATTAACTTTAAATATGTTAAAATATTAATAAAATTTAGTCATAATAAATAGAGCTCGGGGAAAAAGAGGTGTGTAAAACCCCGAGCCATATCCGACATTCGGAATATTATTTTCTAACCAAAATAATTAGCGTCTCTTATTGCTGCCCCTCTTGCAGTTCTAATATATTGAGATTCAATTTCTCTGTATTTTTCAATATCTTTTGGAGTTATAGAAGAAGTAATTTTCTTTAGAGCTTCTTCAAAGTTTTTCATTGTAACTGTTTTTGATTTTAAATCTTTTCTCAAAGCTAACATTGCAGCTTCTCTACAAACAGATTCGATATCTGCACCTACATAATTTGGTGTTTTTTCCACAAGTTTGTCTAACTTTACATCTTTTGCGATAGGCATTCCTTTTGTATGAATTTTAAATATTTCTAATCTTGCTTTTTTATTAGGTACAGGAGTTAATAATAATCTGTCAAATCTTCCGGGTCTTAATAAAGCAGGATCTACCATATCAGGTCTATTTGTTGCTGCTATAACTACAACATCATTTAAATCCATTAAACCATCCATTTCACTTAATAATTGATTTACCATTCTTTCTGTTACATGCGAACCTAAATCTTGTCCTCTTCTTCCTGCAATAGCATCTATTTCATCAAAGAAAACAATTGTTGGCGCAGCTTGTCTTGCTTTTTCAAAGATTTTTCTAATACCTTTTTCAGATTCACCAACCCACATAGATAATAATTCTGGTCCTTTTACTTGTATGAAGTTTGCTTCTGATTCATTTGCTACTGCTTTTGCTAAAAGAGTTTTACCTGTTCCGGGGGGACCATAAAGTAATACTCCTTTTGGAGCTCTTATTCCCATTCTTTCAAAACTTTCTGGGTGTTTTAATGGCCATTCAATTGCTTCATTAAGTTCTTGCTTAATTCCTTCTAAACCTCCAACATCTGTCCATTTAACATTGGGTTTTTCTACTAAAACCTCTCTCATTGCAGAAGGCCTTACAATTTTTAGTGCTTCTTTAAAATCTCTTTGAGTTATTTTTAGTTTTTCTAAAACTTCTGTAGGTATTGCTTCTTTTTCTTTAAGTTTAATTTGTGGAAGTATTCTTCTTAAAACATGCATAGCAGCTTCTTTTGCTAAAGCTGATAAATCTGCTCCTACAAAACCATGAGTTATTGCTGCTAATTCATCTAAATTTACATCTTTAGTTAAGGGCATATTTCTAGTATGAATTTTTAAAACTTCTAATCTTCCCCTTTTATCTGGAACACCAATAACTAGTTCTCTGTCAAATCTTCCTGGACGTCTTAATGCTGGATCAATTGCATTTGGTCTGTTTGTTGCACCAATAACCACAACTTGACCACGTTTTTCTAATCCATCCATCATTGCTAGTAATTGTGCAACAACTCTTCTTTCAACTTCTCCACGAGTTTCTTCTCTTTTAGGAGCGATTGCATCTATTTCATCTATAAATATAATTGATGGGGATTTTTCAGATGCTTCTTCAAATATTTTTCTTATTCTCTTTTCTGATTCTCCATAAAATTTATTCATAATTTCAGGGCCATTAACTAAAACAAAATTAGCTTCTGATTCATTTGCTACTGCTTTTGCTAAAAGAGTTTTACCAGTTCCAGGTGGACCGTGTAACAAAACTCCGGAAGGAGGTTGAACACCAAGTCTTTGAAATACTTCTGGGTGTCTTAAAGGAAGTTCTACCATTTCCCTAATTTTCTTTATTTCATCATCTAGACCACCAATATCTTCGTAAGTTACATCAGGAACTTTACTTTCTTCTGTTATTTCCATTGCTTTTGGACTAACACTAATTTGGGTATTTTCTGAAATAATAACCGCTTCATTAGGATTTGTATCTGCAACAACAAATTTTAAGCTTCCTAATGAACCCATAAAACCTGTGTCTGACATTAACATATCAAAAATATCTTCAAAGGGTGAACCTTCCATAGTTGTTCTTCTTCTCCTTGTTCCTCCTAAAGCGACAACATCTCCTTTTACCACAACTCTTCCAAGTAGACCATTTCTAAACATCGCTGGATTAGCTTGAATCATTATTCCTTTTTGGGCAGGAGCAATAATTATTTTTTTTGCTTCTTTTACTTCTGCTTTTCTGACTTTTACTAGTTCTCCAATACCAGTTTTAGCATTTCTTCTTAGAATTCCATCCATTCTAATTACTGCTTCACCAACATCTGTTGGATAAGCTCTGTCTACAATACCTACTGTTTTACGATTACCTTCAATTTCAACTATGTCTCCTGGCCTAACACCTATCTCTCTCATAGTTTCAGTATCAATTCTAACAATTCCTTTATAGGCTTCTTCTTGTAAAGCTTCCATAACTTTTAGTTGAGTTTCTTTTGTTGGTTTTTTAATCATTTTATTTCTCCTTTCTTAAAGAAAAGCATTAATTTTCCTGGTTCTTGTAAAGTTAAATGAATCATTTTATCCATTTCTCTTTCTAATTGTTTGAATTTTTCTTCAAATTCTATAATTTCTTTTGGGATTGTGACTGAAAATGAATTTCCAACCATTCTTAATTTAACTTGGAAATCGCGTTTTCTTAAGTTTATAAAGTCTTTGTAATTTCTGTAGTCTAAAGGGTGGAACCATTTTTTATGGCATTTGGGGCATTCTAATGCCCTTATTTTGAAGCCATCTTTAATGAGTGTAATTTTTCTTGTTTTTACTTTACACTTGTCGCATAAGATTGTGGTGTTAAATATATCTTCCATTGGTATGTTCCTCTTGTGTATACGTAAGGTGTATACAACTAGTATATAAAGTTTATGGTTTTAGAAAACTATCTTTAATCCCAAAGTAGGAATAGGAAAGAAGTAAAGTGTTTTATTCTTTTTATCCCAGTAAAATCCAATCCAAAAATCATACCAAGCAAACATTGGTTTTATTTTCATTTTATTAAAACATTTCAACATATTTTTTTATTTTTGGGATAAATGTAGATGGATTTTCTTTATACTTTTTCATAAATACTTTTTTAGTAAACCATTTTATTTCATCAATTTCTTCTTCTTGGATTTCAAATTCTTCAATGGTTTTATCAAGAGTGACTAAAAACCATTGTGTAAAATGATTATGAATTCCTTTTGTTCTAGTTTTTGAACCTTTAATTAAATTAAGGTTTTTCAAACCTAATTCTTCTTTTGCTTCTTTTGTTATATTTGATTCATAAGTTTCTCCTTCTTCAACTGTTCCAGCAACAGCTGGTCCCCACTTTCCAGGATCATTTTTCTTGGTTAAAGCTCTTTTTGCTAAAAGAAATTGATTCTTAGAGTTTTTGATCCATAATGCTGCCACACGGTAAATGTCTTCTTTTTTTATCTCTGCTCTTTCTTTAGAACCTATTATTTTATCATCATTGTCAACTATTATTATTTTCATTTTTTTACTTGAATTAAAATTATATCTGTTATGGCCTTAATTTTATGATATGTTTTAGCAGGAAACTCTATTTTAGCCGGTGCTTCAGCAATCCAAGTATTTTCTTTTAAAGTAATTTCAGCTTTGCCAGAGACTAAATAAATCAATTCTTCTACATTTACTTTATTATCTCCAGAAATCGTATTTTTATTTCTATAAAAAATTTTAAATTCATTAGTTTCATAAACTTTTCCCCTTTCATCTTCTTTGATTATTTTCATTTTTCATTCCAATCAATTCTTGTGCCATTTCTTTTTGCATGGTGGACTGTAAAACCTTTTGGAAATCTTTTCTTTAGTTTTTCCATGTTTTCTTCTAGAATCTTTTGCATGTCCCAACCATAAAAATTACATATCATTGCAGCATACCATAATGTGTCGCCTAAGTTTTCTCTTATGCCTTGTTTTTGATCATTATCATGAGCATAAGTTTTTAGGATACATCCTGCCACGTCTCCTGCTTCAGAAGATATTCCTAAACCCCAAGTATGAATTTCATGTTCTGGTGTTTTAAACTTTTTAGAGGTTAATTTACATAGTTTTTGGTAATCTTTTAGAGTTTCATCCATATTTTTGATAGATAGTTTATAATTTATATAACTTTTCTATTTTAGAAAACTATAATAATTATCTTAATTTAATAATAATATGATATCAACAGGAAATAAAGATTTAGATGAATTTATTAATTATAATAATGAAATAACTTGTTTTTATGGTGAACATGCCGCTGGAAAGAGTTTATTTTGCTTATTAGCAGTTGTTGAACAATTAAAAAAGAATAAAAAAGTAATTTTTTTAGATATAGGAAATAGTTTTTCTTTAGAAAGATTTAAACAAATAGCTGGAAAAAATTATGAAAAGTTATTAGATAATTTAATGCTATTTAAAATTAAATATTTCAAAGATCAACAATTAAAAATTAAAAGTTTAGAAAAATTAATAGAAAAATCTAAAGCTAGTTTGGTTGTAGTAGATTGTTTAGTTTTCTTTTATAGAAGAATGGTAAAAACCAGGCAAGAATTATCAAATGGAATGTTAAAAAGTCAGATAAGATATTTAAAAGAAATATCTGAAAAAGTTCCTGTTTTAATAACAGATGAGGTTTATACTTTATTAAAAAATAAATCAATAGAGCCTATTGGTGGAAATTTAATTAAAGATAATTGTAGATTAGTAAAATTAGAAAAAGAACCAAGAAAGATGATGGTGGATGAGAAAGAGTTTTTCTTTAATATAGTTGAAAAAGGTATTGTTAAAGTTTAGAAATTTATTTATTAAGAATCTAATTTCTATTTTTATGCAAGATGGCGTATACTTATCTAGTGAAGAAGCCAAAAGAGTTCTTATTAAGGAATTAGAAGGTAGATATCCTCTTTTTAGTGAATTTCCTGCTTTGCTTAGACAAAGAGAAGATGTAATGTCTCGGTTAGGAGATATTGATATAGAGATGCTTTGTGGTCCAGACAGCCATATAATAGATTGGGCAATACAAGAAAGAATGAAATATAGTGCTCTTTTAAATATTGCTTTAGGAAACCATGTAGTTTTGGATGGTCATGGATTAAGAGATCCCTCAGATCTAGATCAAAGAGTTCCTTTATGTGGTGATTGCCATGCTGAAAGATTAGTAGATGGTGTTGTTAGGTGTGAAACAGATTTAGTGAGAGCGACTGTAACTAAGAGATTATTAGAATTGCCTGGTTTTGCTGAGTTAGAAGGAACTTTATTAGATGAAAGGTACATAACAAAAATAAATATTCTTGGTGAAACCCCAGATAGAGATGCTAATAAACATGTTGGGAGATTTTCTGGATCAGCTAGTTCTTTAACATATGCCGCTTATTACAGAGATGGTTTGGCAAATCTTATTGGAAGCAATAATGTTATTTTTGATGCAACAAATACTGTTCCATCTGATTTAAGGAGATTTTTAGATATGGCAAAGGCAACAGATAGTTCTGTTTTATTCTTTTTATGTAAAGCTACTGAAGAAGAAATAAGATTAAATGCTGAGGCGAGAAGAAGAGATCCAAATGACACTTCTGGTGCAGATGAATCAATAAGAAATTATTTTTTAAGGGGTCATGGTGAAGAATTGGAAAGTATGGGAACTGGTCTTACTTGTTTATGTGATGAATATGAAAGAGCTAATTGGATAGAAGTCTGGCCAAGACAAGGTGAAAGTGTAGCAAGAGCTAGAGAATTTAGTAAAGAAAAAAGTGATGGGAGAAAAACTGTTTATATTCCAATAGGGGAACCATTAGTTGGAAAAACTAGTGTAATGAAAAGAATTTTTGAAGAAGATTAAGTTTTATTTTTGTAATAATTTTCTTTTGTTTTACAATTTGGATTTATGCATAAACGCCAGGGTCTTTTTCCTTTGTTTATAATTAAAATAATTGGAAATCCACATTCTTTACAAATAGTATCTGTAGATTTAATTAATCCTTTTTGAGGTAAACTGAAAGTGGTTTTACATTTGGGATATTGATCACAAGCTAAGAATCTTTTTTTGGATTTTTTAGAGAAAAGGACTCTTAATTTTCCTTTTTTACAAACTGGACAAACACCTATTTCATTTGCTTCTCTTGTAGTTTGTATTGTTGCGTGTGTTAAAGATTTTCCGATTTCTTTTTCTTTTTTCTTAAAATTCTTGAGTATTTTTTCTAGAATTTTTTTTGCTTCTTTGATAACAGATTCTGGTTTTTTCTTTTTGTTTTGAATTTCTTCCATTTCTTTTTCAAAATGTTCTGTAAGTTTGACATCAATTATTTCTGGGCAGTATTTTTCTAAAGTTTCTGTTGTTTTTATTCCTAATAAAGTTGCTTTAATCTGTTGGTCTTTAATGTAATGTCTTTGATATAAAGAATCTAAGATAGATGATCTTGTTGCTTT
>Ga0272442_10009559_pt1 | contig 12106 bp, 9 predicted proteins | sample SSMForm2O_FD_200262 | JGI IMG/M metagenome (GOLD analysis project Ga0272442, IMG submission 200262) | Marine sediment archaeal communities from Little Sippewissett salt marsh, Falmouth, MA, United States - SSM-Form-2O | ecosystem: Environmental > Aquatic > Marine > Wetlands > Sediment ... | reverse complement strand
TACGCAGTAGGTTTTGTCACAAGCAAGCGCATGGTGGAATTCGAATCCACCGACCGGGACATAAAAAAAGGCCGGGTCGCTCACGTTTTCGTCCCCACCGTGCCGAACCCGACCTCCGGCTATGTCATCCTCGTTCCCGAGGAAGACCTTCACCGGCTGAACCTCTCTGTTGAAGAGGGGTTGAAGCTGGTGCTGAGCCTCGGTATGATCCACCCGGACAAATACCGCCTGGGCAAAATTCCGGCAGGGATCAGCCCGCACTCCCTCCCAGGCGAAATCCCCCCTGCAGGAGAAAGCCGGATTCCTCCGGCGAGCAGCTGATCAGGATATATCAGTGGATTTTCCCGGCGCCAGACGCCGGTATTCGGGGAAATGGACTCGCGAGCCGCGAGGCGTTTTCAGGGCAATACGGTTACAACCACCGTGTCCGCGCTGACACCGCCCACGTTATCTTTCACCGTGTAAATGACCGCGAACTCTCCTGCGATATCGAAAGTGCGGTAATCTGGCACAGCAACCGCGTCATCCGGGATACCGCTGCCGTCCCCGTAGTTCCAGTTGCGGTAGGCAATCGAGCCGTCGGAGTCCTGGTCCCAGGCGATAAAGCTCACACTGTCGCCCACTGCGATAGTTACCACTCCGGCAGGGGAATAAATCCAGGCCTGGGGCCGGCTGTTGGCCTGCACGGTCAATTTCAAGGTGTCCGAGGCAGTGGCGAACATGTTGTCCACCACAGAGTAGATCACATCGAATATGCCCGCAACGCCGAACGTCTTGGCCGCCGTAGCGGCGGTCGTGTCGCTCTCGGAGCTTACTCCGCTGCCTGCACCGTAGCTCCAGCTCCGGCTGGTTACAGCGCCGTCGGGATCGGAGTCAGAGCCGGAAAAAACGATCTGAGACCAGGCCGCGATAGTGGTGTCTGTTGATGGTGCGATAATCTGAACCACGGGCGCCTCGTTTTCCGAGACCACCACATTCACCGTGTCCGCGGCCTGGAGCCCCTTGTCGTCCAACACATTGTAGCTCACCGCGAAACTTCCCGTATTGTTGAAAATACGGGTTCCGGGATCTGCCGTGCTGTCGGAGGCAGAAACCCCGATCCCGCTGCCCTGTCCCCAGGTCCAGAAACGAACCAGCGGCCTGAGCTCCGGATCGGAGTCCGTGGCGCTGAACGCCACCGGCAGGCCCTGCCCGACTGTAATATCAGCCACCGGGGGCTCGGTTATCGTGGCTGAGGGCGGCTGGTTATCGATTACAGTGACTTTCAGGCTGTCTTTCGAGCCGCGACCCGACAGGTCCACAGCCGAGTAGCTCACCCAGTGTTCCCCGCTCTGGCTGAACGTCCGCCAGCCCGGAACTTCCGTCGTGTCGGCCGAGGCATCGATCCCGCTCTGGGGGCCGTAGTCCCAGGCCTGTACAATTCCCTCGACTCCCTGGGGAACCAGAACTCCCTCGAACCGGACACTGTCGCCAGCCACCACAGTCGTGTCATTCGACTGCGGAGAGATGATCGCAGCCGAAGGCGGGGGAAGAGTATCGTTGACCGTGACTGTCACTGTGTCTGCGGCCGGCACTCCCAGCAAGTCGACCACCCTGTAGATTATCTCGAAAATCCCCGGGCGGGTCATCTTCCGCCAGCCGGCAGCGGCAACCGTATCCTCGACTGCCTCCAGACCGCTCCCCTGAGGGTAAATCCATTTCCGCCAGGCTATCCGCGCAGAAGTGACGATCTCTACTGCATCGAAAAACAGGCTGTCGCCTCTGGTCATCGTGGTAACTGCGTATGGGGATGTAATCTGTACCACGGCAGGCACGCTCTCGGAAAGCACCTCAACCAGCACGGTATCAGCCGTTGTCCGGGCCTGATCGTCCATTATCTGGTAAATCAGCTGGAACACTCCGGGCAGGTTGTAAACCACCGGGCCGGGGTCTCTGACAGTGGAGTTTGCAATACCGCTTCCCGGGCCGAAACTCCAGAGCCTGCCGATTACCGTCCTGTCCCCGGCTGCATATTCTGTGGCCGCGGGAGTGAAGCCGGAGCCGATAACAAATATCGTGTCAGGCGGATTGGTGATTACCACGCCGAAATCAGGCACCTGATAGACAATCACCTTGATCTCGCCCGTGCCGCGGCGGTTCTGGCTGTCTATCACGGTTACGGTGATCCGGTGGTTTCCCGCCGGAAGGCTGTCTGTGGTGAACCCGGCGCTGGTGGAGATCAGACCGCAGATATTGGATTCCCAGAAAAATGTCTCTCCCGCAGGGGCATTGTCAAACCCGGTGCGGGCGGTTACCTGGAAAGTGACCGAATCGCCTGCATAGAAGCTGCTGCTGTCGCCGGGTGAAACAACGGAAATCAGCAGGACGTCTGTCTGCGGGTCATAAGGGTTGTCTCGCGGGGTATCGCGGCAGGAATCAAGCGCGACAGCCGCCGCAAGAAGAATGAAGGCTGTAAGCTGAAATCTCTTCAAAAGGCCCGTGACATGCTGAGTTGAACTTTTTGCCCGCTCGCAGGGGCGGCCTTAACCTGAAAGCCAATCCCGGAGCGGGGGAGAAAAAGGAAGTAATCCAGCAAATTGACCGCATACAATCCGGCTGCGGCGTATAAGAACGACTCGGAAAGCCTTCGCCTGTTCACTGACTTTTCGTGCAGGTCGTCGAACTCCTCCGGGGGGCTGCCTGCAGGCAGCGCGCGGTATTCGTTCCTGCAATCCCGGTACTCCCCGTGGTAATACACTGAGGCTGTCAGGCATCCAGCGGTTGCCGCAATCAGGCCCAAACCCTTGATTTTGTGCCCGGCTGCCAGGCGCGGCCCGCCGGGAACGAACATCCAGGCCGGAGAGACCGGCGGCGCGTCCCTGGAAACACCACGCTTTTTTTCAACCGCCGCCTCCTGCACTGCGGCCTGGGCGTTGTCGGCTTCAATCCTCTCAGCGAGCCTTTCAGCCGCCTCGTCAAGCTTTTCCAGCATCCCGTCCAGCCTGTTGTTCAAACGGTTGATTTCCGCGCCGACCTTGTCGATCTCCATCTGGGAGGGCATCGACTGCTCCAGCCGGACGAGCTTGCCGAAGATCCACCCATCGCCCCCCTTGTACATGATCTTGTGCCATCCGGGCCTGGTATCGATAACAGCAAAGCGCTCTCCACGATAGACCCGGCCGATTCTGGTGTACCTGGTGCCGGGACCGGTGCGGATGTTGGCAAAGCGGTTGGTAACGACCACATCCTTGCCGGTCTGCGCTTGCAGAGGATCTACCGGAGTGAGGATTATTGAAACCAGGAAGAGGAAAAAGAACAGCCTGAATCCCTGGCTGTAGCGGAAATTGATGCCGCATGAAGGCATATGTCTGACCCCCCGCTTCTCTTGCGTAATATAGCCGCCGATTCAGCGCTTCTTTTCCGCATCTAATACAACTTACTGTATTTTAAGGAGTTAGCGTTAATCAGCCGGCTTTTCCAGTCCGGACGTTATTTATCACCGTTCTGTCATTTATGCATATTTCGGGCCAGCAACGCTCGATAACTCAACACCGGCAGGGCGATTAATTTGTTCTTGCCTGCCACAGCCGGTCAGTCTTATAATACAGCTTCAAATGCCTTGATTTTCCCCCTCTTCTCCCGGAGGGGGCTTCGCTCCAGATCGAGATACTCCAGTCCCGAGTTCACTGCGTCCGGGGATTAAAAGCGAGACTCGAGTCTCGCAGACCGAAGGAGCAACGGCGATGGATACTCTGCTTCTGATCCTGGTAACATTTTTCGGCTATCTTGCGGTTTACCGTATTTATGGCAGATTCCTGGGCTACAAGGTTTTCCGTCTTGACAGCCAGGCTTGCGTGCCCTCCCGGGAAAAAGAGGACGGGATCGATTTCGTCCCGACGCGCAAGAGTATTATTTTCGGCCACCACTACGCCTCGATCGCCGGCACAGGGCCGATTGTGGGACCGGCGATCGGCGTGATCTGGGGCTGGGTCCCGGCTCTGCTGTGGGTGTTTGTCGGCGCGGTGATCATGGGCGGGGTTCACGACCTGGGAGCGCTGGTGGTGTCACTTCGCAACCAGGGCAAGTCGCTCACCGAGGTCACTTCCAGGTATATCAACCACAGAGTGCGCCTGATCTTTTTCATGATCATGTTTCTCGAACTGTTGATCGTAATCGCCGTGTTCGGTCTGGTGATCGCGATTATTTTCAGCCTTTTCCCCTCATCGGTCCTGCCGGTCTGGCTCCAGATCCCGATCGCGGTGGGCATGGGCTGGCTTATTTACCGCCGAAGCGGGAATATCACCCTGTCAACCGCAGCAGCAGTGGCCCTGATGTATTTCACGGTCTTTCTCGGCAGCCGGGTCCCGCTGAGCATGCCGGAGGTTTTGAGCATTCCGTCCACAGGGGTCTGGACCGTTCTGCTGCTGATCTATGCTTTCATCGCCTCCACCCTGCCTGTCACCGTGCTCCTTCAGCCCAGAGACTATATCAACGCCTGGCAGCTATTCATTTCGATGGGGCTGCTGGCAGCAGGCGCGCTGGTGGCCGGTGGCGCCGGCGGGATGGAGATCGTGGCTCCGGCTTTCAACCCGCACGCCCAAGGCGCGCCGCCGCTGTGGCCCTTTCTTTTTATCACTATCGCATGCGGGGCGATCAGCGGGTTTCACAGTATTGTCAGTTCCGGTACCACGAGCAAGCAGACCGCCAGCGAGCCGGACGCCCTTTTTGTGGGTTACGGTTCGATGCTGCTGGAGTCCTGCCTGGCCGTACTCGTGCTCGTGGCCGTATCCTCCGGGATCGGCCTGGGCTACACCACCTCACAGGGGGAATTTCTCACCGGGGCCGCAGCCTGGCAGCATCACTACCAGTCGTGGGGAGCAGCCGGCGGGCTTGCCTCCAAGATCAACGCCGTGGTGATCGGCGCGGCAAACATGATGGCTGCTGTGGGCATTCCCAAATCGCTCGGCACTGTGATCATGGGTGTATTCATCGCCTCGTTCGCCGGGACCACCCTGGATACCGCAACCCGCACACAGCGCTACATCCTCTCGGAGCTTTTCTCTGACCTGAAAATCGAGAAACTCTCCGGGCGCTATGTCACCACCGCAATAGCAGTAGTCACCGCTGCCGGGCTGGCGTTTTTTACCGGAGCGGACGGCGGGGGCGCTCTCACTCTCTGGCCGATGTTCGGGGCGGTGAACCAGCTGCTGGCCGCCCTGGCCCTGCTGGTGGTGACAATCTACCTGAAAGGGAGGGGAGGCTGGTATTACCTGGTAAGCGGCATTCCATGCCTGTTCATGGTGGTGATGACCACCTGGGCGATGCTTTTGAACGAGGGAATATTTATCAGCCAGGGGAACTACCACCTGGCCGCGATCAACGCTTTTACCCTATTTCTGGCATGCTGGATGGTGGCCGAGGCGGCGGTGAAGATATTCAGGCCCATCGAGCAGACAGGCGCTGCTGCTGGAGCCTGATTGCGCCGGTTCTTAGGGCGGTTCGCGAACCGCCCCTACGGTCTGAATTTTCAAAAGAAAGGACTTTTGACAACCACTAGAGAATAATTCGGGCTAAAATGTCACCACTTTATACTCGTCTTCCTTGAGATACCGGGTGAGAGGCTGCCCCATGTACTTGACCTCGGTACCCATCTTTTCCAGGATATCGGAAACACCGTAGCTGTCAGCGCATGCCTTGCAGGCCACGACCTCCACTCCGGCCTTGATCATCTCGAGCGCGTAGTTGCCCAGCTCCGTGTCCACGGACAGCAGCTTGGCCGAGTGGCCCCACACGATCAGCGTCACATCTTTCCACCAATCCTGCAGTTTGGCGTTCAGGGTGTACATGAAAACCATTTTCAGGGCGACGTCCCTGTCCCCGCTGGTCCAGAGCACCACCAGTTTTTCAGGTTTCATGGCAATCGCTCCTTCATACCGTTGTGAATAATGAAAAGTGCAGGGCAGGCCCTGCCTTTTCCTACCGGCAATGGCGGTGACAAATCACACTATCTCATCCGCCCGCTTGCGCAGGCTCTCCCAGTTGTGATCCACGTGTTCCTGGATCGTTTCGATCTCCTGCTCGCTCAGCCGGCTGAATCTTCCCTGAAGCCCGAGGTATTCTTTCACCGGCCTGGGATTCGGATTGTCGCGCAGCACGAGGCGCTCGCCGTTGTGGATTTCGTAAAGGGGATAGACGTTCGTGGTTACGGCCAGGCGGGAGATTTTTATCGAGAGTCTCGGTTCGGCCTGCCAGCCGGTGGGACAGGGAGAGAGGATATTGACAAACTTCGAGCCCGCAGTAGCTTTGGCCTTGCGCACCTTGGCCACCAGGTCCTCGGCGAAAGCCACAGTGGCCGCTGCCACGTATGGAATGCGATGGGCGGCGAGGATGTCGATTATGTTTTTCTTGGGCGCTTTCTTCAGATCGCCCACCGGGGTTGTGGTGGTCCAGGCAAGAAGAGGTGTGCTGGATGAGCGCTGGATTCCGGTGTTCATGTAGGCTTCGTTGTCGTAGCAGATATAGAGGAAATCCTCGTTGCGCTCCACTGTGCTGGAAAGGGCCTGGATCCCGATATCGTACGTGCCTCCGTCCCCGGCCCAGGCGACCACCGTGGTTGACTTGAAACCGCGCCTGCGCAGGCCGTGAAGTACTCCGGCGCTGGTGGAGGCTGCCGAGGCGAACGGGGTGTGAAGAAACGGCACGCGAGCGCTGCTGTAGGGGAAAAGGCCGTCGATAATCGAGCCGCAGCATGCCGGGATTACGATCACCGCGTCGCCATCCAGGGCGTTGAGCACCTGGCGCATTGCGATCGGCTCGCCGCAGCCCGGGCAGGCCAGGTTCCCGCAGCCGAATGCCTCACCCTTGAGATAGGGGGCCTGTTCCGATTTCGAGAAATCAATCCTCTTGCCCATTGTTACTCCGTAATTACTGCTGACATTTTTTAATTATCTCTTTGGCTTTCGCTCTCATCTCATCCAGACTTCCATTTACAACACTCATCTTGAAATCTTTAAACGTCTTTCCCTCGACTCCCTGCAGAAAATGTTTCATCAGCTCACAAGCCCTTGCCTGATCCCTTTGCGTGTTGTCAAGCAGCCTGGCGAGCAGATAAACGCTGCAATAACTCTCCGGAAATTTTTCCAACACCTGCTCGTAAAACACAATTGCCGAGTCTATCTTTCCGGCCTCTGAGTAAGCGAAAGCCAGCTCGTGCCTAAGAGTTGGATCGTCCCCGTGAAGGAACTCAAGATCATCAATTATCTGCCGAAGGTTTTCGATATCTGCTTTTTCCGCGTAACAGTATTTCAACTCTTTTAAGATTCTTTTACTCGTTGGATTGAGCATGCGACCTCTTTCCAGGAATTCTATCGCTTTGCTAATTTCTCCAAGCTCGATACAGGCGTAGCCAATCTCATAAAACAGCACCGCATTTTTCGGATTTATGCTTATCGCTTTCTCAAGCAGGGAAACCGCTTCACCGCTCTTCTTCCGGTTAATCAACTCGAAAGCTTTATCGTAGAGGTCTTTTGTTCCGTCCTTTAAAAAAACCTGGGTTGTAACTTCCCATAGTGCTATGCAAAGATCCAACTGCTGCCGGGTTTTACATAAACCTAAAGCGTGCTTGAACTCAAGAAAAGCTTCCTCTGTCCTGTCTTTCTTAGATAGAAAGAACACGATACCCATGTTCAGGTAAGCCAGGGGTTCAGCAGGCATTATTTTTTTTGCCTGATTCAGGAGCTGTTCGGCGCGCTGTGGATCATCATACATGATCTGGATGGCCTGGTCATTCAGCTCCTTGTAAGTAGGCCCGGCCAGCACACGGGCGGCCATAAGGCAAAAAAAGGGTAAGATCAGGACCTGGTTCTTAATCATTTCTCTCCCTCCACCTAGAGAGAGTTTCCGATTCAAAAAAGCTGCACGGCTTTATTTATTAAGCCCAAGCCAGTTTACCCGATCGAGCTTCTCCTTCCCGCTGTTTTCAACTTTCTCAACCATCTCTTCGATATATTCCGGGACAATATCCCTGCCGCCGAGACCGCTGACAAAGCCGTAAACCTCCGGCCTGCTACCTGCTGACTCGTAAAGTGAAGCCTTAATCTCCTGGAACAGCACACCCTCGCTGCCCGGGCTGACCGCCTGGTCCAGCACCGCCACCTGCTTTGCCCCGGCCAGCAGGCTGTTCACCTCTTCGAACGGGAACGGGCGGAAGCTGCGCACGCGCACCAGACCGACCTTGCGGCCCTGCTCGCGGAGTTTCCGCACCACGTAGCGGCCGGTGCCTGCCGATGTGCCGGCAGCCACGATCACTGTCTCTGCGTCATCGGTCATAAAACCCTCGGTTAGCGGGTGTTCACGACCGAAAATCTTTGCGAATTCGCCGGAAACCTCCCGGGCCACCTGCTCGGCCCGGCGCGCTGCCTCGTACTGTTTTTCCTTGAACTCCATGAAATATTCCGGACCGGTGACAGCGTGCAGGGTATGGGGGTCTTTCGGATCGACAGGAGCGAGCGGCTCCTGCCTGGGGAGGAACTTATCGACCAGGTCCTGTTTGGGAATGTCCACCGGCTCGGCAGTGTGGGAGAGAATGAACCCGTCTAGCATTACCATTACCGGCGTGGAGACAGTCTCGGCCACGCGGAAAGCGATCAGCACTGTATCGAGCACCTCCTGGCAGCTTTCGCAGTAGAATTGAAGCCATCCTGTATCGCGCTGGCTCAAGGAGTCGCTGTGGTCGCACCAGATATTCCAGGGAGCGCCCAGTGCACGGTTGACATTGGCCATCACGATCGGCAGCCGCGCGCCGCTGGCCCAGTGAAGAAGTTCATGCATCAGAGCAAGGCCCTGGCTGCTGGTGGCGGTAAAGGTGCGCACACCGGTGCTTGCCGCCCCCACGACCGTGGCCATGGCGCTGTGCTCGCTTTCCACCTTGATAAAGTCCGCATCCATCTCACCCTGCGAGCAGTAGAGGCTCAGTTTCTCGCTGATACTGGTCTGCGGGGTTATCGGGTAGGCGGCGATCACTTCGACCCGGGCGAGTTTCACCGCGGTTGAGACCGCCTCGTTGCCTGTAATCAGCGCTTTCAATCTTTTTTCTCCATCGAGATTACGCCCCTGGGGCATTCCTCGGCACAGATCCCGCAGCCCTTGCAGTAATCTGCTTTGACCATGTATTTGTCACCCTGGAAATAGATCGCCAGGTCCGGACAGAAAACCAGGCAGGTATCGCAGTCCACACAACTGCCGCAGTTGAAACAGCGCGAAGACTCTTCCTGAGCCTGCTTTTCTGTGAGAGTGGCCTCGACCTCTCTGCTGCCTTTCGGAGTTTTTTCCTGAATGAGTTTGCCGTTCTGCCTGGGCGCGGTGTCAAAATAGTCGAAATTTATCATGCCCGGCTCAACCGGCTTCTCGGTTTCGCCTTTTTCGGCCGGGGGGCGGGAATTCTGGAAAATCAGGTGCATGTTGCCTGCTGCGGCTATGCCGTCTGCCAGGGCGTGGCTCACCGAATTTTCTCCCGGGATGATGTCGCCGCCGGCAAATACGCCGGGAATACTGGTACGGCAGAGCGCGTCCACTGCAAGCCGGTTGCCCTCCCGGTGGGCTTTGCCCCTGAGGTAGCCGAGCTCGGGCTGTTCACCGATTGCAAACACAACCGAGGATGCATCCACCTTGAACCCGCTTCCCTCTACAGGCACAGGCCTTGCACGGCCTGATTCATCTTTCTCGCCCTGGCGCATCCTGATCAGGCTGACAGCTTGCGCATGGCCGTTGCTGCCCACATCGATACCGGCCGGCGCTACCTGGAAATGAAAGCCGACTCCCTCCCGGCGCGCCTCATCCAGTTCCTCCGGATGGGCTGGCATCTCTTCTTCCGTACGCCTGTAGTACAGATCAACTTTCGCACCCAGGCGAACACTGGCGCGGGCCACATCCAAAGCCGTATTGCCTCCCCCGACAACCGCGACCCTGCTCCCGGTTTCAACCGCCGCGGCTGAATTGTATTTTTTCAGGAATTCAAGTCCGAAATAGATTCCGTCGCAGTCGGCCCCCTCGACCTGCGGGTCGCTCGATCCGTGGGCCCCGCTGGCCAGGAATACAGCCCGCACACCCCGGGAGACTCTCTCCAAGTCGTCGATCTGCTCGCCGCAGCGAAATTCCACCCCGATTTTCTCCAGGCGGGCGATCTCGGCATCCAGAAGCTTTCTCGGCATGCGGAATTGCGGCACTCCCACCCTGAGCATGCCGCCGGGAGAAGTTTCACGCTCGTAGACTATCACCGGATAGCCATTCCTGCGCAGGCCGAAAGCGCAGCCCAGTCCGGCCGGCCCGGATCCCAGAACCGCTACCGGCGGCCCCCCGAGTTCCTCTTTCGGCGGCTCGAGCTCCCAGCCCGCCCCGATCGCGGCATCGCCAAGGAAACGCTCGATACCGTGAATGTTCAACGCCTCGTCAAACTCATCCCTGTTGCAGCCGCCCTCGCAACTGTGGTAGCAAACCCGGCCGGTCACAGCAGGCAGGGGGTTCGCGGCCACGATCAGTTTCCAGGCTTGCTCGTAGCTGCCTTCTCTGACCAGGTGCATAAAACGGTTTATTGGCACTGAAAGCGGGCACTCCATAGTGCAGGGAGCGAGTCTGTCACGGTGCACGGGTTTTAGAAAGGTCCAGTTGCCGGTCTTGTTCCATTCCATATCGGCAATGCTCATCGATACCGGTGGCAACTCTTTCGAACTCGTGATAATCTTACGTGAACCCAAAGTCAATCGCTCCTGAGTATGGAGTTGACATGATTTTTAAATTCAGCGCGGTGCTTCGGTTTCAGCAGTACCCGCGACCCGAAGGTTTTCGTAGGACTCCTTTAATGCAGCGATATTTTGCTCGGTCTTGCGTTTGATCAGCTCTTTTATCGACCCGATCACAGATTCGCTAGAGACTATTTCAGAAAAGCGCGCGAAAGCGCCCAGGATGGCTGTGTTTACTATCGGGCTGCCAGTCGATCCGAGCCCGTATTTGAGTGCGATCGAGTTCGCATCCACAGTGGCCGCCCGGAAAGGTTTCAGCTGATCCAATTCCTCAGGCCGCCCCGGTGAGTTCACCAGCACCGCGCCATCGGGTTTCAGTCCCTCGACCGCTACCGGCGAGCTGCTCAGGGTGGGGTCCAATATTATAACGTAATCAGGGTTATAAATGTGACAGCGAAGCTCAATAGGCCTAGTATCGAAGCGGACAAAGGCTGCTACAGGAGCGCCGCGCCGTTCAACACCGAAATGCGGGAAAGCCTGTACCCATTTGCCCTCTCTGAACAGGGACAGAGCCAGCACATGGGCGGCGGCAACCGCGCCCTGTCCGCCCCTGCCGTGAATCCTGACTTCAACCAAAAAGCAAACCTCTCGCTTTGAAATTTTTCCCGACAACAATTTCCTGAAGCCTTGAAATTATACTTAATGCACGGCTCAATAGCAAGGCGAAATTTCTGCCGAGGGTATGTTATTGTCAGTCTTTCACCAACTGCCGAGGGGGGGCGGCGTCTGTGCGACTTCAGTCGCACAGACCGTTACGCTGGAAGCGTAACGGCGCGCATTTCATGCGCACGCCGCCCCCCGACCCTCGGGAAAACACGACATCTCACTAAGACATAAATAATCCGGGTTAAATCAGGCCGTTACAGCTCACAGGCAGACCAACTCGGCAGAAAATACCGGTACTGAAGCCAATTCACCACCCATTATGCTGCCTGCGTCCGTATCCCGTTTCAATCAGACCTGATTCAAGGGTACTTACGAAATGAAACTCTATCGCACTATTCCTGGCACGCCTCTTGCTCAATCAGAAGTCAAGACTCGAATTTCGTTCATTCCATTAAGCAACAGGAGGGATTATGCATTCTTTAACCAGGTTTTTAATCCTGCTCACAGCCGCGAGTATCTTGAGCTTCGCCTGCTCGGCCGGCAAGCTCAACGTGATCGGCAGCGAACGGATCATCGACAAGAGCGGCGACAAGCCCGGCTGGGTAAAAAAAATACCCGGGGAAAACGACGAGTACTATTTTTTTCGCGGGTTTAAAACCAGCGCGCTGTCTCTGGAGGACGGCCTTACCGACGCCCGCTCCAACGCGATCCGCCAGGTGCTGGAG
>Ga0272442_10009558_pt1 | contig 12106 bp, 9 predicted proteins | sample SSMForm2O_FD_200262 | JGI IMG/M metagenome (GOLD analysis project Ga0272442, IMG submission 200262) | Marine sediment archaeal communities from Little Sippewissett salt marsh, Falmouth, MA, United States - SSM-Form-2O | ecosystem: Environmental > Aquatic > Marine > Wetlands > Sediment ... | reverse complement strand
CCGCACGCTGCTTTCAAGGTTTCTGTGGTTGAGGGATTTGATTTCCACCGTCAGTTTCTTCCCCGCAGAGACGGATTCCGCCCTTCCGTAGCCGGTCATGCTTCGTATCATCGGTTTTTCTCCTCAGTCGGACGGGACACCGGGGTGTTCCGTTCTTGCTGTGTGTCGTGTTACACCGTTACGTGATTTTTTGCACTCTTTTCCGGTCAAGTTGCGCCATATATCTCTCGCGTATGTTGTTGAACATGGCGATGGTGCCCTCATCCGCGTAGTCGGGGTACGTCCACTCGAGCCTTCGGAAGGTGTGATTTACGAAGATGAGGGTCAGATCGGCATAGATGCCGTCCCTGATATAAGGGCGATGCGTGTAGGCCTTTCCCGTGGCAAGAATCAGATGGGCCTGAGACAGATATCCCGGGTCTATATTGACAAGTCGGTTGCCATCTTTCATAAATTGTTCTTCTACGTCGTTTGTGGACAGTTTGATGTCGGGGAGCGTCTCCGGGGGCACAAGGGTTTCAAACGAGATGAACCTCCTGACCAGACGTCCCCCCATTTCTTTTTCGTAGTAATCGGTATATGCAAAGGGAAGCACGGAGCTTACGTAATCAATCTTCCCCAATCTCCCGGACAATGCTGCTATTGCTTTGTTTACTGTATCCGTATTCCCGGAGAAGACGCTGGATACTATCTTTACTGGTCCGGCGGCGGCTGGCCTGCTCATAGTGCCTTCTTCAATTCATCCCGGTAGACCGGTGCCGTACCCACCTTGCCGACCGCGATACCGGCTGCGTGATTCGCAAGAACGGCGGCCTCCGTGAATGTTGCCCCGGCGGCAACGCAAAGTGCAAAGACCCCTATGACCGTGTCGCCGGCCCCCGTTACATCGAAGACCTCCCTGGCGACAGTGGGGATATGTGTGGCGGCGCCGTCCCGTTCAAAAAGGGTCATCCCTTCCTCGCCCATTGTTACCAAAAGAGCCCCGAACCCGAAGTCTCTGAGAAGTGTAGCCCCGCCCTCCATCAGATCATCGTTGCGTTCGAGCTCCCTGCCGAGGGCCCGTTCCGTCTCCTGATGATTGGGGGTTATCAGATCGCACCCGCGGTAGAGGGAAAAATCGCTCTGTTTGGGATCGATACACAGGATGATCCCCCGCTTTGCCGTAATCTCTCGTATCTTTCTGACGAGTCGTTCGGAGAAGACCCCCTTGTTGTAATCCGAGATGATCACCGCCCCCAGATCGTCTCCCATGGATTCTATGTACGCTATGATCTTCTGGAGGCTGTCCCGGCCAACCGGGCTCTTGTCCTCCCTGTCAAATCTTACTACCTGCTGGTTGTGCGCGATGACCCTCGTCTTGACGATGGTGGGACGGGCCTCCTCCACGATAACGCCCGCCGTATCGATCTTCATCTTTCGAAGGGTGTCTGTCAGCCACGTGCCCATAGTGTCCGATCCCACAATGCCGGAGACAGCCACCTTTCCTCCCATGGAGAACACGTTGTTCAACACATTGGCACACCCCCCCAGCAGGAGATTCTCAGAGGTGACGTTTACCACCGGGACCGGGGCCTCCGGTGAGATGCGCGACACTTTTCCCCAGATAAACTGGTCGACCATCATATCCCCGACGACCAGAACCTTTGAACGATCAAAACGATCGATGATCTCGAGAGCCCTCTTCTTGCTTATGATGTTTTTCACCATGCAGTGCCTTTCAATGCCATGAAGCAGGAGTGGCGTTTCGCCCCGATCCCCTACGCGTCCTCTTTCTGAACAGGCCAGAATGCTATTATTATAGAGTTTTTTTGTCAATGCTTTTTCTCAAAATCCTTGACTAAAGAGGGAAAAGGATATAGTTAGGACTGCCTTACGTTTTTATTTTGTTTCTGTTCAAAAGGGGCCCTTTTCCGCAACCTCTGTGTCAATCCTTTGATTTTCTTGAACGTGCGGCAAGTTGCTGAGTGGTGAATTGGAAGCGAACCGGTCTCTATTGCTAAGGAAGCTCCCTTTTAGACGGGTGCTCATGAAGAGGATGTCTGATGGATGAGAAGAGCGAACTGCTGAGAAAACGACAAGAAAAGATGAAAACCCTGCAGGATATGGGGGTTGCTCTGTATCCGAATGATGTGACGGTGACTGCGACCACCGGGTCCGTGATTGACCGGTTCGCGGGCATGGATAACGAAGAACTCACGGCAGTGACAGAAAGGGTTGCGCTGGCGGGACGGTTGATGGCGGTACGAAATTTTGGCAAGGCCGCGTTCATAAACATTCAGGACAGAGAAGGAAGAATCCAGGGGCACGTAGCGAGAGACAAGGTAGGCAGGGACCGGTACTCCCTCTTTAAAAAATTTGATGTCGGGGATATCGTTTTTATCTCGGGAGGCCTCCTGAAGACGAGGACCGGTGAGTTGACGGTCGATGCCGACGAGATACGGCTCCTGTCAAAGTCGGTAAAGCCCCTGCCCGAGAAGTGGCACGGCCTCACCGATGTCGAGGCCCGGTACCGGCAGCGGCCTCTCGATCTTATCATGAATCCGGGGGTAAAAGAGGTTTTCTACACGCGGAGCAGGATCATACAACTGATCCGTGATTTTATGCAGGCGCGGGATTTTCTCGAGGTGGAAACGCCGATGATGCAGCCGATGGCCGGTGGTGCGGTGGCTCGGCCCTTCAAGACATACCACAACACCCTCGATATGGACCTGTATCTGCGGATCGCGCCGGAGCTGTACCTGAAACGCCTGATCGTCGGGGGACTTGAACGGGTCTTTGAGATCAACCGGAATTTCAGGAACGAAGGGATATCGACCTCTCACAATCCTGAATTTACGATGATGGAATTCTATCAGGCCTACGCCACGTACGAAGACCTGATGGTGATGACGGAGGAGATGATCACCGCTGTCGCCATGGAGATCTTCGGTTCTCTCCAGTTTGCCTATCAGGGAACAGAGATTAACCTGAGCCGCCCCTGGCAGCGCCTGACGGTCAAGGAGGCCATCCTGAAGTACTCGGATGCCGCACCCGGTGTCCTGGAAGACCGGGCACAGGCCGCGCAGTACGCACAAGATCGGGGTCTGCCCGTTGATGACGATGAACCGCTGGGGAAGATCATCGTTGCCATCTTCGAGGAAGTGGCGGAGGCCAAACTCATCCAGCCGACCTTTGTGACCAGTTACCCGATAGAGGTCTCTCCCCTTTCACGCAAGAGTGCCGCCGACGGCGGATTTACCGATCGTTTTGAACTGTATATCTACGGCAGAGAACTTGCCAACGCCTTTTCAGAGCTCAATGATCCTGAAGACCAGAGAAACAGATTTGCCATGCAGTTGAAGGAACGGGAAGCGGGAGACGAGGAAGCCCATGAAATGGACGAAGACTACATCAGCGCCCTTGAGTACGGTATGCCGCCGACGGCGGGCGAGGGGATCGGGATAGACCGGCTCGTCATGCTCTTTACCGATTCTCCCTCCATCCGGGACGTGATACTCTTTCCCCATATGAGGGCAAAGAGAAATCCCCGGTGATCAAGAACCCAACCCCGCTACAGGGGATACGCTCCACTGAAGGGGATACGTGCGTTCACGAATTTGCTTCCCTCCAGAAAGCAAATTCTAACTTACTAATGCATTAACGAAGCTATCTTCTGCCGGAAAACCGGAGGAAATAGGTTCTCGCTTACTCACAAGGTCTCTGTGCTATGTCATATGAATTCTTCATAGGCCTTCGGTATCTCAGGGCGAAGAGGAAACAGACCTTTATATCGGTCAACACCTTTATCTCGGTGGCGGGTATCTTCCTCGGCGTTGCCGCTCTCATCATCGTGCTGGCCGTTATGAACGGGTTTGAAACGGAGCTTCGCGACAGGATCCTGGGGATCAACTCCCACATCGTCCTGATGCAGTACGATGGGAGAATGAAAGATCATGCCGGGGTGATGAAGCAGATCGAGTCGATCGACGGCGTGGTGGCTTCCACCCCGTTTATATACGGACAGGCCATGCTGAAGAACGAGGGACGGGTCACCGGTGTGGTCCTGCGCGGCATGTCGATCGAAACATCCGCCGATGTCATCAATCTGGGAACGATGAAGGAAGGGGATATCAGGTTTCTTTCAGGAGAGGAGAACAAAACGGGCCTGCCCGGCGTCGTCATCGGGAAAGAGCTGGCACAGAATCTCGGACTGATACTCTTTGATACGGTGGAAATTCTCCTCCCCATGGGGATCCCCACTCCCATGGGAGTCGTCCCCAAGATTAAGGAGTTTGGCGTAGTCGGTATCTTTGAATCAGGCTCATACGAATATGATTCGACACTCGTCTTCATGTCACTTGAGAACTGTAAAAAGTTCCTCAATATGAAGGACGAGGTAACCGGGATTGAGATCAAGGTCGGCGATATCTACGGGGCGGGAACAATCGCAAAGGCCATAGAACAAAAGCTCGGATATCCATACTGGGCTCGGAGCTGGATGGAGATGAACAAAAATCTCTTTTCGGCGCTCAAACTGGAAAAGCGGGTCATGTTTATCATCCTCAGCCTGATCGTCCTGGTCGCCGCCTTCAATATCATCACGACCCTGATCATGACGGTTATGGAAAAGGCCAGGGATATAGCCATCCTCAAATCGATGGGTGCCACGGCGCGGGGCATCATGAAGATATTCATGATAGAGGGGATGGTGATCGGTGCAATCGGCACAGCCCTGGGCTGCATCACCGGAATCACGGTTGCGCTGAATCTGGAGCGGATAGGCCGGTTTGTCGAGGACCTCTTCGGCTTCAAGATCCTCCCGAAGGATGTCTATTATCTGAGTGAGCTCCCCTCCCAGGTCGATTATGGGGATGTTGCTGCCATCGCCTGTGTGGCGATGCTTATCTGTTTCCTGGCGGCGATATATCCCTCGTGGAGGGCCTCACGGCTGGATCCGGCCGAGGCGCTGAGATATGAATGATGGAGAGGTGTGATGATAGAAATCCACCAGCTGACCAAGACCTTCGTAAAGGATGAAAACCGGATCGAGGTGCTCAGGGGGATCGACTGCCACATCGCGAGGGGTGAATCGGTGGCGATTCTGGGCGCCTCCGGCACCGGGAAAACCACTCTCTTGCAGATACTCGGTGCGCTTGATCATCCCACCTCCGGTCGGGTACTCTTCGACGGCGCGGATATCTTCGAGTGGGATGAGCCCCGGCGAGCCGAGTTCAGAAACAAAAAAATAGGATTTGTCTTCCAGTTTCATCACCTGCTTCCCGAGTTTACCGCCCTGGAAAACGTCGCCATGCCCGGACTGATACAGGGAATGTCAAAAGGCGATGCCTATCGCAGGGCCGAGATTGTCTTGACGGAAGTGGGGCTTGATGATAGGTTGACGCACAAACCTGGTGAGCTTTCCGGAGGAGAGCAGCAGAGGGTCGCCATAGCGAGGGCGATACTGATGAATCCGGATATAATCCTGGCAGATGAGCCGACGGGAAACCTTGATGTGGAAACGGGGGGGAAGATACAAGGCCTGCTGCTGGCCCTTGGTAAGGCGCAGAATACCACCCTTATCGTCGTCACCCATAACAGATCACTTGCCGACGGCATGTCTCGGACCATCAACCTGAAGGACGGGGAGATCCATGATCTATAAACACAGAGAATATCTTTTCATCACCGTGTTGTTCCTGTTGTTGTTTCCTCTGAATGTCTGGGCCGCCACGCAGACCCCTGTCGAGGAGAAAGGTAGTCAGAGGATTACCATTTCCCCCCTGACTGACTCTGGCGCCCCTGTCACGCAGTCCCCTGCCGAGAAAAAGGATAGCCAGAGGGTGGCCATTTTCCCCTTTGAGGTCCACAGTAGTGAAGGCGCTCTTTCACTGAAAAAACAGATCGCTGCTCAACTTTCAACCGGCCTGGCAGAATCCGGGTATATCGAAATTGTCGATGAGGAGTCCTTTCTGGAATTGATCAGGGGGAAAAAGGCGGATGACCGGCTGGCCGTCCGTGTCGGGAGGGAGACGGGTGCCGGTTTTGTCATCGCGGGGAGTCTCACCAAACTGGGTGACACGTTGAGTGCGGACGTTGGAGTCATAGACATTAAAAGCGGGTTCCGTTCTCCGATCATTGCCCAGGGGGATTCCCTCGATCCTCTGATTCTGCGTTTGAAAAACGACATCCTCTTGAAAATCCTGTCCGGACAGAGGATAGCGGAGGTGCAGCTGACCGGAAACCTCAGGATCGAAAACGATGCCATATACAATGTCCTGAAAAGCACGAAGGGGAAGCTCTTTTCAAAGGATGATCTTTCATCTGACATAAAAGCGATATACCAGATGGGTTTCTTTAAGGACGTTGCGGCAAAGGTTACCGATACGCACGAGGGGAAGGTCATCGCATTTACGCTGGAAGAGCGGCCCCTGATAACGAGCGTGAACATCGAGGGGAATGACGAGATAGACAGGGATGATCTGGAAGGACTGATCACGGTCAAGGAAAAACAGGTTCTCAACCTCAATAAGGTGCAGTCGGATATCGGAAAGATAAAAACGTTTTACAAAAACGAGGGGTACCTGAATGCACAGATCACCTACCGGCTGGATGAACAGAAAAAGGGTGTCGGAATAACCTTTGATATACAGGAGAACAGGGAGCTCAACATCAAAGAGATCACCTTTGAGGGAAACAGGGCATATACGGCCAAGGAACTCAAAGATATGATGGAGACATCGGAATGGGGCATGTTCCATTTTATCTCACAATCCGGAACATTCAACGAAGCTCAGTTAAAACAGGATGTCAACAGGCTAACGGTTTTTTATCTGAACAACGGGTATATCAATGCCGCAATCGGCGAACCGGAGATCACCCACGATAGAAAATGGATATACATCACGATACCGATAACAGAGGGGAAACAGTTCCGAGTTGGCGATGTGGAGATTACAGGTGATCCACTCAATGTTTCGCGGTCAGAGCTGAAAACACGGCTGCAGATTGCCGTAAAAGACTACTTCGACCGGGAGGCCATCATAAAGGATATCGATATCCTGACGGAGGCCTGCAAAGAAGAAGGCTATGCCTACGCCACCGTTGTTCCTCGGACCGTGTCCAGAGATGACGAGCAGAAAATCAACGTGGCCTACCAGATAGAGAAGGGCCATCTGGTGTATATCAACCGAATATCCATAACGGGAAACACCAAGACAAGAGACAAGGTGATACGCAGAGAACTTGCAGCCGTAGAAGGAGACCTGTATGACGGCAGCAAATTCAAGACGAGCTATATGAATCTCAACAGGCTGAGATACTTTGAAGAGGTAAATTTTCAGACGGAAAAGGGCCCCGATGAGGGACTGATGGATGTCGATGTCCATGTCAGAGAAAAGGCAACCGGGATGGTCAGTGTCGGTGCCGGGTACAGCGCGGTGGACAACGCGGTGTTCATGGCCCAGGTAGCCCAGCAGAATCTTTTCGGGAGGGGACAGACCCTGAGCCTCCGTGCCTACTTCGGATCAACGAAGACGAGCTATGAACTCTCTTTTGTGGAGCCTTGGCTGTTTGATATGCCCCTGTGGAGCAAGGTCGAACTGTGGGATATGAGCCGGGAGTACGATTCCTACGATGTCGACACCCAAGGGTTTGGAACGACGCTGGGATATCCCCTCTTTGAACAGGTGACGGGCTACGTCGGCTACCGGCTGACGACCGATACTATTAAGAATGTGGAATCGACCGCATCGAACTGGATTAAGCAACAGGAAGGGACTCTCACCTCGAGCGGCGTTACCCTGACGCTTGTACGAAATACGACAAACGACAATATTTTCCCCTCGGAGGGTTCGAAAAACAGCATCGCGGTCGAGCACACGGGAACAATCTTTCAAGGGGATGCCAGTTTCACGAAATACGTCGGCACTTCGAGCTGGTTTTTCCCCCTGCCGCTGGAGAATGTCTTCGGGGTCCGCGGAAGAATGGGCTATATACAGCCAAACGAAGGGAAAGAGATCCCCGTCTACGAACGGTTTTCTCTGGGCGGGATGAGTTCCCTCAGGGGTCTGAGAAATGTAGGTCCCGTAGATTCGGCGGGTGATTACATAGGCGGGGAAACCATGCTGGACTTCACAACGGAGATTGTCTTTCCCCTCCTGAAAGATGCCGGTATCAAGGGGGTTGTCTTCTTTGATACGGGCAATACGTGGAACAGCGGGTATCATCTGGGTGACATGCGGAAAACGGCGGGGACAGGAGTGCGCTGGTATTCCCCGATCGGCCCGCTGAGACTGGAGTGGGGGTATGTCCTTGACAAGAAAGACGGTGAGGCGCCAAGCAGATGGGAATTCACCATCGGTATGTTCATGTAGACACCCTTTGAGAGGGTATAAAGCCACACATTACGACAGGAGGAGTTATTGATGAGAAAAATCATGATTTTTTTGGTGGTTGCCTCTTTTATATTGGCGGGTATCTGCGCCGCCGAGGCGGGAGAGATAGCCTTTATCAGCATGAAAAAAGTGATCCTGGAATCGGATGCCGGGAAGGCCGCGGGGCTTGATCTGCAAAAGTGGATCGAGGGAAAGAAGGTACAGCGGCAGGAGATAGAGGACCAGCTTCAAAAGATGCAGGCTGACCTGAAGAAACAGGCCCCCGTGTTGACGGAGAGCGCCTACAAGGAAAAGGAGATTACCTACCAGCAAGAGTTCCGGGATTATAAGAGGTTCATTGAGGATACCAATGCGGAGATGAAGCGCAAGGACCAGGAACTTTCCCGGAAGCTGATACCCGAGATACTCAAGATTGCGGAAGCAATCGGCAAGAAGGGCGGATATCCCTGCATCATGGATATAGGCACTGCCGCCCTCGTCTACTATTCCAAGGAGTTGGATATAACGACAAAGGTAATAGCGGCGTACAACAAGTCGTATAATTCCAAGAAGTAGTTTGACTATGGCGGTCAAAAAACGACTGAGAGAGATCGCGGAGCATGTCGGCGGCACCGTGGTGGGGGACGCCGATGTGTTTGTCTGTGATGTGCGGGGTATCGACGAGGCGGGCGAAGGGGACCTGACCTTTATTGCAAATCCTAAATACAGAGACCGCCTTGATAGAACCCGGGCATCCGCAATCATCGTCTCCCCTGGGGTGACAAGCCCCGGTAAAAACCTGATTGTCACGGACGATCCGTACAGCGCGATGGCGATGAGCCTCACGCTTCTATATCCGGATGAACCGATCCCTGCGGGGATCAGTGCCGAGGCCTTTATTGAACCAGATGCCGAAGTTGGAGAGAATGCCACCCTCTATCCCGGGGTATATGTCGGCAGGAGGGCGCGGATCGGAAGGGGGGTTGTGCTCTATCCGGGTGTCTTTGTCGGTGATGATGCAACCGTGAGAGAGGAGTCCATCCTGCATCCGAACGTTGTCGTGTATAAAAGATGCACGATCGGCAAGAGGGTGATTCTCCATGCGGGGGTCGTCGTAGGGGCTGACGGGTTCGGTTTCGCGAATCCGGGGGCCGATAACCGCAAGGTGCCGCAGGTAGGGATCGTCCAGATAGACGACGATGTCGAGGTCGGAGCGAATACCACGATAGACCGGGGGACACTGGGAAAGACCTGGATACAAGAGGGGGTCAAGATCGACAACCTGGTGCAGATCGGTCATAATGTCGTCATCGGTAAAAACTCCATTGTCGTTGCGCAGGTTGGTATCTCTGGCAGCACGAAGCTGGGCGAGAGCGTTATACTGGCGGGACAGGTCGGTGTCGCCGGACACATCACCATCGGAGACAATGCCGTGGTCGGAGGGCAGTCAGGTGTCCACGAGAATGTTCCCCCCGGCCAGGTAGTGTCAGGCACCCCCCACATGCCGCACTTCGCGTGGTTGCGGGCACAGGCGTGCAGACCGCATCTGCCCGAGATGAGGAAGACGGTCAATTCCCTGCTGAAGAGGATAGAACAACTGGAAGAGATGGTACGGGACAAGAAACGTAACAAATATGTTGGTAAGGAGTAATAGAGGGCATGGGTGTTCACCCCACGGCGATTATATCGTCCGAGGCTGTTGTTGAAGAGGACGTTGAAATAGGGCCGTACAGCATTATCGGTCCGGATGTACAGATAGGGAAGGGTACCGTCGTCGGTCCGCATGCGGTGGTAGAGGGTCCCACGAGGATAGGGACCAACTGCCGGATATTTCAGTTCGTGTCCATCGGCGCCCCCCCGCAGGATCTGAAGTTTGAGGGGGAGCGGTGTCCGGTCATCATCGGCAACAACAATACGATACGGGAATTTGTCACAATACACAGGGCGACGGCAGCCGATATAGCCATGACCTGTATCGGAGACAACAATCTCCTGATGGCATATTGCCATGTGGCCCACAACTGTAAGCTGGAGAACAATATCGTCATGGCGAATGCCGCCAACCTGGCGGGACATATCCATGTTGAAGACTACGCCATTATAGGCGGTCTGTCGGGCGTTCATCAGTTTACCCGCATAGGGTGCCACGCGATGATCAGCGGCGCATCTGCCGTTACCCAGGATGTCCCTCCCTATGTTACCGTTGCGGGGAATCACGCACGACCGTATGGTCTCAACCTGATCGGTCTGAAGCGGCGGGGGTTTTCGGAAGAGACTGTGGGGTATCTGAAAAAGGCGTACCGAATGATCTTCCGGTCGGCACTGTTGCTCTCGGCGGCTGCGAAAAAGATACGGGAGGAGATCAAGGATTCACCTGAGGTGGATCACTTTGTAGCATTCATCGAAAAATCCGAAAGGGGAGTCTGCCGGTAACCCGTGCGCGAGCTTACCGACTGGTTATCCGCCCTGTAGAAGAGCACCCGTAGTTTTTATTATAGGGCTCTGATTTGAGGATCACGGACGGAGGGGTGCACGGGTAAAGACACGTGGGTGATGGCGGTTTGTCCCGACAGCTGTGCTCTTACCCCCTTCCATCTCATATCCCCGTTATGGATAATCCCGGGATCATGCAATCACAAAACCCCGACATAATGATCATCGCCGGTGAGGCTTCGGGCGATCTGCATGGGGCGGCTCTCGTCAGGGCGATGCGCGGTATCAACCCCGTCCTTCGTTTCTACGGGGTGGGGGGAGAAAAGATGGAGGAGGCCGGTGTCCGGCTCATCGCCCATTCGTCCGAGATGGCTGTTATGGGGATCACCGAGGTCCTGCCCCGTTTGGTTTTTATCCTGAAGGTAAGGCGCACGCTCAAAGGATTGCTCAGAAAATCCCCCCCGGCCCTTCTGATCCTTATCGATTATCCGGGGTTCAACCTGCCCCTCGCCCGGTTTGCCCATGAGAACGGGATCAGGGTCTTTTATTATATCAGTCCCAAGGTGTGGGCATGGAGAAAGAAGAGGATATACGTCCTCGAAAGATATGTGGACCGGATGGCGCTGATACTCCCCTTTGAAGAGGCGGTCTATGAGGGAGTAAATCTCGATGCCCGCTTTATCGGTAATCCGCTCCTAGATACGGTCAAAAGAAAGTACCCGCGCGGGGAGGCAGTGAAAAAATTTGGGCTCCAGGATGGGGTGACGACGATTGCCCTCCTGCCCGGAAGCAGGAAAGGTGAGGTGACCCGGCTCCTACCGGCCATGCTCGAGGCGGCAGCGATCCTGAAAGAGCGGATCCCGGCCGTTCAATTTGTCCTCCCCCTCGCCCAGACCCTGCCGTACGATCTTGTCCGGGGGCTGATCGACCGGCAGGGGGTGGATGTCAGAATCACGCAGGGGGACGGGTATGATACCGTCGGTCTGGCCGATATCGCCATTGTGGCTTCAGGGACGGCCACCCTGGAAACGGCGCTTCTCGGCGTGCCGATGGTTATCGTCTACAAGGTTTCACCCCTCTCATATTGTATCGGGAGGGCCATTGTTCATGTCGATCATATCGGGCTGGTCAACCTGATAGCGGGAAGGCGGGTCGCCCCCGAACTTGTACAGGGTGAAGCAACACCCGAGAGAATGGCCGATGAAGTGAATGGTATCCTTGCCAGCCGTGCCAGAACAGATGCGATGAAGCGAGACTTGCTTGAGGTGGGCACCATGCTGGGTGATCCGGGCGCATCTCAGCGGGCTGCCCAGATCGCTTAC
>Ga0272442_10009556_pt1 | contig 12107 bp, 4 predicted proteins | sample SSMForm2O_FD_200262 | JGI IMG/M metagenome (GOLD analysis project Ga0272442, IMG submission 200262) | Marine sediment archaeal communities from Little Sippewissett salt marsh, Falmouth, MA, United States - SSM-Form-2O | ecosystem: Environmental > Aquatic > Marine > Wetlands > Sediment ... | reverse complement strand
CCGAGACCGCCGTTGGCGCCCAAGCCCTCGGTACCGTCTGCGCCCGGCTCACCGGCCGGCTCACCTTCGCCACCTTCACCGCCAACACCAGGGGCACCGCCGTTGCCGCCGGCACCACCGGCACCACCGGCACCACCGGCCGCACCGATGCCCTGAATGATAGACGAATTGAGAACGCGACAGAACCTGATGGTCGGCTGACAGTTGGCTCCGAAATACATGGCACCGCCTAATGCCTGGCCACCGTCGCCACCGTCGCCACCGCGACCGGCGGCACCGCCGGCACCGCCGTTGCCGCCATTGCCACCGGCACCGCCGTTTCCGCCAACGCCACCCGGCCCGTCGTCGATGCCCTCTCCGCCATCCTGGCCGGCCTGGCCGTCCTGACCGTTCTGACCGGCCTGGCCGGCGCCGCCGTCCTGGCCTGCGCCACCGAAGCCACCGTTGCCACCGATGGCCCGGCAGTTCTCCATGACGCAATTCAAAATCAGCGGAGCACTGTTGGCGTCAAAGAACAAGGCGCCACCATAGCCGTGGCCTGCGATGCCGCCGTTGTAGCCATCGGCACCGACTGCGCCTTCGGCGCCGTCGACACCGGCTGCGCCATCCTCGCCGGGCTGACCGTCGACACCGGCATTCGGGTCGGCCGGTGCATTGGGATCGTTCGGGTCCGCCTCCCCGGGCGGGTCCAACGGTTCCAGCGGATCGGCCGGGTCGGCCGGAGGATCCGGCGCCGGGATGGGATCATACACAAAACTGCCGTCCTCGCCGCTCTGGCCATGCGCCTTACAATTGCGAATCACCAAATGCGCCAACGTCGGACTGCTGCCTTCGAAACACGCAATCGCACCACCGAGGGCATCTTGACCGTCGGCGCCGGTACCCCCGGTATCTTCCGGAACAATCGGAGCATTGGGGTCGGCCAAATCTCCGCCCACGGCCCAGCCGTTCTCGATGGTGAAACCGTCAATTACGGAATCCCGGCCTTCCCCGCTCTGCAGGATGAAGGCTCGTCCGTTACCCTCGCAGTCAATGATGGTTTCCGCCACGCAGCAGGGATCGTCGGGACGCTCGCTGGCAATCGTAACGGCCTTGCCCATGAAATCAAGGCCGTTGGGGTATACCGCGTGGTCGATCCGGTGGACCCCGGCCGCAACGATGATCTTGTCGCCGTGGGAGGCAGCCTTATCGATGGCCTGGGCGATGGTCAGATATTGGCCGTCAACCCGATACTCCTGCGGCTTGCGGAAGCTGACGCTGACTTCTTTGTCGGAGTCAATCGTAACGGTATTGCTGTTGGCCCAGGAAGAGTCGTCGTCGGTCCCTTCCCACCTATCCACGATGTACCCGTCCGGCGGCACGGCTGCCAGGTGCACCACGGTGCCGTCCGGATAGCGATGCCCGCGCGGATGATACGGCGTCAGCGTCGGCACGTTGCCGTCGGCGACACTTCGATGCGCGCCCTTGACGCTCGTCTCCAGGGTGTAATCAGGGATTTCTTCGAATTCGATCATGATGTCGGTCGGTCCGAGGACGGTGAGCGTGACATTGGGATCGATGCTCGTATCGTCCGGTGTGCCCAACCAACGTTTGAGACGATAGCCGTCTTTGGCATAGGCCGTCAGATGCACGACTTCGAACTCGCGGAAGGAGCCGCTGTTCGGATCGACGTACCCGCCGGCGTCGTTCGGATCGACCGGCGCCAGGTCCGCGTCCACCACCGTAACGTTGAGCGGGTAGTACTCGGCCGGGGCGGCGCCGTAGTGGGCCCCCAGGTCCACCACACCCATATCCACCACACCGTCGGTGCGAGTCGTCAGGTTGCCCATGCGCTCGACCTGCGCGGCGTCCGTATTGGGATCGCCGGCGTCAACGCACGAACTGGTGCTCAACTGGCCCGCCTCGATCTGGCTGAGATAGTACACGCCGCGCGGACCGCGCACGAACTGCGGGTCCTCGTGCGTGACACCCTCGCCGGCATCGTCTTTGTCCTCGATGCAGGAGTACGTCGCCGAGCAGTTGAACAGGTCGTCGCCGTTGCCCCAGATGATGCAATTCGTAATCGTCGGATCGGAACCGCCAAAGCAGGCGATGCCGCCGTCTTTGGCCGGATTGGCCTCGTCAACCGCAATGGTACAATTGGTGATCGTGGGGGAGGAAGCATCCACGTCAATTTGCCCGCTGCCGGCCACCGCTGCATTGTTGGTAATGAAGCAGTTCAGCAGAGTGGGCGCGGCATTGTTGTAGCAGGCAACGCCGCCACCGATATTGGTAGATGAATTATTGCGAATGATGCAGTTGGTGATGACCGGCGCACCTTCCTCGATATTGATGCCCCCGCCGGCGGCGTCCGCGCCAAAGGCCCTATTGTCGGTGATGACGCAGTCCGTGATCTCCGGCGAACCTCCGAAGCAATCGATGCCGGCGCCGTACCTGCTGGCCTGGTTGTTGCTGATGATACAGAAGCGGATCGTCGGGGAAGCGTCCTGGCACCGAATGCCGGCGCCGTATTTGGCCACGCCCCAACTGATGGTGAATCCCATGAGCACGGTGTCGCGACCTTCGTCGTCGGCGAACGTCACGATCGGACCCTCCTCGGCCAGGCCGAGAAGGAACGTCGTCTCCGGATAGATGGCGGGATCTTCCGGCTCGGTGACACTGCCGCTGCGCAGCGTGATCGCCTTGCCTTTGAAATCGATCCGCTCCAGGTAGATCCTGTTGCTGTCGGCTCCGCCTTCGACGACAATCACGTCACCATCGTTGGCATCGTCAATCGCCGTCTGGATGGAGAAATAGAAGTTGGCCGGATCGTTAGGGTCGTCGCGGGTGTTCAGCACTCTGCCCGGCTGGCCTTTCGGTATCGCCTTGAGTGCCCGGGCCAGATTGAGCCGTCCCTGGGAAAGACACAGCCCCCCCAGCACCTTGTCGGTCGTCTGCATCAGAGCGTGCTTGACGTGATAATACGACAAGGGCGGATACTCCGACCACATCAGGGCACAGGCAGCGGCCACGTGCGGCCCGGCCACCGAGGTGCCGCTGAGCACGCCGTATTCCGTCGGCAGACCGGCCTCGGCCATCGCCGCAGTCTCTTCCGTCGGCAGCGTGCTGAGCACGTCCTCCCCGGGTTCGCCCAGATCCACCGAGGCGCGCCCGTAGTTAGAAAACCGGGAAAGCCGGTCACTGCTGTCCGTCGCCAGAACCGAGATGATGTTGTACGACTCATAACTGGCCGGATACATGGGTATTTCGTCGTTGTTGCTCAGGTCGTTCCCCGCCGCTGCAACGAACATGATGCCCTGTTCGCCAGCCGCGTCGATGGCGTTCTTCAGACTCTGACTGTAATCCGGTCCGGCCCACGAGGCGTTGATCACCTTGGCGCCCGACTTGGTCGCGTACTCGATGGCCGCAATGGCCGCATCCAGATTCACGCCCTCGGCGTCCCCCACCTTCAGCGGCATCAGGCTGACGTTCCAGCACACCCCGGCCATGCCCATCATGTTGTTGGTGAACGCCCCGATGATGCCGGCGACGTACGTCCCGTGATAGACGTCATCCACCGGGTCCGGCGCGCCATTGACAAAGTCATAGCCGTAGAAGTCGTCGGCGTAACCGTTGTCGTCGTCATCGACGTCCGCCTCGCCAAACATCTCGGCGTTATTCATCCAGAGGTTCACCACCAGGTCGGGATGACTGGTGTCGATGCCGGTATCAAGAATCGCCACGATGATGGCCTTGTTGCCCGTCTGCACGTCCCAGGCTTCGGGAGCATCGATGTCCGCGTCTTCACGGCCGCCCGTCTGCCCGGTGTTGTTCAGCGCCCACTGTTCGGCGTACAGCTCATCGTTGGGGGTACGGCAGAGCGAATACTGGTAATTGGGCTCCGCGTACAGCACGTCGGCGCAGCCCGAAAACTGGGCCAGCGCATCCAGCACGGACGTGCCTTTCGGCAGACTCACCAAAGACAGCCCGCCTACAATGTCATCGTACTGCCGCTCTACGCAAGCTCCTTCCACGGCCCCGGCGGCTACGTGCTCGCGCACGTTGCGCGCAGTGCGAGGGCCGAACAGATCCGGGCAGCTTGCCGGCGGACCGTCCCCCTCTACGAAACGAACCAGCAATGTCCCCTGCTCGTCCGCGCTCGTCCCGCCATACCCGATAGCGTCTGACAATGAAAACGATAGATCATCTGCGGCCACCAGGCCTGCCGCGGCGCAAAGGATTAGCACAGAGCTAATCAGTAACCGCCAAGTGCCAGGTCGCTCCTGAATCTGCTCTTTCATGTGTCCACTTCCGTTTCCAGGTGTCTGAAATCCGTACAACGTCTGTATTAAGGGAACCCCTCGCCTGTTGTCACACCACCACCGTCGCAAGGCAAAAGAACCGGTCAGTACTGCAACCGATAATCGTCGGTGCTCTCCTCCATCGCAGCGATGGCCTCCTGCTCCTTCTCTTCCTGCAAGAGGATGCTCGGCTTCACCAGAATCAACAGGACCCGCTCATCCCGCATCTTACTGCGGTTGGAGAACAACACGCCAAGTACCGGAATCTTGCTCAGGACGGGGACCCCAGCCTCCTTCTCTACCTGTGCGGCTATCTTATGGCCGCCCAGCAGTAGGGTTCCCCCGTCGGGAACGCTGACGCGTGTCATCACTTGGGCGGTCTCCGTCTCGGGGACATCCACTGTGTACGCTTGGGGCTGCGCTTCTCCATCCTCATCCGTGGTGTCCGTGTCATTGCCGCTCTCTTCCACGGCCAGCGAGGCGAAACCCAGCAGGTCGGTCTGCGTCGTCACGATATTGAGCAAGACGTACTTCTTGTCCTTGGTGATCGTCGGCGTGATGGCAAGAACACTACCCGTGTTGAGGTAGTTGATGTTCTGATACTGCCCTTGCTGCCCCACCGTGCCTGACGTACCGCCACCGTAAAACACGCCCTGCGTCCGCGTCGGAGGCAGCGCATAGGCCACCATATCCCTCAGGGTGAACGAAGCCGACTCGCCGCTCATGACCGTCAGTCTCGGAGCGGCTAATGACTTGGAGTCGCTCCGCGCTTGCGTGGCCCGCAGAATGAAGCTCACCTGCAGATCGTCCAGCACGGACCCGTAGCCGCCGACTATGCCCAGACTCGGATTCTCGGTCGTAATGTTGCCGAGGTTGCCCGCGACGCCCGTCCCGATCGCCGGACTCGAAACCACCGACGAACCCTGGTCGAAAGTCACGAGGCCCCACTTGCCGCCCAGATTGTAGCTGAAGTCCACATCAAGCCCGATATCCTCCAGAAAGTTCTCACTGACGACCAGGAATCGCGCTTCGATCGAAACCTGCTCTCCCAAAGCCTTGCGAAGCTGATCGAGCAAATCGGCAATCTTGTTGTGGTTCTCAGCCGTCTGATAGATGGCCAGCTTCTTGGGCTGCGTCGTCGGATAGGCCATGATGGTTCCCTCACCCAGATCGCTCAGTTCGAACCAGCTTTCCGGGTCGATGCTCTCCTGGATGAGCTGCCGGAGGCTCTGGGCCATGAAGCGACCCATATATCCGCCGCCCATGCCACCCATCATGCCCATGCCGCCACCCATACCGCCCATCATGCCACCCATGCCGCCACCCATGCCACCACCGTAGCCGCCACCCATGCCTCCCATCATGCCTCCGCCCATGCCGCCCATGCCACCACCGTAGCCGCCACCCATGCCTCCCATCATGCCTCCGCCCATGCCGCCCATGCCGCCGCCCATCATGCCACCCATGCCGCCCATGCCCATGCCGCCCATGGCTCCGCCCATCATGCCGCCACCATAGCCGCCACCCATGCCGCCCATCATGCCGCCACCCATGCCGCCACCCATACCGCCACCGTAGCTGCCGCCCATCATGCCACCGCCCATGCCGCTCATCATCCCCATCATCATGCCCATGCCCATATAGTTGGCGGGCTCGCTGACGAGATCGCTGACGTCGTAGACGCGCGTCTCCATCGGGCGATCCGGCAGCCCCTCCACCGTCGCGACGGTGATGACGCCCCGATCAACGATGTAGTCCAATTCCGCGAACCCGCCCGCGACAGCGTTGAGCAGGTTCTTCAGTGCCGTGCCTAACTCCACACCCGTCAGCGCGTCCATGTCGATGGCATCACTCGGGCTGATATCGGCGTTGTCCAGCAGGTCGCGCCAAAGCACCACGATGTTGAGCGGAGGTTCGACGGAGCTCTTGAACACCTCGATAGCTTCACTGAAGGGCATCTCGGGAGAAAGGTCCGCCAAATCCACCGTCTCGGAAAGCTGCTCGTAGACGCGCATGTTATCGGGGTCCAGGCCAATCGGCTCCTCCGGCTGGCGTTTCTCCACAATCTCCCGCCAGTCCCGGGGATATGTCATTTCCTTGGCATAGGGGATCGTGGATTTGTCCGTCTCCACCATGATCTTGGCGCGCTCGTTGCGGAACTCCTTGCGCACGTCCATCTGCTTGCGTAGAAAGACCATGTCCTCCAAAGTTTGCTTGAGCGTCAGGGCTTCGTCGTGCAGCGGATCGATTATCAAGAGACTCTCGACCTGGCCGAGCGCTGCTTCGTAGCGCTGCTGCTTCTGGTACGCTTTGGCCCGTGTCATCAACTCAGCAATCTTCTGCTGGCGCTCCGCCTCCGCGTCCTGGCGGAATTGACGCTGCGCATCAGCCGCTTCCAGGCGCTTCTCCTCGGCCAATTGGGTCGCGCGCGCCTCTCGCCCCCGCGCAATGCGGTCACGCACCTCCACCAGTTGAGCGGTGTATCGCTTATAGAGTTCGTCGCCCAAATGAAGCTGGTTTTCATCAACTATGGTCTGTGCGTTGGCGACAGCCGTGGCGGCCTCTTCAAAGTTGCCCTGCGCCATTTCCTTCTGGGCGCGGGTTGCCGCATCACTGACGACCGCTTGCACGTGACCTCGAATAATGCTCCGGCGTTTGTTGATGACATCGATGAAGCTGCTCGGCTCGGCGCTGGCTTGACCGGCGCCGGCCTGGGCCAGATTCGCTACGGACGGTTGCGCCGGTTGCATCGGCGCGGCCTGCGCCGCCGCACGCTTCGCAATGGGAGCCTCCGCGCTTGCCTGCTGGGCCGCCAGCAACCTCTTGATCGTGGCCACGTAGTCTTGGGCGCGTCTGCCCGGAGGCGCCGAATGCAAACCGCTCTCGGCTACTTCCTCAAACCCGCGCAGTGCGGCCTCCAGTTCGCCGCCGGAGTAGAGTTCCCAACTGCGCTTGTACAGCGCGTCGATCCGCTCGGCCTCCGACGCCTGGGCGCCGCCGGCTGGTGCGCTCTCGGCCGGATACGTGGCCGGCGCACCGGTCACCGCCGCGCTGCTGGCCGACGGGAAACCCGCCGCCACCCTGTCCGGCGCAGCGACAGAATCGCCGCCCGGCCGCAAACCGCCGGTACGAATCTCAGCCAGATACCCGCGAATGGTCTCCGCCATCGCCGTCGGCATGAGCCCGCTCTGCAAAACCTCTGCAAAACCTTTCTCCGCGGCCGCCAGGTCACCGGAGTGGTACGCTTTCATGCTCTGATAGTAGAGGTCCGCGATGTTGTCCCGGTACTGCTCCAACGCGTTCCCACGCGCCGCCGCTTCCCGGTCGCCGGCAGGTGGCTGCTGGGCCGTCACACCGGCCCGCACCGCGCCCGTGACATCGGTGGCGCCAAGCTGCTCCAATGCCCCGGCCACCTCCAGCCGCTCCTTGTCCGTGAGAAACTCGCTGTCCTTAACCCTCTCGAGATGAGGACGCGCGGCGCTGCCCTGCCCTTTCGCCAGCAACTCTTCCCCGGCGGCCTTGGCCTCCAGAGCACCCTTGCGTTCTACCGCCGCAAGACTCGTCTTCTCCAGCAGCGACTCCAGCTTGCGACGCTCCAGCGGCTCGAGATAGTCTCCGTATCCCTGGGCCATCCGGAAGGTCGTCTCCGCCTGGATGTAGTACCCGCGGTTGTATTGCTCCGTCCCGGTGCGCATGAGGTACTGAACCAGATGACGCATCATCGCGTCATCACCGCTTTGGTCGCTCTGTGATGGGGCCGCCTGGACCAGCACCGTCGTGACGAGCAAGACCGATGCCAGGATTGTTAATACGGACCCTCCACGCAGAGACTCACCGAACACACTTGGCCTGTCCAAAACCTAACCTCCTGCCTAGAAAAACATCACCCCTCATACGGAAAATGTTCTACAATAGCTGGTTATCTACAAACCTCCATTTTGAAGGATATAGCCCCAATGATGAGTCTAATCTATTAAAATGGCGAATTTTTTGCAAGAGAAAAATTATCCCTCAGATTGTTTGGCCGATAAAATCTGACCTCGCGATATTCAAATGCATAGTGCGGTTAGGAGTGCCACCAAATTAGGCAGAGTTAAAAGCGGAGGTCTCGGTAATTTCCAGAGACCATGACAGTTGTATGGCGCAGGAGAAAACGCGTTTATGATACAGGAACCCCTCATTTTAGCGGTCGAAACCAGCAGTCGCGTGGGCTCGGTGGCCCTCGCCGAAGGCGGACGACTCCTCGGGGAGGCAACCTTCTCGGGCCCCCTGCGGCACAGTGCTGAGCTCTTTCCTGCCATCGGGCGACTCCTGAGGCGCTTCGGGAAAAACGCCGGCAACATCGCCGAGGTCTACCTCGCCATCGGCCCGGGCAGCTTCACGGGTCTGCGTATCGCGGTGGCCATGGCCAAGGCCCTGCACCTGGCCAACGCCGCGAGAATCGTCACCGTGGATTCACTCGACGTCATCGCCGCCAATATGACTGACGGACCCGAGGACACGGTGATTCAAAATGGCCCTTCCGTGCCGCCGCTCAACTACATGGCCGCCGTCCTGGATGCCAAGCGGGGCCAGTTCTATGGGGCCGTCTATGAGCGGACGAGCGGCGGAGTCGAGCAGGCCGACACCGATCCGGCCGGGTCGGCGGGCTACGAAATTCCGGCTCCGGGCAAACACACCTGGCGGCGAATCGTCCCGGCGAGCCTGATGACTGCCGAGGAGTTGCTCAGCAGATGCGCCGATCTGACGCCGCTCGGCCTGCTGGGGGATGGCCTGCTCTATCATCAGGACGCCTTTCGCACCCCCGAAACAAGGATTCTCGACGCGTCGTATTGGAGTCCCCACGCTACCAAGGTCTATGCGCTGGCCTATCAGAAAGCCCGCGCCGGCCGGTTTGCCGATCCCCTATCTCTGGCCCCGTTTTACCTGCGCGCGCCGCTCGTAACCCTCAAGAAAAGGCCCTGAGCCGCCAGCAACGCAAAATATATAAAGATATTCCTTCATACCCTCGTGCTTTTCTGCTATCGTTGTATCGTTGACGATGGGCATCCCGTGTGAGCGCGGCCTTTTTTCACGCATACCAGAGGGATCCGAACCAGCCGGTATGCCCGCAGACCTTGGGCCTCTACTGTGAAAGGAACCGGCCATGAACATCTATGTGGGGAAACTCGCCCTCGAAACCACAGAAGACGAGCTGCGCGAAGCGTTCGCGGCCTACGGCGAAGTCGGAACAGTTCGGATCATACGGGACGGAGCGACCGGCGAATCGCGAGGCTTTGGCTTTGTGGAGATGGCAAACGACGAGGAGGCCAACACCGCTATCACTGAGATGAACGGCAAAGAGTTCAAGGGTAGCGAGATCTCCGTCGAGAAGGGCCGCGGCAAGCCCGCTTCCAGTCGCATGGGCGGAGGAAGACGCCCGCGCGGACAAGGGCGCCCGCGTGGCGCAGGCAGACCCGGCGGCCACCAAGGTGGACGCGGAGGAAGTCGAGGCCCAAGCCGCGGTCGGTCGCGCTTCTAACGAACGAGGCGGAGCATACCTGCTGTGTCCAAGAGCGCCGCGCAGCGCGCAGTGTCCGCCGCTTTGCGGCGATGCGATCCGTTCGTTGCCGCAGGCAACATTGAGAAGGGCAATACAGCGTGCTCGGCGCATGAGAGACGCCTGGTATGATGTGCCCTGCTGCAAGGACCGGCGTGTGACAGGAGACGAGGTAGCTGTTCTGCTCAAGGCGATCCAGGAAACGGTTTTCGTGAACGCTGTACACCGCATTGCCGTGTTGTCGTATCGCCGACAGGAAAGGACGAAGCTACCGCCGTCGGTTCTCAGACCTCACAGGAATCAGCAATGGCTGCCAAAACCGTCAGCGACAAAGACCGTCAACTCGCACAGAAGTGTCTGAGTTGCCCCGTCTGCAAGCGGGCTCGCAAGAAACAGAGGGGCCTGTGCTACTGGCTCGTCAAAAAGCTGGAGGGCCATGTCTGCCCGGCTTGCCAGGCGTACGAACGAGTGTACGGCCGCAAGGCGCACGAGGGCGAAGGCAAGGCCTGACCGGACGGGCATCGATTCTCTCCGGCCGACGACCAACTCAGCGAGGAAAACGCCGACGCCCCGTCGGGGGGCGCCGCCGGAGATTTCGGCGTGAGTCGAGCGAGGGCCAGCCGGCCTTGCTTGGACTGCCACTGAACTTCAGCAGGTTTGTCTCGAACGAGGCCCCACCGGCGAAGGGGCCCGGACCTTCGATGTCCTTGGGACGAAAGATGGAAAATCCCTCGCCGCAGGGACACGCCGCACACACCAACCTGAACTCGCCGCTTGCCGTGGCGGGCAGGAACAGAAGGGGGAGAATCTCGCCCCTCTGGATGGCTGCCGCCTCGCCGATCAGCACCAGTCCGTTGGCGCCCCGCTCGTATGCCACCGTCGCACCGGCCAGATTTCCAATAAGAGGATGAGAAAACGATGTCACCTGAGCCGATCCGGAGACCGGCAAGGAACTGTCCCGGCGCAGACCGCCGAAGCCAAAAAGCGCGGCCAGGTCCGTCTCAATCCACAGGACCCCGCCCCGATGCACCCAGCGCTGAAGCGCGTCGCGAGCCTCATCATCCGTCTGCTCCCTGGGCAGAGCCACCCAGAGAATGCCGCCGGGGCCACCTGCCGCCAGTGATTTCTTCAGGGCCTCAAGGCTCACGATGCGTGCGGGTAGTTGCGTTGCAGGCTCTGCAGATGCAAGCGTTTCCGCCCGCCTCTGCGGCTCGGCCGCTTGGCCGGGCTGAGCCAAAGCACCCAGACCATCATATGACCTGACGGCGGGGGCACCGGGGATCGGCTGACCCAGGCAGAATAACTGGAAGTTGAGCCAGAACCGCGCGCCGTCGTATTTCGTCTTGTCGACGGTCTTGACGTCACTGACGTATCCGCTGCCATACGGAACCAGAGACCAGTAGGCGTACTTTTCCTCATAATACTCCGTCGTCAGCAGCGGAATCACATTGGCGGTAGGATGAGTCAGATTGTAAGCCGCCAGACGCTTTTTGCTCACAACCACGCGCTCACAGCCCGTTGGGATCGGGCACAGCTCCGGGGTCAGCGGCGGCCAACACTCCTGCACGCCGGACGGCGGCCAACGAGATGCTCCGAGCTGAACGCCGAACAGCGAAAGAACATCGTTGTTCGCCCACAGAAAACCGCCGTTGCCCACCCATTGCCGAAGCATCTCTTTTTCATCCGAATTGAACTTATCCAGCGTGCAGCCATCCGTGACCCGAATGACGTGGACCGTGTCGGGGGCGTCGGCCAACGTCCGCAAAGTGGCCGGCATGGTCAGGTCGTGAATGTTCAATTCCTTGCTGACCTTCTCGGCCAACGTCTCAAATTCGGGCGGCAAGGTCCCGATGCCCGTGCTGACGCGCCATTGCGCCCGGCTCTCATCGATCTGGAGCTTTATAGGGGTCTCAGCCATGACGGCCAGCAACGCGTCGGTCAGCTCGAGGGCGTCCCCCTGCTGGTTATTTTGGGCCATTCGCCTGGCCAGCTCAAACACACGTACATCCAGTTCGGGTGTTTGCGGCCATTTCTCCAGCAGTTCTCTGGCCGCCGACAGGCCCGCCGTCAAGTAGGGCTGGCTCCGGTTGCGATACCACCTCCCCTGCCGATCGAAGACATCGACCGCATCCTTGAGAACGGTGAATTGCACCTCGGAGCGATGCGGACTGTCGGGAAACTTGCTCAAAAAAAGCTGGCACCGTGTCAGCTTCGCATCGTCGGCGTCCATCAACCTGATAGCCAGCAGGGCGTGCTCTTGTGTTGCAGCAGGTTTCGGATCGAGGGCC
>Ga0272442_10009553_pt1 | contig 12110 bp, 11 predicted proteins | sample SSMForm2O_FD_200262 | JGI IMG/M metagenome (GOLD analysis project Ga0272442, IMG submission 200262) | Marine sediment archaeal communities from Little Sippewissett salt marsh, Falmouth, MA, United States - SSM-Form-2O | ecosystem: Environmental > Aquatic > Marine > Wetlands > Sediment ... | reverse complement strand
TTCGGCGCAGGCTTTGAGGCGGCGGCGGTGGAGCTCGAAGTTATCGGCGAAGGAGAGGTCGTTGGACGCGGGGAGAATCCAGGTGGGGCATCGGCGGCAGCCCATGGCGGCGGCCGCGGCGGCGAGGCGGCCGAGGCCGGCGAGGCCGTCGTTGAACTTCGCCTCGTCGCGTCGGAAGTCGACGGGGAGGCCAAATCCGCCGGGGACGAGGCCGTGGACTTCGTAGAGGCCCTTGAGCGAGTCGAGTTCGCCCTTCTCGAGCATGTCGGCGGCCTGGCCGGCGTTGAGGTCCATGCCTCCGAAGCCTGTTCGCCTGGCGAGAGCTGCGAGCTCCTCGGTGGTGCCGCCGACGCCGATGGCGCCGGCCGAGAGGTTCTTGAACATCGCGCGGTCTCCTGGAGACGGAGGGACGCATCGGGCTCTGGGCGCGATTATAGTGTGGGTGTGGGTGCCGTCAAGAGGGGATTCAGGGGGTGTGGGATGCTTGACAGCCGCGAGCGTGGCGGGTAGCATCGTGGCGTGGCCGAGAGCCGTGGGAACTGGCCGGTTCATCGATAGCCAGACGAGGACATAGGGATGCATGAGTCGCACAGAGCCGAGGCGGTGTTTCGCACGCTTCAGAAGGAGCTTGCGAACCACGAGTTCACGCGTGTCACGAAGGTGACGCTGCGGGTGGGCGAGTTGAGCGGGGCGGATGCCGACCACATCGTCGAGCACCTGCGGGAGTATGCGGCGGGGTCGCCGCTGGAGGGCGCGGAGTTTGCGGTGATCGATTCGCCGGTGGCGTTCGAGTGTGGCGAGTGCGGCGAGCACTACGGGGCGGACACCGAGGGCAACGGGTGCCCGAAGTGTGGCAGCCTGCGTCAAACGATTGTGAGCGGACACGAGTTCGGAATCGAGTCCGTGGAGGTCGAGTGAGGCGGTAGGAGGGGCGGAATGCCGCGTTGGCTTCCACGTGCACTTCACGTGCCGTCCATCGAGCACTATGATAGCCCTGCGGAGGGCCTGGTGGCCCTCTCGCGGTGGTTCATCCGGCTGCGGTGGCTGGCCGTGGTGGCGCTGGTCATCGTGGTGTCGGTCACGCGGTGGGGGGTGGGCATCCGCCTGCCGCTGGGTCCGCTGTTTGGTCTTGGGGCGGTTCTGGCGGCCTACAACGGCCTCCTCCACTGGTACCTGGAGAGCCTGGGAACGCACCCCGACCGGGCGACGTACCGCGTCGCCGAGCGCTTCGCCAACGTCCAGGTCTTCGCCGACCTGGTGTGCATCACGGTGCTGCTGCATTTCTCGGGCGGGGTGGAGAACCCGCTCAGCGTCTTCTACCTGTTCCACGTGATCATCGCGAGCATGATGCTGCCGAAGGGCCAGAGCTACGCGCAGGCGGGTTTTGCCTTCGCGTTGTTCACGGCCCTGGTGCTCCTGGAGCAGGCCGAGGTGCTCCCCCACGTGCACCTCGAGCGCTACATCACGGAGCCGCAGTATCAGAACTGGCGCTACATTTTCGGGCACCTGGGAGCGCTGGCGGTCACGCTGTTGATGTCGGCCTTCTTCACGACGCAGATCGTCGCCCGGCTGCGGGAGCGTCAGGCGGAGCTTGCGGCGACGTCGGGGCGTCTGGCGCAGCTCGAGGCCCGCAAGTCGCGGTTCATGCGCATCGCGGCCCATCAGCTCCGCTCGCCGCTCTCGGCCATCAACTCGCTGCTCACGGTGGTGCTTCGCAACTACGAGGCCATCGGGGAGGAGAAGCGCATCGAGATGGTGCAGCGAGCGGAGAACCGCACGCGCCTGATGCTTGAGCTGCTCTCCGACCTCCTCTCCCTCTCCCGCCTGCGCGACAGCCGCGACGACGTGGAGACGCAGGAATTGCTGGTGTTCGACGACGTGGTGCGCCCCGTCATCGACCTCTACCGCTCGCAGTCCGAGGAGCGGCAGGAGACGTTTGACGCGAGCCTTGCTGCTGGCGAGGCGGTGGTGCTGGCCGAGCCCGACCGCCTGCGCGACGTGGTGACCAACCTCGTGTCCAACGCCGTCAAGTACACCCCCGAGGGCGGCACGGTGACCGTGGCCACCCGCGCGGACGACGCGCGCATCATCTGTGAAGTCAAGGACACCGGCATCGGCATCCCCGTCGAGGACCAGGAGCACCTGTTCGAGGAGTTTTTCCGCGCGAGCAACGCCCGCGAGTTCGCCCGCGAGGGCACGGGGCTGGGGCTCTCGATCGTCAGGGAAATTGTCGAGGCCCACGGCGGTGCGATCACCTGCGAGAGCGAGCCGGGGAGCGGCACCCTCTTCACCGTCACCCTCCCGCTGGGCGCCTGCGAGCTGCCACGAGGAAAAGCCGCGTCCAAGCCCCCTGCCCCACCCGCCGCTGGCGCGTGACGCCGCCAGCCAGGGCCCGTCCGGCAACAAGACCTTCACCTTCCCCACTCCCCGAACGAACCGTTCAGTTCCTCAGCGCCACCAGTTCGCCCTTGCCGACGCCCCGCTCGAGGTCCACCTTCGTGTGGGTCCAGAACTCGATGTGGCAGTCGAAGAAGAGGATGTTCATTCCGCCGCTGTGCGCCTTGCCGTGATTGATGGTGCCCTCGGTATCGTCCGAGGCCATGGCCTCGTTGGGTGGGATGTCGTCCTTGATGGCCCGCTTGTCGGGGCCGCCAGTGCTCCCCGTCTTCTCCCTCTCCCACGCGGCCACGCTGTCGGCACCGAAGGCGGCATAGCTCACCGCCTCCGGGAGCAGCTTGCCGTCAGGCCCACCCCGAAAGAGGGGGCCTGCGCAGCCGCTCTCGCCGAGGTCCGCGCCGCTTCTGTTGGTGTCGGGCGTGCTCGGGCAGAGGAAGACGCCGGGGTCGGGCATCGCGCCAGTCCAATAGAGGGTGGCCAGCCACTCCGCGCCGCCGAAGTCCGCCTCACCACCGCTTCCCTCGCAACCCGCCCGACCGCTGGGCCAGGGGTAGAAGCGGTTGTCGCCAAACTCGTTCAGGTAGATGGCCATCCCTTTGGCCAACTGGTTCAGGTTACCGCGGCAGCGGATACGCCGCGCCTCCTCGCGGGCCTTGCCCATGAACATCACCATCAGCCCGACGCCGGCACCCAGGATGGCCAGGAGCACACAGCCCGCCAGGACCAGCGCGACCTGGCAGCCCGACCCGAATCCCGGCGGCAGGTGCCGCGGCTCGGCGCCATCGCCTGCGCCGGCCCCCAGTCCCCTGCTTTCCGAATCCATGGCCCCTTCCTCTCTGCTCGCCTCAGCAGAAGCAAGGCGCGACACCCCTGCCTGCAATCATACGGCCGCCCGCTGCCGGTATGCAAGGCACACACCGGCTGCCTTGCCCGCATTTCTCACCAGGTCTGGCCGCCAGTGGCTCTGGTAGCGCATCTCAGCGGCGCGGTCTTCCGGGTCCGGTGGCGGAGCGCGCCGGGCTCTGCCGGTTCGCCTGATCAGCTCCCTTCGCAGCGCGCCGCCGCCGGAGGCCGATGACGAAGACGGCCATGCCAGGCATGATCGTCACCCACAGGGCGTTCCCGACGAAGTGCCCGAGCTCCTGCTGCGACCAGGATTCCGGAACCAGCGTGAACGCCGCGACGAGCACGCCCACACACCCGAGCAGGCTGCTCCCGCACCCAACGGCCGTCGTCCCTCGGTAGGCGGACGCCTTGCTCGCTAGAAGGTAGAGAACGACCACCACGGCCATGCAGGCCGCCGCCGCTGCCGCGCACGCCGCGTTGTGCCTGAAGTCCAGCAGGTCGGTCGTGCGGCCCGACGGGTGGAGGACGACCCACAGGATCGTACCCGCGTAGACGGCCGCAGAAGCCGCCCGGAGCAGGGCACCCCTACCAACTCCGCTCTTGAACTGCTGCGAAGGTGATTGCGCCGACATCGTTTCCTCCTCGGTGTCAGGCGCCGGCACATCGTGAAGGTCGGCGGCTCCAGCCCGCGCTGTCACCCAGCGATGTGCAGTGCCAGATACGGCGCGATGTTGAACACGATGATAAGGAGCTTGAACAGCGCCATGCCGCCGTAGTGGAGCGCATCGAAGCTCTCCACCGAGAGCTTGAAGAGCCTGCTGTGGGCTCGATACATGAGCTTGTGACCCAGCACGAAGAACAGGAACCACAGTATCAGCAGCGCGGTGTTGATGACCGCACACCAGCCGAAGACGCTCTGAATCGTCTGAATGGTCATGGCTTGGGGCTCCTGGTCGCCTGTGCCCCCGTTTCGCCTCAGCTTCCACGCGGCGGACGGGTGCTTTCCGGCAGAGCGTGGGCCCGCTCCCCCGTCGCGATGGATGATAGGGGGCGGCTCTCTTGATGTCAAGAACGCGGTGGAGCCGGGGGCCGCCGGCGCTTCCTGGGGCTTGCATTCGGGTCGCCGGGCGCGGCAGCCGGGGAGCACGGCCAACAAGGGAACGGGGAGCCATCTGGTGTGATCCGCTCAGGCCTTGTTGACCTCGTCGCCCGCAAATGGTATCCCACACGGGCACACAGGAGCTTCCCATGCCACGCTACCGTTACTACCTTGTCGAGGGCACCTACCTCGTCCGCTGGCACAGAAACGGCGCGGAGTACATCAAGCCCGACGGCACCTGGCACGACTACTCCGACCTCTGGGACATCACGACCAATGGCCGCTACATCGGCCACGACGACGAGCAGGCCATGGAGAGAGCCCGGCAGCTCTTCGAGACGCTCGACGCCATCGGCTTCAAGTACCGATAGACAGAGCGGGGCGTCGTGTGCCCGTTCTGTTCCTGGGGGAATCCTGTTCCTGGTCCCGCGAGCACGGGCTGTCGCGCAACACACACTGCGGAGGTCACGCGAGAGCATCATGAGAACGACCCTGTTAGCAAGCGCCCTGGCGGCAATGGCCTTTGGAGGAATCTCGGTGGCGGCGGAGAAGCCTGCATCGAAGTCAGAGATGGTACTGTGGTACAAGCAGGCGGCGGATCCGGGAAAGTGGGAACAGGCCCTGCCTCTCGGCAACGGGCGGCTGGGCACCATGGTCTTTGGTGGGGTGGACAAGGAGCGGCTGCTGCTCAACGAGGACAGCATCTGGAGCGGCTGGCCCGAGCCCGGCAACGATCGCGAGGGGGCCTTCGAAGCCCTCCAGGCCATGCGGAAGATCCTGCGGCAGGGCGAGCATATCACGAACCGGGACAAGGGCACCGAGAAGTGGAAGCTGCTCGATCGGTTCTGTAGCAAGCACGGCTACGGCAAGAAGGACTTCGGCTGCTACCAGACGTTCTGCGATGTGTGGATCACCTTCGGCCACGATGCCAAGCAGGCGACGGACTACCGCCGCAGCCTGGACCTCGCCTCCGCCGTTGCGGACGTGTCCTACACGCTCGGCGGCACGCGCTACCGCCGTGAGTGCTTCTGTTCCCACCCCGACCAGGTGATGGTCGCGCGTTTCAGCGCGGACAGGCCGGGGTCCGTCAGCTTTGCTCTGGGGGTGAGCAGCCTCCACAAGAAGGCGAAGGTCGCGATCGAGGATGGCCGGCTGGTGTTGCGCGGCACGGTGGACACCGCCGCCGGCCACGAGGGCCTGGCCTTCGAGGCGCGCCTCGAGCTGCGGCTCGCGGGAGGCAAGGTGGAGGCACAGCAGCAGGATGGCAGGCCCGTCCTGCGCGTCAGCGGCGCCGACGAAGCCGTCGTGCTCATCGCGGGAAGCACCAACTATGCACTGGCCTACCCCAGCTACCGCGGCGAGGAGCCGGCCACGCGCAACAGGCAGGCACTGGCGAAGGTGGCAGGAGCGACGTGGGACGAGCTTCGGGCTCGCCACGTGCGCGACCAAGCGCGGCTGTTCGATCGGGTCGGACTGGATCTCGAGGGGGTCTCCCGCAGCGAGTTGCCCACCGACGAGCGGCTCAAGGCCTACAAGAAGGACAGGCAGGACCGCGGCCTCGAAGCCCTCCTCTTCCAGTATGGCCGCTATCTGCTGATCGCGTCCTCGCGCCCCGGCGGCTTGCCCGCCAACCTCCAGGGCCTGTGGAACAACACGAACCGCCCTGCCTGGAACTGCGACTACCACCTGAACATCAACCTCCAGATGAACTACTGGCCGGTGGATAGCTGCAACCTCGCGGAGTGCGCCCGGCCGCTCGTCGACTGGACCAAAGCTCTGACGAAGCCCGGGGCCAAGGCCGCCAGGATGCACTACAACTCGCGCGGCTGGGTGGTCCACCACACGTCCAACACCTGGGGCTTCACCTCGCCAGGACCGCTTCGCGGGATCCACATGATCGAGGCCGAGAGCGGCGCCTTCCTGTGCCAGAACATCTGGGACCACTACGCCTTCACACACGACCGCGACTACCTGGCCAACGAGGCCTGGCCCATCCTCAAGGGGGCCGCGGAATTCTGGGTGGACAACCTGGTGGAGGCCGAGGGCGGATGCCTCGCGGTGTCCCCAAGCTACTCGCCTGAGCACGGGCCTCTGACCGACGGTGCTTTCTATCAGACCATGATCGTGTGGGACCTGTTCACCCACTGTACCGAGGCGTCCCGGGTGTTGGGAGTGGATCGCGCCTTCGCCAGGCAACTGGAGGAACTGCGGGGCCGCCTGCAGCCACTGAAAGTGGGCGCCTACGGCCAGTTGCAGGAATGGCGCGACCCCGTGCTCGAGAAGAACGCCAACCGGGACAAACACCGCCACGTCTCGCATCTCTACGCCGTTTACCCCGGCAAGCAGATCGTGCCGGGCAGAGACGAGGCCCTGACCCGTGCTGCCGTGCAATCGATGACATTCCGAGGCGACGGGGCGACGGGCTGGAGCATGGGCTGGAAGATCAACCTCTGGGCGCGCCTGCGGGACGGCGACCACGCCCACAAGCTCATCGGCAACCTCGTCTCCAACAGGCTCTACGACAACCTCTGGGACGCACACCCGCCGTTCCAGATCGACGGCAACTTCGGCTACACCGCGGGGGTGGCGGAGATGCTGGTGCAAAGCCACTTCAGCGCGAGCGGCGGCGAGCTCGAGCTGCTTCCCGCCGTGCCCGGTGCGTGGGCCAACGGAGCGGCCAAGGGACTGCGTGCCCGGGGCGGGTTCGTTGTTCAGGAGATGCGGTGGAGGGATGGCACACTCATCAGCGCCCGGATCCGCAGCGACAACGGCGGCAAGCTCACCGTACGCTGCGCGGACAAGACCTGGGCCTTCGACACCCAGCCGGGACAGGCATCGACGCTGAACCGTTGAGCTCTCTCTCCAGGATCGAGCCTTCCGCGTTCTCGAAGCTACGGGACACCGTATCCAGTTCTCGGGCGATGATGCTGCCTGGCGAGGAAGGTGGCCCCTGCCTCGGGTCGAGGGGGCTCACTTGCTCGGCTTGTGGCCAGGGTTGGGCTGGGGCATCTGGGCGCCGACGGCTTTCCGCCAGTCAGCGAGCAGGCGTCGGAGGGCGCGGGCCTTCTCGGGCATCTTGCCGGCGAGGTCGCTCCGCTCGCCGATGCTGTTCTTGAGGTTGTAGAGCTCCAGGCGGCCGCCCTCGTAGGACTCGATGAGCTTCCAGTTGCCGTGTGGGTAGTCCTCGGCGGTTCGTTCGCGCGGGGGTTTGACAAGGCTGGCGGGATAGGGGTTAATGGGCGGCCATCGTGTCTCAGGGGGTCGGGGCGCTGCTTGTGGAGATGCCATGCGCTGGAGCCTTCGGATTCGGCTGAGCCTGATGTTCTTCCTCCAGTTCGCGGTCTGGGGGGCGTGGCTGCCGGTCATCTCGGACTACCTGAAGAACGACCTGGGGTTCACGGGGTCGCAGCTCGGCTGGGTGCGGGGTGCGATGTGGCTGGCGTGCATCGTGGCGCCGTTCGTGGGCGGTCAGATTGCCGACCGCTGGATGCCGACGCAGTGGTTCCTGGCGGCGGCGCACCTGGCGAGCGGGGTCGGCTTGCTCGTGGCCGCGCAGCAGCAGCACTTCGGCGCCCTGATGGTGGCGATGCTCGTCCACTGCCTGTTCTACGCGCCCACGATGGCGCTGACGAATTCGCTGTGCTTCCGGCATCTGAGCGACGTGGATGCGCAGTTTGGCAGCGTGCGGGTGTTCGGCACGGTGGGCTGGATCGTGGTGAGCTGGTGCCTGACGTTCTGGCGGTGGGGGCAGGCGGCGCCGGTGGCGGGCGACATGCTGATGCTGGGCGGCTGGTGCGGGGTGGCGATGGGGGTCTTCTGCCTGTTCCTGCCCCACACGCCGCCGCCGGAGCGGGCGCGGAGCCCGTGGGCGTTCCTGGATGCGGCCCGCCTGCTGCGTGACCGCCAGTTCCTGGTGTTCATGGTGCTCGCGTTCCTGATGTCGATCGGCGCGCGGTTCTACTACGTGGGGACGGCTCCGTTTCTCCGCGACATCGGGATCGCTCGGTCGAACCTGCCTGCGGTGACCACGGTGGGGCGTTTCGCGGAGATTGCGGGGCAGCTCATGTTGCCGTTCTTCCTGGTTCATCTGGGGATCAAGCGGAGCCTTGCGGTGGGGTGTTCGGCGTGGCTGGCGCGGAGCCTGATTTTCGCGCTGTGTGCGCCCGTGGTAGTCGTGGTGGGGTCGCTGGCGCTCCACGGGATCGCGTTTCCGCTGTTCTTCGTCGTCTCGCAGATGTATGTCGACCGGGTGTCGCCGCGCGACATCCGGGCCTCGGCCCAGGCGCTTCTGACTCTGGTGACGCTGGGGTTGGCGAACTTCCTGGGCGTGCTGCTCACGGGCGTGGCGATCGACGCACTGACGGGTGCGGACGGCGCGACGGACTGGTGTTGGTTCTTCCTGATTTCGTGTGGCATTATGGCGGTGTGCGTGGTGGGCTTCCTGGTGTGGTTCCGGGAGCCGGCGAAACGGGCGGGGTGAGCGGGGGTGGTCTCGGGCGCCGGTGCTGAACAGCAGGGGCGAGCGCCGTGCCTTGCGGTCTCAGGGCTTCATGAGATCCGCGTGGTTCGCCTCGAGCCAGTTGCACACGGCTGTCAGCAGCTTTCGAGCAGCTTCGAGCAACTCATCGGCGTCGCGTTGGGAAAGGACGCCACCACGCTCGTAGAGGGACTTGTGGCGGGAGCGGCGGCATCGGTCGAGGAAGTCGACCTCCTTCGCGATGTCGCCTGACACAGTGAATCGCAGGGACTCGATCAGGCGCTCGTGCTTGCGCGCTCCCTTGGGGACGATGTAGCCCGCGGCGTGGAGGGCAGCCTCCGCCAGCGCCCGCACGGCGTCGTAGGCGTGGTTGAACCTGCCGTCGATGCTCATGCCATCAAGCGAGGCATCGCTGATCTCGCGGTCAGCAATGACCACCAGGTCCGCCACGTCCTGTCGCCTCCTGGGTGCCTGCTTGATCCAGGAGTTAGCTTCCCACAGCTCTAAGCTCATCGCGATCCCCCAGAATGAACACCTTCCTGTCGTCCAGCACGTTCATCGCGAAGCTGTCCCTGGCGCGGCAGCGTTCGCGCCATTCGTGAGGGGAGTAGATCACGGCGTTGATCTGCCTGCCGAGTTCGTGCTCCGCCTTCTTGAGGCCGGGGGTGAGTTCCCGCAACGACACGTCGCCGATCACCATGAGGTCGATATCGCTTTCGGCGCTCTGCTCGCCTCTGGCGGACGAGCCAAAGATGAACATGGCCTGCGTCCGCTCGCGGAATTCGGCGAGTGCCCGCTCAATGCGTTTCTCCCTCGGGACGCCGAGTCTGCGTATCTCCCGGGCGTCCACAAGTGCGCGCAGGGCGCTCAACGCATGCGGGCAGGGCTCCGCCAGTGACATCAGGGCGTGCTCGATTCCCTCGATGGGCAGTTGTGCCCACGGCACACGGCCATCGGAGGCATATCCCGCCAGCACCTGAGCGGCCACGTGGGTCAGCATGCCATCGGGCGGCCCGGCGAGGAGCGAAGTGACGAAGTGCAGTTCGGCCTCCAGGGAGTGCAGGACGCCCTCGAGGGCCTGGAGGCAAGCGGCGCGGACCCTCTCGGGCTCGTCGGGGTTCGTCAGACAGGCGATGAGTGCGGCGCTCGGCTCGTGGCTGGGTGGGGCCGCTTGGCACGCACACGCCCGCCAGGCTGCGGCGCGAACCTGTTCCCTGGCTTGCCTGGCAAAGCCGTCCAGGCGCGTCCCGAACAGGCGGGGAACGTAGCGGAGTGCATCCAGTGCGATCCCGCTCCACCTCGACCTGCCCAGTGCCGCGACGCGCTCCTGGAGCTCGCCGAGCAGGCTGCTGTCGTGGAGGGGGGCGCCGTCCGCGAGGCAGGCGAGGACGAGCAGAAGGCCCCTCGAGAGGAACCTCCCTGTGGGGTCGGGGTCGTCCAGGATGGCGCGGAACAACTCAGGGACACGCCGACGATTGAGGTGAGAGGAGGCAAGCCGGACGACTTCCTGCCAGCGGGGGTGGTAGAAGTGTGGGCGGAGCTCCTCGACGGGGTCCTCGGCGGCAAGCACGGCCCCGGCCGCGAAGTACTCCTGGAGTGCCAGATGACTGAAGCCGAAGCGCTCGGGGACACGCTCGACGAGGATGCCCGCCCGCTGCTGAAGACTCCACAGCAGGGTGTCGGCCTGCGCCCGAGCGTCGTTGTGCGGGAGAGACAACTCCTGCGAGAGGAATCGACTGATCTCCTCGAGGAGCCACCAGCGCCCGACGAGCGTCCAGTCCTCCTTCTGCATCTTGAGCGCGATGGACTCGAGGATCCACTGGACCTCCCTGTCGTCCAGGCCGAGCGCGCGGTCCGGCTCCCCGCGGACAGCGGCGCGCCTCTTTCCATCCCACGAGAAGAGGAGGGCCTCCGTGATCTTCCGGTAAAGGTCCCACCGCCGCTGAGGAAGGTCGGCGCCAGCTTCCTGGAGAAGTGCCAGGACGGTCAGCATCAGGGGATTGCCCGCCAGGGTCGCCAGGCGTGGGTTCTGCGTGATGGCGTGACGCAGGCGTTCGGTCTCCTTCGCGCATTCTGGGCAGGCGCGAGCGGAGGTGTGGCCGTGGCGGAACGACAACCACTCGGCCGCGAACTGCATGATCGCATCGGGACCCAGCGGCCGGACCTCGAAGGTCTCGAAAGCCGCCCCCAGGTTCGGGCTGCCGAAGCCCACGGTCCTCGAGGTGATGACCATCCTGGTGCGCGGGTGGTCGGCGAGGAAGGCGCGCATGGCCTCGATGACGGCCCCGCGCGTATCGGGGTCGGCGACCTCATCCAAGCCGTCGAGGAGCACGATCATCTCGCCGCGACGCGCCTCGCAATCGAGCCAACGCAACGTCTCAGCGGGGGCAGGCAGGCGCAACGGGCCGAGCGCGGCGGCGAGCAGGGAGGTCTGCTCATCGGCAGAGAGGAACTCCGCCCAGTCCGCCGCGCGCACGTAGACGGGCACGAGGCTCGCCGGCGGGTAGTCGTGCTCTTCGGCGCGCTGGCGCGCGTAGGCCCGCGCCAAGTGCCGCAGCGCGGTGGTCTTGCCGGAGCCAGGGTCACCAAGGAGGAGAACCCGCCTCGAGCGCGCCAGGCCGGCGGCGAGCGGGAAGTCCTGGGGCTTGCGCTGAACAACGGGGGGCGTCGCGCACCGCGCGGCGTGCCCGCCCCCGCCGCGCCATTCGCAGACCCGAAGCGGCACATACCCGCGATCCATGGGCATGGGCTCGCCTGCCACGGTCACCCCGAGCCCCGTGAAGTCCAGGATCGCGTGTTCGCGTGCGACGGCGTCGCGGTAGGCCGTAGGCACCGCCCTGCGATTCAGCGCATCGCCGCCCACCCCGAGCGGCCCTGCGAGCTTTCTCGCGGTGCTGAGCCGGGTGGTCGGGGCGCTCCGAGCCAAGAGCCTGGCGATGGTGGCGCGGGACACACCGGACCGCCGCGCCAGCTCGCTCTGCGAGAGGTCGCGGTCGGCCAGAAGCTGCTTGATCCTGGGTACGTCCAACTGAGCTTTCACAGGTTGTACCTTATAGATAAGACCAGTGGTCATGCATTATGATATGAGTATAGCATCTGCTGTCTCATATGTCAATATCTGAGGCGACATAATACATATATAATAAGACATGCTGCGCCAAGACTGCCCGTATGTCTCTTAATAGACTGGTGTTATGTTTATGGCTTGTGTCGTGATCGGCCGGGGATTCAGATTTCGAAGATGCCGGAGCCTTCGACGGGGACGCAGACTTCGACCTGGGGCTCGCGGCC
>Ga0272442_10009552_pt1 | contig 12110 bp, 11 predicted proteins | sample SSMForm2O_FD_200262 | JGI IMG/M metagenome (GOLD analysis project Ga0272442, IMG submission 200262) | Marine sediment archaeal communities from Little Sippewissett salt marsh, Falmouth, MA, United States - SSM-Form-2O | ecosystem: Environmental > Aquatic > Marine > Wetlands > Sediment ... | reverse complement strand
AACTGGGCACTGACGAGCTTCATTTGGCGCTCGGCCGGCCGTGCGAGAACGCGTATCAGCGCTACAAGCTGGAAGCCGCGTAGGGGGAATCCCAAGGGTACAGCACCTGGCTCCTCCTCCTTGTGGCTTGCGAGTTGCTCCCACAACTCGGCTTGGCTTCTCATCGATCCTTCCCTTGCTCAGGCCACAATCGGCGTATGGCGATGTGCCGAGGTAGTAGCCGATGGCGCTGGGGCACGTGCACTTGCCGTCGCGCGCCACGACTAGGAATACCAGAGGAAAGGCATGACAATATGCAGGTATCGGAGAACGAAAGCATCGGAGGTTCCGGAATGGCTCGATCGACATCATCGACAACATCTTGGACTCGCGCCATCGTCGCACTCGGTCTCATCGGCACCCTTGCGTGCCTTGCGGGATGTGAGTGGCTCCAGCCAACGCAGGAGTGGACAGGCGACATCGCGTCCTCTCCCCTCGATCGCGACACGGATCCGACCGTGTCCTCGAGCGACGTCTCCGCTCTGGTCGCTGGGAATTCGGTCTTCGCCTTCGATCTACACCGCGAGCTTGCGCCAGACGCTGGAAACCTCATCTACTCGCCGTTCAGCATCTCCGCCGCGCTTGCGATGGCCTGTGCCGGAGCGGCCGGAGACACGGAAACGCAGATGGCGAACACGCTCCACTTCGATCTCGATCAGGATGTCCTCCATTCGGCGTTCAACTCTCTCGATCTCGAACTCAACGCCAGGGGCAGAGTTCAACCGCCGTACGAGGGGGAAGGGTTCGATCTCGCCGTCGTCAACGCCGCTTGGGGGCAGCGTGGATACACCTTCCTCCGCAAGTACTTGGACATCCTAGCCGTCAACTACGGGGCCGGACTCCGGCTTCTAGACTTCAAGGGAGATCCGGACGGGTCACGGGAGACGATCAACGACTGGGTCAGTCAGCAGACGAATGACAGGATCCTCGACCTCCTGCCGCCCGGATCGCTCGATCCTGCGACAAGGCTCGTCCTGACCAACGCCGTCTATTTCAACGCGCCTTGGCTCGATCCGTTCGATCCCGACCAGACTCGAACCGGGGCCTTCGAGCCTCTCCGCGGGAACACGGTGTACGTCCCGATGATGTGGCAGCAGCTCCGCCTCGCCTATGCAGCTTGGGGTGAAGGACAGGCTGCCGAGCTGCCCTACAATGGGAACACGCTGTCGATGGTCCTCCTGGTGCCCGACCGAGGCACGTTCGAAGCCTTCGAAGCGAAACTCGATGCCGCGCTGTATGAGAGCATCATCTTGGCACTCGAGTGGCGGGCGGCCACCCTGCAGCTCCCTCGCTTCGAGGCGAGCTACGACGCATCCCTCGTCGAGCCTCTCGCCGCGTTGGGTATGACGGACCCGTTCACTGGTGGAGTGGCCGACTTCTCGGGCATCGACGGAACGCACGATCTCTTCATTTCGGACGTCGTTCACAGGGCGTGGGTCTCCGTGGATGAGGCCGGGACAGAAGCAGCCGCAGCGACCGCGGTAATCATGCCCGGCGGCGGAGCCACTGAGCCGGTGACGATGACAGTCGACAGGCCATTCCTGTTTGTCATCCGCGACATCCCGACGAACACGATCCTCTTCGTTGGCCGAGTTGTCGAGATCGCCACCTAGCCAAGGGCCGCACCTATGCCGAGGCGTTCAGAGGTTCAGGTGTCGACCCGTGTTCGCGCATCCGCCAAGCGCCCTTCCGAGACCCTGATTCGCACTCTACCTCCCGAATTGCTTGATGGCAGGAATCATCAGATCAAGATAGGCTGCGCCCAGGTCGAGGGTGTTGTGGGAAGCGACAAGGGTGATGCCCGCGTCTTGCGCCTCGTACATCACAGTGCTGTAGCCGACGGCGCCACCGGCGTGCCCGATGAAGGTGATCCCATCGATGTCGTACCGCTCCACTCCGAGGCCGTACCAGTAGGGAATGCCGTTCTCGTCCGGCGCGTCGACGAGCTCGAGCATCTCCCCCAGGGTCTGCGGCGACGCAAACAGCTCCCCGTCGAGCAGCACAGTGATGAAACGGGCAAGATCAGCAGTTGACGAGACCATGGCATTGCCGCCGGCCGCCCCGGCCATGGAGGGATCTGTCATCGTCATGTCCAACACCTCGTTGCCCATGACGACATAGCCATGCGCCATTCTCGGCAATGAGTCCGTCTCTCCGGCTTGACGGACGACTGTGTCCGAGAGCGCCAGAGGCTCCAAGATGCGGGTCCGGATCTGGTCCGCCCACGAGAGACCGGTGAGTTCTTCGATGATGATCCCGAGTAGCGTGTAGTCGGTGTTGGAGTAGGCGAACGCCTGTCCAGGCTCGAAGAGCACATCCTGGGCGAATGCGAGGGTCAGCAACTCCTCGGTCCCCCAAACCGTCGATGGATCGTTCGCGATCTGCATGATGACGTTTTCGGTCAGCCATTCGGGGATGCCGCTCGTGTGGTTGAGCAGCATACGGACGGTGATCTGCTCCCCATTGGGAATGACGACCGGAAGATCCTCAGGCAGGTAGGTGTCGATCGACGCATCGAGGTCGATGACGTCTTCCTCCATCAGTTGCAGAACGACCGTGGCAACGAACGTCTTCGCAATGCTACCGATGCCAAAGCGACTGTCGGCAGCCATGGGCTCGTTGGAGGCAGTGTCTGCCAGCCCTGCGGCTCCGGACCAGACGCCCGATGGCTCCGAATCGACGTAGAGCACCGCGCCCGGATAGATGCTTCCACGGCGCTCCACGCCCCGAGCGAGCACTTGTTCGAGTCGAGCATCGATCGGTGCAGGTTCGCGGCGCAGGGCTTCGATGACATCGCCTGTCACGCCGAGAAGCAATCCGATCGCGGCCAGGCCGATCAATACGTGTCCGAGAGTGTCCTTCATGGTCGCCTCCCAAGGGTCTGATCAGTTGGTATCTGAAACGCGTTGAGGAAAGCAAAAGAGCGGATCCAGTGAATCGAGAGACACATACCCCAATTCGCAGTGCCACGATGCAGAGTCGCGCACCTGTCGCTATTCTGTGAGACCATGAACAGTCGTCGACTCCTTGCACTGGCTCTGCGTTCCGGTGCGTCGTTGGCTGGGATTGCCGATGCTGACGCTCTCCGCGTGTCTCCTTCTCATCAAGCCACGTCACAGCAGACACTGCCGAAGACCGCACGTGCTGTTCTGGTTCTGGCTCTCCATCATCCGATGACACGGCTTGATCTGGATCATTGGGGGGGTAAGGGGGATACACGGGGGAACCTCTCGTTGATCAGGATGGCACGAAGCATTGCCCGGCAGGCTCAGTCTGACCTGGGCATTCGCGCTGTCCCGCTGGACTACCAGCCGACGGAGCATGGGGCGTTCCTTAAGGATGCGGGCGTCCTTGCGGGAATGGGGGTCATCGGGAAGAACAATCTCCTCATCACTCCGGAGTTCGGGCCTCGGGTTCGGCTGAAGGCGTTGGCGCTCGAGACCGAGCTGCCGCCAACAGAAGGCCAAGCGAACTTCGCCCCCTGTCCAACGTGTACGGCGCCATGCTGGGCGGCATGCCCGCAAGGAGCATTCGCGAGCGGCCGGTATGACCGAGCCCGGTGCAAGATCCAGATGACGATCGATGAGTCAACGACTCTGGATCCCGCCGACCCCGATGGCTACAACATCTCCTATTGCCGGCTGTGCGAAACCGCCTGTCCCATCGGAGAGACGTAGGCACCGGCCGCTGCCGGGCCGAGCACCACAAGACGGAACCAGGAGTTCAGGGATCAGATTCCCATTCCTGTCCCGGATACCTCACCTAGGGAACGGAGTACCGCATCGGATCCATGCGTTTGATGGCTTCGCGGGTCTCGTTTGCCGCTACGCAGCGGCATGATGTCTCTTCGCTGGCGTACTCAGCCTCGCAGAGTACGATGGAGCAGGGCGTGTCTTCGTCCTCTCGCAGGATGGAGAGAAGGGAAGGGAACGCTATGAACGGGACGGAGCGAAGCACGATACGCCCTGGGTTGCACGTAGACATCGTACAGAAACAGCACCAGCGTAGCGGTGTCCTCACAAGGGGCGTTGTCAGAGACATCTTGACGAAGTCTCCAAGCCATCCCCATGGAATCAAGGTCCGTCTCGAAACAGGCGAGGTTGGGCGGGTGAAGCGGATCCTTTCAGAGACGTGAGCCAATCAACGGAATCGGGTGAAGCTTCGGGATCAGGTCTCTATTCACGGTGTTCTCAGATGAGATGAGAACCCTAGCTTCACAGAGCCTCAGCGTCTGGCTCCGACCGTACTTCGGCGCCAGTGATGCTGCAGTAGGAGGAGACCGGATTGCACGACGGCCACCATGACGAGGTAGATCAGCCCGACAATCAGGAAGACCTCGAAGAAGCGGAACGAAGCGTAGGCTTGGAGGCGTCCGGCCCCGGCGAGATCGACGAGTGTGACAAGATAGGCGAGGGACGAGTACTTCACGAGGTACACGACTTCGTTGCCGCAACCGGGGACTGCCCTCCGGGCAGCCTGGGGAAGGATGATCGCCCGAACGGCCGTAGTTCGGGACATGCCCAACGCGCGCGCCGCCTCCATCTGCCCGGGCGGGATCGACGAGATGGCGCTTCGGATGTATTCGCTGTGATATGCGCCGCTGCAAATCCCAAACCCGATGACCGCCGCCGCGAACGGACTCAGCAGCAGGCCCGACCGCGGCAGAACGTAGTAGAGAATGAAGAGTTGGACGACCAGAGGCACGCCGCGAATGGCGCTCTGATACGCCGCGGCAGCGAAGCGGAATGGCGGCGGGGCGTAGACGCGGATTAGCGCCGTTGCGGCTCCGAGGACGAGTCCCAGGGGGATCGACGCGGCAACCAGGCGAAGCGTAATCGAGAGGCCGTCCATTAACCCGGACAGAACGGAGCCCCAACCAGTCATCGGGGTCTCCGCGGGCCCGTGCCCAGGCCCGGAATGCGCGTCCGGCGCTCGGCTGTGAGAAACGCTAGCAGCCCTGCCTGTGTCAAGCACCAGTAGATGAATGCCACAAGCAGATAGACGAGTGTTAGTTGGCGAGTGCTCGCCGCGAGGAACTTGGCGCGACTCATCAGCTCGACGACGCCGACGGTGAACGCCAACGCCGTGTCCTTCAAGACAACCGAGTACTCATTGGCGAGTCCGGGCAGCGCGAAGCGAATCGCCTGCGGGAACACGATCAGCCGAAGAGCCTTGCCGAGCGGCATACCGAGTGCTCGAGCCGCGCCAAGCTGGCCCGGTTCGACCATTCCGATGGCGCCTCGCACTAGTTGGCCCTGGTAGGCGGCGCTACGAAGTCCGAGTGCAAGGATCGCTGCCTGCAGCGATGAGAGATGGATTCCCTCGATAGATCCGAGACCGAAGTAGAAGAGAAAGAGAAGCACGATCGCCGGGAACCCGCGCAAGACGAGATCGAGTACTCTCAAGAACACTCTCACCGGCCACGGAGCGAAGACGTGCAGAACGCCAACCGGAATCCCAAGCAGAAAGCCGGTGCCCAGCGCGCCGACAAGTAGCAGCAGCGTCGTGCCCACGCCGCGCAACAACACGGGAAGGAATCTTGCCACCTCGCTCATGGCTGATCAGAGAGGGCGGGGACCGAAGTCCCCGCCCAAGCGGCTAGCCTACGTGCCGACAAGCCACTTCTCGACGAGCGTATCCCACACGTCGGTGGCTTGAATCAGCCGAAGGCCCTCGTTCAGAAGGTCCCGCAGATTGCCGTCCTGCGGGCGGACCGCGTAGCCGTAAATCTCGCCGGTCGCGATCGTCCCGACGATCGTCAATGGCCGATCCGAGACGGATAGCTTCGCCGTGGGCGCATCCATCACTGCGCCGTCGACGCGACCGATCTCCAGATCCTCCAGGGCGAGCAGGAAGTTGTCGTACAGGACCAGCTCCACTTCGACTCCTGACGCGACAACGTTCTCCTCGAGCCAAGTCTGCGATGTCGTTCCCCTCTGAACACCGATGCGCTTTCCGGCCTGCATCAGCGTGAACAGGTTGAACTCGGGGAAGGGCTCTCCGTCCTCGTCCGTTTGCTCCTGAACGACCACTGCAAGGTCGACCGACCAGTAGGGCTCGGTGAAACTGACGCGCAAGGCGCGAGCGGCCGTGATCGACATGCCCGACGCGATGAGATCGATCTCGCCGGTCAGCAGCGTGGGGATGATCGCGTCCCAATCGACCGGGACGATCACCACCTCGAAGCCGAGTTCTTGCGCGATCCACTGGACCACCTCGACATCGAATCCCGACGGCTGGCCGGTTTGGTCGATGAACGAGAACGGCGGGAAGGCCGCGTCGATCCCGTCTACATAGACCTGGGTAGCAGCGGCAGCGGAGCCGGCGAAAAGACCCAGGCTCGTGAAAGCAACGGCGATAAGACGAAACACTCTGTTCGATACTCGATTCATGATCTCCTCCATGGTTGGATTGGCTGGATGGATGGCGGTTTGCCATCCTGGAACACGTTTTCTCACGCGTTTCGTTGAAGGTCCCGGGAGGGACCGTGCCAATCGCGGTACGGAGGGCAGCAAAGGCTGCGACTTCGAGGAAGCATGCATTCACCTCAGGGATTCAGCAAACGGGATATCTCGCCAAGCAGCTACGGGCGTTCAGGCGAGCTGGATCACACCGCCGGATCTACGCGTGAATGCCGTGATGATGGAGGTGGGAAACAGACAGACGAGTCGGTTCGGCCTGTGCGTTGCGAGTCTTCATGGCATACCACCTCCGAGTGGATGGGCGGCATTGTATGGATTTCGTCCGAGGTGTGCAACGGCTTCGGTCTTGGCGACGGCGGCACGACTTGCACATTGAGTGCTGCGCCCCCGACCCCGTCATCTAAAACGCTCCAGCCTCAGCTTCGGCGGATTAGGCTACTTCCCTCCTGTACCATCCAGCCAACCGGATGGAGCACGAACCCGGGAGAGCGTGGGAGTCTTCCGGGATGGTTGCAGGAATTGGAAGGAAGGTTCCACATGCGTCGTCTGGCGTTCGGTGTTTGCGCTTTGCTGATGGCTTGTGCGGCCTTGTTGCACGCCGAAACAGCTCCAGCCATCACGTCCGAGAGTGTGTTCCGGATCGTGCGGCTCCTGAGTCTCTCCGGGCACACGGGCTACCTTCGCGACGTCACGTTCTCGCCGGATGGAGCGTATCTCGCGTCCTCGGGCGACGACAGGACCGTCAAGCTCTGGGACGTCTCGACGGGCCAAGAGGTCCACGCGTTCCGAACGCCCACGTGTGCCGCCTACATCAACTCGCTTGCCTTTTCTCCGGACGGCAGACTCCTTGTCTCACCCTACGGTGTTTTCGACGTCCAGACCTTTGCGGTTGTCAGCCATTTTGCATTCGAGGTGACCCACATTGCGTTCTCGCCGGACGGGGCGCTCCTGGCAATGGGTGTCGTCTTCCAGCCCGTGCAGTTGCTCGATACTACGACGTGGGATGTTGTCAGGACGTTTGAGTCGCTTCAGGAGATCCACCCGACAGCGGATGATTCCTTCGGCTTCGAGTTCTCGCCCGACAGCACGCTGCTGGCCGATGGGACGCTCTTCGCCGGCGACGCGCGCGTTTGGGATGTTGAGACAGGCACACTGGCCAAGACGCTGTCTGTTAGTGCGCCTGACTCCGATGTTCACGATGTCTCCTTCTCGCCGGATGGGCGATTGCTTGCCGCAGGCGGACAGGGGCTCAGTGTCATCCTGTTTCGCGTGGAGGATGGCGGCATCGAGCGAACGCTCCCGACGGGGGAGGGAACGATGAGCCTCGACTTCTCGCCGGACGGTCGAATGCTGGCTGTATCATGCGAAGGCGTGCTGAGCTTGTGGGATGCCGAGACCGGGCACAGGCTTCGAACGCTATCTCACAGCAGCACTGTGCTTCCGGTGACGTTTTCACCCGATGGGCGATACATCGCGTGTGGCCTATACGGTGGGCAGGTCGCGGTCTGGGGCATTCGTGAGTAGGAATCGGGCGACGCAACCCAATCAGCTGACCGTGATCTCGCGTGTAGTTGCTGAGACCTACTGCGCCTTGGAGCCTACCATGGGATCTTGCACGGGCGGGACGCCCCGCTAGTGTAGACTGACTGCGGCGGGGGTGTGGCAGACTCATCCCATGGCGCGACCACTGAGGCTGGGAAGCGTTCGCGACCATACGCCAACGCGTCTGCATCTGGTAGAAGCAAACGCTATGCGGCTGGGTCTAGGACCGGCTGATACTACCTATTCCCTCTCGTGATCCGGGACCAAGACGTCGATGTCTCTCAGCTTGCGGACCGCCAGGCCGCCAAGCGCGAGGAGCAGGCCAATCCCGCCTCCGAGCACGAACATGAGAGACATCCCTGCGCCGGGTCCCGATCCGACCACAAGCGCGAGCATTTCCGCCAAGGGACGCTCGGAAGCCATCAGCGGCTCGAAGACGTAGTCAGCGAGAGGTCCGGCGCACAGCATCGCGATCGGCGCTCCGAGGGCTCCGACCATCCGGCGTACGGCGAACACGCGTCCTTGGACGTCGGGCGGCACCTTCACTTGCCAGATCGCGCCACTCGACGTGTTGAGTAGAGCAAGGAAGAAGGTGACGAAGAACGCTCCCGCCGCCCACAGGTAGGTGCTGCGGCCGAGCCCGATGAGGACCTCGCCCACGACGCTCAATCCTGCCAGACCGACGAAAACACCGAGGATCTTCCGTTTGGGACCTCCCCACAGGCTCATGATCAGGCCGCCTGCGACTCCGCCGATCCCGAGAGCCGTCTGGACGGCTCCGAGCACCAGCTCATTGCTGCCCGTCCGGGCGAGGATCATCGGTGGCAAGACGGTGAAGCCGATGAGGAGGGTGATGTTGGCCCCGAGGATGAGAAGGAGTAGCGCCAAGAAGCTTCGATGCTCAAGCATGTACTTGAAGCCGTAGAGAGACTCCGACCAGAGGCTTCCCTGTGCCTCGCGCCCGTGGCTCGTCTCCTTGGGCTGTGGGATGGCGACACAGAACAGGACAAGTACAGCGAAGACGAAGGTGACGATGTCGATCACCAGGACGCCGCGAATCCCCAGCACCACGAGAAGGACACCCGCCAGAATGGGGGCGATGATCTCCGTCGCGGATCCGGCCATCCCCACCATCGCGTTCGCACGACCGTAGTGTTTCTTCGGGATCATCGTCGTGATCGCCGCGTTATACGCGGGGAACTGGAATGAGCCGAAGACTCCGGAGAAGGCTCCCGCGACGTACAGATGCCAGATCTCCAGACGATCGAGGAGGAGGAGCGCCAGGATGGCGATCGTCGACAGGCCTGCCGCAAGGTCGCTGAGGATCATGACAAGTTTGCGGTTCCACCGGTCCACAAGGGCGCCGGCAATCGGGCTGAGAAGGACCGTTGGGGTGAACGAGAAGAAGCCGACGAGTGCCAGTGCGGTGGCCTGGCCCGTGATCTGCCAGGCCCAGATCGTCAGCGCAAACCGACTCATGCCTGAGCCGATAAGCGAGACAAACTGACCGAACCAGACGACCGAGAAGCCGAGCATGCCGGCAGGGCGAGATGGACGAGAGCGCATGAGTTCCTCCAAATGATTGTGGCGTTAGCCGAGTCCGCTGACTACGAAATGAGTGGCGCGGCGAGCGAGATGGGTTCATCCACGAATGAGCAGAGCACACCATTCGATTAACGCCTCCGCGATGCTTCATGGTGAAGGCACTCCTTCCACGAGGGCATCCCCCGCCTCATGAAGGAAGACGAGCGGAAAGAGGTCAACTGCTCACTGAGCGGGCGGAAGGCATGGAGTCGCAGGTTTCCGCGGCGGAGGAATGCGGGAAGAGTCTGACGGGTGCTCAGAGCGGCCGCTGCATGATCTCTGCTGCCCGTTCGAGTGCTTCTTGCGGGAGCGGGCCGAACTTCATGGCTCCTGCGAGATCCTCCACTTGACGAACGGTGCGGAAACCGGGAATCGGAATCGCACGGCGATGCCTTGCCCAGATCCAACCGATGGCGCCCTGAACGTAGCTCCGGCCGTCTTGAGTCAGAATGGGGCGAAGCGATTCCGCTCGGTCAAGCAGATCCAGGAATCGCTCATCGCTGAAGCCATCACTTCTGCGGTCGGCCCCGGGCAACGAATCTCCTCGATGCCAGCGACCGGTGAGGACTCCGATCAGGAGCGGGACCCGGTTGATGCTTGCCAGATCTTCCTCCTCACACAGGGAGAGCATCTCCGGGGCATCCATCAGCACGTTGAGTCGGTGCTCGATGGCGGTGCAGTGACGACCCTGGGCGAAGAGCTTCGCGCGCTCGACGTCATCGGTGCTCCAACCGTAGAAGCGGATCTTGCCCCTCGAGACGAGGCCCTCTAGCGCATCGCGGATAGCCTCTGCCTTGTCGAGCGGGTAGTCGCTGAGATGGAAGATGTACACGTCGATGACGTCCATCCTGAGGCGACGCAAGCTTGCATCGCACGCCTGTTCGACGCACTCCGGTTTGAAGACCGCACCGTCAGGCTCCTCGCCCGTCTCCTCGTCGAACAGCTCTCCGAATTTGGTGACAATGACGACTCCCCGGCGAACGTCGCGGAGTGACTCGCCAAGAAGCCGCTCACTTCGACCTGCACCGTAGATGTCAGCCGTATCAATCAGATTGACCCCACGGTCGATGGCTGCGCGGATGGCTCTCTTCGTTTCCTTGACAGCGTTGGGAATCAGAACGGTCTCGCGATCCCCTTTGCGCGAATACCCGAGCCCGCCGATGCGAGCTGTCCCCAACCCCAATGCGCTAACCTCGATCTCGCTTCGTCCAAGCGTGCGCCGCATGGCATCCCTCCCAGACAGACCGTGGTAGTGAGTCTACAAGAGACACCCAGGAAGTGGATGGCTCGGGCGGTCCTGGGGAAGTCCGGGTTCAGGAGGCACAGTGCGAGCCCTACCGTCGGGCGGCAAGAGCTGTTCGGCGAGACCTCTGGTCTGGCGATGTATGGAGGCATCACATGCAAGGCACTACACTCTGTTCATCCTTGTCCATGGAGGTGCCGACCGTGCCGAGACTGGCAAATCGATGGATGGTTCTCTTCCTCCTCCTTCTGACCGCGTCGATGTTCGCCCGAGCCGTGGAAGCGAGCTTTGACGGATACGTGATCGGCGTCTACGTTGACGAGGGCGCACACGCCTCCTGCGTGTCTCACGCAATTGAGATGTTCGAGTGGATGGGACTGACGATTCGCGAGATCACAGCTGCGCGGGTCAATGCCGGCGGACTCTCGGATCTCGACGCGATCTACTTCCCGGGAGGAGACTCGCCGCCCTACATCGGCCGGATCACCCGAACCGGGAAGCAGAAGCTCGTCGACGCCGTCACCGGAGGTCTAATCTACATCGGAACGTGTGCGGGCTCGATGTTCGCTGCGGAAGTCCAGGACTCAGATGGCGTTCGGTATCGAGAAGGACAGCTCGGCGTCTTCCGAGGAGACGCCATCGGTCCTGCGGCAGGCATCTGCGAAGATGAGTGGTGCCACACCATGCTCGTCGCGAATTCAGAGCACCCTACGTCGGCAGGTTTGCCGCCGGAGTTCCCGGCGCTCTGGTACAACAGCCCGTACTTCGTTTCCGATTCTGACGCTGAAACATGTGTCCTCGCACGCTACGTCGCGACGGGAGAAGCCGCGATCGTCGCGCAACATCGCGGTGACGGGTGGGTCTTGCTCACCGGTCCGCATCCCGAATACGAAGGCGAGGAAACCTGGGGGTTCATGAAGCGCTACCTGCTTTGGTCCCTGGGATTACTCAACGAAGAGGACGACACAGAGACGTGATCCCCCCAGTGTCCGTTCGATGAGGTGATCCGCGATGACAGACAAGATTCACTACGGCGAGCTTCTTCCCCACGAGTTCGAGTTCCGCCTTCGGCAGCGCCCAGTGGGCTACCTTCCCGTCGGCACGCTGGAATGGCATGGGCCTCAGAATCCGCTTGGGGCGGACTTCATTCAGGCGGGCGCGATCCTGGAGGGGGCAGCCAGGCGTTTCGGTGGCATTGTGCTTCCGCCACTGTGGCTGGGCCCGGATGCCGTCGCCCCGGGCGAACAGGGGCGACCACTCATCGGAATGGACATCTTCTC